>Ga0209064_1000115_pt1 | contig 181322 bp, 135 predicted proteins | sample Inofromicrocosms_FD_187498 | JGI IMG/M metagenome (GOLD analysis project Ga0209064, IMG submission 187498) | Mouse cecum microbial communities from Vienna, Austria - Inoculum for glucosamine and mucus D2O microcosms (SPAdes) (version 2) | ecosystem: Host-associated > Mammals > Digestive system...
GACAACTATATCAAGAAAGTGGGAAAGAAATTGAACCTCAGACCGAGAAAGAAACTAAATTTCTCAACCCCGAAAGAAGAATTCTTCAAACAAATCATTAATTTTGCACTTGCCAGTTGAAACTACCGGATACTGAAAAGACATGTTTTCAATAAATTCTTATGACTTTGCATTAGCTGTTGGACTTTACATGTTGTGTGATTGTTAATTAGCTGTTGGAACATGAATGCTCCGTCGCTTTATATAAAGGACACTTGATGCGGAGTTAGTAAGCCCGGATATGGAATAAACCAATATCCGGGTTGTCGTATTGTTCTGTGGTGATTACTTTTTTATGGAGTCATGCGATAGAGGACACATGTGTCTCTGGTTCTTTATATTTATTAAGCATGATATTATTTTTTCTCCGGTCTATTTCCTCTGCTATTGCAAGCGGAACACATCTTTTGTTTATAGGATTGAAGATTGTTGATAATGCCTTAGCTTCAGCCATGGCGCATGGAATTCCTATAATACTAATAAACTGTATGCCGATGTGTAAGGCAGAAGCGAATGCAGCAAGGCATCCGAATGGGAAGAATAATATGCGTATGACAGTAAACCACCACTTCACGGCTGTTGCCTGCTCCTCTCCAGTAAGAAGAATCAAATCTTGCTGTGACACCATTCTTTTTGTAAATGGTGCAAGATAAAAGAGGCTAAGTTGAAACAATCCCAATCCAATAGGAATGCCTATTACTGTGAGACACCATATCAGTCCGCCAATGGCGGTGATTAACGACATTGCAAATCCGAAGAAAGGGAAATGCCAGATAATATTACCAAATGTTTTCATATTACTTGTTTTCTCTCTTCCAGTTCCCTTAAGAGAATTAATAATTTTAGAAGCGTGGAACTGCAATGCCACGTCTTCGAATGATGGTCCTGAGAAAACCGTTGTATACAGATGTAGTAATAGCAGCCCACGCCACATGCGTGAGAACCACTATGCTCTATCCTTGTATACGTTTGAAAGTTTCTCAGGTTTTCATTCGCAAGAGATAAGCATAACGCTTCTTTTTTCAAAAAAATCAGGAAAGATAATCATATCAATCCAAATACAAAATTACAAATAAATAATGATAATCGTCTGTTCTGTAAACTCTTTTTTATTTAAACCATTCTTTTTGCCGTTCGTTTCGCGTCTTTTTTCTAAAGGACATCTCTTCAATTTCCGTTTACAGCAATTTCCATTATAGAAGCAATGTGATGAACAATGTAACAGATTGTTAGCTGTTTTTTACTGTATGTCTGCAAGGTGCAGCCGTTGTCGTTGATAAACAGTTCATTCTATTGATGAAATAATTCTTGATGGCTACGGACAACATGTGCTTGTTGCAGGAGGGAATGTCTTTAAAATCAGAAATTTATGTCTTATGCCTTGTTTTTTATATCCCGCGGTTAAAAATATGGGCTTTTCATCAGTCAGGAGTGCTTATCATTGGTTATATTTGCAGCCGTAAATAATATGCCGGATGAAGAAACTCTGTATCTCAGTGAAGATAGCCATAGGCTATGTTGCCGTTTTGTTTGTTTTTTGTATCGCATCATTGTATATATACAATTATATACTTTCTGTCGGAATACTGTCTATGTGGAGCGATATGTTTCCGTGCGTTCCGGGCTTATAAACCGTTTTATGTTTGATGTACTTGGAGTTGAGTATGCCGAAAAGATGGTAATTCTCGGCAATACCGACGCTTTGCCAGATTATGAACGTATGATAAGGCTTACCAAGATAGATGTCGACAGACTTAAGCTGTTAGTTGATTAGTTGTTGGACTTTGCATATTCTGCATCTTTATGTATTATTCCTAAAAAAATACTTCTTCGTTTGTGATTTACAGCCATTTTCTTTATATTTGCAGGGTGACGAGCAATGTAATAGGGCGTTTAAAGAATATTCCCGTATGGTTTGCAAGGTGCAGACACTGTCGCGGGTTTGGTGTACAGTCACCGTGGGCGTATGCTTTCATACGCTATGTAATAGGAGAAAAGTGGCCTTATTACGCTTATGAACATTTGGACAAAGTTGTTGAAAACATTGGTTGGAGAGACAGACGGCTTGGTCGTTTGTTTTTCAGAATTGCTAATTATTGCCGTTCGTCTGTGGTTCTTGATTTTTCATCCGGTGAGAATATATATGAAGAATATATAAAGGCAGGCAGTGTAAAAAGCCGTATTGTAAGGGTTTCGACAGATATGACATCTGCCGATTATATTTCTTTTCTTGATGACATGTGTGTGCCGGGATTTGTCATGCTGACACTTGAAGGGCGGTGGCGAAGCTTTCTTGACGCAATCCGCCGTAGTGCTGATGACAGGACTCTTGTTGTGGTCAGAAACATAAACAGTGACAACGAAGCACGTCAATGCTGGAGAGAGATTGTCGGTGATGAAAGAAACATTGTGACGTTCGATTTATACTATTGTGGAATTGTCTTTTTTGACAAGAAGCGATATAAGCAAAATTATATAGTAAACTTTTAAATCATAAAGCTATGAAGATTACAAGAGTATATACCAAGACCGGAGACGAGGGAACGACAAGTCTGGTAGGCGGCGTAAAAGTAAAGAAAACAAACTCTCGTATAGAGGCTTACGGCACGGTTGATGAACTGAGTGCAAATCTCGGGTTACTTGCGTCCTTCATGAAAGACGGGGCGGATAAGGATCTTATAATCAGAACACAGCGTAATCTTTTTACCGTGTGCTCATACCTTGCCACGGACAAGACACAAACCGAGCTTGCACCATCTTACACCCTTGATGCAGGTGAGGTCGATATATTGGAGCAGGAGATAGATGCGATTAATGCCAATATCCCCCAGCAAACGGCATTTATACTTCCGGGCGGTTCGCACGAGGCTGCCTTTGCCCATGTCTGTCGTACGGTTTGCCGCCGTGCCGAGAGACGTATCTTTTTCCTTGGTGAAACAACCGAGCTTGATCCGGAAATACTGCAATATATGAACCGCCTGTCAGATTATTTGTTTGTTCTTGCGCGCAAACTGAATTTTATTGACGGCGTGAGGGAAAAAGTATGGACAAAACCTTGCAGATAAGAAAAAAAATATTATTTTTGCGTTCAATTTTTAACGCAAAAGATAACGACTATGTATTGGACACTTGAATTGGCTTCAAAACTGGAAGATGCGCCGTGGCCTGCAACTAAGGAAGAACTGATTGATTATGCGACCCGTTCCGGCGCTCCGCTTGAAGTATTGGAGAATCTGCAAGAGATAGAGGATGAAGGTGATGTATATGAAAGCATAGAGGATATATGGCCAGACTATCCTACGAAAGAAGACTTTCTTTTCAACGAGGACGAGTATTAACAAACATTCTTATGCTGTGTGATAAAATCGACCGAGGCATGTTCTTATGCTCCGGTCGATTGTTTTTTTTGTATCCAATATACACTTAGTCTTTATCGAACATACCTTTGCGGCATGCGGCGTGGGCAGATTTTTGTGACAGTCTTTTCTGCTTCTTTGTCATTCCTGTGGGGGCAAATCTGTTACCTTTCACATTGTTTTTAAATATGTACTCATACCAGGTGCATGCCGCTATGTAGCGTCCCACGAGATGATCGAGATGATATCCGTCGGCATTCAGATTGTCGCCAAGTTCCGTTGAGCGTGCTATTTGTATTGCCGTGCCTGCCGGTATAATCCCTTGAAGTTCATTTTCCCGTGCTGCTCTTGCCGAACATTCGGATATGGCACGATACATTGTCATCTGGTTGTTGCCATATCGTTTGAAGCCGCTGTGGTCGCTTGTCTGTGCATATGCCCAAGTCTGGTGAAACAACACCTTAGTATAAGAAGGAACGCGCGCGCGTATGTACGCCACAAGTTCAGGAAGGAGCGAGAACGAGTCATAGTTTCCGGAGTCATAGCTTGCCTGCTGTACGGTCACAATATCCCACTGCTCCTCTCTTAAAGCCTCGTTCTGTCGCTTGTTGTCAGTCTGCACCCTTATACCGTCCGTTCCTATTTTCCTGTATTCGTATGCCGGAGCATCATTGCGGGCATTGTCTACGTGCCTGCTTATAGGACATCCTCCTATATAGAGGTTGCCTATTATACATTTCTTTCCATCGGCATCAGCAAGGTCCCATAGATATTGCTCGACGGCATCACGTGAAAAACTGTTGCCCACAGCAAGTATTTTCATCACTTTCTCTTGTGCTGCCGCCGATATCGATAATATCATCATGGCGGCAATCACTGTTTTTCGTAAAAAGCTTGTTTTCATTGTGTTTTTGTTTTATTGTTCAGTGCAAAAGTATTGATAAGTTGTTTTACTATAATACTTTTATGGCGTTAAAATGAGGTGTATCGGCAAAATAGGTAAAATAGTATCAATGTCTGCTAAATTAATATTATATATTGTTAGGATAAAACACGAATTTTGCAGATATAAAAATAAATCCAATAACTAAAACCATTAAATCATGAAAAAAACTACATTTATTCTTTCACTCTTGCTGATGGCAGTTCTTAAGGTCTCAGCAGAAGTAATTACTGTATGGGAAGGTGCCCAGTCGGGCAATCTTACTTTCTTCAGCGGTGAAGATAACTACAATGCCCTGATGGGTAATGCACCCGGTCAGGCAAATCTTTCCGCAGGTGATAAAATTGATATTTATTATACAGGTGCAGTTGAGGGCAGCAAACTATGGTTGCAGGATAGTGAGTGGAACACTTATCCCTCTTCCGTGACAGGTGCTGATGTTGACCTGCTTACTGCCGGCGACGGTGTTTTCACTGTGAATGTTTCACAAGATTTCGTGGATGCACTTAAGGTTAAGGGACTACGCCTTCGTCGTGGAGGTGAAGCTGTATATACCTTTACTAAAGTAAATGTTGTTAAAGGCGACGGTACTTCCGGTGGCGACGAACCGGGAACAGGCGACGAGGATCCCGGCAACATCGTGGTATGGGAAGGCTCTTCTGCTTCAACACTGCGCTTCACTCCCGAGTCGGGATCGTTCCTTGATAATTACAACAAACTTGTAGGCGATGCCAAAGGTCAGGCGAATCTTTCTGCCGGCGACAAGATAAAGTTCTATTACACCGGTGCGGCAGAAGGCGACCAGGTATGGTTCCAGGATATGGAGTGGAATAATATCATGGCTATAGACATGAACTCTCCCACAATCGAAGCCGGTGACAACAGCTATGAGTTTATGGTTAGTGTTGCTGCCGTTGAGGCGATAAAGCAGAAAGGAATAATGTTGCGCCGTCCCAATGATGCTTCATACACCTTTACAAAGGTCGAAGTGATAAAGGCACAGATAGGTGACGATGTTATTGTTCCCGATGCATCGGAAACAATCGTATGGAGCGGTTCTGCAACGGGAAGCACATCTGTCGATTTCCGCTACGATCCTAACAAGTCGGCGCTTCTTGGTGCAGACCTCCAGCCCGGCAAGTTCATAAAGGTTTACATGAGCGATGTTGACGAGGGTGACCAGATTTATATTAAGGATACAGCTTCTTGGGAATGTCTTAACAGTGAGACCACAATGGCGGCTGGTACACAGGTGTTCAGCATGGAACTTACCGAGGACATTATCAATAAGATAAAAACATCAGGCATGATTATCCAGCGTCAGGGCAACGGCACTACATACGATTTCGAAATACGCTATGTAACTGTGGCAAATACCGGAACTACAGGTATCGGCTCTATCGAGAACAATAAGGTTTCGGTTGATAATGGCGCCGTTTACAATCTGTGCGGTCAGCGCGTTAGCGCTTCTCATAAGGGTATTGTCATAAAGAACGGCAGAAAATATATTAATAGATGAGTTGGTTGATTAGTTGATTTGTTTATGGTTAAAGATTAAACCCGTAACTTAAAAACAAATATTCTTTTAAAAAATCAGGATGACATTCGGCGTCCTTTAACATTCCGTAGCTTTTCCGACGGTCTGTTAAAGGGCGCCTTTTTTCTTTATATGGTGCTTCTTGCATGTGGCTTACATTCAGCACTTTGCGCCGTTGTTTCATTCCGCGTTGTAAAAGGTGCTCTTTTAGGCTCCGATATGCCGCCTTTTAGACGCTGAAAGGTCACCTTTCGCAGTCCGAAAGGTGACCTTTTGCAAATCGTCCCGTTTTATCGGTTATGTCAAAGTATGATACGTGCCTTTCTTACCTGTTCGCGAAACTCCGAAGGTGAGCATCCTTTGCGGTCTTTGAATATGCGGTTGAAGTTGCTCAGATTATTGAAACCGCAGAAGAAACTGATGTTCGCAATGCTTTCTCCGGTGTCAAGCAGAAGTCTTGCCGCATTGCCGAGGCGTATGTTTATCAGATATTCGCGTAGCGTGTATCCCGTATGCAACTTGAAGAAACGGCTGAATGCACTTGTGCTCATTCCGGCAAGGTCGGCAAGCATCCCAAGCCGTATGTCGTCCATATAATGGTCGTGTATGTATGTCTTGACCTTAAGTATACGCTTGCTGTCGTCCTGTATGTCCACTTTGGCATAGCTGTTTGTTGCCAGCGTGCGTGCCCCCTTGCACAGGGACAGGTCGTAGAGTATGCCCATGAACTGGCTCACCGCCCAGAAACTGTCGTTCATTTTGCTCAGTTGTGTCAGTCGCGGATATACCTGTATTATTGCTTCCATAGGGAATGCCAGTCCTTTCCGTGCCGTTTCCATCATCTTGCGTATACTGCCGAATGGGTTTCGCGCGAGGAATCCTTCATCCATTTTCCAGTGAAACTGTATCGTTATCTCGTGTATGTTCTCACTTGTGCACGTGTTCTGTTCCCAAACATGTTCCAAATCCTGACTTGTTATCAGTACCAGGTCATAGTCTCCGATCACTTCGCTGTGGTCTCCCACTATCCTTCTCACGCCGGCGGCATGTTCTATGAAGTTCAGTTCAAATGCTGCATGGTTGTGTATAGGATAGCTGAACATCATTTTGCACCTGTCGGCGATGTATAGCGAGTCTTCGTCCTGAAGAGGAGTTATTTCGTGTAATATTCGTGTCTCTTTCATGATGTATACTATTATATAATGTGTTATGTATTTTCAAGCATGCTGCAAGCCTAATGCAATCAATCTTGCCTGTAGTTGTTGAGGCGGAGTTTATTTTATACAAAGATACGCAAAAACACATAAATGGCAATGAAACTTTGCTTTTTTTGCTTTTTATCAATACTGATATGCCATGTCGCATGCAGATAGGTAAAATAGTATCAAAATGGGTCAAAATAATATAATATTATGTGATATAAGATATTTATTTTTGCAATATAACTTAATAAAAAAGATATGACCAAAAATTTAATACTCTCGTTTATGCTCGCGATATGTGCTTTTGCAACGTGCCGGGCAGAGGAAAATGTTGTTTATAGCGGTCCGGCGGTAGTTTCCGGATGGACCGGGGTGGATTTGTCTGCGGATGTTTTCTCCGATGTCGGTGCGGGCGATGTAGTCCGTGTCTATGCTTCGGGATTTTTAGGAGCAGACAAGAGCGGCATCGCAGGTTTCCTGTCTTCCGGCTCTGCGCTTTTTCCTGATGAGACAGAGTTTAAGGTATATGGTGACTTTTCCTTGATAGTTTCTCCCGCAATACAGTCGCAGTTGCGTTCCGGCGGACTTACTGTTTCGGGATATAATTATACGATAGACAGGATAACACTTGAGAAAGACCCAAAGAATAAGGTGCTTTTCAGTGGCAGCGTTGCCATTGCTTATTATACGCCGACCATTTCCGTCCCTAAGTTCCAGTTTCAGACTGCGAAAATCGGAGATGTCATAAAAGTATCGGTAAGCAATGTTACATCCGACTCGCGTGGCTGTCTTCAGAATAGTGAGTGGAGCGAACTTAAGTCCGGCTACAGCGGTTTTGAGATGACAGGCGACTACAGCATGGTTATTGACGAAAGTGTCCTTGCACAGTTGCGTGACGGTGTTCTGCGTGTCCGCGGGGCATACCATACAGTGAATAAGGTTACTCTTTATTGTCCTTCTGCCGGCTATGATGTTGTTCCGGGTGAGAGGCGTGAGGCAGTAATGATGTTCGGACTGAATGAGTCGGGAGGCGAGTTCGCGGGGGTATATCCCGGCGTGGACGGAACTCATTACGGTTATCCAAACTACGACGACCTTGCCTATGCGCGCAGAAAAGGTTTCGGTATAATCCGTCTTCCTTTCCGGTGGGAACGTGTCCAGCGTCCTTTAGGATCGGCATCGCTAATCAAGAGTGAGACAGACAAGATAAAGAAAGTGTTGGACTGGGCATCGGAACTCGGTCTGAAAGTGGTCTTTGACATGCACAATTTCGGGCGTTACTGTACATATTGTAATGGTTATAGTTCTGCCGATAATGTATATTCCGTGATAGGAGAGTCTTCGTGCACGCTCGACCAGTTCTGCGATGTATGGCGGATGCTTGCCCGTGAGTTTAAGGATTATGAATGTATATGGGGATATGAAATAATGAACGAGCCGTATGCCATGCTTTCCTCCATGCCGTGGTTTAACATTGCTCAGGCTGCCATATATGCAATACGTGAGGAAGACATGTCCACCCCGATTGTGGTGGATGGCGACCAGTTTGCCACGGCGCGCAACTGGGTATATTACAGTGACAACCTGCGCAATCTTAACGACCCCGCCGACAATCTCATCTTTTCAGCCCATTGTTATTTCGACAAGGACTCTTCAGGAGAGTATAAAGACAGTTATGAAAACTCCGGTGCCAATGCACAGACAGGCGTGACACGTGTAAAGCCGTTTGTAGACTGGTGTAACAAATACGGCAAGCGCGGATATATAGGTGAGTACGGCATTCCTGACGACGACTCGCGATGGAACACTGTTCTAGACAATACCCTCGCTTATCTTCAGGAGAACGGGATGGGCGGAACATACTGGTCTGCCGGTCATCGTTGGGGTGACTATAAGCTGGCTGTCCATCCTACTAATAATTATACCAAGGATCGTCCACAAATGTCCGTACTCGTTAAGTATCAGAGCGTTGGAGCCGGGATTGTGCAGATAGAGAGGTCTGACGCTTCTGTAAGCCCAGATGCATGGTACACACTCCAGGGAATAAAAGTTGAGAACCCCGGGCGCGGCATATTTATACATAAGGGACGGAAGATTGTACGATAATTGGCAAGAAAGTATCATTATCGGGCAAAAATGTGTATAAGCAAATAATTACTAATGCGTATCTTTGCATAAGATAAGCTATGCCTCAGCAATTACAAACAAGTTTGATCGCGTTCGGCTTACATTATCTTTGCATTTGACAAGTTCTATTAATGGCAACAGGAATAATATCTTGCAACGTTCATTTGTCATGATTTGAATTGTCATCGGGGAAAACACTTAAAAGTATATCAACCGTAACAACAATGATGCCACGAATATCACATATTATCGTCACTCTGATACTGTCGTTGTTTTTTGCATCGGGTGTAGAAGCCCGGAAGCGTATTGTAGTACTTGGTTCGTCGACAGCTGCCGGTGCCGGAGTGAGTTCACCGGATAAGGCATGGACGTCACGCGTGTCGGCATGGCTTGAAGAGAACCATCCCGGATGCACATTGATAAATCTTGCAAAGGGAGGATATACCACGTGCCGTATAATGCCGACGGGCACACCGTGCTATCAGGCACGTGAGCATCTGCTCTGTGTCGACACCCTGCGGAATATAGACAAGGCTTTGTCCCTGCATCCGGATATACTTATTATCAATATGCCGACAAATGACACTTCGCACGGTATAAGCGTGAAAACGCAGATGAAACATTTCCGGACAATTGTGCAGAAGGCGCGTAAGGCGGGCGTGGAGGTCTTCATTACAACGTCGCAGCCTCACAATTTCGGTGAAAAATATCAACCTCCGTATGTCGGAGGCAATAAGCCCGATGCCTCAAAACAGTATTACCGCAATTGGTTTGATGAACTGTCACGGAAAATAAAGTACAGATATGGCAGGCATGCCATAGACTTCTATACCAACATTGCCAGCCCGGACGGATTAGGATTCATATCTCCGGCATACGATTCGGGCGATGGGGTTCATCTGAACGATGCGGCTCATTATATATTTGCAAGGCGTGTGATAGACAAATTAATATATTCTATAAAATGAAAAACCTATGAACAAGAAACCAGAATTATTGTCTTTGTGCAGACGAGGTCTGTTTGAAGGCAAGCAGAGAATTCTCCTCGTGCTTTTGGTCATGATACTGAGCGTTACCGCAAGTTTCGCCCAGAGTATCAATGTCCAGGGACGGGTTATTGACAAAAACGGTGATCCGGTAATCGGTGCAAGTGTCATCGAGGTCGGAAGCAAAGGTAACGGTACTGTCACGGACATTGACGGAAAGTACAGTATTTCATTGAAGAGCCGTTCTTCGCAGATCTCATTCTCGGCAATAGGATATGAGACGGTGAAGGTAAGTGTGAAAGGACGTGCGGCTATCGATATCGAGATGAGAGACGATGTCAATATGATAGACGAACTTGTCGTTGTCGGTTATGGAAAGTTGCGCAAGAGCGACCTTACCGGTGCCATGGCTTCCATAAGTTCGGAAGAACTTATGCGTGGAACGCCGACTGACTTCGGAAGCGGACTGCAGGGAAAGATTGCCGGTGTACAGGTTAACCGCAACGATGGTGCTCCGGGTGCCGGTATCAGTATAACGATACGTGGTGCCAACTCTACAAGTACGAGTACACAGCCTCTGTATGTAATCGACGGTATACCGTTTGAGACGAGCGGAACTCCGAAGAGTGATGCCAATTCAGGTAACAATACCGTTGACAACCCGCTGTCTATGATTAACCCGAACGATATTGAGAATATCGAAGTGCTCAAGGATGCGTCTGCCACTGCCATTTATGGCTCGCGCGGTGCTAACGGAGTTGTCCTCGTTACAACCAAACAGGGTAAGGCAGGTGCACAGCGCATAGAGTTTTCAGCCAACTGGGGCGTCATGAAAATTTCCAAGAAAATAAAGATGCTCGATGCCTATACATACGCAAACTATGTAAATGAAGGTGTTGTCAACGGCAGCATATACGACGGTCTTGTTGCCGGCAACCCTGCCTATTCCGGCAAGTGGAGCTATCGTTATGACTCGGATAACAATCTTATTCCCGAGTCTGGAAGCTATCATCCGCTTCCCGAGGACTTCCTCACGCCCGGTTGGCATACAGACGGATATGGCAATACCGAGTGGGTTGAAGGTACGAACTGGCTCGACGAGGTTACACAGACAGGAACAGACCAGACATATAACCTCAGTATTTCAGGCGGAAGTGACAAGAGCAACTATGCTATATCCGGAAACTATACAAATCAGGAAGGTGTCATCAAGAATTCCGGCTATGAGCGTTATACATTCCGTACGAATGTAAACTCCAATCCGCTTAAGTGGCTTAAGGCTGGCTTGAACATAAACTTTACACATTCTGAAAACAAATTCTCAAAAACAAATTCATACGATTACAGTATAATCCGTTCTGCACTTATTTATCTTCCGACAATATATGTAGGTGACAAGTCGGATGCGGATACATATGCGTGGCTGTCTGCCAACCCGCGTACATACGTCAATACGGCAAAAGACGAGATGGTCACGACAAACATATTTACATCGGCATATCTCGAGGCGCGCCTCGCACCCTCTCTCTCGTTCCGCCAGAATCTCGGTATAAGCAACATAAACCGTGAGCGTGACACCTATTATAATAGGGAGACCGGTGAGGGTAAGACAGCCAAAGGACGTGCAGGAAAGGCTGACAACTGGAATACTCACATCACGTTGGAATCCATGCTTACTTTTGATAAGACTTTCGGAAAGCATCACCGCCTTAATGCTGTTGCCGCATTTACATACGAACGTAGCAATTGGGGAGGCAAGTCTATCACGGCAAGTAATTTCCCGACAGACCTTACACAGGATTATGACATGAGCGCAGCCATGACCATTGACACTCCGACGAGTGACCGCGGACGCTCTACCATGGTGTCTTTGCTCGGACGTGTGAACTATACTCTCATGGACAGATATATCGCGACACTCTCGTATCGTCGTGACGGTTCAAGCAAATTTGCCGAAGGCAACAAGTTCGCAAACTTCGCATCAGGCGCGTTGGCATGGAATATATCAGAAGAGAAGTTCATCAAGGATCTTAATATTTTCTCTAATCTTAAGCTCCGTGTCAGCTATGGACAGACCGGTAACCAGGCCTTGTCGGACTATATGACTATGGACAGGGTACGCGTGGCAAACTATCCGTTGGCCGGTTCTCTGAACGGTGGTTACACGTATGATACGGGAAGTGGTCCGCGAAACACCAAACTGCGCTGGGAGACAACAGATCAGTTTAATGTTGGTCTTGACATGGGCTTCATGCGTAACCGCTTGAGCATGAGCATGAACTGGTATCTCAAGGAAACAAACGACCTGCTTCAGACCATTTCAATTCCTACCAATACCGGATACAGAACGATGTGGACGAATAGCGGAAGCGTGCGTAACACCGGTTTCGAACTGTCCGGTAACTTCGTAGTAGTTGACACCCGTGATTGGGGACTGGAAGTGGATGCAAACATATCATGGAACCGCAACAGGCTATTTAACCTTCCTGCCGACCAGTATGCGTCACAGTTGTGGTACGGTGCAAGCCAGGTATTCATACAGCGTAACGACATGCCTATAGGGGCGATATACGGATATGTGGAGGATGGTTTCTATGACAATATAGCCGAGGTTCGTGCAGATCCGATGTACCGTACGGTATCGGACGCTGAAGCACAGCGCATGGTGGGTGAGATAAAATATGTAGATGTTGACGGAGACGGACAACTTACGGCAGACCGCGACCGAGTTGTCATAGGCGACACCAATCCCGATTATACCTACGGATTCAATATCAGCGGACGCTGGAAGAAACTCAGTCTTAGCATGTTCTTCCAGGGAACCCAGGGCAATGATGTCTACAACGGTAACTTGATGATGATAGGAATGTCAAGTATCGGAAATATTACAAGAGACGCGTATAATACACGCTGGACACCTGAAAATGCCTCGTTTGCAAAATGGCCTCGTGTTACGACTGCAATGACACGCAACATGCTTCTTTCAGACCGCTATGTTGAAGACGGCTCGTATTTCCGTCTTAAGACCGTAAGTCTTGAATACGACTTCGGACGTATAGCAAGAACGGTTGGATTGAGAGCATATTTCACGGCATCTAATCTCTTTACGATAACCGGCTATAGTTGGTTTGACCCGGATGTAAACGCTTTTGGTACCGATGCTTCACGTCGTGGCGTGGATATAAATTCATACCCGAATAACAGGAGCTTCTCTTTCGGTGTTAAGCTGACCTTATAATATACACCTGTACTAATCAATATAAAAATGATTATGAAAAGCAAAATATTTCTATCAGCCATGGCCTTTGCGCTTATGTCAGTTCCTGTATTTACTTCGTGTGAGGACTGGCTTGAAGAAAAGGCATATACGTTTGTCACGACAGATGACATTCCAAATAGTAATGAAGGTGCCGACTCGTGGACGCTCGGTGTCTATAACTCGTTGTTCTCGGACATGTTCATGTATGGTTCGTTTCCGCGCCCGTTGGATTACGACTGTGACTATATCTCAGGCGCAGTGTGGCAATTCTCGGAGTTTGGCAGCGGAAACTTTCAGGGCGGTACGTCACAGGCAGATGCCATGTGGAACGGCATGTATGCCCTAATTAACAAGGCTAATAAGGCTATTACCAACGTGAAAGCTCTTGACGGGGCAACGGAACTGCATCGTAACAATTGTCTCGGAGAACTTTATTTCCTTAAGGCATGGGCATATTTCATGCTGACGAGAGCCTATGGAGACATTCCTGTGCATTCTGTAAGTGTGGACGAGGAAGGTACGTATGACAACTTCCCGCGTATTCCGATAAAGGATGTATACGAGAAGACCATAATACCGCTTCTTGACGATGCCCGCACAATGCTCTATAAAAATACCACCGGAGCTTATACCCCCGGACGTGTCAATGCGGCTTCTGCTGCCGGGCTTGAGGCAAAAGTGTATGCAACGATGGCTGCCGGTGCAACTGCTGATGGTGAGGATATTGTGGTGAAGACGGGAGTACCTTATGTGGTACAGAATATAAACGGAACAGCCACTAAAGTATATACCGACCCTGTCAAGACATTGATGCACAAACGCGTTGTTGCCGGATATGAGAACTTTGACGCAAGAGAGTGCTGGCAGAAAGCATACGACCTTGCAAAGGCTGTGAAAGCCGGTGACTATGGCAAAATAGAACTTTCCGATTATGCAAACTTGTGGAGCAATTCAGGAAAGACAGCATCGGAGCACCTCTTCTCCTTGCAGACAATATCCGGAGACAATATGTATGGCACGTTGTTCTCTTATCACTACTGCGGCATGACAAATGCAGCCGGTCATATCGTAAACAGCCTTACGGTGGGTATGCGCTGGCACTGGTATATGCTGTTTGAAGAAATGGATCATCGTATCTATGAAGGAGTTCTTCACGCCTGGATACGTGATGGTTCTGACACAAGCTGGGGCGGAGGCTCATATTTCCCTAACTTCGGTATATGGCAGAAGAGAGTCGAAAACCGTGAAGCACCGTATGACAATACGGATGTGACGTCAAGCTGGCGTTGTGACGGTGCCGGATCAGAACAGTTCTTTGCTTTCCAGACAAAGTATCTTCAGCAGATCAGCGACCGTTCTCTGAGCCGTACAGATGCCAACTATCCGTTCTTACGCTATGCGGATGTGCTTCTTATTCTTGCTGAGGCTGCCAATGAGCTTAACGGTCCGACACAGGAAGCTGTTAACGCGCTTAATCTTGTGCGTGAGCGCAGTAATGCTACACCGCGTGATATAGAACAGTTTGAGGAAGGAACAATAGTGAAGGTTGACGGCGTTAATACAAAGATTTCTCCTAAGGCTTCGTTACGCTCCTCAATCATAGAGGAACGTGCAATGGAACTTGCCCTTGAGGGAGACCGTCGTTGGGACCTCATACGTTGGGGTATATATCTTCCTGCCATGAATGCTTTGGGCGGCGCCGATGAACCGGGAAACGTGAAAGAGCGTTCGGAAAAGCATCTTCTTTTCCCGATTCCTACTCTTGAAGTGCTGACGAACAAGGGTATTAAAGCCAATAATCCGGGCTGGAACTAATTAATGAAACGATTAAGTAAAACAAAACACGACAGAAGTATGAAATGTATATCATTTTCTATTATATGTGCCTGTATGATGTTTGGGTGTATTGCATGTGACGACATAACACAAGTGGATGAAGTCCTTGCAGGTGAGAATATCCCGAGTACCGGCGCTCCTGCCATTACGAAGATTGTGATGGCAAACGACACTACCGGAACGCCGATAGAGACGGCGGCATTTACTCAGGTGGTGCGCATAGAAGGAACAAATCTCGGCAACGTTACGTCGTTGAAGTTTAATGATGTTGATGTAGACCTGAGTGAAGTGTATTCAAGTTACGATGCAGTGCTTGCGAAGGTTCCGAGAGTGCTTCCCGAGACGGTTACAGACCGTGTATATGTATCAACAAAATTAGGCGAGACATCGGCTCCGCTGAAAGTAACGATACCCGAACTGAAGATACAGGGACTGTATTGTGAATTTGCACAGCCCGGAGATACTACGTATATACAGGGAAACGACTATGACCTTTACGGAATAACGGCAGAAGATGCTGTCGTTAAAGTGGGTGATAAGGATGTAAATGTGCTTGCAGCTTCGGAAACAGAACTTATGATACAGATACCCGGTAATGCAAGAATGGGCGACCCTGTAACTGTTCAGGGCAGTAAGATGGCAGAGCCTGTAACCTTAGACTATGCCAAACCGGGTGTTTCGGAACTGTTTGACTTTAATAACTGGCCGGGTGTAGGTGCATTTACCCATGCAAGCAAATATCCGTGGGCACCGAAGAACTTCTTGTACAGCAAGTTCTCTGCTGGACCTGATGACCCCAAACCTTTAGGTAGTGACGGTAAGTACATACGTTTTAAAGATCAGGTGAACGCTTGGGGATGGATGGTGTTCTGGGCCGGATACATCGATTTGCCTGCCGATGTGGCTGCCAATCCTCAGGATTATCAGATGCGCTTTGAGTTCTGGAATGATCAGAAATATCCTCTGAACTCCAATTACAGGATTATTTTCGGCAACTATCAGTGGTATCCGGGTGGTGACGGTATTGCTTTGAATACGAAAAATCAGTGGAAAACCATACGAATAGACCTTGACGAGGAAGATCCTGAGGGACATGTGCTTGTGCCGGCCGGAACCGACAGCAGCGTACGTTATTCGTTCATGATAATCTTCTCTCCAACTTCGGCGCAGACATATAATATAGCAATGACAAACTTCCGTTTCGTAAAAAAATAATCAGATATGAAGAATATTAAGTTTATCAATATAATTATGGTTCTGGCACTGATGTGTCTGGGACTGACGGCATGCGACAGTGATAATGACGGCAACGGTGAAGAAACCGGCGGAGGTACCGGTGGAGGAGGCTCTGTTGCTAAACTTGCGGAACCATATTTTGGCGTGAATATGTCCGGTGCCGAGTTTGCTGCCGTCTATCCGGGAGTGGATGGTACACATTACGGTTACCCGACCCGTTCGGATATAGAGTATTTTGCAAATAAAGGCTTTAAGCTGATACGTTTCCCGTTCAGATGGGAGCGTATACAGAGACAGCTTGGCGGTGAACTGGATCAGGTGGAACTCGCAAAAATGAAAGCTGTTGTCAGTGCGGCTCAGGAACTTGGGATTTATGTAATCCTTGATTTGCATAACTTCGGGCGTTATTGCACATACAGCAACGGTCATAACTCTGATGCCAACAATTATGCCATCTTGGGTTCCCGTACATGTTCTTCTGCTCATTTCTGCGACTTGTGGAAACGTTTGGCACAGGAGTTTATGGGATATACAAATATATGGGGCTATGATATAATGAACGAGCCTCATGATATGCTGAAGTCTTCTCCTTGGGACAAACTGGCTCAGGAATGTATAGATGCCATACGTGAAGTGGACAAGCAGACACCTATAGTTATTGAAGGCAATGAATATGCTTCGTCCAGCAAGTGGACAAACTTGAGTCAGGATCTTAAAGACCTTACAGACCCTTCGGACAAACTTATATTCCAAGCGCATGTGTATTTTGACAATGATGCCAGTGGCAAGTATGTCAAGAACTATGATCAGGAACAGGCTACGGAGAATATTGGTGTAGAGAGACTGAAGCCGTTTGTTGAGTGGTGTAAGAAATATGGCAAGCAGGGTTTTGTCGGTGAATACGGTGTGCCGGATGACGACCCGCGCTGGCTTGTCACTCTTGATAAGGCGTTGGAATATCTTTCGGAGAACGGAATAGGCGGTACATATTGGTCTGCCGGTTCGCGTTGGGGAGACTATTCTCTTGCAGTACAACCTGTAAACGGACAAGACAGACCCCAGATGTCGGTGCTTGAGAAGTATTTTAAGGCGAAATGATGATGTTTCTTATGAGCAGAATTAAGATTGTTATTATAATGTTGATGATGACTGTGGCTGCCTCTGCCGTTACTCCGGTGAAGAGGTGGGGGCAACTGCAGGTCATTGGTAATCAACTGTGTGACAGTAAGGGAGAGCCTGTCGCTCTTCGTGGTGTAAGCCTTGGCTGGCACAATCTGTGGCCTCGTTTTTACAATGCAAAATGTGTAAAATGGCTTCGGGATGACTGGAACTGTACTGTATTGCGTGCAGCCATGGGCGTCTGTATTGAAGATAACTACAAGGAGAACCCTGAGTTTGCTCTGTCGTGCATGAACAAAGTTATTAAGGCTGCCATAAGGAATGGAATTTATGTCATAATAGACTGGCACACTTATTATCCGGAAAAGGAAGAAGCCGTTAAGTTTTTCGGTATGATGGCAAAGGAATACGGCAAGTATCCTAATGTCATTTATGAAATATATAATGAACCTATGGAGGATACATGGGAGAGTGTCAGTGACTATGCGTATGCTGTAATAGCGGAGATACGCAAGTATGATAAGGACAATATAGTTCTTGTCGGTAATCCGCATTGGGATCAGGATCTGCATCTTGTAGCGGAACGTCCGTTGGAGGGACAGACAAATATAATGTATAGTCTTCATTTTTATGCTGCCACTCATGGACAAGAACTGCGCGACCGTGCTGAAGCGGCATGGAAAAAAGGAATTCCTATCTTTGTTAATGAATGTGCAGGTATGGAATGCACCGGTGACGGTCCGCTTGACATGGAAGAGTGGCAGCGTTGGACCGATTGGATGGAGGAACATCGTATAAGTTGGGTCAACTGGTCTGTTTCGGATAAGAACGAGACATGTTCCATGCTTATTCCAAGGGCACGCAAAGACGGGCATTGGACGGATGATGTGATAAAACCATACGGCAGGATTGTAAGGTCAAACCTGCGTAAATATAATCCTTGAATTTAAGAAAGAGTTGTTTGCAAATGAATAAAACGTTTCTCACGGTAATATGTCTGATGTTTGTTGCATGTGCTGTACATGCTCAGGCTTCACTTGACGAGATAGATCGCCGGGCATGGCACGATGCTGTATCGCCGCTTGATGTGGAAGCTGTCGATATGTCCGATATTCCTGTGAGAAAAATGAAACATCGTGCTTCGGATCGTTGCATGTCCTTAAACGGTTCATGGATGTTGACCGGAGCAGATAGTATAAATTCGGACATCTCTGTTCCGTGTAATGTTCCCGGAAGTATACATACGGCATTGAAAGGTGCCGGGGTTATTCCGGATCCGTGCTTGGGACGGAATGATACTATAGCGGAACGTTGTTCTTATAGGCGTTGGTATGTTACGAGGACGTTTGACTATGATGGTACGATGTCCAATCCGTTGTTGTCTTTTAAAGGTGTGGCAAATAAGTGCCGGATTTTTATAAACGGGATGCTTGCGGCTGAGCATGAGGGAATGTTCGGAGAACCGGACATTGAGGCGGAAAGATATCTGAAGCGTGGCGAGAATGTTATTAAGGTGGAGCTCTTGCCGATACCGGAGATATATAACGGAGGATGGCCGGCAACGGCAAATGAGGCTTGGAAACATACTGTAGTAGCCAATTGTGTTTATGGATGGCATTACTCAAAGATACCTTCAATGGGTATATGGAGTGATGTACAGATTTTAGACAGACCTGATTTAAGGATAGAGACCCCGTTCTTTATTACTCGCTCTGTAGAAGGTGACATGCGGATGCAGATCACATTTCCGAATGTGACTACAGGAGAAATACGTTTGTTGATAAAGCCTTATAATTTTGATGGTAAGGCACAGACTTTTGCTAAAACAATAAATGAAGCTAAAGGGAATGTCGCTTTCGATTTTAAAATAAAGGAACCGAGCCTTTGGTGGCCCAATGGTGTCGGTAGCCCTAATCTATATGATGCAGAAATACAACTTTTGATTGATGGCAAAGTAAGGTCTGTTTGTGAGAGGCGTTTCGGTATCAGAACAGTAGAGATGAAGCCGTTCCCGGAAGGGAAACGTGAGGATTTATATAACTGGACGTTCTGCATCAATGGACATGACATGTTCGTAAAAGGAACAGGGTGGTGTATGATGGATGCTTTGCTTGATTTCTCAAGAGAGAAGTATGAACGGTTCTTGTCCGTTGCCCGTCAGCAAAATATCCAGCTGATAAGAGCTTGGGGAGGAGGTATGCCGGAAACGGATACGTTCTATGAACTTTGTGATGAAAAAGGCATAATGGTCATGCAGGAGTGGCCTACTGCATGGAACAGTCATGAGACACAACCGTTTGAAATGCTGAGGGAAACAGTTGTCAGCAATACCGTTCGTCTGAGAAACCATCCGTCTCTTGTTATGTGGGGAGGAGGCAATGAGTCTGAGAAACCTTATGGTCGTGCTATAGACATGATGGGACACCTTAGTGTCGAACTTGACGGATCCAGACCATTTCATCGCGCAGAAGCATGGGGCGGTAGCCGTCATAACTATAACTGCTGGTGGGATGAGATGCATCTTAATCATAATCTGAACATGACCGCACGTTTTTGGGGTGAGTTCGGTGTGCCGTCATTACCTTCAGTGGAGTCTGTTATGAAATATCTTAATGATGAGGAATATGTATGGCCGCCAAAGAAAGAGTCGGTTTTTACTCATCATACTCCAATATTCGGTACAAATGGAGAGATTAGCAGGTTGGGGCAGTATGCCGGTTATTTCACATCTTTGGAAACTTTGGATGACGTTGTGTTCGGGTCACAGATGGCACAGGTGGTAGGCGTAAGGCACACTCTTGAGCGTTCTCGTACAATGTGGCCAAATACAACAGGTGCTCTTTATTATAAGTTAAATGATAACTATCCGGGATTGTCATGGTCGAGTATAGATTATTACGGTGTAATAAAACCTTTGCATTATTTTGCTAAGCGGGCTTTTGAGCCTACAACTACTGTCTTGTTGTTTGACAGGACAAATATGGCAGGGCAAGAGGTCAGTATTCCTTATTATCTTCTTGATGATAATAATACTATTACGGACCGGAATGTAAAAGCCCGTCTTTCTGTTTGGAACCATAAGATGAAGTGCGTTCTGGATACGTTAATTACGATTAAGCCTAAAGGAAGGGTTGAGAAGATTTCGGACATTGTACTGAAGGATAACCAGACATTAAGTGAGATGCTGTATATGAAAACAGATCTTTTGAAAGATGATGGTACACTTATAGCAAGAAACTGGTACTTCTGTAATTATGAGACACGCCGTGGTGTAATGCAGGAATCGTGTGCAGCAGATGTATGTTTTGAACAGGACGGAAATACTATAACAATAAAAAATCAGTCTGATTGGCCGGCTGTAGGAGTTACTATAGATGTGCCCGGAATGTCTTCGAGTCTGCTTTTATCGGACAATTATTTATGGATTGATCCGGGTGAGACGGTAATAGTAGATGCTAATACATCGCGTCCGGCTATAGTAAAATGGTGGAATTCAAAAAATAAATGAAATTATGAATAAGATGAAGTTAAGTTTAATATCGGTGTTGATAGCATTAAGTGGTGTTATGTTTGCCGGTGAGCCTTTTGGTGTTAATCTGGCTTGTGGCGACTTTGGTTCTGTATTCCCGGGCGAATATAACAAGCATTATACATATCCCACGGATACGGATCTTATATATTGGCAACAGAAAGGGTTGATGCTTGTACGTCTTCCTTTCCGCTGGGAACGGCTTCAGCATAATCCCAATGGACCTTTATGTCAGGATGACTTGTCTAAGGTAAAAGATTTTGTCAGGGCTGCTGAGAGGCGTGGAATGAAAGTATTGTTTGACATGCATAACTATTGTCGTCGTATAGATGATGGTCGTGAGAAGATTATAGGTACCTCTGATTTGTCTTATGAGAGTTACGGACAGTTCTGGCGCATGATGGCACAGGAGTTTAGCGATTTCGGAAACATCTATGGTTACGGATTGATGAATGAGCCTCATGACCTTCCGGCAAGTGTGTCATGGCATAAGATGGCTCAGGTGGCGATAGACTCTATCCGAAGCGTGGATACAAAGACCCCTATTGTAGTAGGTGGATATCATTGGAGCTCTGCGCGTCGCTGGGTACAGATGAGCGATAATCTCAAGACGCTGAATGACCCTTCGGAAAATCTTATATTTGAGGCTCACTGCTATTTTGACTTTGACGGTTCGGGTACTTATAAGTTTACATACGAGCAGGAAGAAGGTACTCCTAAACGTGGTGTGGAACTTGTTCGTCCTTTTGTGGAATGGCTTAACAAAAACAAACTTCGTGGCATAATAGGAGAATATGGTATACCCGAGGGTGATGAACGCTGGGAGAAGACATTGGATAATTTTCTTGCATATTTGCAGAAGAATGGCGTGCCTGCACTTTATTGGGCTTCAGGTCCATGGTGGACGGATGCTGTAATGACAATTCCGACATATCGTGGCGGTAAGGAGAAGCCTCAGGTGAAGATTATGCAGAAATATAAGGAGACAAAATAATAGGGAAACCGATAAACAGTCCGTATGCTTTGTTGATAGTTTATTCCGTATGATTAATAAGTTGTTTATCATATTTGCTATGTTCTTTACTTCTGCCGTTTATGCCGGTATACCGTTTACACACGGTAATCTTAAGGTTGACGGTAGTGGGAGATATCTTGAGCATGATGACGGTACACCTTTTTTATATATGGGTGATACAGCGTGGGAAATGCTCTCAAGGCTGACGTATGAAGATGCATGTGCTTATATGGACAACAGGGTAGGGAAAGGTATAAATGTTATACAGACTGTTCTTCTTTCCGAACTGGTAGGTGTCAGGGATACGACAGCTATAGGCGTCCCGCAATTAATAGACGGAGATGTCCGCAGACCCAATCCCTGTTATCTGGCACATGTTGATTCCGTTCTTGCATACGCAGAACGTATAGGGCTGTATCTTGCAATATTGCCTACATGGGGTGATAAGGTTGATAAGCAATGGGGCAACGGTCCGGAGATCTTTGACGAGCATAATGCCGAGACGTATGGTAAACTGTTGGGTAACAGATGGGCTTCACGTCCTAATATTATATGGATAATAGGGGGTGACCGTGGAGGAGACGGCAAGAACCGTGCAATATGGAATGCAATGGCAAGAGGCATAAAGTCTGTTGATAAGATACATCTTATGACGTATCATCCGCATGGAGAGCATTCGTCTTCCATGTGGTTTCATAATGAAGACTGGCTCGACTTCAATATGATACAGACCGGTCATTGCCAAGGTAGGTATGATATATATCGCCGTATGATGTTGAATGACATGTCTCTGAGACCTGTAAAGCCCGTTATGGACGGTGAGCCGCGTTATGAAGATATACCGCGCAATTTTAAGTTGGAAGACGGCAGGTTTGCGGCAATAGACGTAAGGCATACATTATATCAGAGCATGCTTACGGGGGCATGTGGATATACTTACGGTAATAACAATCTCTGGCAGATGTATGCCCCCGGGCGGGAACCTAAATGCAATGCACAAACCTATTGGTATAATGCCATGGACATGGAGGCTGAATGCCAGCTTATACATTTTGTGAGGCTTTGGAATGAGATTCCTTTCAGGGGCGGTACTAACATTCCTTGTTGTGCAACCCCGACAGATGAATACGCCTCGGATGAGGCTGTAGGGTTTATGACAGAAGATTATATGTTGTGCTATTTCCCCGGAGGGAACAAATGGAACATGAAGATACCCGATAAGTTTGCTTCTTGCTATACGATAGAGTGGATGAATCCCCGTACCGGACAGCGTATAGTTAAAGGCAAGTCCGGAGGATGTGAACTTGACATAAATCTGCCTGAGGGCGGCAATAATGACTGGCTTTTGATATTGAAAAAAGAAAAATAATATTAATACCATTATGAAGTTAAAGAATATAAAGGAACTTACACGTGACTATGAGGAACTTATAACCCGTCATAATGAGGTGGGAACCAGTGTTAATGGCATTTATTGCCGTTATAAGAACCCGGTGCTTACAGCAGAGCATGCCCCGTTGATTTGGCGGTATGACATGAGTGAAAATGATAATCCCCTGTGTGAGGAGCGCATAGGAATAAATGCAGTAATGAACTCCGGTGCAATAAAACTGGATGGTAAGTATTACCTTATGGCGCGCGTTGAAGGTGCTGACCGTAAGTCTTTTTTTGCCATTGCAGAGAGTGATAGTCCCACAGAAGGTTTCCGCTTTTGGGATTATCCTGTTTTGATGCCTGAAACACCGGGTACAATAGATACGAATATGTATGATGCCAGATTGACCAAGCACGAGGACGGATACATCTATGCCGTGTTCTGTGCCGAGCGTAAAGACCCGTGTGCCGAGCCGGGCGATCTTTCTTCAGCGGTGGCTGCAGCGGCAATAGCGAGGACAAAAGACCTGAAGACATGGGAACGTCTTGATGATGTAAAGACAGATACACAACAGCGTAACGTAGTTCTTCATCCTGAATTTGTCGATGGCAAGTATGTACTTTACACACGACCGCAGGATGGCTTTATCGATACCGGTAATGGTGGCGGAATAGGCTGGGCGCTTATTGATGATATATGTCATGCCGAAATACGTGATGAAAAGATTATCAATGTGCGTGAGTATCATACGATAAAAGAAGTAAAGAACGGTGAAGGTCCTCATCCTATAAAGACTTCACGTGGCTGGCTGCATCTTGCCCATGGCGTGCGTGGTTGTGCGGCAGGGTTGCGCTATGTGCTCTATCTTTATGTTACGTCTTTGGAAAATCCGGCTCATGTAATAGCAGAGCCTGCAGGATATTTTATGGCTCCTGTCGGTGAGGAGCGTATCGGCGATGTAAGCAATGTGCTTTTTTCCAATGGCTGGATTGAAGATAATGGTAAAGTCTTTATATATTACGCATCGAGTGACACGCGTCTACATGTAGCAGAGTCTACTGTTGAGCGACTTCTGGACTACTGTTTCAATACGCCTTCCGACGGGCTTCGCTCGATAGAGTCTGTAAAAGCTATCTACAATCTTGTTGATAAGAACAGGAAGTGCAAGGTTAAATTATAGTTTATGGCTAAGTTAAGAGAGAAAATAGGATATGGGCTTGGCGATATGTCATCGTCAATGTTCTGGAAAATATTCAGCTATTACCTTCCGATATTTTACAGTGATGTCTTCGGGCTTAGCCTTGGAGCGACGGCGGTGCTGATGCTTGTGACACGTATATGGGATACTGTCTCGGATCCGATGATGGGCATTATAGCCGACCGTATCGATACAAGGTGGGGTAAGTATCGTCCTTGGCTGTTGTGGATGGCTTTGCCGTTTGTATTGGCAGGTTGTCTGTTGTTTACCACTCCGCAGTGGGACGAAACATGGCGTCTTGTCTGGGCTTATGTCACATATATCCTTATGATGACCGTATATACGGCTATCAATGTGCCTTATGGCTCGATGCTCGGTGTGGTTACGGATAATTCCGATGAGAAAACAGTGTTTTCCAGTTTCCGTATGTTCTTTGCTTATGCCGGCTCTTTCGTAGCTGTTTTTGCATGGGAACCGTTGGTTAAGTTCTTTACCGATTTATGCGGTGGCGAAACTCCGCTCATTGCATTGCAGAACGGATGGCAATATGCCATGTTCGTTATTGCGACGGTTACGTTTATACTTTTCCTCCTTTGTTTCCGCATGACGCGTGAGAATGTACGCCCGTCCAAAACCGGTTCTGTCTGGGACGACCTGAAGGCTCTTGCTTCAAATTCTCCGTGGTGGTTGCTTACGTCTGCAGCTCTTTGCACCAATCTTTTTAATACGCTTCGCGGTTCTGTTGCTGCATATTACTTTAAATATTATATAGGAGAGACGGCACAGATAGACTTGGGCTTTGTGTCTTTTCTGTTCTTTGCGGGTATATTCCTTGCCGTAGGTGAAGTGTGCAATATGATAGGTGTTGTACTTGCCGTTCCGATGTCACTTCGTTTGGGCAAGAGAAAGACGTTTATTGTTTCTGCGGCGTTGCTGGCACTCTTGTCTGTAGCATTCTTTTATGTTCCGATGACCAATAACGGTTTTCTGATGATACTTTTCTTGCAGGTGCTCATAAGCATACTTACCGGTGTCGTATCGCCGCTTGTATGGTCTATGTATGCCGATGTCGCCGACTACTCGGCAAAAAAACACGGAACATCATCCACCGGTTTGATATTCTCCTCCGGTTCCATGGCTCAGAAGTTCGGCGGTGCAGTAGCCGGTGCGGCAGTTCTGTGGATATTGGCGGCTTTCGGTCTTGTACCTAATGCTGCCCGGCAAAGCGACACAGCCATGCTTGGCATACGTCTTGTAATGAGCTACATACCTGCTGCCGTGGCTGTTCTTGAAATCGTTATTCTTCTGGCTTACCCGTTGGGAAAGAAGCCGTAAACAGGTAACAGATGTTTGGAATGAGAATATTTGCATTATATCTTAGAACTTTACTGACGGTGCTTGCCGTTGTGTTTTCGCTTACTTTATATGCGGAAGTGGACAATCTGCGTTGTGAGTATATGAAAAATCCGGTAGGCGTGGATGCGGTTCATCCGCGTCTCAGTTGGACTTTGCCGGAACTTAAGGGCAAGATACGTGTCATAATTTCAGAAGACAGTCTTGCCATATCGGAATTCAGATATGGACGCACGTCAGACCGTTCGGGACATATACGTGTATATGATCTTGCTCCTGCGACGCAGGAGTTTTCCGTTACAGGAATGAAACTGGAACCTGCCCGTAGATATTACTGGCGTGTGTTTGCAGGAAAGCATGGCTCGGCTGTTGCAAGTTTCGTTACAAATCTGCCTCTCGGCAGTGCGCGTTGGATTACCGACGGCAACGATGTCGCTTACCGTCCCTTGGCTTTATATCGTCATACTGTGAACGTAGCCAAACCGGTGAGGGAAGCTTTCATTACCATTGCCTCTGCCGGTCTGCACGAGATTATGTTGAATGGCGCGAAAGTCGGTGACCATTGTCTTGACCCTATGTTCACACGTTTCGACCGTCGTGTTCTTTCCGTTATGCACGATGTTACCGGACTTCTCCGTGAGGGCTGCAACGTTGTAACGGTTGAGCTTGGCAACGGATGGTACAATCACCAGTCTACGGCAGTGTGGTTCTTCCATGAGGCATCGTGGCGCAACCGTCCGCGATTTGCCGCAAACCTGCTCATACGATATATGGACGGCACCGAGGAGAATGTCGTGACGGATGCCAGTTGGCAGACGGCTGAAAGCAGCACGGTCTTTTCAAGTATATATACTGCAGAACATTATGATGCCCGAATAGTTCGGAGCGAGTCGTCATGGCATAGTGTTAAGGAGGTTGATTCTCCAACGCGTATCGTTTCTTCTCAGGTTATGCACCCTATAAGGCGTACGGCTGTTTTCAGGGCTGATAAGATAGACCGACTGTCCGATACCCTTGCCGTTTATCATTTTCCAAAGAATATGGCAGGTGTTACGCGGCTTCGTGTACGTGGTCCGCGCGGTGCGGTGGTTAGGCTTAAGCATGGTGAGATGCTTTATGCCGACGGAAGGGTAAATCTGGGGAATATAGATTATCATTATCGTCCGACAGACGACAGCGACCCGTTTCAGACAGACATTGTTACGCTTAGCGGAGGTGATGACGAGTTTGCCGCACGGTTCGGGTATAAAGGCTTCCAGTATGTAGAGGTAAGTTCTTCCGTACCATTGGAACTTACAGCGGAGAGTCTTGTGGCTGAGGAAATGCACAGCGATGTGCCACGCACGGGATATTGGCATTCATCGTCGGAATATCTTAATAAACTTCTTGAAGCTACGGAGAATTCTTATCTCTGTAATCTTTTCGGTTATCCTACCGACTGCCCTCAACGTGAAAAGAACGGATGGACGGCAGATGCCTATCTTGCACTTGAGACAGGAATGGCATATTATGACGTTGTGACCATCTATGAGAAGTGGATGGCAGATTTCCGCGACGAGCAGCGCCCTGACGGTACGTTGTCCTGCATAGTGCCTACGGACAAATGGGGATATGACTGGGCTAACGGCGTTGACTGGACAAGTGCTACGGTTATCATACCATGGCAGATTTACTGCTGGTATGGCGACAGACAAATTCTTGAACGTCACTACGACTGCATGGACAGGTATGTACGCCATATAGAGACCGTTGCCAAGGAAAACCTGACAGACTGGGGACTTGGCGACTGGATACCCGTAAAGACAAAGAGCGACTTATGCTATACCACGTCCGTATACTATTATGTAGATGCGGTTATAATGTCCAAGATTGCAAGGCTTCTTGGAAAGTCCGGCGATGCCGCTCATTATTCACGTCTGGCGGATGACATACGCTCGGCTATAAACCTCCGTTTCCTCAATCCGGAAAACGGATTGTATGCAGGCGGTACGCAGACTGAACTGTCCATGGCTTTGTATTGGGATGTCGTTCCGGATGAGTTTCGTGCCAAAACGGCATCACGCCTTAACGAGCGTGTTGTTGCAGACGGTTTCCATCTTGATGTAGGCGTGCACGGATGCAAGGCTCTGCTGGGAGCCTTGTCCGACAACGGATATGCTGATACGGCATACAAGGTCGTATGCCAGAAGACGTATCCTTCGTGGGGATATTGGATAAGCCGGGGCGCCACTACGCTGCATGAGAACTGGAAAACAGATGTTATAATAGACAATTCGCTCAATCACATAATGTTCGGAGAGGTAGGTGCATGGCTGTTCAAGTCGCTGGCAGGCATAACCCCCGATGAGACGGTGCCGGGATTCAGGCTCGTCAATCTTCGTCCTTACTTTCCGTCGGGGCTCGACAGTCTCAATGTGAGCCGTGAGACATCCTACGGCAGGCTTGAGACATCCTGGAAGCGTGACGGCGGCGTGATAATATATACTGTAAATGTACCTGCTGCAATGACGGCAAAACTATTATTGCCCGATGGCAGGAGATATATAATAAGAGGTGAAAGTAAAACATTTAAGATAAAATCAAAATGACAAAGAGAATAAGAATAATGCTGCTGCTTTTGGTTGCCGTGCTTCCGGCAGCGGCTCAACTGAGGCTTCCGGCGATAATGTCCGACCACATGGTCATACAGCGTAACGAGAAAATATGCTTTTGGGGCTGGGCGGACAAGGGCGCCAAGATTACTGTTTCCATTGCCGGGAACACTGCCTCTGTCAAGGCGGGCAGGGACGGGCGATGGAGTGTCGAACTGCCGCCGCTTCCGGCAGGCGGACCACATACGGTGACCGTGAAGACAAAGAAAGAGACATTGACCTTGAACGATATTCTTGTGGGCGAGGTCTGGATATGCAGCGGACAGTCGAATATGGAGTTCAGGATGAGGTCCATAAACAATGCCGATGAGGAAATACGTACTGCAAACAACGCCAACATCCGTTCGTTCGACGTACAGAAAGACATGGCACGCTTTCCGAAGGACGACCTTAAGGGAGACTGGAAAATCTGCTCTCCGCAGACCGCCGGCAATTTTTCCGCCGTCGGATATCTTTTCTGTCGCGAGATTGCAGAACGTCTCAATGTCCCTGTGGGACTGATAAACACGTCGTGGGGCGGCACCGACATAGAAAGCTGGATGAGCATGGAGGCGATAGATGCCTTTCCTAAATACAAGCGCCTTATGACAAGGCTCCGTTCCGAGGAGCTTGAAGCTTATCTCGCCCGTGGCAAGGAGGTAGAAGCAGCCTTTCTGAAGGCAATAGCCGAAGAGCCGGGCGAAAAGGAGCAGTGGTATCTCCCGTCGTATTCCAAGGAAGACTGGAAACCTCTGCGCGTTCCGGGACTGTGGACCGACGATGCCTTGTCGGGTGTGGACGGCGTGGTGTGGACCACGGTTGAGTTCACCGTGCCCGAGGCGCTTGCCGGACAGCAGGCCGTGCTCAGTCTTGGGATGATAGATGATGACGACGTTACATGGATAAACGGCACGAAGGTAGGTTCTACCGTAGGCTACGACATAAAGCGCCGCTACGTGGTGCCCGCAGGCGTGCTGAAAGGCGGCAAGAACGAGCTTACGGTGAAGATCGTGGACAATCATGCCGGCGGCGGATGCTACGGCTCGAGCGATCTGTTCTTCCTGCAGGTGGGACAGGAGCGCCTGTCGATACTCGGCGACGGGTGGAAATACAAGATAGCCGTGGACAACGAGGCGTTCGAGTATGTGGAGGACGGACCTAACGCCTTCCCTTCACGCCTGTTCAATGCCATGGTGGCGCCTATAGCCGGCTATCCGGCGCGCGGCTTCGTATGGTATCAGGGCGAGAACAATGCGCCGAGGGCAGAAGAGTATTACCGTCTGTTCCCCGCGATGATAAACGACTGGCGCAAACACTGGAACCGTGGCGACATGCCGTTCTACTGGGTTCAGCTTGCCAACTACATGCCTGCCGACGACCATCCTGCTGCAAGCAACTGGGCGGTGCTGCGCGATGCGCAGAACTCCGCACGCAGTCTTCCGCACACCGGACAGGCGGTGACGATAGACGTAGGCGATGCAAACGACATACATCCGCGCGACAAGCAGACGGTGGGACACCGCCTTGCGCGTCTTGCCCTTCACAACGACTACGGAATGGCGGACGTATACTGCGAGAGTCCGCAGGCGCTCAAGGCCGTGAGGAAAGGAAACGACGTGCTCGTGACTTTCGGCAACGTGGCGGGAGGGCTTAAGGCAAAGAGCCGTTACGGATATGTATGCGGATTTGCGGTTGCGGGAGCCGACGGCAAGTACCGCTGGGTTAAGGCGGTGGTGTCAGGAACCGACGGCGTGCTGCTCGATTGCAGCGGTATGGACGCGCCGAAGTCCGTGCGTTATGCCTGGGCGGACAATCCCGACGACGCCAACTTGTATAACAGTGCCGGGCTGCCCGCCGTGCCGTTCGAGAAAGCCGTTGAGGAGTGAGCGGAATGCACGGACAGCAGAAAAGCATTAAGTAAAGGATAAAGCAATGAAGCCATATAAGTTTGAGCCGTATCTCAAGACGACAATCTGGGGCGGCTACCGCATAGCGCCGTTCAAGGGTATATACACCGCGCAGCCCAACATAGGGGAGTCGTGGGAGATATCCGGCGTGCCCGGGCACGAGAGCGTTGCCGTGGAGCGCGGTCTGATAAACGACGTGGACGTGGGGCTGAACCTCACGCAACTTATCGAGAAGTACAAGGGGCTGCTTGTGGGCGAGAAGGTATACAGAAAGTACGGCGGCAAGTTTCCGCTGCTTGTGAAGTTCATCGACTCGCGGCAAGACCTCTCCGTGCAGGTTCATCCCGACGACAAGCTCGCCATGGAGCGTCACGGCTGTGCCGGGAAGACAGAGATGTGGTATGTGATAAAGAGCGACGTCGGCGCGAAGATATACGCCGGACTGAAGGAGAGCATAACGCCCGAAGACTACGAGCGGATGGCGACGGCGGAGCCTGTGGGCGGGCGCTCGCCGATGCAGGATGTCATAGCGACGCACGAGGCGCATCAGGGCGACCTTTTCTTTCTTCCTGCCGGGCGCCTGCATGCCATAGGCGCCGGCAACTTCCTTGCGGAGATACAGCAGACGAGCGATATAACGTATCGTGTGTACGATTTCGGAAGGAAAGACGCCCACGGCAATCCGCGCGAGCTGCACATAGCCGAGGCGAAGGATGCCATCGATTATCAGGTATGGCCCGAGTACCGCACGTCGTACGACTCTACGAAGCCAACGTCGCAGCTCATAAACTGCCCGTACTTCAACGTCAACCGCGTGGTGGTGCAGGTGGCGGCGGAGATAGACTTCAAGGTCGACTCGTTCGTCGTCGTGGTGTGCCTGTGGGGCGAGGCTAACATCAACGGCGTGCGTGTGCGCCGCGGTGAGACGCTGCTCGTGCCGGCTTGCGAGAATGTTTTATATATATTCGGTAACGCGACGTTCCTCACAGCGACCATGTGAGGGATGTCCGGAAAAAACAAATGTTTATGAAAAGAATGATTTGCGGCGCCGCGATGTCGCTGCTTTTGTGGCAGAGCATCGCCGCGCAGCACGGGCTTATCGACAATGCCGTGAGAAATCTTCCGCTGCTGGCTCCGGCGGGCACGGAGATACACTATCAGGGGAGCATAGACAAGACAGGCGGAAACGCCGACTGGGACTGGTATCTGTATGAAGACGCCAATCGCGAGTGGGTGGTGCTCGACGTGGACGGTCCCGGCTGTATCCAAAACCTTACGCAGCACCGCTATCTCACGTGCAGCGACCCACTGTTCCGCTTCTATCTCGACGGCAGCAGCGAGGCGCAGTATGAAGTGAGGTTGTCTGAGCTTGGGACGAAGTTCCCTTTCTGCCGTCCGCTTGCCGACAGCTACATAGGTCCTTACGACAACGGGCGCGGACCCATACGCGTGGCGCGCAGCTTCGTTCCCCTTCAGTTCAACAAGGGCTGCAAGGTGACTACCGACGTGCGCCTTTTCGGCAACGACCGCATGCGCGGCGAGAGCGGCTGGGGGCACATCGTGTATCACACGTACGCCTCTCCGCAGGCAGATACGCTTGCCGTATATAAAGAGAGCCTCGAGAACGCGAGGCAGCTGAAAAGCCGCGGGCTTGTCGTGGGCGCGGATGAAAGGGCGGACACCGTCACCGTGCCGCGCACCGACCTGCAACCGGGCGGCACGTGCCTGCTGGCGCGCGTGGACGGGGGCGGCGTGCTCTCGGCGGTGCGCCTCTTTGCCGACAGGGCAGACGCCGAGGCCCTGCAGACGGTGTGGGTGGAGATAACGTTCGACGGGCACGACGCGCCCGACGTGCTATGTCCCATCGGAGCGTTCTTCGGCAATTCCTTCGGCTACAACTCCACGGAGTATCTGCTTATGGGCGTTGCAGAGGGCGGCATGATGTACAACACGTTCCCTATGCCGTTCTGGCAGGGAGCGTCGCTGAGCCTGCACAATCGCGGACGACGTCCGTTTGCGCTTGCCGGCGGTGCGGTGGTGACATCGGCGAACGGCTATGACAGGGCTTCGGCGGGCTATTTCCGCAATACACCTTATTATATACGTCGCCACGTGGAAGGAGAGGACAGCCGCATAGGCACCGCGACGGGCAGCGGAAAGATGGTTGCCGCACACGTCACCTGCTGGGCGGAGCGCCCGAACGTGATAAGCTGCGAGGGCGACGTGCATGTGTACATCGACGACGAGCGGACGCCCCGTGTGCAGAGCGACGGTTCGGAGAGTTTCGTGTCCTACGGCTGGGGCTTTCCCACGCCGCCCGAGACGCATCCCTTCGGCGGATACGACGGGCTGGCGGACAATCCGTGGTCGATGACGCGCCTGTGCATACTCGACAGCTATCCCTTCGACAGGAACATCAGCTTCAACATAGAGAGCGGCGAGCGCAATGACCAGTATCTGGAGCACGCCGGCACGATATTCTACTACGGTCAGGACGCGCCGCGCGCCGTTCTCACCGACTCGCTACTGACGGCGGACAGCCGCTCGCGCCGCCGCCACTCGTGCCGCGTGTCGGGTCCTCACGCCGTGGAGACCGCCACGTCGGTCTACGAGGGCACATATAACAATGTGAAGCTCACGCGCAGCTTCGTCTCCTACGGCGAAGGTTCCGAACTCTCGTTCGGCGTGCGCATAAATCCCGACAACGACGGCGTGCGCCTGCTCCGCACGAGCAACCAGAGGGCGGCGCGCCAGCTGGCAGAGGTGTACGTGGACGGCAGCAGGGTGGAGGAGCGCAACTGGTATCATGCCGACGGCAATCCGCACATGCAGTGGCTCGACGACAGCTTTGTGATTCCGGCGCGTTATACCCGCGGCAAGAGCAGCGTGAAGATACGCATCGTGCCCAAGGCGGCGGGTGCGGCGGTGGCATGGACGGACTCTGCATACCGTGTATATTCGCTGCGCGCAGGTGGCGGCGGCGAATGACGGGACTTTCCACGTAGAGTGTCACAATGACGGATTTTCCCCGTTTTTGCTTTCACCGTGATTTTCCGTAACCTCTCATTTTCGCGTTCTTTTCGCGAGCGTGTACAGGTGGCGGGGAAAACGCCCTAAAATACGTGTGCAGCCGTAACGTGCATTATATCCGTGCGTTACGGTTGCACACCGTGCTTTTGTGCATCGCAATGGAGCGTCTTTTCGCACCGTATATGGCGTCTTTGGGCGCAAAACGGTGCTTTTTTTGCTGTAAAAGGAGCGTTTTTCCATCTTTGAAGAGCGTTTTTTCATTATAAAAGGTACATTTTTCCGCGCAAAACGGTGCTCGGGAGGATTTTCCGGATGCTCCGCAAGAATTTTTGAACGTGCCGGGCGGAATTTTTGAACGTGCCGGAGAAAAATTTGGAATATGCCGGAGAAAATTTTGGAATATGCCGGAGAAAAATTTGGAATATGCCGGAGAAAAAAATCTCACGTTCGATAGAAAAAAATCTCACGTTCGATAGAAAAAAATCTCACGTTCGATGGAAAAAAATCTCACGTTCGATAGAAAAGAATCTAACGTTCGATAGAAAAGAATCTAACGTTCGATAGAAAAAAATCTCACGTTCGATGGAAAAAATCTCACGTTCGATAGAAAAGAATCTAACGTTCGATAGAAAAGAATCTAACGTTCGATGGAAAAAAATCTCACGTGCGATAGAAAAGAATTGAACGTGCGATTTTTCCGCACGGCGCCTCCGTATGTTCAAAAAGCGCCTCCGCAGGCACGCAAAGCGCGTCCGCAGCACTCTCCGGGCGCTCTGTTTCGCACAAAACGACGGGAGTTTTTATTCTGACACATTGTCACGATTTCCGCCCGAAAGCTCTCACCGTGATTTTCCGCGGCGCATGCGGACGCAGAAACAGCATCTTACGCGAGTTCGGGATAACGGACATCCGAACATATCCTCGAGAGTAGGGACACATTCTTGTATCTGTCCGCACGCATCGAAGAGGCGTTCAGATTAGGAATTAACGCTTTCAAGGCAAAAGTTTTGTTCATTATTACTTTAATTCATGCAGATACAACAACGAACGCCTCTTCGATGCGTGCGGACAGATACAAGAATGTGTCCCTACTCTTTGGAGAAACTTGATAAAAACTATTGCTTCTTATCCCGAACTCACGCATCTTAATTTTCCACAACGTACAATAAAAGACGTAAAGCCGCGTTATACAGAAGTGTTTAGACATCTTTTTATTATAATATCGGCGCTTGCCGTCCTTGTCTGCATGCCGGCGAGGGCGCAGTATGACGTGGCTTTCAGCCATTACTGGGACATGGAGCCTTATTACAACCCCGCCGCCGTGGGAAAAGATACCAAGCTGAATGTAGTGGGGGCGTACGCCCTCGACTTTGCAGGCTTCGAGAACAATCCGCGCTCGATGTATCTCGGCGCAGACATGCCCCTCTACGCCCTCAAGGCGTATCACGGCGTGGGAGTGTCGCTGCTCAACGACCAGATAGGACTGTTCACCCACCAGCGCATGGCGTTGCAGTATGCCTACAGGCACCGCCTCTTCGGCGGTAGGATTGCCGCCGGCGTGCAGTTGGGCTTCATCAACGAGAAGTTCGACGGCTCGAAGGCAGATCTCGAGGACCCCAGCGACCCGGCGTTCACGCGCTCGGACATCAACGGAAACGCCCTTGACGTGGCGTTCGGACTATATTACACCCGCGGACCGTGGTATGTGGGCGTGTCGGCGCAGCACCTCAACGCACCGCTCGTGGAACTTGGCGAGACAAACGAGCTGCAGGTGGACCCCACGTATTATTTGACCGGAGGATACAATATAAAGCTCCGTAATCCGTTTCTAACAATACATCCCTCGGTGCTTGTGCGCACCGACGGGTCGGCATACAGGGCAGACGTGAGCACCCGCGTGGTCTATACCAACGAGAAGCGGATGATGTATGCCGGAGTATCCTACAGCCCCACCAACTCCGTGACCGTACTCATCGGCGGCAGGATTAAAGGCATACATCTGGGCTACAGCTACGAGATGTACACGTCAGCCATACAGCCGGGAAACGGCAGCCACGAACTGGTGGTGGGATACCAGACAACGCTAAACCTGTATAAAAAAGGAAAGAACAAACATAAAAGTGTGAGACTACTGTAAAAGATTATGAAGAGAAAAAGTATCATAGCCCTTTGCATCGCCGCCACGGCGCTGCTCTCCGCGTGCTTCGGCGGTCGCATGTCGTCGACGGCAGGCAGGGGAGGCGAGGTGGTAGGCGTCGGCGGAGGCAAAGGATTCACCGAGCCGACACCATTCGGCATGACCATGATAAAAAGAGGCTTCCTTAAAATGGGAATAGACAAGCAGGACAGCCTGTGGGGCAAGCAGACACCGGTGAGAGAAATATCCGTGGACGGCTTCTGGATGGACGACACCGAGGTGACGAACTCCGAGTACAAGCAATTCGTCTTCTGGGTGCGCGACTCCATACTCCGCACGCGCCTTGCCGACCCCTCGTACGGCGGAGACGAGACATACATGATAACCGAAGACAAGAACGGAGACCCCGTGACGCCGCACCTCAACTGGAAAAAGCCCCTCCCGCGCAAGCCCAACGAGGACGAGCAGCGCGCTTTCGAGAGCCTCTACACCGTAAACCCCGTCACCGGCGAGAAGATGCTCGACGCCGCGCAGATGAACTACCGCTATGAAGTCTACGACTACACCGCCGCAGCACTGCGCCGCAACCGTCTGAACCCCGCCGAGCGCAACCTCAACACCGACATCGAGGTGAACCCCGACGAGGTGGTGATGATATCCAAAGACACCGCATACATCGACGACGAGGGACGCATCGTCCGCGAGACGATTGACCGACCGTTGAGCGGACCGTGGGACTTCCTCAACACGTACATCGTGAACATCTATCCCGACACGACGTGCTGGGTGAACGATTTCCGCAATTCCGACAACGAGACATACATGCGACTGTACTTCAGCAGCCCGACATACAACAACTATCCCGTCGTGGGCGTAACCTGGGAACAGGCAAACGCTTTCTGCGCATGGCGCACCGACTACCTGCTTAAGGGGCTCGGACGCGAGGCGCGCTACATGCAGCGCTACCGCCTGCCCACAGAGGCCGAATGGGAGTACGCCGCACGTGGCAAGGACGGCACCGAGTTCCCGTGGGACAACGCTGACGTGAAGAACGACCGCGGATGCTTCTACGCCAACTTCAAACCCGACCGCGGCAACTATACCCAGGACGGAAACCTCATCACCAGCAGCGTGGGAATATTCTCGGCAAACTCTAACGGACTGTACGACATGGCAGGAAACGTGGCAGAGTGGACCAGCACCATATACACCGAAGCCGGAGTGGAGGCGATGAACGACCTCAACCCGCAGCTCTCCTACAACGCCGCAAAGGAAGACCCGTATAAAATGAAGAAGAAGAGCGTGCGCGGAGGCTCGTGGAAAGACCCCGAGTCGTACATCCGCTCGGCATGGCGCACCTGGGAATACCAGAACCAGCCCCGCTCGTACATAGGCTTCCGCTGTGTAAGAAGCATGGCGAGCACAAGCAGTACTAAACAGAAACCAAGCAAGAAAAGAAAATGACAGAATACAGCAGATACAACGTTGTCTACCGCCTGCAGAAATGGCTCGACAGCGTGCCCGGGCAGACTTTCCTCAACTACGCATACAGTTGGGGAGCATCAATCGTGATCCTCGGAACATTGTTCAAACTCACTCACCTGCCGGGAGCGAACCTCATGCTCTATCTCGGTATGGGTACGGAGGTGATAGTGTTCTTCATCTCGGCGTTCGACCGTCCCTTCGACAAGACGGCGATAGGCAAGGATATACCTACACATGTGGGCGAGGACGAAGAGGAAGAGCTTGAAACGGAAGAGGAGACGGCGGAAGACATGCAGGAACAGCTCCCCGGAATGGCAGCCGCAGGATTTGTACAAGGCGGAAACATCGTCTTCGGCGGTCAGACGGCAGCATCTGCCGACGGTACGGTTATTCCAGCCGACGCCGCATCGTGGCTTGCCGCACAGCAACAGCAGGCACCCGAGATGGAAGAGGCGACAAGCAATTATGTCGACGAGCTTCGCAAGCTGACGGACATGCTCGCCAAGGTATCGGAGCAGAGCGCACGCCTCACACGCGACTCGGAGGAAATGGAAAACCTCAACCGCACGCTCACCGGAATATGCAAGGTCTACGAGATGCAGCTTAAGAGCGCAAGCTCGCAGATAGGCACCATCGACGAGATAAACGAGCAGTCGCGCAAGATGGCGGCACAGATAGAGCAGCTCAACGGCATTTACGCACGCATGATAGAGGCGATGACCGTAAACATGAGGGCTGCCGCACCAATAAAAGAATAGAACTTAAGAACGTATGGCTATAAAGAAAAGACCGGTTTCCCCGCGCCAGAAGATGATCAACCTCATGTACGTCGTCCTCATGGCGATGCTTGCGCTGAACGTCTCCACCGAGGTGCTCGACGGATTCTCCATCGTTGAAGAGAGCCTGAGGCGCACCACGGCGAACTCTACAAAGGAAAACCGCTCCATATACGACGGCTTTGAAGCACAGATGAAGTCAAATCCCGAGAAAGTTCGCGCATGGTTCGCCAAGGCTACCGAGGTGAAGAGCACGAGCGACTCGCTATACGACTTCGTACAGCAGTTAAAAGTCGAAATCGTCATGGAGGCGGACGGGGCACACGGCGACATAGACAACATAAAGCGGAAAGACGACCTTGAAGCGGCAAGCCAGGTGATGCTTGCACCCGGAACGGGCAAGGGCAAGACCCTTTACAACATGATAAACTCTTTCCGCAACCGCATACTTTCCATGATTACCGACGAGCATCAGCGCTCCGTGATAAGCAGCAACCTCACCACGGAACTGCCAAAGAACGCCGTTACCATGGGAAAGAACTGGCAGGAATACATGTTCGAGGATATGCCCGTGGCTGCTGCAGTGACATTGCTGTCCAAACTACAGAGCGACATACGCTATGCCGAGGGAGAAGTGTTGCACACTCTCGTGTCGAACATTGACATGAAGGACATCCGCGTCAACAAGCTCAGTGCATTCGTCATACCGAACGCGCAGACCGTGGTGCGTGGCGACAAGTTCTCCGCACAGATTGTGATGGCTGCCGTGGACACCACGCAGACACCGCAGATATACATCGGTGGCAGACAGATGAATCTGAAGAACAACACATACGAGTTCATCGCAGGACGCACCGGCGACTTCAACCTTACGGGATATATCACCATGCAGAACGGCAGGGGCGACGTGATACGTCGCGACTTCTCGCAGAAGTATACGGTGGTTGACCCCAGTGCGACGGTTTCCGCCGACCTTATGAACGTGCTCTACGCAGGTTACAGCAACCCGATGAGCGTCAGCATTCCCGGCGTTCCGCTCAACAAAGTATCGGCGACGATGAGCGGCGGCACTCTGCAGCCCGTAGGACCGGGCAAATACATAGCGCGTCCGGCGGCGGTGGGCAAGGACGTCACCATTACAGTGTCGTCTTTACAGACCGGCAGTCCGAAGCAAATGGGACAGTTCACTTTCCACGTGCGCAAGCTTCCCGACCCGACGGCATACATCGCCCTTGGCGACAACCGCTTCCGCGGCGGTGGCATGGCTAAGGCATCGCTCATGTCGGCAGGCGGCATAAAGGCTGCGATAGACGACGGACTGCTTGATATAGAGTTCCGTGTGACCGGCTTTGAGACCGTGTTCTTCGACAATATGGGAAACGCCGTACCGATGGCATCTGCCGGAGCATCGTTCTCGCAAAGGCAGCGTGATGCCTTCCGTGGGCTGTCACGCAACAAGCGTTTCTATATAACGCGCATCTCAGCGGTGGGACCTGATGGCATCACGCGCAATCTGCCTGCATCGATGGAGGTCATCGTAAAATAGGTTTTGCGCTTGAACGGATAAGAAAAGATAACAAAGAAATAATACAGATATATGAAAAGAATATTGTTCATACTATTGGTGGCTTGCCTCGCCGAGACTCTCTCCGCCCAGCCGGCGGCACGCAGGAGGGAACAGCAGCAGAAAAAACAGACGTCTGCACAGACGCTGACCACGCGTGCGCAGATAGCTTTCCCCACGGCGGCGCCCATGTCCGAGGACGTTGTCTGGAGGCGCGACATCTACCGTGAACTGAACCTGAACGACGATGCCAACGCCGGACTTTACTATCCGGTAGAACCCGTCGGCTCGCAGATGAACCTGTTTACATATATATTCAGGCTGGTGATGCGCGGTGCCGTGAAGGCTTACGAGTATCGTTTGGACGGTAACGAGGTGTTCACCGACTCGGCAAGGGTCAAGCTTCTGGCTTTTCTCGACAACTATCATATCTTTTATGAGAGGGTCAACGGTCGTGTGCGCATCGACAACAGCGATATACCGTCGCGCGAGGTGAAGTCGTATTATATAAAGGAGAGCGCATATTACGACCAGGCAACATCTACGTTCCATACCAAGGTCGTTGCCCTTTGTCCGATAATGACGCGCGACGACGACTTCGGTGATGTCTCGCAGTCGTACCCGCTGTTTTGGATAAGGTATGACGACATAGCCCCGTATCTGAGCAAACAGATTATAATGACGAGCAATCTCAACAATGCCGCTACGATGAGCGTGGATGATTATTTCACGAAGAACATGTACAAGGGCAAGATATATAAGACCACAAACATGCTCGGAAAGACCTTGCGACAGTATTGTGAGACCGACTCTGCGCTTACCAAGGAGCAGAAGAGGATTGAAGGTGAGCTGGAAGCGTTCGAAAAGAACATTTGGGGCGACCAGGCGCGCAAGGATTCTCTCGACAGCATTGCCAAGGCAAACATCAACGTCAAGGGCAAGAAGGCGCGTACCAACAGAAACCGCCGTGCAGGCGGAACATCTTCGACTGTCAAGAAGAGTTCCGGAAAATCTTCGTCACGTGGAGGCGGCTCGTCTGCAGCAAGGGTGTCGGTGAGAAGACAGAGGCATTAATGGGGTTATCCCAAAGCCCTCGAAGGGCTTTGGGATAACTGAGAACTCTGAGGGCTCGGAGCTCTCAGAGACCTCGGAGCTCTCCGATAAGATAACAATAAATCAAAAAGATATGAGAAAAGTATTAAGCTTGGTATTTGCCGTTGCGATGATGTGCGTGGCAATGCCTTCAAATGCACAGGTAAAGCTTGGTGTAAAGGGCGGTCTTAACATCTCGGACATGTCTATAGACAAGAAAGTGTTCGACTCTTCAAACCAGACAGGATTCTTCATCGGTCCGACCCTTAAGGTGTCTCTTCCCCTTACAGGACTTGGAGTGGATATTGCGGCACTCTATGACCAGCGCTCTGCTAAGGTCAGTGCTGCCGAGGAGAACGACGGTAAGGAGACGCTGAAGCAGCAGGCAATAAACATTCCGATAAACTTGCGTTACGGTATAGGACTTGGAAGTCTGGCAAGTGTTTACTTCGCTGCCGGTCCGCAGTTCGGCTTCAACGTTGGCGACAAGGACAAGAAGATATTCGACGAGGCTACATGGCAGCTCAAGAAGTCCACTTTCAGCATAAATCTTGGTGCAGGTGTGTCACTTATAAAGCACATCGAAGTTGGTGCCAACTATAATATCGCCTGCGGAAAGACGGGTGAGGTTACGTTTACCGACGGCGTGAAGCATGTCATCAAGGGACGTAACAGTGCATGGCAGATTTATGCCGCATACTATTTCTGATAACATTCAGACAATCATAAACGAAATCCCTTGCCTTTATCACAGGTAAGGGCTTTTTTATTTGTATCCTGTCCGAATGCTACTGTGAATGTGTGGCGTCCCTTATCGTATGTATATGTTATGTCCCAACCGTAGTAGTCGCATATCTGTTTTACGATTGCAAGTCCCAGACCGTTGCCGCTTTTGTTGCACGTGCGGTTGTTGAATCGGCTGAAAAGAGTCTTGCGGTCAAGTCCGCCGGTTTCCGACATGTTGCTTATTGAAAGTGTCTTTCTGTTGATACTCATTTCCACTGGTATTCCTGCCGTAGTGTTACGCAGCGCATTTATGGCGAGGTTGTTCACAAGAGTCTCCAACAGAGCCTTGTTTGCGCTTATATCAAGGCCGTTGCAGCTTGTCAGCGTTATGCTGTTAGTGTATATTTTTGCATATTCCGGTAAGAGCATTTGTATGAAGTCATGAAGAACGATGTGTTCTTTTTCCTCATACTGACTGTTTTCTATTTTTGCAAGTAGCAGCAGGCTGTGGTTCAATTGCTCAAGTCTTCGTGTCACGTCATACATGTTGTCCACAATCTTCAGCTCTCTGGCATTTAGATCTTCTTGAAGAAGCATGTCCAGATCGGCACGTATTATGGCTATCGGGGTTTGCAGTTCGTGTGATGCGTTCTCGGTAAATTCTTTCTGTATCTTATAACTATCTATGTTGCGGTGCAGCAGTTTTGCGAGTGTTTCGTTAAGTCTTGCAAATTCTCTGATGTCCGTGTGGGCGAATTCCGGTATTTTGTCTTTACCCAATTTAAAGTGTTCGATTTTTCCGAGCGTATCGTCAAATGTTTTCCACAGCCGTTTTGTAAGCCGTCTTGTGGTAAAGAACACCGTTACGCTTATCACCGATGCAATGAGAATGTACTGAAGCATCATTCCCTCGATAACATCCTGTTCCAGGTCGAGATCGTCTTCAATCTTTCCCGTCATGCGGTAGTCTTCCACAACGTCTATGAGGTCTTCGGCGTAGAAACGCGTAGTTAGGAAATAGAACACGGGAGCGCATAGCAGCATTACTGCCGCCAGTGTCAGCGACAGGTGTTTCATTGTTTTTTTTAGGAGAGTTTCTTTCATTGTTTATTCAATCCATTTATATCCTGTGCCGTAGAGCGTCTTAATCCTGTCCCGGCATCCTGTGGCTTCCAGCTTCTTCTTCAAGTTCTTTATGTGAGTGAACACAACGTTGAAGTTGTCCATAAGGTCGGCAATCTCACCGACGATATGTTCGGCTATTGCAGTTTTCGATACAACCTTGTTACGGTTGCATATCATGAACACCAACAGATCGTATTCCGTTTTTGTGAGCATTACCGCCTGTCCATCAACGATCACAGTCTTACTTTGCATGTCCACCTCTACGTTGCTGCTCACCAGTCGGTTGTTACCCTTTGAATATCTGCGCCGCATCAGTGCAAAAATCCTTATTTTCAGTTCTGACAGGTTGTATGGCTTTGATATGTAGTCGTCAGCGCCTATCTGCAGCCCTTCAATCTTGTCATCGATGCTGTCTTTTGCTGAAACTATTATCACCCCGGTGTCGGGCTTGCGCTTTTTCAGCCTGCGAAGCACATCCAGTCCGCTACCGTCGGGCAGCATAAGGTCAAGGAGTACACAGTCGTAATCGTATACACTTACGCGCATCAGTGCGTCGCTTGCGGTGAAAGTCTGTTCGCAAAGATAGTTGTCGGCGGCAAGGAATTTGACAATGTTGTCTGAAAGTTGTTTCTCGTCCTCTACTATAAGTATCTTCATAGTTGGTATATGTATTATTATAAAACGGTAAAAATCAGTGTTTATGAGGTCTTTTACATCTTTTAAGTCCTGCGGCACGGCTTTTTTGATGAAGCATGATGTTGCGTATGTATGCCACAAGTCCTACAGACTGTCCGAGTATCAGTACCGGGTCTGAGCGCACAATGCCGTATGTGACAATTATTGCCGAGCCGGTAAGGCTGATAATCCAGAAACCTACAGGCAGTACGGAAGCATGCCGACGGTAGGAATAATGCCACTGATAGACGAAGCGGAGAGTGAGGATTATCTGTCCCGCCGAGCCGAATAACAGCAGTAGGGGAGGCACGTCGCCGTTGTGGAGAAACCTGCTGACAAACGCTGTGCCCTCGGATGCGGTCATCATCAATGCCGCCACGGGGAGCGCGGCAATGCCAATGCGTGCCGGGCGGCATACTTTCTGCCACACACCCTTGATGTTAAGGTTCCATATATATATGTAGTACGAGATGAGTTGTCCGAGTATTATCGGGAAGTCATCGCGCATCCAACCGTATATATACAGCAGTATGCTGCCCACAAGGCTCAGTATCCAGAAAACATCGGGCGACAGCACGCGCCTTGCACGCTCCGACATAATCCATTGTATAAGTATTCTTGCTGAGAAAAGCCCCTGTGCAAGAAAACCCACGGCAAACATCCACCAGTTGCTCATAGCTCTTTTTCGTTTATCTCATATCTTATATAGCGGTTTTTCATCCATCTGAAGGCAATGCAGTCGGCAAACGGTTTTCTCAGTCTGTTCCACAAGTGATACTTCGATTTGCCTGCCGTGCGCGGATAATGTCGTACCGGAACTTCCTTGAAATTAGCTCCCTCAAGCGAGAACAGAGCCGGCAGAAAGCGGTGCATGCCGTCGAAAAACTGTATGCGCCGTGCATATTCGGTCCACATAACCTTGAGCGGGCACCCCGTATCGGTTGCCGTGTCGCCCGTCATCCGTCGTCTGAAACTGTTTGCAATCTTCGACTGCATGCGCTTGAAACCCGTATCCTTGCGTCTTGCCCTTATGCCCGTGACAATCTGATTGCTGCCGATGTGCTGCAGCAACAGGTCAAAGTCTTCCGCATCTGTCTGCATGTCGGCGTCCATGTATCCTAAATAGCGGCTCTCGGTATTGTCTATTCCTGCATTCAGCGCAGTACTGAGACCACGGTTACTGTCGTATGATATATAAAAGAAATCCGTGTTGCGTTCGCATATATCCTTTATGCGACCAAGGCTCCCGTCAGTGGAACCATCGTTCACCAACAGCACGCACGTTTTCATTCTTGCCTTGTTTATATATCCGGTCAGCTTCTTTTCCAACCTCTCCATGTTCTCGTATTCGTTATACATGGGTATGATAATAGTGAGATCATAGTTCTTTGTCTTGTTCATGATGTGTTTTTTCTTTTATGATTGTTACGTTGTTGATAAATTCATTGGTGTAATGCCTGTTGCCGCGAGGATGTTTGTTGTCATCAAAAATACCTATTCGTGTTGTGTCCACATTGTCAATAATACCCTTAGGCATCACCTCATGCACATTGCCGTTGCTCACAAGCACGAATGGTAGTCGTGCCTTTATGGCATTGCTGTCGGCGAGGTCGAGCGGCAGTATCTTGCGTCCGGCTTCGTATACAAGCTCAATACGCAGCGGTTCATGTGCGGGATGGTACATTCTCATGCCGTTTAGTGCCTTCATTTTTCGAGTCTCGTGTATGCTGTATCTATCCTTGTTACCGAACAGTCCGCCTATTCCTCCGAGCAAGAAACATTCCGTAAGCATAAATACACATCCCACACCGGCTGCAAAGCGCATGACGTTATGTTTTGTCACCTCGCGCATTATAAATACGGCAAGTATGGCGAACAGAGGACAGAGTATTATCAGCAGCTTTTCGTCAATCATCTTTGTGTCATACAATATTACAGGCAGCAAGATCGTGACAGACGCTGTAAGCATGCCGTTGGCACGGAACAGTAACCTGCCGGCTTTGTCGGCAGCAGTGTGTAAGTGCATAAGCAGGCTTGCAGTACACATTGAACATGGCACCATCATGGGCAGCAGGTAGCGCATTTTCTTCTCCGGCAGCAATGAGAGAAGTATAAGTGCGGTCACCATCCATGTAACGGAGAACAGATAGGGACGTACGTCCTTTATCGTCTTTTTCCAATATGGAATGGCAAGAGATGCAAGTACCGGAATCGTCCAGATGCCTGTTTCGGTAAAGAAACGCCAGTAATACCACCACGGTCGCACGTTGTGTCCTGTCCATGCTCCTGTTTCCTTGGTCATTACGACTGTCATTTCATGATGGTGAAATGTGAACAGCCAAGCGTACCACCAACCTCCTGTCACTATGCAGAGCAGTATCATGACAGCTGCTGCATCCCATTTGCCCTTGAGCGAGAAGCCCGGCATTGCCATCGATGTTATGAGCATGGGCAACAGCATGGCGTAAAACGACACCGGTCCCTTGCTCAGGAACGACAATCCCATCATTGTCCCGGCTGCCGGAAGCCAGAACCATTTCTTTCCGCCATCGTTCATAAGACCTTTTGTAAGGAAATATATGGCGCCGGTCATGAAGGCATGGCAATAAATGTCCCACGTAGCCGTGCGTCCCATTAACACGACTTGATAGCACGTCAGGAGTACTATTACGGAGAGCAGTGACAGGTCTTCATTCTTGCTTATTGTTTTTACTAATAAAAAGAAGAATATCGTCCAGATTGTACCCATTATGCCCGCGACGGCACGCTGTGCGGCAAGACTGTCGGGCATGACTGTCTCCACTGTCGCCGCCACCCATGTGGGCAATGGCGGTTTCTCCAGCCGTAGTGTGCCGTTCATTGTAGGTACGAGCCAGTTCCCCTCGTCTGCAATCTCGCGTGCGGTAACCATGTTGCGAGCTTCCATTATGTCTGTGGGTAATGCCGTGTTGTTCATGAAGAACGATACGGCGGCAAGCAGAATTACGAAAATATACTTTTTATACATTATAATATGTCTCTTAAAGGGTTCTTGTCAGACTTGTACCACTCTGCAAAACGTCCTATGCCCTCGTGCAGCGGTGTCTTGGGCAGTTTGCCCAGTTCTTTTTCAAATTTAGACGTGTCGGCGAATGTGTTGCATACGTCGCCCGGCTGCATAGGCATAATTTCCTTTATGGCGGTGCGAGCAAGTGCTTTTTCCATTTCATCGATAAATTCTGTCAGTCGGACAGGATGCGAACAGCCTATATTGTAGATCTCGTAGAGCAGATTGTCTTTACCGTCTGCTTTACTGTCGTTGCAATCGAGAACCCTTATGGTGCCTTCCACAATGTCGTCTATATAGGTGAAGTCGCGTGTCATGTATCCTCCATTGAACATCTTTATCGGCTTTCCGTGACTAATGGCATCGGCAAAAAGCATCGGTGCCATGTCCGGTCTGCCCCAAGGTCCGTATACGGTGAAATATCGCAGCCCGGTGGTTCTCAACCCGTAGAGGTTGCTGTAGCAATGTGCCATCAGCTCGTCCGACTTCTTGCTGGCGGCATATAGGCTCATCGGCGTGTCCGTCCTGTCGCTCTCGCAGAAAGGTGTCTTGTTGTTCTTTCCGTATACCGAACTTGATGATGCGTATACCAAGTGCTTTACTTTGTGATGACTGCAGCACTCAAGTATGTTAAGGAAACCGTCAAGATTGCTCCGCATATATGCTGCCGGGTTGTCTATCGAGTAGCGTACTCCAGCCTGTGCCGCCAGGTTTATGACCTTGTCGAAGCCGAATTTTCTGAAAAGCATGTCCAGTCTTTCCGTGTCTTCTATTTGCATGCGTATGAAACGGAGGTTGGAAAACTGACTGCTCGTGGTGATATTCATATCCCATTCCGCGTCTTCCCGTCTTATTCCGCATTCGTTGAGACGGGCATATTTCAGTCTTGTGTCATAATAGTCGTTGATGCTGTCGATGCCTGTCACGTCGTCACCTCTCATTGCCAAACGTCTGATGACATACGAGCCGATAAAACCTGCAGCTCCTGTAACCAATACCTTCATAATGTCTTGTGTTTCTTATAATAGTTATCTGTTCATATTCTTGGAATATGATTGCCTCTTTTTCTTCATCGAAGAGGAAACATAATGCTTTGTCAGGGAAGAGTGAATACGTATGTCCGCAGTGTTTCTGGCGCAGAAAATACCAATGGCAATGCCTGTCGCGACGTCTCCCGGATAATGTACGCCGAGGTATATTCTTGAATAGCAGATTATAAGTGACCATGTCACAAGTACGTATCCGATGAATTTTCGTTGTTTTGTGAATATCCAATAAAAAGCAAGACAAAAACTGTTTGCGGCATGACTTGAGGCAAATCCGTGGCTGCCGCCACGATAACCGTAAACAATATGTATGTATTCTGATATGGGATTGTCAAGATTGGAAGGGCGCAACCGTCCCACTAACGGTTTCAGTATGCCTGATGTAATTTGGTCGGATATTGTTATGGCGAGTATGAGAAACAGCAACCACACGGTTGCCTTTCGCAATCCCAAGTCTTTTATGACAACAAAAAAGAGCATCATGTACATCGGTATCCATATCAGTTTGTTGCTTGCCGTGTACATGATACTGTCGAGAACAGCGTTGTGGTGCCCGTTTATTGCAAGTAACAGGCTGCTGTCCATGGAGCTTAATGTATCACATATAAGAGTAACCATACACTTTTGCTTTTGTACGGATGCAAAAGTATATGGTTATTCTGTATGAAATCTGAAGATTTTGAAGATTGTCTGTTAACTTGATTTAAAAGATAATGAACGTAATCAAATGTCTTCCTCTCTCTCAAAACGCCTGTTCTTTGACTTCGTTTGCTTGCCGAAGGATATGTTGTATGTTGCCTTCAGGATAAAGAGTCGGTGTGCCGCGTCAAGTCTTATATGCTCTTTCTTTGCGGCATAGCGGTTCAGTTCCTCCGTTTCCATCCTGAGGTTGTCGAACGGGAAGAACATCATTGCGCCGAACATCCATTTCTTGTATCTGTACATGGCAGTCAGTGCCTGAAAGTTCTCATAACTGCTGACGGTCTCTCCGCGCAGTGTTTTCACGCTGTTCTTCATCTCCCACATCAGTGAAGCGTTCTTGTAGTTTGCCGAAACGGACATGTTGTAGAAAAAGTCGGTAATGCCGTGAGAGTAATTGTTGCCTTTGCTGAGATAACGAGCCACGCCTCCCGTCAGCGACATTTGCAGCATGTCGCGTATCGGTCCTACCTTTATTGTCGCCATTCCCCGCAGTCGCTGCCAACTTTTCTGGTTGTCTATTGTCTTCATGACCTTGTCATCGTAAAGGCTCTTTTCCTCCATTATGCTGTTCGGTTCGCAGTCGTATGTCCCTCCCAAGCCTACATAGAATATTCCTTTCTGCCAGTCGTAGTTCAGTTGAGTGTGGTAACGCATGTACGATTTCAGTCCGGCGTTACCCTGTTTCAGCTGCATCGAGTCTACAAACTGTATCACCTCGTCAAGGTCGTCGTATCCCGGTGATGCGTTCTTTGCCGTTCCTTTAAACCTTATTTTTGAGCTTTCCGAAATCTTGTATTGTATGTTGAGGCGCGGGTTTACGGCATACATCGTTTCCTCGTCTTCTCCCTTGTTGCTGTGGAAAGACCGTGTCACGCCCATTCCCAACGTATAGTCCAGCCTGCCTGCCCGTTTCTTGTATTCTCCGAACAGATACGTATATCCTTGGCGACTGTCCGTTTTCCTTCCGTTCAGCAGGTGCTTGTTCTCTGCAAAGGTGTGAGAGTGCTTTATTCCGGTGTTCACAACCTGCTTTCTTGCCAGTTTCTTTTCGTAAATCATCTCTCCGCTTATGGTGTATCTTTTGCCTTGCACCCGGTTGTCATTGGACGTAAGAATCTCGCTATCGGTCTCTTCCATATACAGACGGTTGTCTTTGTTTGCCTGATAAGTGCCCACTATGTTCAAGGCAAGTGTCTGATCTTTAGGCATCATGCGCTGCCAGTATATGTCGAGTACCGGTTTTATGCTGCCGGAATGGTACATGTTCGTGCGATACACGAAATCCTTCGGGTTGGCGGCATTGTACACCATGCTCTTGTTGTCCATGTGCGGCATGTTGTTGAACATCATCCTGAAACGCACGTTGAAATAAGACTTGTCGTCGGGCATGTAGCTGTAGTGTGTGTTAATTTGGTTGTTGAACTGCTCTATTTGCGACGGCATACCCGTCTCTATGCGTTTCAGCGTCTTGCCGCCGGCAAGGTTAAATGTCTCGGTTGTGTTGCTTATAAGGCTCTCCGTGTCGGATAATCCGCTGAATACGTTGATGCCCAATTCCGACTTACGCATGTTTATCTTTCCCGATACACGATAGTTTCCCCACATGGCGTTGACGCCCTGCATAATGTCGGTGCTGAAGTTTCCGCCCGACGTGCGCCGCTTTACAATGAAGTTCAGCACTACCTCCGCATTGCCGTACCGCATTCCGGGACTGTCGAGATACTCAACCCTCTTCACTTCTCCCGGTTGCAGCGCCATGATGTCCTGTATCGTAGCCTCCGCATCGTTTATGCGCAGCTGCACATCTCCTCCGTCTATGGTGGCTATTGTATTGCGGAAGCTGTTCACCTCAATTCTCGGTATCATCATTTCGCGCAGCAGACTCACACCGTTGTCCGCCAGTTTCACCTGTCTCGAGGTGGGATACAACAGCTTGCGGTCCGAAAAACCGGTCTGTCCCGATGCAGTGACGGTGATGCCGTCAAGTTCCGTCCGGGCGGCAGTAAGATATATGTCTCCTGCGGATATTACCTTTCCTGTGCCTTTCAGACTTGTTGTCGCGGTGTTGTATCCAATACATGAAATCTTCAGCAGATACGTGTCTCTTCCTTTTGTGTCGTATAACACGAAGTTGCCTTTCTTGTCCGTGGTTGTGCCCGATATGAAAACCGAGTCGGCGGTCATCATCGTGACGTTTGCAAATTCCACCGGCAGCCTGGTCTCTCCGTCTTTTATGACACCCCTTGCAGATGTTCCCTGTGCCAGTGCTTCCATTAACGTGCATGCGACAAGCAGCATGGTGACGGCTAATATTCTAATTGTGTGCATGTTTCTTACTGTTTTTTAGTATTGTCAAGGCGCCTTGTATGTTTGTTGTTTACCCGTTAGACGCAATGCGCCGGGAAAAAGTTGCGGTGCCGCATGTTTTTTTGCAGATTATGTGCCGGTACTCCTTTTGTAAATGGAAAAATACTTCCTCCCGTCATATAAATTATAAATTATAAATTATAAATTGTATAATTAACTCATTACCTTTGCATACATAATATAAATAATATCATCATGAAATACGTCGACGTTGTCCTTCCACTTCCTCTTGAAGACCGTTTCACATACTCCGTGCCGTCCTCGTTTGAATCCGTAGTGGTGCCGGGAATGCGTGTCACGGTGGATTTCCGTCGCAAGAAGACCATGGCTCTCGTGGCAGCCGTTCATGAAACGAAGCCCCCGTTCGAGTGTAAAGACATTCTCGACGTGCCCGATATCGTTCCGGTTGTCACCCCACAGCAGTTCCGCCTGTGGCAATGGATTGCCGACTATTACATGGCTCCGTTCGGCGAAGTGTACAACGTGGCTTTGCCCGGAGGACTGAAGGCACCCGGAGTTTACAGACCGAAGACCGAGACATGTCTTGCGCTCGCACCCGAATACCGCGACGGCAGGGCGCTGCGTGTGGCAATGGAGATACTGAAGAGGGCAAAGGCACAGGCAAAGGCTTTTGCCGTTTTCCTCGAACTGTCGCACAATGATACCCTTATAACCGATGGAGCGGCAGCCGGAACATCTGTCGAAATAACCCGTGACGAACTGATGAACTCCGCCCACTGCACCGCGGCTGTGGTGAAAAGCCTTGTAGACAGGAAACTGCTTGTGACATACGAGCGCGAAGTAGGGCGTCTGAATTGCGACACGCAACCCTGTCTTGAGAATATAAAGAGGCTTAACGAGGCACAGCAGGATGCCTACAACCGTATCCTCATGTCGTTCATGAAGAAAAACGTCGTGCTTCTCCACGGTGTAACATCCAGCGGAAAGACAGAGATATACATACATCTTATAAAACAGGCAATGGAGCAACACCGGCAGGTACTTTATCTCCTGCCCGAGATTGCACTCACAGTCCAGATACGCGAGCGGCTCCAGCGTGTCTTCGGAAACCGTCTCGGCATATACCACTCAAAATATTCCGATGCCGAGAGGGTGGAGATATGGAAGAAGCAGCTGTCCGACAATCCTTACGATGTGATACTTGGCGCGCGCTCTGCCGTGTTCCTTCCGTTTACACGTCTGGGACTTGTCATTGTCGATGAGGAACACGAGACATCGTTCAAACAGCAGGATCCCGCTCCGCGTTATCATGCCCGCAGTGTGGCGATAATGCTGGCACAGGCGTGCGGGGCAAAGACGCTGCTTGGCACCGCCACACCCTCGGCAGAGACATATCACAATGCCACGACCGGAAAATACGGGCTTGTGACACTCAACCGCCGCTATAAAGATATACAGTTGCCCGAGATACGGGTGGTGGACATTCGTGACATGCAGCGTCGTAAGATGATGAACGGACCGTTCTCGCCGGTGCTTGTGAAGAGCGTCAGGGAGGTTCTTGAGGGCGGTGGACAGGCTATTCTTTTCCAGAACCGTCGCGGATTTGCACCGATGATGGAATGCAAGGTGTGCGGATGGGTGCCGCGGTGCACCAACTGCGACGTCAGTCTTACCTATCACAAGAACATGAACCAGCTTACATGCCACTATTGCGGTTATACATACAAACTGCCTGAGGCGTGCCCGTGTTGCGGAAACACTGACCTCAAGGGGCGTGGCTACGGCACGGAGAAAATAGAAGACAAGGTCATGGAGGTGTTTCCCGAAGCACGTGTGGCGCGTATGGATCTTGATACGACACGCACGCGCACGGCATACGAACGCATTATATCCGACTTCTCCGCAGGGCGTACCAACCTGCTCATAGGCACTCAGATGATAAGCAAGGGACTCGACTTCGGCGGAGTAGGGGTGGTGGGCATCCTCAATGCCGACTCCATGCTTAACTATCCCGACTTCCGTGCATACGAGCATGCCTTCACCATGATGTCGCAGGTGGCAGGCAGGGCGGGGCGTAAGGGGCGGCGTGGACTGGTGATATTGCAGACCAAAAGTCCGGAACTGCCCGTTATAAGTCATGTGGTACACAACAACACGTCCGCGTTCTATGCCGGTTTGTTTGAGGAGCGTTCTCTCTTTTGCTATCCTCCGTTTTATAATGTGATCTATATATTCCTCAATCATCGTGACGAAAACCGTGTTTCAACAGCCGCCCATGAGCTTGGCAACAGGTTGCGCAGCCTTCTCGGCAACCGTGTGCTCGGTCCCGACAGACCGGCTGTTGCCAAGGTGAAGACAATGAACATACGCAAGATTGTGTTGAAACTCGAGAAGACCATAGACATGGGCAAGGTGAGGCGGTGTCTGCGTTCGGAGATCGGACGGTTGGAGAGCGACACTCGTTATAACTCGCTTAAGGTTTATTGTGACGTCGACCCACTTTAAGAGAGGGCATAATAAGAAGATAGAGGGAGGACGAATAATTTACTGCCGCGCAATATTGAACCAATAGGCTATATAATGCTTATAGGATTTATAAGACCTGTAAGCCTTATAGAATCTAAAATAATTGAACTATCGTGCAGCAAATTCCCCTATCTCCTCTTGTCTCCTTGTTCTATTGTCTTCTATCTTCTGTGGCACAAGCCGCATATCTTCTTTTATCTTCCCTTATCTCCTTGTTCTCTAAAATGCATTATGTGACCTTTAACGTTCTAAGAGGTGGCTTTTTAGGCTCTGAAAGAGCATCTCTTGGCGTCTAAAAAGCCACCTTTTGGAATGCAAAAGGTATCGTTCTGTTTATCAATGTGTTACAGCATGGTATAATAACGTGGATTTTATATAACGTATAAAGGCAGATAAAAGACGTATGTTTTGTCGTTTCATATACAAGTATTGTCCTTTATCTTCCGTGGCGCAAGCCACATAACTTCTTCTGACTTCCCTTAACTTCGTATTATAAAAAAACGGGGCAATGTCAAAACAGACACAGCCCCGATAAATAAAGGTCTTCAATGTTATCTTGAAAAATCTTTTTTAGAATGTCATGTCCACACCGACACCGAGCACGCGGTTTGTGCGTGTAAAACTGTCGGACACTTTCATGCTGCCCATGTCCTGGACTTTGTTGTAGTCTTCGTAATTTGTCTGGAAATAGGCAAGGTTCACTTTTACGTTCTTTGCAACGTTTACACCGACGCCGAAACCGAACGAATAAGAACTAACGTTGAAACTTATGTCGTTAATGCCGTTGTCCTTAAGGTCGTAGTCGGTCTTTTGCATACCGCCGCTAACCTGTACATATTTGTTTATGTCGTACTCCGCGCCAATGAGATATTCGTTCGTATCACCCAGCATGTCTTTGGTATACTGTTTTGTATCGACGTCGAAATAGTGGTGCCAGCCTGCCATAAGACGCAATGAGGGCAGCACCTCGTATTGTGCTCCCACTGTGAGCAGTGCGGGAGAGTCTTCCGCCACCTTCTTGCCGTTGGCATATTTGTCGAGCATGGATATTGCTTTGGCACTCTCGCTGTTTGCCGACTCGTTCTTGAGACGCATGCGTGTCTTGAACTCGTATTTGGCTGCAAGGTTCAGTTTGCCGGTTTTATAGTCTATGCCTATTATCGGAGCAATACCCCAACCCGTCTGGTCGCAATTCAGTTCTATGTCCTGTGTCATGGCAGCATAGCCAGTCATCTCGGCTGCCTTTTGCTTCAGTGCCGCCGCCATTTCTGCTTGTCCTGCCATTTCAAGCTGTCCTGCCTGCTGGTTCAGCGCCCCTGCCAGACCGGTGAAGAATGTCGGTGCGGCAACCATTGACAGGTTTCCGCCCGCGCTTTGCTGAAAAGCAATGTTCTTTACGTATCCGAAATAGTTGGCGGAACCATAAAGCAGACGTATGCCTCCGTATACAGAGAGGTTCTTGTTTATCTTATATGCACTTCCCAAAGTGAAGCCGTAGTAATATTGGCGTCCGCGCATGTACGGGTCGAAAGAGTATCCTCCGGTGAGCTGTGTGCCCATTGCTTGCAGGCTGTTATTGATACCGCCTGCTATGAGCTGTGCCGGAATAGACGCCACTACACCTTCAAATGAGCCGAGACCGTTGTCGAACTCGCATTTGCCGCCACCGCCCATGATGGCAAAACCAAACTGAAAACTCCATTTGTCTTTGTTGTATGCAGCCTGTATGGAGGGGATTATCGGAGCATTTGCCTTGCCCTTGAACTTGCGGACAAAGTTGTTCTCGGCTGTGGCAGGGTTGTTTACATTGTACTGAAACAGGTTGCCGTAGCCGGTAAGCACCTCGCGCGTCTGGCGTGCGTTCTGTATGTTAAGCGAAAGATGAAAACCTTCGCTCAGAAAAGCCACGCCGGCGGGGTTGCTGTATACACCGTCTATGCCTATTGCGGCATCGCGTGCCGGGTTGCGGAGGAAGATGATGTTCTGGTTGGTGTTGGTCAGAAGACCGCCGGCAAACGAAGTGCTTGCCACTGTAAAGATAAGTGCCGTAATGGCAAATTTTAATTTATTCATTTTAAAAATACTTATTTAAATTGTCCGCAAAGGTATTTATATTGTTCTATATTTCCATTTAGGTACTTTTATGTTTAATATTCATTAACACAAAAGATGTCTTTTGTTGCTCATTTATGATGTTTTGTGCAATAAAATAATGTGAGTCCGGATGTAATTCTAAGAGGATGTGACAAGTCGTGAAGTTAGAAGAAACCATGGTAAGTTATAGTGTTTAAACTGTGGAAGATAAAAGACGATATAATAAGAATATAGAAATATGCAGAGGAAGATATGCGGTTTGCGCCACAGAAGATAAAGGACAACGGTCTTGGATTAAACAACAAGGCATTTGTCTTTTATCTTCTTTTATCTTCTCTTATCTCCCTCTATCTTCTTTATTTACTTTAGTTTTTCAACCTTGTGACGGTGGATAACAAGAGAAATCAGTTCTTTTTCAACTCAGGATAACTGATGCGTGTATGGTATATAGCCTTAAGTCTTTCTATGAGTACCTGCTTGGCGATGGCAATGTCGTGGAATGTTATGGGGCAGTATTCAAAGAACCCTTCGGCCACCTGTTGGTCTATCAGCTTGTTTACAAGCGCGCTGATGCTTTCCGGTGTATACTCCGGCAGGGAGCGCGAGGCGGCTTCTATGGTGTCTGCCATCATCAGTATAGCCTGTTCGCGTGTGAAAGGATTGGAACCGGGGTATGTAAACAGGGCTTCGTTTATCGGTTCGTCCGGATGTTCGTTCTTATATGATATGTAGAAAAACTTTGTCTTTCCGTTGCCATGGTGCGTGGTTATGAAATCTTTTATCGTCTTCGGCAGGTTGTATTTCTCGGCAAGTTTCAGTCCTTCGGTGACGTGGCTGATGACAATCTGTGCCGCTTCTTCGCGCGGTAAGTTGTTCAGCGGGTTTACACCCACCTGGTTTTCGGTGAAAAAAGCCGGTTCTTTCATTTTCCCTATGTCGTGATAGAGCGCTCCCGTTCTTACCAGTTGTGCCTTGGCTCCGATTTTGTTGGCTATCTCGGCAGCAAGGTTGCTTACCATTATCGAGTGTTGAAATGTTCCGGGAGCAACCTCGCTGAGTGCCCGCAGCAAGTCTTTGCTGGTGTTTGAAAGTTCGATGAGTGTGACATTCGACGTAAAACCGAACATCTTTTCTATGACAAGCATCAGCGGATAGGCGAAGAGCAGAAGAACACCGTTTACTATTATATATTTATAAAGGCTGTTGTCCATGTCGTCAAAACTCTTGTCCTGCATCAGTTGTAGTGCGCAATAGACGGCACATCCGGACAGTGTTATCAGTAATACCGTGCGGAACAACTGTGCACGCTGTGACAGTTCGCGCAGCGAGTATATGGCAACTATGCCTGCTGTAAGCTGTACAAGGATGAACTCATACTGATATCTCACCACGGCGGCGCACAGCAGTATCATTATCGTATGTGACACGAAAGCTGTACGTGAGTCCATGAATACTCTGATGAAAATAGGTACGATAGCAAACGGAAGAACGTATACGTTCATGATATTGTTTTCTATCATCAGCGATACAAGTATGGGGAAAATGGTTATTAGCACGTACAGCATGGCTATGCTTCTCGGCTTGTCAAAATAGTCCTTGCGGTAAAGTCCGAGATAAAGTGTGAACAGCACTATGATGATTGTTACGAAAATAACCTGTCCTACAATGGTAGACGTGATTGTGTTCACCGTGGAGTTGCGGCGCTGTGTCTCACGTTCAAAAGAGCTTAGCACCCTGAACGTATATTCATCGACAATCTCGCCGCGGTCTATGATTTTCTGTCCTGTAAGTACCATACCGCTTGCCAAGGGTACGCTTCCGAGCAAGTCGTTCAGTTCGGTCTCGCTTCTTTCCCTATCGTATATCAGGTTCGGTTCTATATATTCGTTGAGATTGCACCTTTGAAGTATCTGTTTGTGCGGCGCAAGTTTCTCGTCCTGAAACAGTTTCTCGTAGGCTCCTATCATCGAGTAGAAGCATCCTATCTGTACGCTGCTTGCGTTTTTACCGTTCACTACACGCACCATGTTGGACGAATCTTTCACTATCTCACTGAAATCCTGTGTCTTCATTATTCCCGTCTGGTACAGGCGGTGCAGGCGGTCGGCTATTATTGCGGTGTAGTTGCCTTGCAGTCCCGGTATGCCGGCTTTAAAGTCGTTGAGGAAACGGGCTGTTATCCGTTTCTCCACCTCGGTGTCGTAGTTGTAATAAGGTTCGAAGATCTTCCGTATGCTGTCCTGTTCTTTCTTTACGGCTTCATCGGTCTTGTATATCGGAAAGTCGAATTTAGCAATCAGCGAACTGTACATCCATGGCTTGCCTATGTCATATCGGTATTGAGGCCCCGTGGCACGGGGCATGAACCATACCATTATTACTACGGAGATGACAATCAGTGCCATGCGTGAAAATACGTTTTGCCAGTAGTGATTGTCTGTTATGTTGAATTTGTTCATTTTGTACGGCGTTACAGGGTTTAACTTTGCGAAAATACAAAAAAAATATGCCATATTGCCGAAAATGTATTAAATTTGCACAAAATTTTATCTTCATTAATATAATGGCAGACAGAAAAGTAAGGGTGCGTTTTGCTCCAAGTCCTACGGGAGCATTGCACATTGGCGGTGTGAGAACTGCTTTGTATAACTATCTTTTTGCCCGTCAACATGGCGGAGAGATGGTTTTTCGAATTGAAGACACGGACTCAAGCCGTTTCGTGCCGGGAGCGGAAGAGTATATAATAGAATCTTTCAAGTGGTTAGGTATAAACTTCGACGAGGGCGTTAGCTTCGGCGGTTCTTTCGGACCGTATCGTCAGAGTGAACGGCGTGCCATATATAAAGAATATGTGGACAGGCTCCTGGCTGACGGAAAGGCATATATTGCTTTCGACACGCCGGTGGAACTTGATGCCAAACGTGCCGAGATAAAGAATTTTCAGTATGATGCCCATACGCGTATGATGATGCGCAACTCGCTCACCCTTTCTAAAGAAGAGGTGGATAGCCTTGTTGCCGACGGCGTGCAGTACGTTGTCAGGTTTAAGGTCGAGCCGGGCGAAGACATACATATACATGATATGATTCGCGGCGAGGTTGTCATCAAGAGTGACATTCTTGACGACAAGGTGCTGTATAAGAGTGCCGACGAGTTGCCGACGTATCATCTTGCGAACATCGTAGACGACCACCTGATGGAGATCTCGCATGTCATCAGAGGTGAGGAGTGGCTTCCCAGTGCTCCGTTGCACGTCCTTCTGTATCGTGCTTTCGGTTGGGCGGACACCATGCCGTCGTTTGCTCACCTGCCGCTTCTGCTCAAACCGGACGGCAAAGGCAAGCTATCGAAGCGCGACGGCGATCGTCTTGGTTTTCCGGTGTTCCCTCTTGAGTGGCACGACCCTAAGACGGGCGAGGTGAGCAGCGGCTTCCGTGAAAGCGGATATTTCCCCGAGGCGGTCATAAACTTCCTTGCTTTGTTGGGTTGGAATCCGGGTACGGAGCAGGAACTGTTCACTATAGACGAGCTTGTAGAGCAGTTTGACATTGCCAAATGCAGCAAGGCGGGAGCGCGGTTTGACTATAAGAAAGGTATATGGTTCAACCACGAGTATATCCTCCGCAAGTCCAATGAAGAGATAGCGAGCCTTTTTGCGCCGATCGTTGCAGGCAACGGCGTGGATGAAACGCTTGAGCGTGTGACACAGGTGGTGGCAATGATGAAGGACAGAGTTGACTTTGTACATGACTTGTGGGAGCTTTGTTCATTCTTCTTTATTCCTCCGACGGAGTATGATGAGAAGACTGTGCGCAAGCGTTGGAAAGACAATTCGGCTGTTGTCATGGGCGAGTTGGCAGACCTCCTTGGTTCTCTCGATGATTTCTCTATAGAAAATCAGGAGGCAAAAGTCTTTGCATGGGTGGAAGAAAAGGGCTATAAGCTTGGCGATGTTATGAACGCTTTCCGTCTTGCACTTGTCGGAATAGGCAAGGGACCGGGCATGTTCGACATTTCGGCGTTCCTCGGCAAGGATGAGACACTGCGCCGTCTGCATGCGGCAATAGATGTCCTTAAGTAATTATATTATATAAAGGTGTGGGCTGAAGGCGTCTTCTTCCCGCACCGAATATTTTTTCCAATTAACCAACTCTAATACTTTTGCCGTGTATAATCTGGTTATTTATCTCTATGTATTAGGTGTAGCCGTTGCCAGTCTGTTCGATAAGAAGATAAAAAAGATGTGGCGTGGCGGACACGAGGCATTCAGGGTGCTTGAAGAAAAGGTGGATTCGGGAGCACAGTATGTGTGGTTTCACGCTGCTTCTCTTGGCGAGTTTGAGCAGGGAAGACCGATAATGGAGCGTCTGCGCCGTGAGCATCCGGAGAAGAAGATATTGCTTACGTTCTTCTCACCCTCGGGGTATGAGGTGCGGAAAAACTATGATAGGGCAGACATAATATGCTATTTGCCGCTCGACACTCCACTCAATGCACGCCGTTTCTTGAAGCTTGTACAACCTTGTATGGCATTTTTCATAAAGTATGAGTTTTGGTGGAACTATCTCGAATTGCTCAGCAAGCGTGGCATTCCTACGTATAGCGTGAGCAGTATCTTCCGTCCTAATCAGATATTCTTCCGTTGGTACGGTCATCATTACAGACGTGTGTTGAAGTGCTTCACCAAGTTTTTTGTACAAAACGAGACAAGTCGGACTCTTCTTGCCACGCTTGGAATAACCGATGTGGCGGTTACCGGCGACACCAGATTTGACCGCGTGCTGGCTATCAAGGCGCAGGCAAAGGAACTGCCGATAGTGGATGCGTTCAAGCAGGGGCATAAGGTGTTTGTGGCAGGCAGCAGCTGGCAGCCCGACGAGGATATTTTCATACGCTTCTTCAATACCCATAAGGACTGGAAACTTATCATCGCTCCCCACGTTATAGGCGAGGATCATCTCATGCAGATACTTTCCGGACTTGAAAGAAAGGCTGTACGTTACACGCAGACCACGCCCGAGGAGGCGCGCGATGCCGACTGTCTGATAATAGACTGCTTCGGATTGCTGTCCAGCATATACCGTTATGGTGAGATATCGTATGTCGGAGGCGGTTTCGGTGTCGGTATACACAATGTTCTCGAGGCTGCCGTGTGGGGCGTTCCGGTTATCTTCGGACCTAACAACCGCCGTTTTCAGGAGGCGCAGGAACTGCTGGCATCGGGTGGCGGCATAGAGATTGGCAGTTATGATGATTTCTGCGGCGTGATGGAACGCCTTATGTCAGATGCGCCATATCTTGAGAAGTGCAGCCGGGAGGCTGGCTCCTATGTAGAAGGAAAGTCGGGGGCGACGGACGCGATACTTGCCGATGTGACTTTTTAAGGAACAGATTAAAGAATATAAAGGGAGATAGAAGAAGATATGTGGCTTACGCCACAGGAGATAGAGGACAAATGTCTTGAAACAAGCAACAAGGCATTTGTCCTTTATCTTCCCCTTATCTTCTTCTATCTCCTTTTATCTTCTTATTCTATTGTCCTTTATCTCCCGTGGTGTAAGCCACATATCTTCTTCTATCTCCCTTTATCTCCTTATTCAATCTTCCCATTGCCATTGTCTTTTTCCGATGCTTTCCGCTCCATTTCAAGAAATCTTTTGATGTCGTTTTGCAGGCGTATGAACTGCTCGGAAACCATATATCCGGTGTTTCTTTTCATCATCTGTTCGATGTTCTGCATGCTGTTGCTGTAGCATGACAGCTCGTTTCGCATCTGTGTGCCGTGCTTTGCCTGTCTGCGTATCTCGTTCTCTCGCTCCTGTATAAGCCTGCTGCATACTTTTGTAACAACGGGCTGCACGATTTTGTTGAACAGGTGGTGCCCGTGAATGTACATATAAGTTGTCTGCGGGGTAACTCCCAGCTTTATCAGTTCGCGTTTCAAGGCGAGATACGACTCTTTGGCGTGAGGGAAATGGCGCTGCAACAGATTTATTTTCTTCCTTACCTTATTCCTTACATTGTCTATTGCCACCTGCGGAGCATTCAGGTTGAAACCTCCGATGTCAATAATCTTGTTGAAGTCGGTTATTGTGAAATCTTTGTATATGCCGCGCCTGTAGTGCCATACCGACCATACGAAGAGAGGAAATACGGCTTCGCTGTACAAGCGCATGAACTCTTTAAAATCGAAAACGGCATGATCGTTGAGTGTAACCATTACGCATGTGTCGTGCAGAGACGGCGCATAACACTGGTAGTTCTCTATGGCGTATGCGTATGTGTGCAGCACGTAGGGACTGTCGAGTATCTGGCGTGACGTAGGTGTGGCGCCCTGCATGATGTAATCATAGTCGGCATCGACACATGCAATCATGCTTCTCCCCACCTTGTCGGGTATGAGGCTCATCAGTGCCGACTTCTTTCCACGTTCCAGTTTGGCACGCGAGGGAAGCATTACCTCGAAATATCGTGTCTCGTCCTCATGGCGGCTTAATGCCGTGCGCCAGAAGAAAACATCGTCGTAACTCTCCACGTATGCCACGATGCGCCGCCGCGCACTCTTTGCCCTGAGCCTGTTGGCAGCCTCAAAATATGCAGACGAGATGTTTTCCGTAAGACGTTTAGCCATGAGTCACTCTCTTTCTTGTTTTTTATCTGTGCGTTTCCGCTACATCAGAATGTCGCTCACTTCCGTCGTGTTGTCTGCCCAGCCTTTCATTATTACGGCAGGCGAGTGCGTGGCAAGTATTATCTGCACGTTGGGGTTCAGCTGCAGGATAAGCTCGATGAGCCTTCCCTGCCAGTCGATGTGCAGGCTCACTTCCGGCTCATCGAGAAACAGCACATGCGGTTCGTTGTCTTGCACGAGCACGGTGAGCAGTATTATGAGCATCTGTTTCTCGCCGCTCGACAACTGTTGCGGGAAGAGCCGTTCGCCCATCTGTTCGAAACGTATCTCGTTTTCAGTGCGTATTATTGTCTTTCCCGTTTCAGAAAACAGGTCGTCTATCATGTTTTGAAACGTCTGTTTGGGCATTGACAGCCTTTGTGCCTTCTCCGCGGCATCGGGAGTTCCGCTCTGCAATGCAGCGATTATGCGGTTGCCGATGTTCACCTGATAGTCAAGATATTTGCGTTGCAGGTTGAACAACTGCCAGTCCAGTTCTGTTGCAAGACTGATGTCCAGCTTGTTCAGCATTTCCGAGTTCATCACGGGGCGGTCGAACGAGCGTATCACGTCGTAGCGTATCCACCTGGCATCATCGGGGAACACCCTCAGATGCACCCCTTTGAGCATGTGGCTCGGAAACTCGCCTCCGGCAGCCAGTCCTTTCACCACCTTGTTTATAATGGTGCTCTTGCCGGCACCGTTCACACCGCTGAGTATGTTCACCCGCCTGTCGAGGTTCCAAACGACGTGCCGTCTGCCGCTCCACAGCGATTCAATCTCTATCTGCTCAATGTATTCCGCGTATTTCATGATGCACAATTATTATGTTAATGCAAAAACAATGCAAGCCGAACGCAATCAAACTTGTTTGTAATTGCTGAGGCGCAGCTTGTTTTATGTAAAGACAATGCAAGCCGAACGCAATCAAACCTGTTTGCAATTGCTGAGGCGCAGCTTGTTTTATGCAAAGACAATGCAAGCCGAACGCAATCAAACCTGTTTGTAATTGCTGAGGCGCAGGTTGTCTTATGCAAAGATAGTGTTTTTTTCCGAATGAACGGTGAAGATATATCAGGAAGAATTCTTTTAGTTTCAAGTCGGGCGCGGAGAGCTGTCCGGCACCCTTGATACCGCATTTTCGGATGCGTTGCAGTACCGTTGGCAGGTATAAAAACACTCCCCAAGACACAGCCTGATAACTATCTGGCAATCAGGATGATATCTTTTACGTTCCAAAAGGTGGCATTTCAGGCTCCAAAAGGGCACCTTTTACAATGCTAAAGGTGCCCTTTTGGAAGGCAAAAGACCACCTCTTGGAAACGGAGGAACCACAGGAGATATGCCCAAATATGGAAAAACGATGAAAAATCTTTATTCTTCATTCTTCATTCTTCATTCCTTTTAGTACTTTTGCAGCCGTAAAACAACGCGTTTTTATGGTATTTAAATACGACTTTCTGATTATCGGCGCAGGAGTTGCCGGTATGAGTTACGCCCTGAAAATTGCAAGAGCGCATAAAGGTAAGGTGTGTATAATATGCAAGACCACGCTCGATGAGGCCAACACATATTTTGCACAGGGAGGCGTTGCCTCGGTGACAAACACAAAAATCGACAATTTCGACAAGCACATCGAAGACACGATGATTGCCGGCGACTACATAAGCGACCGCCGTGCAGTGGAACAGGTGGTGAGAAACGCTCCCGGACAGATAGCCGAACTGGTGGAGTGGGGAGTGAACTTCGACCGTAAGGCCGACGGTTCGTTCGACCTGCACCGTGAAGGCGGGCACTCTGAGTTCCGCATATTGCACCATGCCGACGATACCGGAGCCGAGATACAGCGCGGACTGATGCACGCCGTGCGCAGCAATCCCGATATAGAGATAAAGGAAAACCACTTTGCCGTGGAGATTATAACGCAGCATCATCTGGGCATAACGGTGACGCGCCGTACTCCCGACATAGAATGCTACGGGGCATACGTGCTCAATCCCGACACGCAGAAGGTGGACACCTATCTTAGCAAGGTGACGCTGATGTGCACCGGCGGATGCGGTGCCGTGTACCAGACGACGACAAATCCGGTCATTGCCACCGGCGACGGCGAAGCCATGGTATATCGTGCCAAGGGTACGGTGCAGGACATGGAGTTCGTACAGTTTCACCCTACGGCGCTCTATCATCCCGGTGAGACACACCCCGCATATCTCATTACCGAGGCGATGCGCGGCTACGGAGGCATATTGCGCCTGCCCACGGGCGAGACGTTCATGGAGAAATACGACGAACGCTTGTCTCTCGCGCCGCGCGACATCGTTGCGCGTGCCATCGACAAGGAGATGAAGATACACGGAATAGACCATGTTTGCCTCGACGTTACGCACAAAGACGCGGAGGAGACGAAGCACCATTTCCCTAACATATACCAGAAGTGTCTCTCCATAGGCATCGACATAACAAAGGAATACATACCCGTGCGACCGGCGGCCCACTACATGTGCGGCGGCATAAAGGTGGACCTTGACGGATGTTCGAGCATAAAGCGGCTGTATGCCATAGGCGAGTGCTCGTGCACGGGACTGCATGGCGGCAATCGTCTGGCAAGCAACTCGCTCATAGAGGCTGTTGTATATGCCGACACGGCGGCAAGGCACAGTATGGCGCATGTGGACGAATACGACTTCAACACGGCGGTGCCCGAGTGGAACGATGAGGGCACGATGACCAACGAGGAGCAGGTTCTCATCACACAAAGTCTGAAAGAAGTTGGGCAGATAATGAGCAACTACGTGGGCATTGTGCGCAGCGACCTGCGTCTGAAGCGCGCCTGGGACCGCCTTGATCTGCTTTACGAGGAGACAGAAGCGCTTTTCAAGCGCGTAAAGGCAAACCGCGACATCTGCGAGTTGCGCAACGTAATAAACGTGGGATACCTCATCACGCGTCAGGCAATAGAGCGCAAGGAGTGCCGCGGACTGCATTTCACCACCGATTATGCACATCATGCGTACGATGAGAATTAAGAATTAAGAGGTAAGAATTAAGAATTTGCCGGTGAGGTTCTCCCAAAAACGTATAAGCCATATAAGTCTTATAGGTCTTATTTAGTCTATAGGGGCTATAACTTACGGCTTGTTGGTTGATATATTGCCAAAAGACATGCCATCAAATTCCTAATTCTTACCTCTTATCTCTTAATTCTTACATCTTAATTCTTAATTAAACAAGATAGTATGATAAAAGACAACAAACCCCTCATAGCCCACATCTGCCTGTTCTGCGCCTGCGCCTTTTGGGGACTTATGGCTCCGCTTGGCAAGGACGCCATGACACACGGACTGACCGGAATAGACATGGTGACATTCCGCGTGACAGGTGGTGCCGTGCTGTTTTGGATAACATCACTGTTTACGAAAAAGGAACATGTGCCGGCAAAAGACCTCCTGTTGTTTGTAGGGGCTGCCGTCTTGGGACTTGTCACAAACCAGTGTTGCTACACGATAGGACTAAGCATCACGTCGCCGATAAATGCCAGCATCGTGACAACGTCCATGCCCATATTCGCAATGATATTGGCGGCTCTCATACTGAAAGAGCCTATCACGGGAAAGAAAGCTGGAGGTGTGGCTATGGGATGCTGCGGCGCCATAATACTGATTGTTACCAGTGCGGCATCGGCAAATGCCAAGGTGGGTGACATACGCGGCGACCTGCTGTGCATGGGTGCCCAGCTGTCGTTTGCCCTGTATCTGTCGCTCTTCAGCGGTCTTATAAAGCGTTACTCGGTGTTCACCGTCAACAAGTGGATGTTTACCTATGCAACGCTGCTCATACTTCCGTTTTCATGGGGGAATGTGGCAGCTATCGACTTTGCCGCCGTACCGGTGAAGACTTGGCTTGAAACCGGCTTTGTGGTGTTTTTCGGCACATACATAAGCTATATACTCATGATGGTGGGACAGCACACACTGCGTCCTACGGTGGTGAGCATCTACAACTACGTGCAACCTCTTGTGTCGGTAACGGTAAGCATACTTACCGGCATCGGCGTGTTCAAACTCAGTCAGGGACTTGCCGTGCTGCTGGTGTTCGGAGGAGTATGGCTTGTCACAAAGTCAAAGTCGCGTGGAGATATGGAAAGACTCAAGGCAGGGAAGTGACATGCCCTTATGGGCTTTTGTAATAACATGAAATAAAGGGACGGGACGTGTATTGTTATCGGTCATGTCAGCCTGTAAAAATAATAATATGGAAGAAATCAGAACATTTGCAGACAGTATTTTCGAACTTATCGGAGTGTCGGGCACCACGGCAAACATCGCCTCATACGTGCTTATGGTGATCATCGTGTCGGCGTTGTCGTGGTTGGCAGGGTATATATGCCGCAGGGTGCTCATGCCTATGGTGCTGCGTTTGACAGCCCATACGGACGTGAAATGGGACGACAAGGTGTTCAACCGTACGGTATTGGCATCTGCATGCCGGATTGTTCCGGCAATAGTTATATGGCAGCTGCTGCCCCTCGTGTTCAGTGAAAGCCTGTTCCTGAATGAGTTTCTGAAACGTGCCACGGCGATATACATCACCGTAATGTCCGTTCGCACAATGATAGTGCTTGTAGACTCGATAAAGGATATTGAAAGCGAGAAATACGTTTCCATGCAGCAATACCTGCGTTCGTTCTGCGGCGTCTTCAAGATTGTACTGGTGTTTGTAGCCGTGATAATAGTTGTCGCCATACTTATAGACAAAAGTCCGTTAAGACTTTTTGCCGGACTGGGCGCCACCTCAGCCATTCTGATGCTTGTGTTCAAGGACACCATAGAGGGACTTGTGGCGGGAATACGTCTCACAAGCAACGACATGTTGCACAAGGGCGACTGGATAACGGTGCCCTCTACCAGTGCCAACGGCACCGTGGAGGAAATGACGTTGACAACGGTCAAGATACGTAACTTCGACAACACCATTGTCACCGTCAGCCCGCAGACACTTGTCAACGGCTCGTTCCAAAACTGGGTTGGCATGCAGCAAAGTGCCGGAAGGCGCGTCACGCGTACCTTATATTATAATATACACACTATAAAGGTGGCGGACGAGAATCTTAAAGGTAACCTTATAAAACACGGTTTCTTCACCGAAGAGGAGCTGAAAGGCGAACATGTGAACATGACTCTTTGTTGCCGATACATGGAGAAGTTCCTTTCCATGCAACCGGAAGTCAACACCTCCATGCAATTTATGGTGCGACAACTTGAACCGACCACAACCGGACTGCCCGTAGAGTTCTACTTCTTCCTGACCGAAAAGGAGTGGATACCATACGAACACCAACTTGCGGATATAATGAACCGTATATATGCCATGATTCCCGAGTTTGGATTAAAAATATATCAGCGTTATCCGAAAATCTGAAAAACCGTCTCCCTTGTTGAAAAAGACCGTCGTATGTACTTCACACCGTTGTGAAACGTTGTGTCCATCGGCTTTCTTGTTTATTTGATTAATTATTAATATATTACTTATTTATTACTTAAAAACCGGGTGCAAAATTACATATTATGTTCTTATTAGCTTAATATCAAATAGTTAAAAATAGCTAACAAGATGTAAATATACACTTTATTCACTCCCCTGTAAATGTCAGTTAAGGTAATAAATATCCCTAATCAAATAATCAAGTAATAGGTTCAAGATGAAAAAAAGTTACTTTTTAGGATTGGCTATGCTCCTCGGCGTGACGGTTGCGGGGCATGCGCAGGTGCAAATTGCAACATTTGAAGACTTAAAAAAAGTTGGCGATACTTTTGCCAATGCTCGTGAGGCAAATAGTAAATTGGCTACAGCAAACGAAGCGCTTAATGCTGCTAAGAAAGAGTTGGAGGCAGCAAATGGTGAACTTACTGCAGCAAACAACGAACTTAATACAGCGAAGACAGATCTTGCTGCGGCAAAAAGTGAGCAGTCTTCGGCAAGTACTGCTCTTAGTACAGCAAAAAACACTTTGGCTACAGCTGAAATGAATAAGAATTCTGTACAAAGAAAGTATGATGCAGCAAAGACTAATCTTGATAATGCAAAAGCAAAACTGGAACAATTAACAGAACAACTTAACGAGATTAAAACAAACGGAACAGATACAAAGGTATTATTCGGTCTTGAAGAAAAACAAAAGTACATTGATTTTCTTGAAGCAATAGAAAATGGATCTGAAGTTAAGACTATTTATTATAGTGTTAGTATATTAGGTAGATTTTCTTTTAGCGTATCAAGTAGGTCTGGTTTTAATCCAGTTACTTCTCAAGACTATTTAACAGTATTAGGAAATGCTATTTCAGGGAAAACAGTAACATCTGTAAGCTATTGGTATAATTACAAAGAAGGTTCAGATCCAACGGAAAAAAGCGAAAGTAAAACGGCAAGTATCGCAGCATCAAGTACAGCAGATGCTCTGTTAGGTGCATTTTTTGGGGTTATAGGTTCTTTTGAAGGTACAGAAAAAACAGTAAAAACAGTAAATGATGCCGATGTTGCAGTTGCACAAGAAAAAGTTGATACCCAACAGGATGTCGTTAATGAAAAGCAAACTGAATTTGATAATGCCAATTTGGATTTAAAAGATGCAACAACGGTGGTCAATAGTGCACAAAAAACAGTTAATGACGCACAGACTGCATACGAAACAGCTTCTGCGGCTGTTACTACTGCGGAAGGAACTGTTACTACTGCTCAGGGTAAAGTGACAGCAGCAAATGAAAAAATTACAGCGGCAAACACTAAGATTGCAGAACAAGAAAGCGAAATAGAGAAAATCAATGCTTCGATAAATGAAGTAAACAACTATAAGAATCTTTCCATTACAAATAACATCACTGTTACAGACGCATCCTTTACATTGGGTGACTGGGGAAATGACTATGAAATAACCGGTAATGGTAATGTCATAACTTATCCTGCAGGTGCAAGTGGAAATCTGGTTGGCAGCAACAGAGGCTACATCAGTAACATTGGTGTTGTGAACGGCAAAATAGCCAGAACAAATAACAACAGCATAAAGATTGGCTTTGAGACAACAGACCAGAGGACTTATGATTTGTATGATGCGGCAGGTACACACTCAACAGCTCCGATAAGTGGAGAGTTAGGATATAGAGTTCGCAACTATTTTGGACTTACAATCAATTCTGATGGAACATTCGGAACACTTGATAAGAAAGCAGACAATAACATTGTGTACAAGGTAGAGTGGACAAAGGCAAATACAAAGACAGCATCGACATTTTATGCAAACGTAAATGGAGGAGATTTGTCTTACAATCCTGCTGCAAACAAAAAGAACGCTTTTGTTTATGTACAGGATACAGACATAGAGGCTGAAGCATTTACCACAGGAAACAACATCGTTGTGAATGGCATTTGCCGTAATGCGGTGTTTGTTGACGATGCTGCTGAGGGTGATGACGGCTGGGTATACATTCCGTATGCGTTCACCGCTAAAGAACTGACATACGAGCGTACATTTGGTGCCAAGGCTCTTGCTACAGTTTGTCTGCCTTTTGAAGTTCCTTCAAGCAACTTCGAGTCAATGGGTCTGGAAAAGATAATGCAGTTCAGCAATGTAGAGACAGCAACAAACACATATTGGTTCCAGTATCAGGAAGGATCCATGAGGGCTAATGAACCTTATGTTCTGAAATTTAAGAACAACGGAGAGAATATTCCCAACGGTGGAAAAGTATTCCAGGCACTTACAGATATAAATGTCGCTGCAACAGGCAGTATCGACCGCTATGAGGTAGCTCCTTCAAGACCGGGTACAGGTGCTGAGTTCCTTGGAGTATTTGTATCTACAAACGCAAGCATGTTGGCTCGTGGAGGCTATAAACTGTACGGTTTCGGAGATGGCGTTTTCCGTCCGATGAAAATATCAGAGTCTGTTAAGTGCCAGGCATTCAGAACTTACGTGAAGACTCCTGAGGCAAACAGTCTCGCACCAGAGGCTAGCTTTACAATCGGTGAGCTTGACGAAATGGGCAATGTAGTAAACAATGGCGGCACAACAGGTGTCAACACAGTTGTGGCAGACGCTAACACATTCAGCGTGAAGGGTGGCAACGGTGCTATCATCGTTACAACAGGCAAGGCACAGAAAGTTAGCATTTACACTGTAGGAGGTAGTCTTGTAAAGGCATCTAATGTCGAGGCTGGAACAGAGACTATACCTGTAGGAGTTGGAGTGTACATCGTAAACGGAAAGAAAGTTGTTGTTAAATAATAATTTAGTATTAAAGACATATCATGAATAAGAAAAAATATATTAAACCGGAAGTGGCTGTCGTAAAGATTGACCTTGAGTCAACATTAATGCAGATGTCACAGAACAAAGACGGTTATGAAGGTGGAAATCCTGATACAAAGGATGAATGGGAAGGTGGCTTCGAAACGAAAGAGAACAACAACAGTGGTGAAATCTGGGGTGACGAATGGTAAATATATATTTATAAAAGCATAAACAAGAGTTCCGGCATCTGCGCTTATATAGCGTGGATGCCGGAACTCTTTTTATACTATACTACTTTTTAAACACGACATTCTCGGACAGATAACAGGCATAACAAAGTTTTTATCAATTAGTTCGTATTTAGGTTATGTCCTGTAATATTAAATTTGTGGCAGTTGATTGTAATGTGTAGTAACAAGATAAAGATACTACGGGCGGCAAAGAGCTTCGCAGACACGGTCCTGAAAGTTCCGTCCGGACGAAGAATGCCTTATGCCCATGTTTATTATGGAGAAACACAGAACGTGCCCGTTGGCTGCGGTGCAGTATCCCGCCAGTGCGCTTACACCTGTCACGGTGCCCGTCTTCGCTTTTACATTCTCATGTGCATATCCACGGCGCATGCGCTTGGAAAGAGTGCCGTCCACTCCGGCTATGGGCATGGTAGGCAGAAGATTTTCATATATGCTTTTATTTGCATAAGCATGGCGCAGGAATTGAATTTCCAGGTGTGGCGAGACGTAGTTGTATAGTGATAGTCCGCTGCCGTCTGCGATATAATAATGCGAAGGTTTTAATCCGAATTTCGTAATGAGACGGTTTACAGCCTGTCTGCCATGTCGGGCAGAAGTTACGCGTGAAGTGCTTGCATCTGCTGCCAGTTGATAGAACATGGACTCTGCATAAAGGTTGTCGCTCCTTTTCATCATACGTTTCATAATATCGCATAACAGCCTTTCCTTACGGCATATCTCATGTGTTCCGTATGGCGTATGATCTTCTTTCATTTCACCGTCTATGTATATACCTGCCTTTTCAAGTCTTGCCTTAAAATATTGCACAAACTCGTCTTTCCTGTTTATAAGCAACGGGGAGAGCACGGGATTGTCATCGTCCCAGCACCAGCCCTCGCCAAGACGGTCTTTGTCTTTCATCGTTACATCCGCATAGATGTCACCCCTTATAGTGTCGATACCAAGTTGCTTCACGGCTTCGACAAACATATCCATGTCCGAGTTGTTGAAAGCCGGATCGAAACCACCTTTGCAATAAACATCTCCGGTGAGTGTAGTACTGTCTATATCGCCTTTATAATGTAATGATGTTGTATACTTATATGAACTGCCAAGGCGGTCAAGGGCTGTCACGGCTACAATCATCTTCAGAGTGCTTGCCGGTCGCATGAGCTGGCGTTCATTATAAGTATATATCGTAGAGTCGGCTGTCAGGTCATAAATCTCCATTCCTACAGTCGACGTAGTGAATATGCTGCTTTCCATCAATTTGTCGATACGTGCCCGTATGTTCTGCGGCCATGGCAGTTCATGTTTCTCTTCTATATACTTCGTAGTATCTTCGACAAGCGTATCCGCCTCTTCATAATCTTCCACCGCTTTTATTTCCTGTGCCTCTACTCTGATGAAAGAAAATATGAATGCGAGTCCGAAAACAACTGTTGTTATCCCGTGTCTGTAAAGTACATTATTTATCATGCTTACAAAATTAAGCATTTTATTCCATAAAACTGACAAGATGCACATATAAAGAGTTCCGGCACCCATGCTATAAGCAAGGATGCCGGAATTATTTTATTCTATGAATAACTGTGGATGATTACCACTCACTGTCCCAAATACTGCCGCTATTGTCTTCTTTTCCTTCAAGTTCATGACCAGGTTCTTGAATGTCCGGATTACCACCTGCCTGCCCCGGTCTGTTCGGATCTGTCTGTGAGAAATCCATAAATGGAGACTCTATCTTAACTTCAACAACGTTTATTGTCGGTTTTATATATTCTTTCTTGTTCATAATAGATAGATCTTACTTTATTATTTAACAACTACTTTCTTGCCATTCACGATATACATTCCGGATGCTACAGGAATTGAAGTTGAACCAGCCTCAACAGTTGCGGTCTTTACAAGGCTACCGCCTACAGTATAGATATTCACTTTCTGTGACTTATCTGCCGTAATGTTTATTGTGTTATTACCACCCTTAACATTAAAGCTATTTGTATCCGCACCTGTTACTGTATCAAGACCTGTTGTGTTGCCACCTTCCACTACATTACCATTCTCATCCAACAAACCGATACGGAATTCTTTTGACTGTGCAGGGTTGCCTGTTATTGCTGCTCTTACATAAGTTCTAAAAGCCTTACAGTTAGTATCTGTAGCCATAGGACGGAATACACCACCAGAAAAGCCGTACAGTTTGTATTGACTTACAGGAGCTAATACACTGGCATTTGTCGCTGCATAAAGTCCGAGGAATTCTGCACCTGCACCCTGCTTCGAAGGAGTTACGGCATAAAGATCTTTGCTACCGGTTGCAGATATTTCCTTATTTTCAAGAGATGCAAATACTTTTCCGTCTGTTGCAGAAGGTTTATTACCATTAAATTTCAGTACATAAGGCTCATTTGCCGCCATTGTTCCGCTTTGATACATAAACCAATATGTATTTGTGTTAACGTCAACATCATTAAACTGCATTATCTTTTCAATTCCAAGGGCATTGTACTCTGTTGCAGTCAAAGAGAAAGGCAGACAAACAGTTGCCATATCTGTTGCAGAGAAAGCACGGTCATAAGAAAGTTTTACAGCTGTAAATCCTGTTGGAATGAACAGAGCATCATCATCTGCTTCAGATGTTGCATCTTCAAGAACAGCATTTGCACATTTACCATTTACGACAATATTTTTTCCGTTAGTGAATGCTGTAGCTTCAATGTCTGTATCCTGCACATATACAAAAGTATTTTTCTTGACTTTTACCGGATTATAAGATAAATTACCGTTTACTACATTTGTATAGAAATTTGTCTGTACTTTAGACTTGGCATCAGTATATTGTGCTTTATATACTATGTTTTCTGGAGTTTTCTTATCAAGAGTTCCAAAAGTTCCGTCTTCATTTATTGAAAGACCAAAAGCACTGCGAAGGCTATAACCTAATTCTTGATTCAATACGTTTGTCGTACGTGTGCCATTTGAATCATAAATATTGTATGAACTCTTATTTGTTGTTTCAAAACTTGTTGCTATACGTCCTACATTTGTAGCAGCAATTGCACCATTCTCTACACCTATGTTTGTTATAACACCTCCATTCTGGTTAAATAATACTTCAGAAGCCGATGTAGAGGGGTATATTATTTTATAGCCATTTCCATTGAAGACATAGCCACTTCCAAAATTAGCAAATTTAAAGCCACTTTCCTCTATGGTTATATTATTTAATAAACTTATAGTTTTCAATTCACCGATAGCATCAAGTGCTGAATTATAATTATCTAATTGAGTAAGAAGTGTCTCTTGCTTTTTTACCAATTCTACATATTTAGGATTAGGCTCGGAGGGATAATAACTTTCCGTTATCTTCTCAATCGCATCCAATGCCATGTAAAGAATGTCTTCATAATCAAAAGTACGTGGGCTTCTTCTCTCATTTATGGTCTGTTCTACTTTGTTCTTGTCTAAATAAAGAACACTTACAGTTGAAATCCCCCTTGTCGCACCTGCTGACTTAATTTTTTCTTCTGTCCAAGTGGTCATAATATTAGAAGTAGTAACTTCATCATATCCATCTTTTCGTTTAGTACTTATAGTTAATACAGATCCTTCAATCTTATAATATAAGCTTATTACTTCACTGCTTTCTGTATCATAGGCTGTAAAGAAATCATTTAATTGTTTTTTTCATCCTGAGCTACATAAACAGGAGTTTCAGACATCGTTTCTTTTTCTGTTGTCGCAAGTTCTGCATTAATAGAAGTCAATTGTCTATTGATAGAAGATATTTTTGTTTCAGCTTCTGTAGCTTTATCAAAAACATCTTTAACATTCTTCAATTGCTCCCATGTACTAATTTCAGGAGATAAATTTGTTGTTTCCTGCGCATGCCCCGCAACCGTCACGCCGAGGAGCATAGCTAATCCTAAAAAGTAACTTTTTTTCATCTTGAACCTATTACTTGATTATTTGTTTTGGGATATAAATATGTTTTATGTAAATGCCTGTTTAATATGTTCATACGTTTATTTGCTTTTAATAATAAATGTCCATAAGAAAGAGAATTAAAAAAGCATAGCTTTACGCCCCATAACCCATAGCTTTATGAGGCATAAAGCTATGGGTTATTATCGTTATTCCTTAAACCGTGAAATTATGTTTAGCATTTACTTGGATAAATGATGTTTAACTTGCAGATTGCTTTATTTAACTTTCCCCTGACATTTATAAAATCCAAAAGACTGTATATTTGCACTCGGCGGAGAAGGGTTACGCCACATGCTCATCTATTAATTTTAAAAGAAAAGGGAAAATATGAAAAAGAAAAGCTTTACATCTGTTGCCTGTCTGTTGCTGTCAGGCTCTATGCTGGTATCGTGTGTAGGTTCGTTCAGACTGTTCAACAAACTGGCGACATGGAACAAACAGGCTACCGGAAACAAGTTTCTTAACGAACTGATTTTTATTCTTATTTCTCCTGCCTATGCCGTTTGCGGTGTGGCAGATGTGTTGGTGCTTAATACAATAGAATTTTGGAGCGGCAAGAATCCGGTGAGGGCTGATATCGGAAAGACACGTCAGGTGGAAGGGTCGGACGGACTGATGTATGCCGTCAAGACGCTGGAAGACGGATATGAGATAACGTCTCCCGATGGTAAGATTAGCTACTTCAGGTATGATAAGAAGACAGATACGTGGTCGGTCGAAGGAAACGGCGTCAGCAGGGAACTTTTCAAATTTAACGAAGACGGAACCATACATGCGTATCTTCCGGACGGACGTTCGATGGATGTCAGCCGCGACGGTGCCGGAGTATACACCCTGCGCATGGCGGTGAACTGCGGCACGTGCTATGCCATGTGGCAATAAAGAACCGGGCGGCGGTACATTGATGCCGCCACTGATATGAACAGTTTTCCAAGAGGTGCCCTTTTACATTCCAAAAGGGCACCTCTTGGCTTCCGAAAGGCGGCATATCAGGACCCGAAATGCCACCTTTTAGAAGCCAAAAGGTATCATCTTGATTTTCAGCTTGTTGCAGATTATGATAAAAAGGGGCTTTGAAGAGTATGCAAGAAGCGGATTTCAATGAGATAAAATGGCACGTGTCATGTCAAAATGTCATGCTTGTGGCACGGCTTCCGGCGTTGGCACATCCTTTGTTATATACTCTGTGGACACAAGTCCGTAGATAAAACAGAATAGTAATAAATAAAAAATAAAGATTATGGGAAAGATTATTGGAATCGACTTAGGAACTACAAACTCGTGCGTTGCTGTATTCGAAGGCAACGAACCGGTAGTGATAACAAACAGTGAGGGCAAGCGCACCACTCCTTCTGTTGTGGGATTTGTTGACGACGGTGAGCGTAAGGTGGGCGATCCGGCAAAGCGCCAGGCTATCACCAACCCACGTAAGACCGTTTACTCGATAAAGCGCTTCATGGGCGAGACTTTCGACCAGACACAGAAAGAGATTGCACGTGTGCCGTTTGAAGTGGTAAGAGGCGACAACAACACCCCGCGTGTGAAGATTGATGACCGCTTGTACACTCCGCAGGAAATATCGGCAATGGTTCTCCAGAAGATGAAGAAGACAGCCGAGGATTATCTCGGACAGGAAGTTACGGATGCGGTGATAACCGTACCGGCATACTTCAGCGACTCTCAGCGTCAGGCAACGAAAGAAGCCGGGCAGATAGCAGGTCTCAATGTGCGCCGTATTGTGAACGAGCCTACAGCAGCTGCTCTTGCATACGGTGTGGACAAGGCTAACAAGGACATGAAGATTGCCGTGTTCGACCTCGGTGGCGGTACATTCGATATCTCTATCCTCGAGTTCGGCGGCGGAGTGTTCGAGGTGCTTTCTACAAATGGTGACACTCACCTGGGCGGCGATGACTTCGACCAGGTTATAATAGACTGGCTCATACAGGAGTTCAAGAACGATGAGGGTGCAGACCTGTCACAAGACCCGATGGCAATGCAGCGACTCAAGGAAGCTTCCGAAAAGGCGAAAATAGAACTTTCAAGCTCTGCTTCGACAGAGATTAACCTGCCATATATCATGCCTGTAGGCGGTGTGCCCAAGCACCTTGTAAAAACTCTTACACGTGCCAAGTTCGAGCAGCTTGCACACAACCTCATTCAGGCATGTCTCGTTCCTTGCCAGAATGCTATGCGTGATGCTAAACTCTCCACAGCCGATATAGACGAGGTAATCCTCGTGGGAGGTTCAAGCCGTATACCTGCCGTACAGGCATTGGTTAAGGACTACTTCGGCAAGGAGCCTTCTAAGGGTGTCAACCCCGACGAAGTTGTTGCTGTCGGCGCATCCATACAGGGCGCAATCCTCAACAAGGAAGGCGGCGTAGGCGACATCGTGCTACTCGACGTGACACCTCTTACACTCGGTATCGAAACTATGGGCGGCGTAATGACCAAGCTCATCGAGAGCAACACCACCATTCCGTGCAAGAAGAGCGAAGTGTTCTCCACCGCTGCCGACAATCAGACAGAGGTTACAATCCACGTATTACAGGGCGAACGTCCCATGGCTGCACAGAACAAAAGCATCGGTCAGTTCAACCTTACGGGCATAGCACCGGCACGTCGCGGAGTTCCTCAGATTGAGGTTACGTTCGATATCGATGCCAACGGTATCCTGAAGGTATCTGCCAAGGACAAGGCTACAGGTAAGGAGCAGGCAATCCGCATCGAGGCATCATCCGGTCTGAGCCAGGAAGAGATAGACCGTATGAAGGCAGAGGCCGAGCAGAACGCCGAGAACGACAAGAAAGAGCGTGAGCGTATAGACAAGATGAATCAGGCGGACTCGCTTATCTTCACCACGGAGAACTTCTTGAAGGACAACGGCGACAAGGTTCCGGCAGATCAGAAAGCTCCCATCGAGTCTGCCCTCCAGCAGCTCAAGGACGCTCACAAGAGTGGTGACATCGCTGCAATAGACGCAGCCACAGCTAACCTCAACAACGTTATGCAGGCTGCCAGCGCACAAATGTACCAAGGCGCACAGGGTGCACAGCCGGGTGCAGGTGCAGGCGCAGGCTTCAACGGTGCAAATGCCGGAGGTCAGCAGGCACAGGATGCTAACAAGCAAGGCGAGGATATTCAGGATGCTGACTTTGAGGAGGTCAAATGATTCCGATAAGGAAACGAATAATAAACAATAAGCAAAAGCGTGCAGCTCAATGAGCTGCACGCTTTTTGCGTTTATGGGGCTCATGGTTGCTATGTGTTTTCTATGGGCTTTTTATCTCTTGTTTGCGACATGTTTGCGATTATTATGCATTCACATCCCATTATCTATAGATAAAATCGTACTTTTATATAGTGTTTATTGATAGAGAGTAACTTGTAAATAGATGTGGCAACAGAAAAAGTGAAAAAGTATGCGAATAATGGGACTTTTATAAAATATATTCCAAGATTATACGTCTGCATAAGTGAATGGAGGTTGTTAAATACAATTTCTCATAAAACCGGACAATCGACCGACAGATTTGATATAGCATATATGAGATATACATCATTAAACATATGTCATGTCGGAGATATTGAATTTATGAATATTAATAAGATAAAAGCAATGAAAAAGATTATCGTAAGAAGTATTGTGACTGTTATTTGTGGAACAGCCGTTATCGCCATGTTGATATGGCTTGTAATGCTGTTGTGGAATGCGATTGTTCCCGAACTTACAGGATGGGAGGAGATTGATTTCTGGCAATGTGCCGGGCTGTGTGTGCTGTTTCGTCTGATTACCGGGCATATAGGGGTGTCGTTTGGAACAGATGATAAGTCGGAGGCAGGCTGTGAAGACGGGTTTGAGAATGATGGCAGTATGGAAAAACCTTGGAATAAGGTGACAAGAAAAAGCAAGAAATTTTGGAAAGATTGTGAGGTAGATGTCATATTAGAGACAAACGATAATGTCGAAAGCAAAAAATAACCTTTCTTGGATATTCACCACCTACCGTATACGGTTGCTGAATTTTATACGGAACCGTGTGGAAACAGCAGATGATGCACAGGATATTTTGCAGGATGTTTTCTTGAAGATGATAGTCAGCAGTGGGAGTAATGATATATCGCATGTCTCCGCATGGTTGTACCGTACCGCACGCAACCGGATAGCTGACCACTACAGGAAACACCGCGAAATGCGGCTGGAACAGATGCTTGAGAAGGATGTGGCTGATATGACAGAATGTCTTGCAGGCGATGAGAATGATCAGGAAAAAGATTTTATCCGCAATCTTATATGGTCGCGTTTGAACGCTTCGTTGGGGCGACTGCCTGAAAAACAACGGTGGGTCTTTATTGAGACAGAAATAAAAGGAGTGTCTTTCAAGGAACTGTCGGCGCGGACAGGTCTGTCTGTAAACACTCTTCTGTCAAGGAAACACTATGCGGTATTATATTTGCGTGAACAGTTATGCGACATTTATTATGAACTGTCCGGTGAAGACCGGCGATGAGTATCTCTCCGATCCGTGTCCGGATGCTTCCGGGGGTGTGATGAAGTGGGTATCTGTATTTTAACAAGCGACAGCCGCTGATGTTTTTATAAGATTACTCTTGTTTTATGCGCAGCTGCCAAAAAGCGACAGCGGCAGCGGCTGCTACGTTAAGAGAGTCTACGTTGTGAGACATCGGTATGCGGGCTATATAGTCGGCTTGGGAAATTGTGTGGTGCGGAAGTCCGTCGCCTTCCGTGCCCATTATGATTGCGAGACGCGGCTCTTCGTACAATAAAGGACTGTCTATTGGTATGGAGTTTTCGGTCAGTGCCATTGCCACAGTGCGGAAGCCAAGATTTCCAAGAGAGGCTATCGGTGCTTCAAGCCACGTCCACGGCACAAGGAACACGGAACCCATGGATACGCGTATGGCACGGCGGTTCAGCGGGTCACACGATGTCGGAGTGAGCAGAACGGCGTCAATGCCAAGAGCAGCTGCCGAACGGAATATTGCTCCAATGTTAGTTGTGTCTACCACACCGTCTATCACTACGATGCGACGGGCATTCTTGCAGACATCTTCAACAGCGCGCGGACATGGGCGTTTCATGGCACATAACACGCCACGTGTCAACGTATATCCTGTCAGTGAACTTAAAATCTCTCTTCCGCCGGTGTATACCGGGATGTCGCCACAACGCTTTATAATGTCCGCAGCATCACCCGTTATGTGCCTTTCCTCGCACAAAAGTGCCACAGGCTCGTATCCGGCATCAAGCGCAACGTTTATCACTTTGGGACTTTCTGCTATGAATATGCCTTTCTCCGGCTCTATACGGTTGCGGAGCTGTGCCTCCGTCAACATACTGAATATCTCCGTTCCCGGATGTGACAGTGATGTTATTCTGATTATGCTCATGCTGTTTTGTTTGTGGCTCCTTGCTTTTTAACGAACGCAGGATATTACCAGATGCTATTTTACATGGACTTTCTTTATCCATTTTCCGCTGAATATGCGGAAAAGGAATATCGCCCCACGGAACGACAGTTCTATTGCCATAGCCATCCAGACACCTTGCAGACCGTATGAAGGTGCCAGAACGGCAGCCAGTGTCAGGCGTATCATCCACATGCTGGCAAGATTCATGCCTGCCGGTATGAGCGTGTCGCCCGCTCCAAGGCAAATGCTGTAGCCCACAATGGCAGCTGCAAACATCGGTTCGGCGAACGCCTCGATGCGCAGCGCGTCTACTCCCAGCGTGCGTATTTCCTCTACAGGTGTCATAACGCCTATCATTTCAGGGGCGAAAATATACATTACAAGTCCCATCACCGCCATTACCGCCATGCCCATGAATATCGTCATGCGTGCAAAGCTCTGCGTCAGTCCGCGCTGTCCGGCTCCGATACTCTGCCCCACAAGTGTCGTGGCTGCCTCGCCTATGCCGTATCCCGGCATGTAGCACAGGCTTTCCGCCGTTATGGCAAAGGTGTGGGCGGCTATGGCGAAGTTGCCGAGCGGAGCCACAATCATGGTGCTAACGATTTGTGCACCGTTCATCATGACGTATTGCGCAGCCATCGGCAGACTTATCTTCGCCGCATTGCGCAGGTAGCCCCACATTGGTGCGAACACCCACTTCTCGCGTCTCAGCGACAATTCGGGCGACTTGTACACCGCAAACCATATCAGTATTATTCCGGTTATGAGATATGCCGATACCGTGCCGAGGGCAGCTCCCGCCACGCCAAGTCCCGCTCCGGGCATGTATATCTCTGTTCCGCCGATGGCGACGGTGCGCGACGGGAATATCAGGAAGAAGTTGAAAGCCACGTCGAGCACACACATCATAATGCTCATGATGCTCGGCACCCGCATGTTTCCCGAGCATTTGAGCATGCTCGAGGCAAGCATGCCTATCTGATATACGGGCAACGACACTGCGTACACGGCAAAATAGAGCGATGCCTCGCCCACGATGTCTTCGCCTCCGCCCAGCCATATAGGCAGCGGACGGGCTATCAGGAGACAAATGGAGGTGAGTATGGCGGTGAACACCGCCGTTGCCATGAGTCCCTGGCGGAACACCTGGCGCGCCTTGACGAAGTCGTTTGCCCCGATGAAGTGTGCCGCCTGTACGGAGAAGCCCATGGCTGCCGCCGACGTGAGTCCGCCGAAGAGCCACGTGGTAGACTCTACAAGTCCTATTGCCGCCGATGCCTGTGCTCCCAGCGAACCTACCATTGAGGCGTCTATGTAGAACATCAGCGTGGACGAAAGCTGTGCGAGAATGGACGGGATACTGAGTTGTACAATCAGACTGAGCTTCTGTCTGCCTGTCATAGTCTGCCCCGTGCGTATCATCGCAAGCAGTGCGTTGTCTTTCTTGCTTGAAAACATGATGCGAAATTAATGCTTTTATGATTAATAGCCAAATGTACCGACACAAAAACAGACGGTTATCCCCATTCCGGAAATCCGTCTGTCTTTTATCAATTCTACTCTAAAATAATTCCGAGAAACATTGCGGCGCGTTCGCGTTGTCCGTCTCCCGCCCTCCGCAAGCCTGTTGCTGAATGTTCAGCAAACAGGTTTTCAACTGTTGTCCTAAATAATCTCTTTACCTGAAACTTAACCTTATGTATAAATATTCGCGATGCCTCACGGCATGTTGTTATCCCTTATTGTCAATCTTTTGTGTCTACCTTAAAGCTAAACCTTGAACTCTTAATACCTATATCTTTTACTTTTGATGATGCAAAGATACTGTTGTGTACGCACACAGCAATGCTTTCGAGTGAAAATCTTGCGTGTTTATGGTGCTTATTTGATGTATATCAACAATCAAGACGTGTGATATAGTCTGTTTACGGCATACATATATAAATAAAAGACGGTCATGATATAGTTTATACCATGACCGCCGGATACGTTTTATGCAATCTTTATTCTTCTATCCACATTCCTTTCTTTGCCCGTACCTTATTCGGTTTCGCGCCGGGGCGATAATACGCAACGAGCGAAATGTCGAATATCAGCGTGCTGTATGCGGGAATACCCATATGCTCGGATTCTCCATAGGCAAGCTGATAAGGTACGTACACGAGCCATCTGTCGCCGATGTGCATTTGCTGTAGTGCCGTTACATAACCGTCAATCATTGATGCCACGTATTGGTTTACAGGTGTGCATGTTTTAGGATTGAACTCTCCCGAATATGTCTGTTCGAACACATATCCCTCTTCATACGACGTCGACGGTACGAGACGTCCGCGGTAGTGCACGCGCACGGAGTCGGTGTACATCGGGCATCCGCTTCCCGTTCCTTCTTCGAGCACCTTCACGGCGATGTAGTCGGCGGGTGTTCCGGGGATGGTATCCTCCTTAGACCATGTCTTGAACACTTTCCAGCTGCCGTCGGCGTTAGCCTTTGCCTTTGCATACACGTCGTTGAAGTATGCGATATTTGTCTCCTGCCAGTTGGGAAACTCCACCACGGTGTTGTCATCCTCGCTGCATGACACTACAGCTGTTGCCAGTAGCAGCAGTGCGGAGAATACGAATAAGATGTTCTTCTTCATTTATTGCAGTTTTTTAAGCAGGCTTGCGATGCTCACCTTGTCTTCTATGATGCCGTTGAGGTCGGCGATGTTCACTCTTTCCTGTTTCATGGTGTCGCGGAAACGCAGTGTCACGGTGTTGTCTTTCAGCGTGTCGTGGTCTACGGTCACACAGTAGGGCGTGCCTATGGCATCCTGACGGCGGTAACGCTTTCCGATGGAGTCCTTCTCGTCATACTGACAGTTGAAGTGGAACTTCAGTCCGTCTATTATCTCGCGTGCCTTTTCGGGCAGTCCGTCTTTCTTCAACAGCGGCATTACGGCGAGCTTCACGGGAGCCAGCACTGCCGGCAGCTTGAGCACGGTGCGTGTCTCGCCGTTCTCCAGTTTCTCCTCTTCGAACGAGTGGCACATCACCGACAGGAACATGCGGTCCACGCCGATACTTGTCTCGATGACATACGGAGTGTAGCTCTCGTTGCTCTGCGGGTCGAAGTATTTGATGCTTCTTCCCGAGAACTTCTCGTGCTGCGACAGGTCGAAGTTGGTGCGGCTGTGTATGCCCTCCACCTCTTTGAAGCCGAACGGCATGTGGAACTCGATGTCGGTTGCCGCGTTTGCATAGTGCGCCAGCTTCTCGTGGTCGTGGAAACGATAGTTCTCGGCGCCGAAGCCCAGCGCCTGATGCCATTTCATACGCGTCTCCTTCCAGTTCTTGAACCAGTCGAGTTCCGTTCCCGGCTTGACGAAGAACTGCATTTCCATCTGCTCGAACTCGCGCATGCGGAAGATGAACTGTCGTGCGACGATTTCGTTGCGGAACGCCTTTCCTATCTGCGCTATTCCGAACGGTATCTTCATGCGTCCCGTCTTCTGCACGTTCAGATAGTTCACGAAGATGCCCTGTGCCGTCTCCGGGCGCAGGTAAATCTTGCTTGCGCTCTCTGCCGTAGAGCCCATTTCGGTAGAGAACATAAGGTTGAACTGCCTCACGTCGGTCCAGTTCTTTGTTCCGCTTATGGGGCAGACAATCTCTTCGTCGATGATAATCTGCTTGAGTTCTTCCAGATTCATGGCGTTCATCGCCACGGCATAGCGCTCGTGCAGCGCGTCGCGCTTCTGTTGGTTGGCAATCACGCGCGGGTTGGTCTCGCGGAACTTCGCCTCGTCGAAGCTGTCGCCGAACTTCTTGGCAGCCTTAGCCACCTCTTTGTTTATCTTTTCCTCGTATTTCGCTATCTGGTCTTCGATGAGCACGTCGGCGCGGTAGCGCTTCTTCGAGTCGCGGTTGTCTATGAGAGGATCGTTGAAGGCATCCACGTGTCCGCTCGCCTTCCATATCGTAGGGTGCATGAATATTGCCGAGTCTATGCCCACGATGTTCTCGTGGAGCAGCACCATGCTCTTCCACCAATACTCTTTGATGTTGTTTTTCAGTTCCACTCCGTTCTGCCCGTAGTCGTATACGGCACCCAAACCGTCGTAGATGTCGCTGCTCGGGAAAACAAAACCATATTCTTTACAATGTGAAACAATCTTCTTGAAAACGTCTTCTTGTGCCATATAAATATTATAATTTCGAAATTACGGTTGCAAAGATAGTGCTTTTTCTTGATAGAAACGGTATATAAGGTATAAAACTTTGGTAAATGGCGGTATGCCGTTTATCCTTTGCCCCATTCGGAGGATATGTCCGGCGGAAAAGGGGGGGGAGACTGCCGCCGCAGGGCGTCGCCCGATGCCTGTCGTGACGAAGAGGGCGGCACGTGCGGTGACACTATGACATGTATATGAGCAAAAAACCGACATTATGGTTTTTGAAAAGTGCGGAGATTTTTCTCAAACTACGTGCGCCGCAAAGCTGCGGAGGCTCTATTCGGGTCGTAAAGAGGCTCTATAGGAAAAAATCTCACGTGAGATTTTTTTCCATAGAGGCGCTTTACGGGTGCTAAAGTGCCTCTTTACGAGTGCCAAAGTGCCTCTTTACATACCCTAAAGTGCCTCTTTTCGTGTCTCGGGAGGCTGTTTTCGCCGTTTTCGATGCTGTTTGCGTTGCACATTTATGCCATATATCATGTAACGCGTTGTTGTTCAGTGCCTTACCGCTGCACGCCGATTTTCGCGATAAATGCGCCCTCCGACGCTATATTTTGCAAACTCCGCCAAAATGAGCGGTTGTGTTTTTGCAAAGTGTAAGCATGATGCCGCTTTTCGCGACATTTGTGTCACAACGGCGCGTGCATGAGCCTCTCGCAAGCCCGTATGCCGGCGGTATGAAATAAAAATACGATTTTATTTTGCGGAAAAGAACATTTATGCTACCTTTGCCGGCGATTTGCAGACTGCAGATTAAGGGGTGGCTGAATATTGAAGCCTGAGATTAAACCCTCTGACCAGATCCGGATAATACCGGCGTTGGGATGAAAAACCGAGATACTTAGTATTAAAGTTTATCGTGTTTAAGCATGAAAAGTACCCCTTTTTATGTACTTTTAATTATTAGTTTTATGAAACAAAACATCCTGTTGCTCTCTGCGCTGGCATGCGCGGCGGCAGCAAGTGCGGCGCAACCCGAGGGAGCGGACATCGACACGCTCAAGGCTCATGCGCTGCAAGACGTGCAGGTGGTTGCCACACGCGCGTCGAAGAACACTCCCGTGGCGTTCAAGAACATCGGAAAGGAAGAAATCCGCAGCGTTAACTTCGGACACGACATTCCTTACCTGATGTCGCTCACACCTTCGGTGACAATCACCTCCGATGCGGGCAACGGCATTGGCTACACCACCCTGCGCGTGCGCGGCACCGACCCCACGCGCATCAACGTCACGGCAAACGGCATACCGCTCAACGACGCGGAAAGCTCGGCGACGTTCTGGGTGAACAACAACGACCTGATATCGAGCGTGCAGAGCATGCAGATACAGCGCGGCGTGGGCACGTCGACAAACGGAGCCGGGGCTTTCGGAGCCACGGTGAACATGCAGACCGAGAACATCGGCATGAAACCCTTCATCGGGCTCGACCTCGCCGGCGGCAGCTACTACTCGCACAAAGAGACGCTGCGCTTCGGCACAGGGCTTATAAACGACCGCTTCGGCATACAGGGGCGCCTGTCCGACATCGGTTCGAAAGGCTATCTCGACCGTGCATCAGCAAAACTCAACTCCTATTTCCTGCAAGCCGGATACTTCGGCGACAACACCATGGTGAAGTTCATAACGTGGAACTCCACCGAAGAGACCTACCACGCATGGAACTACACGTCGAAAGAGGAGCAGCGCCGGTTCGGAAGGCGGTACAACTCGTGCGGAGTGTACTACGACAAGGACGGAAAAATGTGCTACTACGACGACCAGACCGACAACTACCACCTGCAGAACTACCAGCTGCTGTGGAACCAGATGATAAACGCCGACTGGAACATGAACGTTGCCCTGCACTACTCAAAGGGTTTCGGCTATTACGAGGAGTACAAGCCCGGGCGCACATGGGCGGAATATAACCTTACAGGCGACTGGCTGATGCAGGGCGACCTGGTGCGTCAGAAAAAGATGGACAACGACTTCTACGGCGCCATAGCATCCGTAAACTATACCGGCAAGACGCTCGCGGCGACGCTCGGAGGCGGATGGAACAAGTATGACGGCGACCACTACGGCAACGTGAAGTGGACAGGCTCACCTTATTATATAATGAAGGATGCCGACGGAAACGAATACAACCAATACATCCAGGGACCGGACAACCTCGTGCCGGGCATGGAATACTATCGCAACAACGGCACAAAGACCGACTTCAACGTCTACGGAAAGGTGAACTGGACGTTCGTAAGAGGGCTGAATGCCTTCGCAGACCTGCAATACCGCCACGTGGGATACAAGATGAGAGGGCTTGACGACTCGTGGGACTGGGACAACATGAAGCAGATAGTATTCAACATGAAGGACAATTTCAACTTCTTCAACCCCAAGTTCGGACTTACATGGACGCCCGCAAAGGGACATACGGCATACGTCTCGGTGGCAATGGCGCACAAAGAGCCTACGCGCAACGACTATGAGGACAACATCGGGAAAGACCTCAAGGCAGAGAGGCTGACCGACTGGGAGGCAGGATACAAGTTCGGCGGCAAAACGTTCACCGCCGGTGTCAATCTCTATTACATGAACTACAACGACCAGTTCGTGCTGACGGGAGAACTGAACAGCATCGGCGAGATGATTGCGAGCAACGTGGGCAGCAGCTACCGCACGGGCGTAGAGCTTGAGGCGGCATGGAAACCGACAGACTGGTTCCGCTGGGACGCCAACGCCACATGGAGCCGCAACCGCGCAAAGGACTGGACGGTGACGCTCGACGACGGCACGGCGGCGACGCTCGGTGACACTCCGTTGAGCTTCTCGCCCGACTTTATCTTCAACAACATCTTCTCGTTCGGCTACAAAGGCTTCCGCGCAAACGTGCAGAGCCAGTACATCGGCGAGCAATATCTCACCAATACGGGCATGAAAGCATACACCAACTATGCCGACGACGGCGCCACGCAGCAGGTTGGCATGATGCTCGAAGACTATTTCGTGACCAATCTTCACCTTGCATACAACTTCAACATCAAGAAAGCGGGCATAAAGGACGCCACCGTCGGCATAACGCTCTACAACCTGTTCAGCGCGAAGTACGACAACAACGGTTGGGCGGCTCCGGGCTACAAGAAGGACGCTTCAGGGCGTGCCATGGCATATTGTAACAATGATTTGTACGAGGCAGGCTTCGCTCCGTCGGCTCCATTCAACTTCATGGTCAACCTGTCGCTTAACTTCTGACGGCAGGATTGTGGCGAGTCAAAATTAAATATCTGTTGTTTGTAGGGACATATTCTTGTATTTGTCCGCCCATAACAGCCTTAAAATCAATCGCTATGTACCGGACAAATACAAGAATATGTCCCTACAAACAGCAGATATCGTATTTTGACTCGCCCTCCGGGGCATCGGTACACCCCATATAATGCCCCTTCCTGATGCAATCTTTTCACGATATATGTGTTTATATATATAATAAGGTAGAAAATGAACAACGACATAACAGCTTTCATGAGCACCCACTGGCTCGACATTCTGAGCACTGTCGTAGGACTGATATACATCGCCTTGGAATACAAGGCAAGCATAGCGCTGTGGTTTGCGGGCATCGTCATGCCGGCAATAGACATATACCTGTTCTGGTCGGTGGGGCTTTACGCCGACTTCGGCATGGCTATCTACTACACCCTTGCAGCCGTATACGGCTATGCCGTGTGGCGGTTCGGAGGCGGAAAGCAACGTAACACAAATGACGAACTGCCCATATCCCATATGCGCAAATCGCAGATAATACCTTCGACAGCCGTATTCATCGTGGCGTGGGCTGCCATTTACCTCATCCTGACACGCTTTACCAACAGCGACGTGCCCGTTACCGACAGTTTCATAAACGCCCTCAGCTTCATCGGACTGTGGGCGCTGGCACGCAAGTACGTGGAGCAGTGGCTGATATGGATTGTGGTAGACGTGATAAGCTGCGCCCTCTACGCATACAAGGGCATACCTTTCAAGGGCGCGCTTTACGGGCTTTACGTCGTGATAGCCGTAATGGGCTATTACAAATGGCGGCGTATGATGAAACAATAGGACATTTCACCTTATTATATATATGACTCATCAACTTATAACTCCCGACAGCCGGTTCGATGCCGTGATACTCGGCAACGGCGACTTCCCGTCACATGCCGTGCCGCTCGGCATCCTCCGCAATGCCCCTCATATAGTGTGCTGCGACGGTGCGGGCATCTCTCTCATAGAGCGCGGCATCGTGCCGGATGCCATAATAGGCGACGGCGACTCGCTGCCGCAGAAATTCAAGGAGGAATACGGACACATCATACACATCGTAAACGAACAGGAGCACAACGACCAGACCAAGGCTACGCTCTTCTGCCGCAACCGGGGATATCGCCGCATAGCATACATCGGTGCCACGGGCAGGCGCGAAGACCACACTATAGGCAATATATCACTGCTCATGGACTATATGACCGACTACGGCATGGAACCTGTCATGGTTACGGATCACGGATATTTCATACCGTGCCGTGGCAGAAGCGAGTTCGCCACATTTGCCCGTCAGCAGGTAAGCATATTCAACTTCGGATATACGAAGATAAGTGCCGAAGGGCTGGCATGGCGCACATACGACTACCGCAACTGGTGGCAGGGAACGTTGAACGAAGCCGAGGGCGACAGCGTGACAATAGACACGGACGGCAATTACATTGTGTTCTTTACGCACAATGCAAAGATTAGGATTTGAAAACACGGTGATACCTGTTGCTTACAATGTGCGATGAAAAGCACGGAGCTTACTTATAATTATTAAATAAAGATAAAGATTAAATCAAAAAAGTAGCTTATTGACATCTTTTACGCAATAAAAGTGTAATTTTGCAACCCTGAAAGATAAAACAAACAACCTAATAACAATAAGCGGAATATGAAAAAGATAAGGGCAGCCGTTGTAGGATACGGCAATATCGGGCGCTTTACCATTGAGGCGCTTGAGGCTTCAAAGGATTTCGAAATAGCCGGAGTGGTGCGCCGCAACGGTGCGGAAAACAAACCGGCAGAGCTTGACAAGTATGCTGTGGTCAAGGACATTGCAGAGTTGAAGGATGTCGACGTGGCTATACTTGCCACCCCCACGCGCAGCTGCGAGGAGTATGCAACGAAGATTTTGGCAATGGGAATAAACACGGTAGACAGCTTTGACATACACACCGACATCGTAAAGTATCGTTCCAACCTGATGACCGTGTGCAAGGAGCACGGCACCGTGGCAGTGATAGCAGCCGGTTGGGACCCGGGTTCGGACTCAATTGTCCGCACATTGATGGAAAGTCTTGCCCCCAAAGGACTGTCATATACCAACTTCGGACCGGGAATGTCCATGGGACACAGTGTGTGCGTACGCTCGAAAGCGGGCGTGAAGAACGCTCTGTCCATGACCATTCCGAAGGGGGAGGGCATACACCGCCGCATGGTTTACGTGGAACTGGAAGACGGTGCGAGCCTCGATGAGGTGACAAAGGCGATAAAAACCGACCCGTATTTTGCCCACGACGAGACCCATGTGTTCCAAGTTGATAGCGTAGACGACGTCCGCGACATGGGGCACGGCGTAAACCTCGTCCGCAAAGGCGTTAGCGGAAAGACCCAGAACCAGCGTCTGGAGTTCAATATGAGCATAAACAACCCCGCCCTCACGGCACAGGTGCTTGTAAACGTGGCACGTGCATCGATGCGTCAGCAGTCGGGATGCTACACAATGATAGAAATACCGGTCATCGACATGCTGCCGGGCGACCGCGAGGAACTTATCAAAAAGCTTGTTTAAGCTTTTGGAATTAAGAATTAAGAGTTAAGAATTAAGAATTTGCTGCCGCGGTTCTAACAAATAAGACCTATAAGACTTATTGGCCTTATAGGTCTTATTATTTTCAGTTTGCGGATTGATAGCTTGTTAGAACAGCACCGGAAAATTCTTAACTCTTAACTCTTAATTCTTAATTAGAAAATTATTCGTCCGGCAAGAACAGCGGATCCTCAGGCATTACCATTACCGGCTTCTGCTCGTTCAGCTTCAACAGATTTTCCGGAACATACTTCTTGTCCACGACAAGGCGGAACATGAACTCGCCGAACCAGCGGTTTGACATGATGAGACAGCCTTTCTGTCCCCATGCCGCGCCCCATGAGTTCTCCACTTTCCACTTCTTCGGATTGCCCTGAGCATCGAGGTCAACCGCCGTGAGAGTCATGGCATGCGTGCTTCCGCTGTCGTATGTCATTATGCGCTGTGCCTTGTTCATGCCGAAAGTGGTGCCGAAGAGCGAGCCGTAGTCGAAGTTTTCCGTGTCGCAATATCCGCGTTTGCGGTCGAGGAACTTGCCTACATCATAGCTGCTGTACAGTTTTCTGCCGTCCTTGATAGACGCAATGGCGAGCTTTTCTATCTCTTCCATCGGCAGATTGAGGTATTTCCAGTTATGACCGTCGTAAGTGTGGCGGTCGAAATCAACCTCGTAAGTCTTGTAATACTCGCGGCGTGGGTCGTTCATAACCATTATGAAAGAGCCGTTAAGCGTCTTTTTGCCCGTCACTTCCTCGAAGAATGTCTTCGGAGTGTACTTTTTCGGCTCGCCCACCGGGCGTCCCTTGTTGTCCTTGAAGGCGTATGTGAATTCTGTCGGCGGCTCGCCCAAGGTGAGTGAGAGTATGCGGTATACGGTTGCAAGCATCTTTGTCTTTTCCGTCTCTATGGCAGCAGGCTTCTTGCCGGCATTTACCATGTCGCGCAGTTGCAGTCCGAACTCGCGCAATTTGGACTTTATAAGTCCGCTCATGCGGTTGGTGTTGTCGCTCGAGAATGTCTCGGGCATGACCGATTTGGGCACCAGTCCGTACTTTTCGGTAAGGTCTGCCACTCCGCAGAACGTGCCGCCGTCGTTCAGCGGGTGCTGGAAGAAGAAACGAACACGCTCGTCGTCCATCGGCTTCTTGGCACAGTCGATTACTCCTTGAAGGAATAGGTTCGCCTTTTCGAGCTGGTCATAGAAGAAAAGATAGTCTTGCGAGAAGTCCACCGTCAGCGAGTCGGTCTTCTTGGCGAAGTCAGCCCGCAGCACGTTCATGCCGCTGAACATCCAGCACCTGCCGCTCTGTTTTTGGTCGGTGATGCTCTGTGTCTTAGTCTCGTTGCTGAAATAAGTATCCAATTCCACGGCATTGGCATGGTTCTGTGCCAGATTGTCGATGCTGTTTGCCGCAATGGCGTTGAACAAAGCCTTGTCGGCAGTCGTCTGCACCTGAGCCTTCCTTATGTCGCGGAGCATGCTTTCGGAAATCCCTCCGTCTTTTGCCGTCTGGGCATAAGTTGTCAGAGAAAACGCGGCAACTGCCAATCCGGACATGAACAGTCTACATTTGTTTGTCATTTTACGGTTATTTTTAAATTGTTATTACGGTTTTAAAGTCTTTTTACAAAGATAGAAAGAAAATCAGGAACCTGCAAGTTGTCGCTGAAAAACTTGACGAAACGATTGCCGCGCCACACGATAACCATGCCCGAAAACGCGAAAACATCCTATGCATGCAGCCCCGTCGGAGCATGGAAAAACACCCCAAAAAGGCGTAAAAACGATCTCCGAAAACGCCGTTTGTAACCCATTGATAATCAAGATGATACCTTTTAGCTTCTAAAAGGGCACCTTTCAGCCTCCAATATGCCACCTTTTAGAGCCTGAAAGGCGGCATATTAGAAATCCAAAGGTCGCGTTTCTCCACCAAGTAGGGCTGTACCCTGGTGCAGCCGAAGTGATTTTGGATGATTATTCACCGATATTGCAAGCGACATAAGTCATGCGGTTTCGGCTGCACCAGGGTGCAGCCCTACCGGTAAACAGGCTCTATCTGCTCCCCATCCATAACAAAGCATACGTCCTTTATCTCCCTTTATCTTCCTCTATCTCCCCATATCTCCTTTTGACACATCTATATATAATAAGGTGAACATACAAAAAAGAGGCAAAGAACGGCGTTATTCGCAATAAATGATTAACTTTGCAGAACTTGGCACATGTATCCGGGGTATGAGCGGATAAGTTGTATGGCGTCCGGTGCGGAGGTCATGGTGTGCAATCATTGTAAACAACAAATGATGGAACAAGACAAATTCGACATATTAAACGATATTGAATATCCTGACGACCTGCGCCGCCTGAGCGTAGAACAGCTTCCGCAGGTGTGCGATGAACTGAGGTATGACATTCTGAAAGAACTGTCTGTCAACCCCGGACATCTGGCATCGAGTCTCGGCACGGTAGAACTGACCGTGGCGTTGCACTACGTTTTCAACACGCCCGAAGACAGGCTGGTGTGGGACGTAGGGCATCAGGCATACGGGCACAAGATATTGACAGGGCGCAAAGAGCGTTTCTGTACCAACCGCAAGCTGCACGGCATAATGCCGTTCCCGTCGCCCAAAGAGAGTGAATACGATTCTTTCGTTTGCGGACATACGTCAAATTCGATATCGGCTGCCCTCGGCATGGCTGTGGCGGCAAAGAAGACAGGCAACAAAGACAGGCACGTGGTGGCGATAATAGGCGACGGCTCGATGAGCGGAGGACTGGCATTCGAGGGGCTTAACAACGTGTCGACCACGCCGAACGACATGCTCATAATACTGAACGACAACAACATGAGCATAGACCGCAGCGTGGGAGGAATGAAGCAATACCTGCTAAAGCTCAACACCAACGAGACATACAACCGCCTGAGGTTCAAGGCGTCGCGGTGGCTGTACCGCAACGGATACCTGAACGACAACCGCCGGAAAGGTATAATACGGCTGAGCAACGCCGTGAAATCTGCCATAAGCCAGCAGCAGAACATCTTCGAGGGAATGAACATAAGATATTTCGGTCCCTTCGACGGACACAACGTTACCGAACTTGTGCGTCTGCTGAGGCAGCTTAAGGACATGAAAGGTCCCAAACTGCTGCACCTGCACACCATTAAAGGACACGGATACGAACCGGCGGAGAAGTCGGCGACACTGTGGCACGCCCCGGGAAAGTTTGATGTGGATACAGGCAAGAGGCTCGTAACGGAAAGCGACAACAAGCCCCCGAAGTATCAGGATGTGTTCGGAGAGACGCTTCTCGAACTGGCAAAGGCAAATCCGAAGATTGTAGGTGTGACGCCCGCCATGCCCACGGGATGCTCGATGAACATAATGATGAACGAGATGCCGGACAGGACGTTCGATGTCGGCATAGCCGAGGGACATGCCGTGACGTTCTCCGCCGGCATGGCAAAAGACGGTCTGCTGCCTTTCTGCAACATATACAGTGCCTTTTCGCAGCGTGCCTATGACAATATAATACATGATGTGGCGATACTCAACCTGCCGGTAGTGATATGTCTCGACCGCGCCGGACTTGTCGGCGAGGACGGAGCCACACACCACGGAGCCTTCGACATGGCAGCACTGCGCCCCATACCCAATCTTACGATATCCTCGCCCATGGACGAGCACGAGTTGCGCAGGCTGATGTTCACGGCACAACTGCCGGGAAAAGGGGCGTTTGTGATACGCTATCCGCGGGGATGCGGCGTGAAGACAGACTGGCGTTGTCCGCTCGAAGAGATAGAGACGGGTAGGGGACGCAAACTGAAAGACGGAAAAGACATTGCCGTACTGTCAATAGGTCCGTGCGGAAACGATGTGGGTTGTGCCATAGCCGAGATTGAGAAAGAGAACCCCGGAATGAGCGTGGCACACTATGACATGCGTTTCCTTAAGCCCCTTGACGAAGATATACTGCGCGAGACGGGAGAGCACTTCGGCAGGATAGTGACAGTAGAAGACGGTACGCGTAACGGAGGACTCGGAACTGCGGTGACCGAATGGATGAACGACAACGGATATAGTCCGCGGATAACGCGCATGGGGCTGCCCGACAGGTTTGTCGAGCACGGCACGGTGGAGGAACTGAGACACCTCACGGGTATAGACAAGGACGGAATAAAGAGAGTGTTTGCGGAGGCGCTGTGCAGTGCCGGAAACGGTAAGGACATTCAATAACATGCCATTTTATTTTATATTATGAAGATTATCATAGCGGGAGCATATGCCATAGGAACCCATTTGGCAAAACTTCTGTCGCGTAACAATCAGGATATTGTGCTTATCGACGAGGACGAGGAGCGGCTTGCAAACATAAGCAGTGACTACGACCTGATGACCATGAACGCATCGCCGTCGAGCCTGAAAACACTGAAGAACGCCGGAGCGGAGGATGCCGACCTGTATATTGCGGTGACACCCGACGAGAATATGAACATGAACAGCTGTATGATTGCCAAAGCATTAGGTACGAAGAAAACCGTGGCTAAAATAAACAACAACGAGTTCATGGAGCCTAAATTGGGCGATTTCTTTGAAAATCTCGGCATCAGTTCGCTCATATATCCGGAGAACCTTGCAGCGCGCGACATAGTAAACGGGTTGAAGATGAGCTGGGTAAGACAGCGCTGGGACGTGCACGACGGGGCGCTGATAATGCTTGGCATAAAGCTGCGCGAAACATGCGAGATACTCAATGAGCCGCTGAAAGACCTTTGCAAGCCCGAATCGCCTTATCATATCGTTGCCATAAAGCGCGGCGACGACACTATCATACCGCGCGGTGACGACGAACTGAAGATGTACGACCTTGCTTATTTCATGACGACGCGCAACTACATCCCCTACATACGCAAGATTGTAGGAAAGGAACACTATGTCGATGTGAAGAACGTAATGATAATGGGAGGAGGCAACACGGGCGTAAGGACGGCTCAGACCATGCCCGAATATATGAACGCGAAGGTTATCGACAACGACGAAAGCCGTTGTGAGCGCATAAACGAGCTGGTTGATACGGACCGGGTAATGGTGATCAACGGCGACGGACGCGACTTGCCGCTACTGATAGAAGAGGGTATAAGGACCACACAGGCTTTCGTCGCGCTGACGGGAAACGCCGAGACGAACATTCTGGCATGTCTCACGGCAAAGCGGCTCGGCGTGCGCAAGACCGTGGCAATGGTGGAGAACTTCGACTATGTGAGAATGGCGGAAAGCCTGGACATAGGAACTATCGTGAACAAAAAGGCGCTGGCGGCAAGTCATATATATCAGATGATGCTCGATACGGAGGTAAGCAACATCCGTTTCCTTATGACGGCAAATGCCGATGTGGCGGAGTTTGTTGCTCATCAGGACTCTAAGGTGACGCGCAAAAAAGTCTATGAGCTGGGTCTGCCGCAGGGTGCGACAATCGGAGGACTGGTACGTCACGGTGAGGGGCACCTTGTTTCGGGCGGCACGCAGATTGAGGCAGGCGACATAGTAGTGGTGTTCTGTCATAACATCAACATGAACAAGATAGAGAAGTTCTTCAAGTAAAGAACGGTAACGGTCGATGATTAATACAAAACTCATATACAAGATAATAGGCTCGTTGCTCTTCATAGAGGCGACGATGATGTGTTACTGTCTTGCCGTGGCACTATATTACAAGGAGGACGACCTTGTGGCGTTCGGCGTGTCGATACTTCTGATTGCCATGTCGGGTGTGGCAATGAAATACATCGGTCATGAAGCAGAGAACAGCATGGGGCGTCGCGATGCCTATCTGCTTGTGACCCTGACGTGGATCATATTCAGTTTTTTCGGCGCTCTGCCGTTCTATATAAGCGGATATGTGCCGAGTTTCACCAACGCATACTTCGAAACAATGTCAGGTTTCACCACAACGGGTGCCTCGGTGATAGACGATGTGGAGGCTTTGCCTCACGGACTGCTGTTCTGGCGGTCGATGACCCAGTGGATAGGAGGTCTTGGAATAGCCTTTTTCACGATAGCCGTCCTGCCGTCGTTGGTGGGTGGAAGCGTGAAGGTTTTCTCTGCCGAGGCAACCGGACCGATACGTACAAAGATGCATCCGCGGCTCAGTTCCAACGCAAAATATATCTGGATGGTATATCTTCTGCTCACGGCGGGATGTGCGGTGTGCTTTTATCTTGGCGGAATGAGTGTATTTGACTGTGTAAATTATGCTATGGGAATAACCGCTACAGGCGGTTTTACCCCTCACAACGAAAGTTCCGGCTATTTCAACTCGGCGGCGATAGACTATACGTCGATAATTTTCATGTTCCTTTCGGGTGTTAATTTCACCTTATTATATATATCGCTGTTAAAGGGAAAGATAAAGGCTATAGTGAGAGATTCGGAGTTCAGGCTCTATATATCGCTCGTCAGTCTTGCCACAGTGGCAATACTTGTACTCCTGATGAATAACAACGGCTACGACTTTGCATACGCGTTTCGGTGTGCATTGTTTCAGGTGGTGTCGTTTATCACCACCACAGGTGTTTTCAATGACGATGCGGGGAAGTGGCCTCACATAACTTGGGTGATACTGAGTGTCTGCATGTTCTTCGGCGCTTGTGCCGGAAGCACCAGCGGAGGCTTTAAGTGCGTGCGCGGAGTGATGGTTCTCAAGATTGTGCGTAACGAACTGAAGCACATCCTTCATCCCAAAGCCGTGCTGCCGGTGAAGGTCAACGACAATAATGTATCTTATCCGCAGCAGGTGCGTCTCATGGCGTTTTTCGCGTTGTACATGATGCTCTGCCTCTTCGCATACTTCTGTCTGATATGTATGGGAGTGGACAGCACCAACTCGATAACCGTGGCTATAAGCTGCGCCAGTAACGTAGGACCGACACTGGGGCTTGAGATCGGTCCCACGATGTCGTGGAACGTATTGCCCGATGTGGGCAAGTGGATATGCTCGGTGCTGATGCTTATGGGGCGACTCGAGATATTCAGTGTGATAGTTCTGTTCACGCCAGCGTTCTGGAAGGACAATTAAGACATGTGATTAATTTATAATTGACAATTGATATTTATAATTTAGACGTGTGATTACCGCAGGCAGCGGCACATAAGTACTAATTCAAACAACCGGATTAAATAAAACGATGAGACCGATAAAGTTCAATCCCGTCCTGAAACAGACGTTGTGGGGCGGCGACAAGATAATACCTTTCAAGAAGCTGGGCTGCTCAATGGAGCAGGTTGGCGAGAGTTGGGAAATCTCCGGAGTGGAGGGGAGCGAGACAACAGCTTGTGGCGGGCGCTATGACGGTATGACTCTGACGGAAATTGTACACGAACTGAAAGACAAAATGGTGGGAGCGGAGAACTATCGACGCTTCGGCGACACGTTCCCGCTGCTCGTCAAGTTTCTCGATGCACGTCAGGATCTGTCCATACAGGTACATCCGGACGACAGTTATGCTGTGGCGCACGGCATGAAAAACGGAAAAACGGAAATGTGGTACATGCTTAAGTCAGACCCGGGGGCAAGCCTTCTCAGCGGACTGCGCCATAAGATAACTCCCGAGGAGTATGCGACGATGATAGCCGACGGCACGATTTGCGATGTCATAGACAGATACGAAGTGGCTGAGGGAGACTGTTTCTTCATACCGGCAGGGCGCATTCACAGTACGGGAGCAGGCTGTTTTTGGACGGAAATACAGCAGACGTCGGACGCAACGTACCGCATTTACGACTATAACCGCAAGGACAAGGACGGCAAGTGCCGCCGTCTGCACACGAAAGAGGCATCGGAGTGCATCGACTATAGCGTGGAACCAACCTATCGCACGGACTATACGCCTGAGAAAAACGCGTGCGTGCCGTTGGTAAACTGTCCGCAGTTCTGTGTCGGACTGTACGATCTTGATGAGCCTATGACTATAGATTACAGTGATCTTGACAGCTTTGTTATACTTGTATGTGTGGATGGCGAGGGCACCGTTGTCGACGATGAGGGTGGTGAAACATCCATGTGTGCCGGCGATACGTTGCTGATACCGGCGGTCACCGCAGGTATATATGTAAGTGGGACGGTGAAGTTTCTCGAGGCATACGTTTGATGTTGTTTCTCCATTATTAATCAGACTAAAACATTCGGAACAACGATATGAAAGCGGAACACAACGCCGCAATGGAGCTTGCGCGTGAACTTGTAGAGACAACGGGCACACATCTGTTCCTTACCGGACGGGCGGGAACGGGCAAAACCACGTTTCTCCGCAGGCTGAAGAGCGACTGTCCCAAGCGCATGGTGGTGCTTGCTCCCACGGGAATAGCTGCCATCAATGCCGGAGGCGTAACCATTCACTCGTTCTTTCAACTCCCCTTTGCACCTTACCTGCCGGGAAATTCGTTTGCAGCCGACGGCAAGGTGGCATACCGTTTCCGCTTTGGCAAGGAGAAGATAAACATCATCCGCAGTATGGATCTGCTTGTTATCGATGAGATAAGCATGGTGCGTGCCGACCTGCTCGATGCCGTTGACGCCGTGATGCGCCGCTACCGTGACCGCTTCAAGCCGTTCGGCGGGGTGCAACTGCTTATGATTGGCGACCTTCGGCAGTTGGCTCCCGTAGTAAAAGACGACGAGTGGCAGCTGCTGTCGAGATACTACGATACTCCTTACTTCTTCTCTTCGTCGGCGCTAAAGGATACCGAATACTGCACGGTGGAGCTTACCGAGGTTTACCGCCAAAGCGATCACCGCTTTCTTGAGTTGCTCAACAGCATACGAGAAAACCGCATTACGCCCGATGTCCTTGCATCTCTTAACAGCAGATATATACCAGATTTCCATCCCTCAAAGGATGAGGGATACATCCGTCTTGTTACCCATAACCACACGGCACACGACATAAATGCCGACGAGTTGTCACGATTGCCGGGACCGTCGTTTACATTCAGTGCCCGTATAGAGGGCAAATTCCCCGAATACTCATATCCCACCGACCCGCAACTGGAACTTAAGCGCGGTGCACAGGTGATGTTTGTGAAGAACGACACAAGCGGCGAGCATCGTTATTGCAATGGTACGATTGGCGAAGTGACCGCCGTTGCGAAGGGAATGATAGAGGTGAGGTGTAACGACAGCGGAGAGGTCGTTGACGTGAAGCCCGAGGAATGGGCTAACGCACGTTATGTTCTCGATGACAGCAGCAGGGAGATAAGGGAAGAGATTGATGGCGTTTTCGTGCAATATCCGCTTAAAACGGCATGGGCAATCACTATACACAAGAGTCAGGGACTTACTTTTGACCGTGCAATAATAGACGCCGGCGGAGCCTTTGCGCACGGTCAGACATACGTGGCATTGAGCCGTTGCCGCACTCTCGAGGGGCTTGTGCTCAGCATGCCACTGACGGAGAGGGCAGTGATAACCGACAGCAAAGTGGAGACCTTCACCCGCGAGGCACGCCAAAGCACTCCCGACGCCGTTCGGCTCGACACCCTCCGTCGCACGTTTTATATCTCGACACTCGGTTCGCTTTTCGATTTTGCCTCAGCAGAGACGGCATTTGCCGTGCTTACGCGCATAGTTGACGAACATCTCTACAGGCTTTATCCACGTCAGTTGGCGGCACTCAAGGCTGAGATGGAGCGTTTTAAGGAGAATATTACGGCTGTGGCAACACGCTTTGCCCTACAGTATACGCGGCTGATAGATGCCTCGAAACACTATGAAGACGACCCTGTCATACGTCAAAGGGTGCATGCCGGTGCCGAATACTTCAAGGAACAGCTTGTCCCGGCACTTGTTTTGATGGGCAAAATGCGCCTTGAGACAGACAACAAAGAGATAAAAAAACGTCTAAAGGATGCTCTCGCAGAACTTGACATGCAACTTTCCGTAAAGGATGCGTTGCTTTCATATATCATCGAAACGGGTTTCAGTCCCGTCGATTTCATGCGGCAGAAGGCTTTGCTTGCCATCGACGGTGCTGCACCTTCGGCTGTAAAAAAGAATAAGACGGCAAGGAAAAGTAAATCGGAGGACACTTTAAAGCAAACAGTTGCGGCTGATACGGGTGATGTGGACAATCCTCAGCTGTATCAGAAACTGACCGAATGGCGCCGTGCCGAGGCTGCACGTTTGGGTATTCCGGCGTATATGGTGCTACAGCAGAAAGCCCTACTGGGTATATGCCGCCATGTTCCGCGCACCGCGGAGATGCTGTCACGCATACCATACATAGGCAAGAAGGGAGTGGAAAAATACGGGGAAGATATACTGCGCATTGTCCGTGAGGCGGAGGATGCCTGATATCCGGCGACGTATAAACGCTTCTGCTGCTACAAACGTATATGTTTTACAAATAATAGGATCACTTGACTCTTATCGACATCGTATCGGTATCAAACCTGATACCGGCACGACTGATGAACGCAGACAGCGAACCGTTGTCCGACAATTCGCGCGGAGTACCTACATGAAGCGTTCCTTCCTGTGTCATAAGCCATATCCTGTCGGCTATTTGCAGTGTAAGTTCAATGTCGTGTGTCGACATGAATATGATTCTGTCGGTGCCGGTTGCCATATTGCGTAGCATCTGCATTATCTCCACCTTGCTCGGATAGTCGAGAAACGCGGTAGGTTCGTCAAGATATATCACGCCCGTCTGCTGTGCCAAAGCCTTTGCAATCATCATCTTCTGTCTCTCTCCGTCGCTTAGCGAACCTATCATCCGGCTTGCAAGATGCTCTATTCCTGTTTGCTTGAGGCTTTCCCTTACAATCTCTCTGTCGGTATCTTTTAGTGTTCCCCAGAAGCCCGTGTAAGGGCTGCGACCGAGTGCAACCAGTTCTTCCACAGTCAGATTACCCGTGTCGGGACGGTCTGTCAACACCACACTTATCATTCTTGACAACTGCGAAGGCGTATGGCTGTTCATCCTTTTGCCGTCTATATAAATGTCACCTGCCAGCGGTGACTGAAAACCCGACAATGTTCTGAGCAACGTCGACTTGCCTACACCGTTCGCACCGATAAGACATGTCATCTCACCGCTGTGTAATGATGCGTTCAGTCCAGCCGCCACTGTTCGTGTATTGTTGCCCGAGGCATATCCGACGGTAAGGTTCTCTATTCTTATCATTCTCAAACAAAACTTCTGTTACTTGCTTTTTCAACTGTTAAGCAGCGTCCGTGCAAATTCTATTATAGTGTCGCGACCGCGTCGGAAATCCTCGTCCGTTATCCCCACGGCGTGATCCGGTTCTATGCCAAACTCCGTGCATTGCCCTTCGCGGTCATACATCGGGCAGGCGCTGAACCTCACACTCCACCCGTTGGGCATCTCGCTGCTGAACGGCATACCCGCTCCGCCGCCCGTGCGGTCGCCCACCACTGTCACGCCGGGGCAACACTTCATGTACTTCACAAACTCGTTGGTGGCGCTGTATACGCTTCTGTTGGTCAGCACCACCACCTTCTTCTGCCACCGTATGCCCACCGAAGGCTTCAGCCGCTGCTCCTCCATGCCCGAGAAATCAGAACGTCCGCGCCCCGTCTTGTGGCGCATGTATCCCACAAGAATGTCCTTGTTAGTGAAACGTGCCGCCAGTTTGGATGCCGCCGTGAGCTGTCCGCCGCCGTTGTCGCGCACGTCCAATATCAGTCCGTTGCACGTCGCAAGTGCCAGCATCACCTCGTCGAGATTGCCGTCGCCGAACGATGTGTTGAACGTTCCGCAGTAAATATATCCTATGTTGTCGTCGAGTTTGCGGTATTTCAGTCCCGATGCAATCATGTAGTCGGTGTCGAGATACCGCCGTTGCAGCGTGTCGCTGAAGTTGGCGGGAAAGTCTTCGTGCCAGCTCCAGTATCTCGAGAGGTCGAAAGGAGCATACATGTTCACATGACCGTCGCGCAGTTCGCCGAGCATATTGCCCAAAACCTCGAACATCTGTTCTTCTGTCATGCCGTCGTTCACCTGCCGCGAGTAGCGTTCATACACCTCGTCCCAGTCCAGTCCGTAAGTCTCGTGCTTGTAGTCGAAGAAACAATAGTGCTCGTCTATTATGCGCCAGAGCGCCTCGAAGTTGCCGCGCGGACTGTCTGCATACTCCTCTTCGTCTATGCACGACACAAGACCGGATGCCAGAAACACCGTACATATAAACAAAACTGTCTTTTTCATGGGGATACACGAGTTGTCTTAAAACTCCTTACGATGCCCACCACGAACATGTTGGAGTATGAATGATATTTCAGATTGTTTACTTCCGCCTGCTGCCAGTCGCCAATCCAGCCCACACGCAACGTGGTGCGGTGCAGCGTAAAGTCGAGTGTCAGCATCTGTCTTAGCGACGGAGTGGATGCTATAGTGGTAGGAACAACGTTGTGGTCGTAGTCCCCACGCGAGAATATTTCATAGTATGACTGTCCGTAGTTGGGACTGAACATAACCCCGACGAGCGGTGCTCCCACCTCATAGCGCAGCGTAAAAGGACGTTTCCATGCACGAAAGCGCCATTCGGCTATTGCCGACGGCGATACCGCCAGCGACAACCGAGCCTGTGCCGGGTTGTTGCTGTTGCGCGTGTTGTATAGAAAACCGATGTCGGCATCAAGCGTTCCGCCCACTTTGACTGTGAGACTGCCGCCGCACAAAGCCATGTTGTAATGCGCTCCGTAGCTGAAACAATACATTCCGGCAATCTCGTCACCGTCGCCCGAGCGGTTTTCCGTGTGCGATACGTAGCCCTGATGAACAATTTGCCGCGACACCCTCGTGCCCCACTCGCGCATGCGTGTGGTATGAGAGATGTAGCGCAACTCCGTGCCGCGATACTTTTCGGGCGATATATACGTGTCGAGGATATTCACGCCGCCCACCCCCAGCATCCTTGCATTGGTGATTATTTTCTGTGGCGACGGGCTTTCCTGTTTCCCCTCGAGCATTGCCGCCGCCCTGCCCGCTGCGTAGCCGCGCATGTATTCGGTGCTGTCCGTCTGTCCGCCGGCGGCGACAGACACTGTAAGCAGTGCCATGCAGAGTGCCGTTCTAAAGATCTTCATCGTTGAAAAGACTTAACTGTCCCGTTATTTCGTCTATTACCTGCTGCTGTGTCTTGCCTGCGTCAGGATCCAGATTCTCAGGTTTCGGCTCTTCTGCGACGGTGGATTTATCTTCCTCCGTGCCTCCCTCCGCATTCACGGCGGCATCTTCGGGCACTTTCTTCGGCTCAAGCATCTCCACGTTCTCTACCTGCCATATTCCTATGCGCTTGCCTTTTGCCTTGAACCCCTTCACTGCGATGAAGCTCTCCACGTCTATTTCCAATGTGCTGTTCTGCGGGTCGCGCCCGGCAAAGGTTATCTTCAGCCTCGGGTACGGTTCGTCCGTGAGCAGCAGTCGGCGGCTCTTCGGGTTGTCGCCGAGATAACTCTGCTTGCGCCGCGTGGCGTCCATGAGGAAACGTTTGATATACGGCAACCCGTTCTGGTCGGCATCGTGCAACACCGCTGTCCACACCTTGTCGCGGTCGAACTTCTCTATTATGCTGATGTTGTCCTCATAGTGGTTGTTGGCATCGAAGTTCGTAATGTAAAACTCGCCCGTGTCTAATACCACAAGTATGCTGTCTGTCTCGTTGAACTCGCCCAACAGCCGTCCGTGTTCGTCGTAGTTCAGACGGTTCACGTCGGGGTCGAACCACACCTTGCGACCGCCCAATGTGCTGTGTCCGTGGCTTTTCAGCGATATGCGGTGCACCACGTTGCGGGTCAGGACGTTGCCCTTTGCCGTACGTCCCTTCACCGAAAGTTCGGAGAAGTCCTTCTCCATAAATATCCTTTTCAGTTTCGGCGTCGGTTCAAGTGTCACCTTTATCACCTCCGCCTCGCCGTTGGGGTTGGCTGTGAAGTATACCACGCGCGAGCCGGGTGTGCCCTGGGTCAGGTCATACTCTTTGTCGCGCATCATCGACGATACGTCAAATCGCTTGATGTAGTATGCCCCCTGCTTGCCGTCGCGGTACACCACGTTGTATATTGTGCGCTTGTCGTTCTTCTTGAACACGGCAATGTGCATTATGTTCTTGCCCACAAACACCTTCTCGGCAACCCTTATCACCTTGTATTTGCCGTCCCTGTAGAATATTATTATGTCGTCTATGTCAGAGCAGTTGCATACAAACTCGTCCTTGCGCAGCGCCGTGCCGATAAAGCCGTCCTGTCTATTTATGTACAGTTTTTCGTTTGCCTCGACGACCTTTGCCGCCTCTATGGTGTCAAAGTTCCTTATTTCCGTGAGTCGCGGGTGGTCGGCACCGTACTTGTTCTTAAGGTATGTGAACCATTCGGCGGTCACTTCCACCATGTTGGCGAGTTTCCGTTCGATGTCGTCGATATCCGCCTTGATCCTTGCCATGCGCTCGTCTGCCTTGTCCTTGTTGAACTTCAGTATGCGCTGCATCTTTATTTCCATGAGCCGAAGGATGTCGTCTTTGGTCACCTCGCGTATCATCTGCGGGTAGAACGGTGTCAGACGGTCGTCTATATGCTCGCATGCGGCGTCCATGGTGGCAGCCTGTTCAAACTTGCGGTCCTTGTATATACGCTCCTCGATGAATATCTTTTCGAGCGATGCGAAGTGCAGTTGCTCGAGCAGTTCGCCCTTCTGGATTTCCAGTTCCGTGCGTATAAGATCCTTGGTACGGTCCACCGACCGGCGCAGCACGTCCGACACGGTGAGGAACTTGGGTTTGTTGTCCTCGATCACACAGCAGTTGGGCGAGATGTTTATCTCGCAGTCCGAGAAGGCATACAGAGCGTCAAGCGTTTTGTCCGACGACACGCCGGGAGCCAGATGCACCTGTATCTCCACCTGTGCCGCAGTGTTGTCGTCTACCTTACGCACCTTTATCTTGCCCTTTTCTATGGCGCGCAGTATCGAGTCTATGAGCGTTGTTGTTGTCTTTCCGTAAGGTATCTCGCGTATTACGAGAGTCTTGTTGTCAAGCTTCTCTATCTTTGCACGCACTTTCAGTGCGCCTCCGCGCTGTCCGTCGTTATATCTTCCCACGTCGATGCTGCCTCCCGTGGGGAAGTCCGGATAGAGTACGAACGGCTCGCCGTGCAGATAACTGACGGCTGCATCGCATATATCGTTGAAGTTGTGCGGAAGTATTTTCGACGAAAGCCCCACGGCTATGCCCTCCGCTCCCTGTGCAAGGAGCAGCGGAAACTTTGCCGGCAGTGTTATAGGTTCCTTGTTACGCCCGTCGTAACTCAGTTGCCACTCCGTTGTCTTGGGGTTGAACACCACGTCAAGCGCAAACTTCGACAGGCGCGCCTCTATGTAACGCGGCGCCGCGGCACGGTCGCCCGTGAGAATGTTGCCCCAGTTTCCCTGACAGTCAACAAGCAGGTCTTTCTGTCCCAGTTGCACGAGAGCGTCGCCTATCGAGGCATCGCCGTGCGGATGGAACTGCATGGTGTGTCCTACGATGTTAGCTACCTTGTTGTAGCGCCCGTCGTCCATTCTCTTCATCGAGTGCAGTATGCGCCGCTGCACCGGCTTCAGTCCGTCGCCGATATGCGGCACCGCCCTTTCAAGTATCACGTATGAGGCATAGTCGAGAAACCAACTCTGATACATGCCGCTAAGGTGGTGCACAGCCGATGCGTCGAAACGGTTCACCGGCTTGTAGTCAGAGTGTTCCTCGTTACCGCCCGTTTCCTGTGACATTTCCTTTATTTCGTCGTCCATTTTGATGTCGTATGTCTTCCGTTTACATTATATATGATGAGGCATTGTCAAAAATACGAAGTTAAAAGAAGTTATGAACAGTTATGTGGCTGAAGCCACGGAAGATAGAGAACAATGGCGTATATGAAACGACAAACATACGTCTTCTATCTCCCTTTATCTCCTTTTATCTTCCCTTATCTCCTTTTGAGACACCCTCAATCTGCAAAGATAATAAAAAAAACGTATATTGCAAAGGCACTGAGGCGTTTGTTGAAACTTTCCTTCGGTCGTCGGTCGGTTGCGGACAGATGAGGCGTTAAATTCCGATATGCCACCTTTTGCTTTTCAAAAGGTGCTCTTTTAGCTTCCAATATGCCGCCTTTTAGAGCCTGAAAGGGCACCTTTTAGAACTCAAAAGGTATCATCTTGATTTTCAGACAGATACAAGACACCCTCCAAACGGCTTTTCCAGAGTCTCCAAAATACCTCCTTTTATCTTCCTTTACCTCATTCCCGCCCATTCAAAACATTTGTCCTTTATCTCCCCTTTATCTTCTCTTATCTCCCCATATCTCCTTTTCACCACCTTATTATATTATAATATCTCGCCCGCGCTGCCTGTCATAAGATAACAGATAATGCCATGGCGGCAATATAAAAACTCGCGGCGGATGCAATAAAACATGCCCGACACTCGTTTTAAGAAATGTATATATACAAACAACAGACAGATGATAGAATACGTAAAGGGTGAACTTGTTGATGTCACCCCTGCCTTTGCCGTTGTCGATACGGGCGGTGTGGGCTATGGACTTAATATTTCGCTGAATACATATACTGCCATACAGGGCAAGAAGGAAGTGCGCCTGTATGTATTTGAGAGTATACGTGAGGATGCGTATACACTTTACGGATTTGCCGGCAAGCAGGAGCGCGACATGTTTCTTATGCTTATCAGCGTTTCCGGTGTGGGTGCGAATACGGCAAGGATGATACTTTCCGAACTTACGTCTGCCGAGCTTTGCGAGGTGATAGTGTCCGGCAACGAGCGCGTGCTCAAAGGTGTAAAGGGCATTGGCATGCGCACTGCACAGCGCATAATAGTGGATCTGAAAGACAAGGTGGCTGCAAGCGGACTGTCACAGGACGTGCCGGAGAGCGGAATGCAGGCAGCACAGAATGTCAACAACGAGGTGAGAGACGAGGCGGTGGGAGCACTCACCATGCTCGGATTTGCTCCAGCGCCCACGGCGAAGGTCGTTGCGGCGATATTGAAGGAAAACCCTGACACTCCGGTGGAGCAGGTCGTAAAACTGGCATTGAAGCAAATCAAATAAATGAGGCATCTGAAGCATATATTGGGAACGGCGGTGGTGTTGCTCAGCATAAACGTGCTGGCAGTGGTAACCGTGCCCGGACTTCAGAACAACAGGACGCGGCAGCAGGCGAACCGCATGCAGGATACGGCGCGCACAGTCAAGGGCGACACGAAAACAGGCAACGTGGTGAAAGCACAGCCCGTGATTGTGGCGGAAGAGGATACTATTCCGGACTCGCTGCTGAACGCAAGGTGGAAAGTGCAGCGCACGTTCCCCATAACCTACGGCGACCTTGACAGGAAAATGGCAGACCTCGACTGGCCCGAGAACATGAAGCAGGAAGCGGTGTATAACGATACGCTCGACACCTATTTCATAGGCTCCAAGTTGGGTGGGGGATACCTTTCCGCACCTATAATGATGTCGCCCGAAGAATACAGAAAGTGGAGCGAGAAACGCGAGTTCGACCGTTTCTTCCGTTCAAAGAACGACGAGATAGTAAAGGAAAAAGGCAAGGAGAAGTTCTCTTTCACGGATATGCACTTCGACCTTGGTCCCGCCGAGAAGATATTCGGTCCCGGCGGAGTGCGCATAAAGACACAGGGAACGGCGGAACTGCGTATTGGCGCCACGCTGAAGAACATTGAAAACCCTTCGCTGCCGATACGTAACCGTAAGACGACGGCGATAAACTTTGACGAGAAGATAAACCTGAGCGTCAACGGAAAGGTTGGCGACAAGGTGAACATGAACCTTAACTACAACACCGATGCCACCTTCGACTTCGACGCCCAGAACATAAAACTGAAATACGAGGGCAAAGAAGACGAGATAATAAAGCTTGTGGAGGGAGGCAACATCTCGTTTCCGAGCAACTCTTCGCTTGTAAAGGGAGCCAGTTCGCTTTTCGGTATACGCACCGACATGCAGTTCGGAAGACTCAAATTGCAGACAGTCGTGTCGCAGAAGAAGTCGTCCACAAAGAGCGTGTCGTCGCGCGGCGGCGTGCAGCTGACACCGTTTGAGATAAACGTGGCAGACTATGAGGAGAACCGTCACTTCTTTCTTTCGCATTATTTCCGTGAGAAATACGACGACGCAATGAAGACATTGCCCAACATCACCACCGGCATTCACATCAACAGGGTGGAGATTTGGGTTACGAACAAGACCGGAAGCACTTCGAACACGCGCAACATAGTGGCTCTTACCGACTTGGGTGAAAACACGAAGATAAACAATCCTATATGGGGAGGCGGCGGACTGCCGGTTCCCGGCAACAATGCCAACGGCGAATACGGGGCAATGGTGAGCAGTTACGTTGCTGCCCGAGACATTGATCAGACCAATACCGTGCTTGACGGTATACCCGGTTTCGTGGGAGGAGCCGACTACGAGAAACTTGAGAGCGCCCGCTTGCTCAACAGTTCGGAATATACCGTGAACCAGTCTTTGGGCTATGTGTCGCTGAAAACATCCTTGCAGACCGACCAGGTGCTTGCCGTGGCATATGAGTATACGTATGGCGGAGTGACATATCAGGTGGGAGAGTTCGCCTCGGACATTCTCGACGTTAGTCAGGCACTCTTTGTCAAATCGCTGAAAAACACCAGCAACAATCCGAGACAGGGCAACTGGGACCTCATGATGAAGAATGTCTATTATCTGGCTTCGTCTGTAGAGAAAGACAAGTTTCGTCTCGACGTGAAGTTCCAGAGCGATACCGCCGGCGTATATCTTTCGTATATACCCGAAGCACAGGTCAAGGATCAGCCTATAATAAAACTACTCGGCTCCGACAGGCTTGACAACAATAACAAGGTTCACAGCAACGGATATTTCGACTACGTGCCCGGTTATACTGTAAACAACGGTCGTGTGTTCTTTCCCGAAGCCGAACCGTTCGGCGAATACATGTATAAGGCGCTGACGGGGAAGGGCGTGGCACACGACGTTGCGTTGAAATACTGTTTCAACGAGCTGTATGACTCGACGAAGACGACAGCCAAGCAGATTGCCGAGAAGAACAAATACCAGCTTATGGGACAGTATCGCGGAACGTCTGCCAATGTCATTTCGCTTGGCGCATACAATGTTCCGCGCGGCTCGGTGGTCGTTACGGCGGGCGGTGTGACGCTGACCGAAGGGTCGGACTACAGTGTCGACTACTCGGCGGGCGAGGTGACGATACTCAACCAGAGCATCATCGATGCCGGAACAGCCGTCAACGTGTCGCTCGAGAGCAACACCGACTATGCTCAGGAGCGCAAGACCATGCTCGGTGTGAACTGGGAGTATGAGTTTTCAAAGAACTTGCTGTTGAGTGGAACCGTGCAGCACTTGTCCGAACAGGCGCTGACCACAAAGGTGACAATGGGGTCGGAACCGCTGAACAACACCCTGTGGGGACTCAACATCAACTGGAAGAAGGAGAGCCAGTGGCTCACCAACATGCTCAACAAACTGCCTTTCCTGCATTGCACGCAGCCCTCGCACATATCGTTCACGGGCGAGTTTGCACAGCTTATTGCCGGACAGGCAAGCGGAACGCAGGACAACGCGTCTTATCTCGACGACTTCGAGAATACGAAGAATGCCATAGACGTGTCGGCACCGACGTCCTGGATAATTTCAAGTGTGCCGACAATGTTTCCCGACCACAATGACAAGACAACGCTGAAGAGCGGCTTCAGGCGTGCGCTTATGGCGTGGTACAACATCGACCCCCTCTTTACGCGCCGCAGCTCGTCGTTGACGCCAGGACATATCAAGAGCGACTTGACACAGCTCAGCAACCACTATGTACGCGAGATACCCGTAAGGGAGCTTTATCCGCAGCGTAATGTCAACAGCTATTCTGGTGCAATGGCGACACTGCCGATACTGAACATTGCATATTATCCTTCCGAACGCGGACCGTACAACTTCAATCCCGAACTTAATTACGACGGAACCCTGCCTGCGCCGAAGCAGCAGTGGGGAGGCATGATGCGCAAACTCGATACGAACGACTTTGAGACTGCGAACATAGAATATATAGAGTTCTGGATGCTCGACCCGTTTATCTATACCAACAGGCAGGCTGATGCCAACCGCTATGGCGGCGACTTCTACATTAATCTTGGTGAGGTGAGCGAGGATATATTGCGCGACGGCAAGAAGTTTTACGAGAGCGGAATGCCCGTGGACGGTTCTTCCGCATTCACTACGACACAGTGGGGAAAGATACCTACGCAGCCCAACGTGACATATGCCTTTGCAACTTCGGGCGGTTCGAGGGCGTTGCAGGATGTGGGATACAACGGACTGACCGACGAGGAGGAGCGCGCCTTCGGTTCGTATCAGGAGTTCCTCACTGCCATACAGGGCAAGGTGTCCGCGGCGCAGTTCGATTCTATCATGAACGACCCCGCCAACGACGACTATCATTACTTCCGCGGCTCTGACTTCGACCGTATACAGGCTTCTATCCTGCACCGTTATAAACGCATAAACAATCCGCAGGGCAACTCACCGGACAGCGACAGCCGCAACGAAAGCTACGACACGTCGTACAAGACAACTCCCGACGTGGAAGATATAAACCAGGACTACACTCTGAACGAGTATGAGAAGTACTACCAGTATCACGTGAGCATACGTCCGGAAGACATGGTTGTGGGGCAGAACTTCATCGTGGACAAGCGCGAGACCACGGCTTCGCTTCGCAACGGAACAACGGATCAGGTGACGTGGTATCAGTTCCGCATACCCATACGCGACTATGAGGAGCGCGTGGGGGCTATCAACGACTTTACTTCCATACGTTTCATGCGTATGTTCATGACAAACTTCGAGATGCCGATAGTGATGCGTTTCGCCACGCTCGACCTTGTCCGCGGCGAATGGCGTGTCTACGAACAGCCGCTGAACAACGCTGTCAACGAGACTGGCAAGATGTCGGTGAGTGCCGTAAGCATCGAGGAGAACAGCGACAAGACACCTGTCAACTATATCCTGCCGCCCGGAATACGTCGCGACCAGGACCCTACGCAGCCGCAACTTGTCGAGAGCAACGAGCAGGCGTTGGACATCGTGGTTACAAATCTTTCCAACGGAGAGGCTAAGGCGGTGTATAAGAACATGACGTTGGATATCCGTCAGTACAAGAGACTTGAGATGTTTGTACATGCCAATGCCATGGAGCAGAACTCAACGGGGCTTGGTGACAACCAGCTGGCGCTGTTCGTGAGGTTGGGAAGCGACTATAAGAGCAATTATTACGAGTATGAGATACCGCTGAAGCTTACCGCTCCCGGAAAGTACAGCCTCTACTCTCCGTCGGACAAACGCATCGTGTGGCCCGAGGAGAACATGCTCGACGTTCCGCTCACCATGTTCACCGCTTTGAAGAAAGCCCGCAACAAGGCAAAGGCGCAGGGCATGGCATCGTATAACAATGTCTTCAGCGTGTACGACGAGAGCAAGCCGAACAACAAGGTGAGCATAATGGGTAATCCGTCGCTCGGCGAGATCAAGACGATGATTATCGGAGTGCGCAACCTTTCGGGCGACGCCAAGTCGGGCGAAGTGTGGGTAAACGAGCTGAGGCTTAAGGAATACAACAACGAAGGAGGCTGGGCGGCACAGGGCGCTCTGAACATACAGCTGTCTGATGTGGGAACGCTCAACGCCACGGGAAAGATTGTCACCGAAGGCTTCGGCGGACTGGAGGAGGGTGTGTCCGAACGCACCACGGACAATTATCACACCTATAGCCTGACGGCAAACGTGGAACTGGGCAAGTTCTTCCCCGACAAGGCAAAGGTGACGGCACCGCTTTACTATTCGGTGACGCGTGAGAAAACCAGTCCGAAGTACAATCCGCTCGATACGGACATGCTTCTCGACGATGCCCTCGATGCTGCGGCAGACGCTCACGAGCGTGACTCCATAGAGAGCATCGCCGTGACGAAGACGACCAACACCAACTTTTCTCTGTCAAACGTGCGCTTCGGCATACAGACCAAACGTCACCCCATGCCTTACGACCCGGCAAACTTCTCGTTCAGCTACAGTCACAGCCATCGTCACACCAGCGGCGAGACAACCGTCTACGAGAACGAGGACAACTGGCGAGGAGCGATAAACTACAGCTACACGCCGGTGTACAAGCCGTGGGAACCGTTCAAGAAACTGATAAAGAGCAAGAGCAAATGGTTTGACATACTCAAGCGTTTCGGCTTGAACTGGCTGCCGCAGAACGTGGCGTTCAACACGGAGATGATACGCAACTACTATGAACTGCAGGAGCGCGACATGGAGAACCTGGGCGGAAGCGACATTCCGCTGAGCTTCAGCGAGCAGTTCCTGTGGAACCGCGACTTCTCGATAAGGTGGGACCTGACGCGCAACCTGCACATGAACTTCAACAGTGCGACGCATGCACAGATAGAAGAACCGTACACACCGATAAACAAAGACCTCTATCCCGACCAGTATTCGGCATGGAAGGACTCTGTGTGGACGAGCATAAAGGACTTCGGTACACCGCTTGACTACAACCAGTCGTTCAGCCTGTCGTATCAGGCACCGCTCAATCTGATACCTATCTTCGACTGGGTCAACGCCGACGCCAACTACAACGCCACGTACAACTGGACACGCGGAACGGACCTTGAAGACGGAACGTCGCTCGGCAACGTCATCTCGAACAACCGCACGCTGAACGTAAACGGAACTTTCAACCTCGAACGCCTGTACAACCATATCCCGTTCTTGAAGAAGACAAACGAGCGTTTCAACAAGACAACGCGCTATGTGAAGCCCGTAAACAAGAGCAAGAAGAACGCGGCGGCACAGAAGGAGGCGAAGGTGCTGCCGAAGAACAAGCGCAGTTTCGAGAAAGAGATAACGCTTCTGCCCGATACCTCGCTCATCGTGAGCCACGGCAAGAACTCGAAGAAGCTCATTGTGCTTGCCAAGACAAAGGAGGGAAAGGCGTTCAAGCTAAAATACAAGTCGCTCGACAACAACCGTATAAAGATAGTGTCTAAGGTGGACAGCGCGCTGACGCTGAAACTGACGGTGTCGCAGAAGACGCCGCCCGACGACAAGTCGTGGTACAAGACGGCGCAGTGCATCGCCCGCGGACTGATGCTCGTGCGCAATGCAAGCTTCTCTTACCGCAACCAGTACAGCATGTCGCTGCCCGGCTTCCTGCCGAACATAGGCGATGTGTTCGGTCAGCGGCGCGGCGATATCATGTCGCCGGGACTCGACTTCGCGTTCGGTCTGATAGACGACAGTTACATAGACAAGAGTATTGAGCGCGGCTGGCTGCTCATGGACGGCGACGTTGCCACGCCGGCAACGACAAGTCTTACCGAAGACCTGCAGCTGCGCATGACGCTCGAGCCGGTGAAGGCTCTTAAGATAGACCTTAACGCGAGCCGCACGAAGACGACGGCGAAGAGCATACAGTATATGTACGAGGGAAAGCCCACCACGCAGAGCGGAACGTTCACGATGACGACGATAAGCCTTGGCAGTGCCTTCGAGAGCATGGGCGATGCCGGCAGCGGTTATCACTCGGCGTCGTTCGACAAGTTCTGCCGCTCGCTCGACGGTTTCCGCGACCGTGTGGAGGCGCAGTATGCCGGTGCCGAATATCCGGCGGGAAGCGCATTGGCGGGCAACAAGTTCGACCCTGCCAACGGTACGGTGAACAAGTACAGCGCCGACGTGATGATACCCGCCTTCCTGTCAACCTACACGAGCATGGGCGGAAGCTCGCTCGGACTGTTCCCCGCCCTGTCGCGCCTTCTGCCAAACTGGACGGTGCGCTACAGCGGACTGTCTCAGCTGCCGTGGTTCCGCGACGTGTTCAAGAGCGTGAACCTCAACCACTCTTACAAGAGCATCTATGCCGTAGGCTCATACAGTTCGTTCAGCAGCTACATGGAATACATGAACGGTCTGGGCTTCGTCAACGACGCCACCACGGGCAATCCCGTGCCGAGCAGCATGTACAACGTGAGCACGGTGAGCATCAACGAGGCGTTCTCGCCGCTGCTGGGCATAGACATGACGTTCAGGAACAACCTTACGTGCAAGTTGGAGTACCGTTCCACGCGCGTGCTCAGTCTCAGCATGACGAGCGTGCAGGTAAACGAGGCGAGCAGCCACGACTGGGTGCTGGGCATGGGATACAAGATAAACAACTTCGACTTCTTCGGGCTTCTCGCCGACAAGAAGACGCGCCGCGTGAAGAGCCGCAAGAAGGGTGCCGCCGACACGGAGAACAAGAAACCGGCGCCGGCAACGGGCAGGGGCGGCTTTAACAGCGACCTTAACCTCCGCCTCGACCTGTCTTACCGCAAGCAGGCCGCCATCTGCCGCGACATAGCGTCGATGACAAGTTCGGCGAGCAGTGGCAACACGGCGTTCAAGATGTCGTTCTCGGCAGACTACAGCCTGTCGCGCCTGCTCACGATGAGCTTCTATTACGACCGCCAGACAAACACGCCGCTGCTGAGCAGCAACAGCTATCCGACGACGACGCAGGACTTCGGGCTGAGCATGAAGTTCTCGCTGACGAGATAACGGGGATTGGAGTTCTCGGAGCACTCGGAGGGCTCTGAGGTCTCCGAGATCTCTGAGAACTCTGAGCGCTCCGAGACCTCTGAGACCTCCGAGAAACCATTAAAAACCAAAGACAATGATACTAAAAAGAACTTTCGCATGCCTATGCCTTCTGCTGGCAGGGCTTGCCGTCACGGCGCAAGAGCGCCCCAGACTCGTGGTGGGCGTTGTAGTGGACCAGATGCGGTGGGACTATCTCTACCGCTATTACGACCTTTACGGCGAGGGCGGCTTCAAGCGGTTGATGAACGAGGGCTTCAACTGCGAGAATACGATGATAAACTACATCCCCTCCATTACGGCGGTGGGGCACACGTCGGTATATACCGGCTCTGTGCCGTCGATACACGGCATCGTGGGCAACCACTTCTTTGTAGACGGCAAGTACGGATACTGCGCTGCCGACTCCACAGTGAAGACCGTCGGCAGCAATTCGACTGTGGGACAGATGTCGCCGCGTAAACTGCTTGCGACGACAATCGGCGACGAGCTGAAGATTGCCACCGGTTTTAAGTCGAAGGTGGTGGGCGTTGCGCTGAAAGACCGTGCCGCCATAATGCCGGCGGGGCACTCTGCCGATGCGGCATACTGGATTGACGGCAAGGCGGGGCGCTTTGTCACCAGCACATATTACATGCAGGAACTGCCGGCGTGGGCGGAACGGTTCAACAGCACCATCGGGAACGTTACGAACGAGGATATATGGAACACGTCGCTCGGCAACAGACTCACCGCGGGCATGGCGCAGGCTGCCGTGGAGGGCGAGCGTCTGGGCATGGGCGAGGGTACGGACATGCTGACGGTGAGCTTCTCGTGCACGGACGTGCTGGGGCACCGGTACGGCACGCACAGCGACAAGGTGCGCGACATATATTTAGACGTAGACCGTCGCCTTGCCGGCTTCATGTCGTTCCTCGACGAGAAAGTGGGCAAGGGGCAATACCTGCTGTTTCTCACCGCCGACCACGGAGCCGCCAACGGCATAAAGATGCTGCAGAGCCGCAAGATACCTGCCGACGGGTTTATGATTAAGAGCGAGATGAAAGCGATAAACGACCACCTTGCCGTGCGTTTCGCCACGCAGGAGCGGCTCGTCAGCATGATAATGGACTATAAGGTGTGCATAGACCGCGAGGCGGCGGCGCGCGCCGGGGCGTCATACGCCGATGTGAAAGCGGAGATAATGCGCTTTTATGCAGGGCGGAAGAACATCGCATACGTGATAGACCTCGAAAACGTCGCGGCGGCGACCGTTCCCGCCGTTATTCGCGAGAAGACAATCAACGGGTACAACCGTCTGCGCGGTGGCGATGTGCAGCTGATAATGCTGCCCGCGCACTACGATGTATGGGATGACGAGATAGACGACGGTACCACCCACGGCACGTGGAACCCCTACGATGCCCACATACCGTTCCTTCTTACCGGTTGGAACGTGCCTCACGGCAGCACCACGGCGCAGACCTACATCACCGACATCGCCGCCACCGTCTGCGCGCTGATACATGTGCAGATGCCGAACGGCTGCATTGGCACTCCGGTGACGCGGATAACCGACCGCTAAGTGGCTGTATAACGCCTGTGCGGCGCCGCCCTGCGGATGCAGCGACGCCCCGTGCGGATGCCGGGAGCGGCAGGATGAAACGAATGGATGCTATATACGAAAATTTGGACCGTTCCAAAAAAAATTTTGGATCGATCCAAAATTTTCTCCGGAACGTTCGAATTTTTCTTGTGGAACGTTCCAAAATTCCGCAGACATGCTTTATGTATCTTTCGCCATGCGTTCCGGCTTTGCGCAAAGCGCCTCCGTGCGCCTCTTAAAGCACGTTCCGCTTTATTATGCGGATGCCCTTTTACGCCTGCAGATGCGGCTGTTTCCGGCTCAGATGCCGAAGATGGAGAAGTTGACGCTGCCGTATACGCGGCGTTCGATGAAGCGCGGGTCGGCAGAGAAGTCGTTCTCCTTGCCATGCTCGAACACGAAGATGCCGCCGTCGGCAAGAAGACCCCCGTCGAGCACCGCCGCCGGTATCTGCGGCAGTTCGGGCAGGGCGTAGGGAGGGTCGGCGAAGATGAAGTCGTACTTCCTTTTGCAGCTCTTGAGATATCTGAACACGTCGCCGCGCACCGCCATGCACTTGTCTGTGCCCAGCGTCTTGAGGCAACGGAGGATGAAAGCGTGATGTGCGCGGTCTGCCTCCACCGCCGTGACATGCCTGCATCCGCGCGACACCAGCTCCAGCGATATGCTGCCCGTGCCGGCAAACAGGTCGAGCGCGTCGGCATCCTCCAGATCGATGTATCCGTTGAGCACGTTGAAGATGTTTTCCTTGGCAAAGTCGGTCGTCGGTCGTGCCTTGAAAGTGCGGGGCACGTCAAAGTGGCGCCCCTTGTATATTCCTGTGATTATCCTCATAGTCCGTTCTCCTTGTCTTCAGCCTTTCAGCGAGTTGTGATAGTATGCCATGAGGTCGTATGGCATCCCTTCGATATCGGCTATTGGCGAGCGGTTGAACTCCGCCTTCGCGCTTATCCTGCACACGTTCCTCACATATCTGTGCAGTTCTCTCACGAGCATGTCCTCGTCTGCCGTGCTGCCGGTGATGTGCAGCTCGTCTTTCAGCCTGTCGAATGCCAGCTGTTGCCACACATGCAGGATGAAATACACCGCATCGCGCGGCGACGGCACCTCGTAGCTGTTGGCAAACCTCATCCTGTTCTGCCTGAAGGCGTAGACGTCGAGCCGCATGCCGTGGAAGTGGCAGAACAGTCTGCGCCCGGCGCCGGCTGAGAAGTTACGGCGGTGGAGCGCCTTGAGCACCGCCGCGCAGGTGTGCGTGAACCTTACGTCCTCGAAGTTGTCTTCCATCACCAGCTTCATGTCCTTGCTCACCGCGTATGCCGCCACCACGTTCAGTTCGGGTATGCGCGCGCAGAGCACCGCGCTGCCCTCCTGTCCCGTTATCGTGGCGGTGTAGAGCGCCGCCGCGCTGTCCTCGTCGAACTCGTCGGCGGGTATGAACACCGGCGGCGTGTCGGCAATGAGCGTTGCCCGCCGCCTCTGTTCCAGCGAGAAGGGCAGCACCTTCAGCGCCTCGCGCAGATTTGCTGCCATCGCTATTCCGTTCTTCACGCCGTAAGGTTCGTATCTCACGCTGTTACCGTCGGGCGCGGCAATCGAGAACGACAGACTGTCGTTCCCCGCCCTCACCGTGAGCCTCTGTCCCGTTGCAACCGTATTATTCCCAGTTTCCTGCATTTCCGTTGTCTTTTTCAATGTCACCTATCTTAAGTCCGGGAAACCTTCCCGCGTTTCCCGCCTCCTCGGCCAGCGCCGCCACCGACGCTTCGTCCAGTCCGGCAAGATACTCGTCGAACGTGGCGCCGCATTCCATCACGGGCACCTCCCTGCCCGAAGCCGTCGTCACCGTGGCCGTTCGCAGTTGGAAAATCCTGCCGCCCGAGTGGGGGACAAATCTAAGCGAGTCTGCCAGCAGTCCGCGCGCCGTCAGCTCCGCGAAACTGCCGCAGTATGCGCCCGTCTGCACGCGGTATGCCTCCTGCGCACGCCTTATCGCAGCCAGCCGCAACCTCACGGCGCGCTCCCTTGCCCCTCGCTCGTTGTCGAAGTGCACCGGCGCATACACGCTCCTTATGCACACGAAGACAAGTATCGCCGCAAATGCGGCGAGTATGTGATTATTAATGCGCTTTTTCATTGTCCTCTTGATTTCTTTTCTTATCTTTGCATAAGCCGGAGACGGCATATGATGTATGCAAAAATACATTAAATAATCCGTAAAATCAAACCTTTATCCTAAAAACTGATGATAGCCCGTGAACTGTCGCGCCTCGTAACGTCCGCCTTCGGATTTGAACCTACGCCCGACCAGGCTGGCGCTCTTGACGTCTTCTGCCGCTTTACCCTGGCAGGCGGCGGGCGCTCCGCCATGATACTGTGCGGTTCGGCAGGAACGGGAAAGACATCGCTGGCAGGCGCAATGGTGCGCACGATGCTCAAACTCGGGAGCCGCGTGGTGCTCCTCGCGCCCACGGGCAGGGCGGCGAAGGTGCTCTCGCTCAATGCCGGTGCGCCGGCGTCGACGATACACCGCAAGATTTATCGTCAGAAGGCGTTCACGGGCGACATGACGGGCTTCATGCTCGCCGACAACCTGCACCGCGACACCCTCTTTATCATCGACGAGGCATCTATGATATCCAACGGCGCCGGCACCGGCATCGCCGCATTCGGCTCGGGACGCCTGCTCGACGACCTTGTGCAGTATGTCTATGCCGGCGGGCGCGGCTGCCGCATGATGCTCATAGGCGACAAGGCACAGCTGCCGCCTGTGGGCGAGGAGGAGTCGCCCGCGCTGAGCACCGGTGTGATAGAGGGCTACGGGCTCGATGTCTACAGGGCGGACCTGACGGAGGTGATGCGCCAGGCGGTGCACTCGGGCATACTGTGGAATGCCGCACGCATAAGGACGATGGTCGTGCGCGATGAGGCGACGGCGCTGCCGAAGATAAGGCTGCGCGGCTTTGCAGACGTGAGCGTGGTGCGGGGCGACGCGCTCGTGGAACAGCTCGCGGGAAGCTATGCCGAGGTGGGCACCGACGAGACGATAGTGGTGACGAGAAGCAACAAGACAGCAAACATATACAACCGCGGCATACGTGCCATGGTCCTGGGATGCGAAGAAGAGCTGTCTTCGGGCGATATGCTCATGATTGTGCGCAACAACTACTACTGGGCGGAGCGCGAGAAACCCGACGGACTTACGTTCATTGCCAACGGCGACCGGGCGGTGGTGCGGCGCGTGAGAAACGTTAGGGAGATGCACGGTTTCAGGTTTGCCGACGTACGCGTGTCGTTCCCCGATTATGACGATAGCGAGTTGCAGGCAACCGTAATCCTCGACACCCTCGGCAGCGAAGAGGCGGCATTGACGCGCGCGCAGGGCGAGCGACTGTTCGCATCCGTGCTCGAAGACTATTCGGACATTCCGCGCAAGGCGGAGCGCATGGACCGCATAAAGCATGACATATACTACAATGCGCTGCAGGTGAAGTATGCCTACGCCGTGACGTGCCACAAGGCACAGGGAGGGCAGTGGGCGCATGTGTACATAGACCAGGGATACATGACGGACGACATGCTCACGCCGGGATACATACACTGGTTGTACACGGCGTTCACGCGCGCATCGGAAAAACTGTTTCTCGTAAACTGGAGCGGCAGGCAGACGGAGACCGACGCTGACCGTTGATAATGTTCAATCGGAAAAAGAACTGTTTTCTATAGATTATGGAAGTACTATTATATATAATGTGTGGCGCTCTTGCCGGCATGCTGGCATGTGCCGCCTTTTATCAGCGCCGCGTCGCGCAGGCAAACGCCGACAACGCGCGTCTGAAGAACGATGTCGTTGAATACCGTGGCAGGGCTGACGCTGCAAACATACGTGCGGAGGAAATCAGAAACGGATTTGAAAAGCAGCTTGCAGAACTAAGGGCGGCGCATGCCGGACAGATGAAAGACATAGACTGTCGGCACGCCCGGCAGACCGAAGACCTGAAGGAGCAGCACGCCGCCATGATGAAGGAAATGGCGGCACGGCATGAGCGCGAGATTACCGAGCACCGCAATCTGACGGAAAAGCAGCTTGCCGAACGGCTCGACCTCGTGCAGGAACGTCTCAAGACCGCAACCGAACAGCTCCTGAAGCAGCGGGCGGAGGAGCTGGACGTGACGAACCGCACGCAGATGGGCGCGATAATAGCTCCGCTCAGGGCGGTGATGACCGAAATGAAGAAGTCTATGGACGACAACCGCGAGTCGTTCACACGCAGCACGGCATCGCTCGGCGAGCAGCTCAAGATGATGTACGAGACGACGGCAACGCTTGGCGCCGAGGCGGAAAAGCTGTCCAAAGCGTTGCAGGCGGGTCCAAAGATGCAGGGAGACTTCGGCGAGATGAAGCTGAACGACCTCCTTGACAAGTTCGGGTTTACCAAAGGAATAGAATACGATGTGCAATACACCATGCGCGACGCAAAGGGGAACGTGATACGCAATGACGACACGAACGACATGATGCGCCCCGACGTGGTGCTGCACTATCCCGATCGCAAGGATGTTGTGATAGACTCAAAGGCTTCGCTGACGGCGTTCGTAAACTACATGAACGCCGATAACGACGGGGAGCGCAGGCATTGGCTGGACGAGCATGTGAGGAGCGTGCGGCGGCATGTCGAGGAACTGGCTGCGAAAAACTACTGTAAGTATTCCATGGAGGGAGGCACGACGCTCGATTTTGTGGTGATGTTTGTTCCACACGAGGCTGCCATGCAGCTTGCCGTGTATGGCGATGCCGCACTGTGGAACTATGCCTTTGAGCGCAAGGTGCTGATAACGGGCGAGCAGAATCTGTTCGCGTTGCTGCGCATGTTCCAGATAGCGTGGACACAGCAGCGGCAGGCTGAAAACCAGGAACATGTTTTCGGACTGGCAAACAAGCTGGTAGACCGTGTGGGACTGTTTGCCGAGCGCTTCGAGAAGATAGGCAAGGATCTGACGACTGCCGCCGCCTCGTTCGACAAGGCAAGTCTTGTACTGAAAGGCAATCAGAGCCTGTTTGTTCCGGCAAAGGAACTTATTAAGATGGGAGCGAAGGAAAATCCCAAGCATCCTGTTCCTGAAATAGAAGAATGACATATTATACAGAACATAGGAGACAACGATTATGAAGATATTCTCTTTGCTCGGTTTTGACAGCGCGTCGCACAGCGTGCGTACGGAAGTGACATCCGGAGTGACGGCATTTCTTACCGTTTGTTATATACTTGCCGTCGTCCCGTCGGTGTTGGCAACCACAGGCATAGACAGGGCGGGGGCGTTTACCGCCACGGCGCTTGTTACGGGACTCACAACCTTGCTCGGGGCATTCTGGGCGCGGCAGCCGTTCATACAGGGTCCCGGACTGGGACTTAATGCTTTCTTCGCGTTTACCATAGTGCAGGCGATGGGATATTCGTATCAGGAAGCGCTTGCCATAGTGTTTGTCGAGAGTGCCGTGTTTCTTGTCCTTATTCTGGCTAATGTCCACAGGCATATAATAGAGTCTATTCCTTCGAGTCTGCGTCATGCGCTTGTTGCCGGCATAGGCATGTTCATATCCTTCATAGGACTGAAAAATGCAGGCATCATTGTCTCCAATCCGAGCACGCTTGTTCAGTTGGGCGAGTTCACCCCTGCTGCGCTGCTCGGCATGCTCAGCATACTGCTCAGCGGCATACTGACGGTGCGTAAGGTGAGCGGAGCTATGTTTTACAGCATTGCGGCGTGCACATTGATTGGTCTGCCGTTGGGCGTGACGACTGTTCCCGATGGTTTCCTGCCCTTTTCGCTGCCACATTTCGTCATGCCGGTCCATTTCCATTTTAATTTTATGAGCACGAGGTTCGTTGAGGTGGTGATAGTTATCTTCACATTACTTATAATAAACGTTTTTGATGCCCTCGGTTCGGCGATAGGCGTTTCCTCAAACACCGGAGCGATGTCGCCCGACGGCAGCATACCGCGTATAAAGGGAGCTTTGGCGGCATGCTCTATAGGTTCGTTGGTAGGAAGCATCTTCGGATTGTCTGCCGTGTCGGTCATGGCAGAGAGCACTTCGGGAGCCGCAGCCGGCGGTCGTACAGGCATGTCATCCGCCGTTACGGGACTGCTGTTTCTTGTGGCATTGTTTCTTTCTCCGTTTTTCCTCCTGATACCTCTTGCCGCTACATCGGGATGTCTTGTTCTTGTGGGGGTATATATGATATCATCCATACCATCGATAAACCTGGAAGACATATCCGAGGCGTTGCCTGCATTCATCACGATAATAATGATTGTTCTTACTTACAGCATTGCCGACGGCATTTGTTTCGGCATGATGTCGTTCGTCATAATAAAGCTCTTTGCAGGCAAGCGTTCCGAACTAAGTCTGTCGATGTATATCCTGTCGTTCCTTTTTTTGCTTAAGGAAATGCTGTAGGCGTAATTTAATGTTATTGTAACATCTTTAATAATATATATCCTTATCTTTGCAGATATGAACAATATGGTGACAACAGACAATGGAGAATAAGTATAAGGTTCTTGTCGTGGATGATGAAGAGGATCTCTGCGAGATATTGAAGTTTAATCTTTGTGCAGAAGGATATGATGTAGAGACGGCATCGTCTGCGGAAGAGGCTCTCGGGAAAGATGTGGAGAACTTTGATTTGTTGTTGCTTGATGTCATGATGGGCGGCATGTCGGGATTTGTCATGGCGAGGAAACTGAAAGAAAATCCGGCGACGGCGCATATACCGGTGATCTTCGTGACGGCAAAAGACACGGAGAATGACACGGTAACGGGCTTTGGACTGGGAGCCGATGATTATATTTCCAAACCGTTTTCCGTACGCGAGGTGATGCTGAGGATACGTGCTGTGTTGCGCAGGACATCCAAGAAACAGGTTGCCGGTCATGCCGATATATTGGAATACGACGGTCTGTTGCTTGACTTAGGCAGGAAAACAGTGTGTGTGGACGGTAAGGATGTTCCGTTTACAAGGACTGAGTTCGAGATACTGCGTCTTCTGTTGTCGGAACGCGGTCGTGTGTTCTCACGTCAGCAACTGATAGACCGTATATGGCTCAAGGATGTTATTGTGCTTGACCGTACGGTGGATGTCAATATGACAAGGGTGCGTAAGAAAATAGGACGCTTTTCGAAATGCATTGTCACGCGTCATGGTTTTGGATATATCTTTGAAGGCTGATTGTGATGAAGAGAAATTCCGTAGGGATAAAGCTGTATGTTTGCGTACTTGCCGTTTTTGTAGTGTTTGCCGTGTCGTTCATGATTTTTCAACAGTCGCGCGAGAAACATTATAAGACCGATGTTCTCGACACAAAACTTCAGGACTACAATGCACGCATGGCAGAGTCTTTGGCATATGCCGGGGCTGTGTCTGATAAGGTGCTTGATGAGTATGTAGCCAAGCATCATATCAACGGGCTTCGTGTAACGTTGACTGATACAAAAGGACACGTGTTGTATGACAATATGCGGCGTAAATATGGCGGAATGGAGTTGCATGCAGATCGCAATGAGATAAAAGACGCGCTAAAGTATGGCAAAGGGATGAACATCAGCCGCATGAGTTCTACGATGAACCATTATTACTTTTATTCGGCTACATATTTCCCGAAACAAAATATCATAATACGTACCGCATTGCCTTACGACAATAATTTGTTGAAATCGTTACAGTCGGATTCTCATTATATATGGTTTGCCGTCATTGCAATGCTGGTTCTCGTTGTAGTCCTTTATCGTTTTGTCAATCGCCTCGGTACAAATATCAACAAGTTGCGCATATTTGCCGAACGTGCCGTGAACAGCGAAAGTCTTGAAATAGAAGGCCTTGCCGCTTTCCCAAATGATGAACTTGGCGAGATTGCCGAGCGTATAATAAAAATATACAAGCGACTGGAACACACCAAAAAAGAACAGGACGAGCTGAAGCGACAACTTACACAGAACATGGCACATGAGTTGAAAACCCCCGTGGCAAGTATTCTTGGTTATATGGAGACCATAGCGGAAAATCCGGACATGGATGCAGATACGCGGATGCAGTTTGTACAACGCTGCAAGACTCAGGCAGAGCGTCTTACCATTTTGCTTGGTGATATATCCGTGCTTAACCGTCTTGACGAAGCCCCGGATATGATAGAATTTAAGTCGGTAGATGTATCGTCTGTTGTATCGGATATAGAAAGCGAAACGGCATTGATGTTATCGGACAAAGGCATGATGTTCAGAAATCTTATTCCCGATGGTATTATTGTTCGTGGAAATCATTCGCTTATTTATAGTATTTTCCGTAATCTTACAGACAATGCCATTGCGTATTCCGGGCGAGATACCGTTGTAACGTTGTCGGCAGAAGAAACAGATGCAAAATGGATTTTCACATTCAGTGATAACGGATGTGGTGTCCCGACTGAACATCTTCCACGCATATTCGAACGTTTTTATCGTGTAGATAAAGGGCGAAGCCGTAAAATGGGTGGGACGGGACTCGGACTTGCAATAGTAAAGAACGCGGTATTGTTGCACGGAGGTACAATCAATGCAATGCAGACTCCGGGCGGAGGGCTTTCTTTTGTCTTTTCAATTATGAAAAGATAACTGTTATAGAGAATGCCAAAAGGATATGGAAATAATGTCTCCGCTTATTTTCCATATCTTTCTCTGAGGTTTTCGTGCACAAAGACAGTAACAGAATGACAACTAACACTAAAAAAGCACCAAACTTACTTATATATCGAATAATTGTATTACTTTTGTGCACGAAACATCAAGAGCAGTTCAGTTTGCACCAACCGAGCACGACAGCCACGGTGGTAAAGATACGATGTGGAAGATAAAGTTTAACTTCAAAAACAATGTCATTATGAACAATTCTCTTTTCAATGATTTTGCAGCTCGTTTTGCTGTGGAAACCCTCGAATCTCTTATTGAATCATTCAATCGTCAGGTAGGCAATCGTGGTTGGGCCTCTGTGCGTGCAGCCTACGATATGGCTCTCATCAAAGAACTCATCTGTCGCGGTATTGACGTGTCAGCGGTATATGACGGCAAGTCCATTTCATTCGCTCGGCATGTTGTTCTGGACAATAACTGTTTGGTTATTGCCGAATAGGTAATTTAAAAGCGAATATATACAAATCCGATGATACTGTCTGCTCTTGGTTTCATCGGATTTTATTGGTATTGTCTTTCAACTTCTTGATTTCCTTATCAAAATCGCTTTCAAGCAGTTCCATTTCGCGTTTGCGGTAGATTTCAAACTCCTTTTCTGCCTCCTCAATCGCTTGTTTATGCGAAATGTTTCCCTTGCCAATCAAAACCTTTCGCTTGTGTGCTATGATTTGGTTGTCTAGTGCCTCTATCCAATCTTTCATTGTCATCGGATTCATTTCCAACGCTTGGAACTCGGCAAAGTCCAAGAAACCGGAAACAAGCAGATTCAGACGTTGAAGTTCAATATCAGACAAATAGTTTTTGGCAATCTTTACATCATCCTTAGTCACATAGTTTCCCTTGAAGTTCGTCATATCCACAAACGGCTTCTCATTGTCCACACGGTTGTATATTACTTCTGCTGCCGTATTTTCGTGAACAGCATAATGCAACTTGTTTTGTACGGTGGCGAAGAACATCTTCGTCATCTCGTCGCGAGGGTCATAGTCAGTGGCTGTAGCATATATCTGTTACTTGTTGATAAAAGTTGCGCTCACTGCTGCGAATATCCCTGATGCGTTGTAATAATTCACGGAAATAGCGGTTGCCACCTTGCTTCAAACGCTCATCATCCATTGCAAAGCCCTTTTGTATATATTCATGAAGCCGTTGTGTTGCCCAGCGGCGGAAACGAGTAGCTACTTGAGATTGAACACGATAGCCCAAGGCTATAACCATGTCAAGGTTGTAGTGCTCCACTTCCCGTTCAACCTTACGAGAACCTTCTATTTGAACTGTTCGGAATTTCCGAACAGTTGCCTCCCTTGCTAACTCTTCATCCTCAAATATATGCTTAATATGCTCACTTACATTTGATTTGCTTGTTTGGTATATCTCAACTAATTGCCCCTGAGTCAGCCACAATTCTTCATCAGCAAAGCGCACAGACACACGAGTTATATCGTTATCGTCCTGATAGAGTATTATTTTGTTCTCTTCGTTCATTGGCTTGTTTCTCTTCTCTTTGAATGCAAATATACTCAATATACTTGGTTTTAAGGGCGTTTATGCTACTTTTCTGAGACTTAAGCCGTATTTTCAGATAATATCGCTAAATTTGCATAGTAAATCAAAGTATTGTAATTAACAGGCAAATTAAGACGTATGGAATCGCAAAAAATAAATAGGTTGAAGGTTGTGTTAGTTGAGAATGGTAAAACCGGGAAATGGTTAGCGGGGCAAGTCGGTAAGAATGAGGCAACCGTTTCGCGATGGTGTTCCAACAAGATGCAACCCTCTCTTGATATGCTTATGAAAATTGCTGAACTTTTGAATATAGATCCTCGCCAACTTATCAATGGCGGTAATAATGAGTAAACAATGAAAGATATTTTATCATACGAATCGGATATATGGTCATGTGCAGACCTTCTTATCTCAACAGGAATCAAACAAAGTGATTTTCCAAAATATATGATGCCTTTCTTTGCTTTAATAATGCTTGAAGGGCGTATGCGTAATGCTATGTCTGAGATTGAACAAGCCGAAGGGATAAATCGTGAAAATAATTCCGATAAGTTTGTAGAGGCATTCAAAGATATGGATTGTGGCTACAATGAATACATCGTTAAGGATGGTAAGACATTATCGGACATCTGCAATAATGACAAGACATTTGAAGATGATTTTCGCAATTATATTGTTGGCTTTGATGGTAAATTGAAAGAACTGCTGGGTATTGAGCGTGGTACGGACGATAGCAAATATCTGAATCTTGAAGGTATTGTTGCGGAACTTCGTAAGAAAGGCGTACTTATGCAGTATGTCACTAAATGGGCACAAATAGACCTTTCTCCTTATAATAACTCCGATATAACCACTCTTGAAGAGCATATCAAACGCAAATGGGCTGATATTTCAGCAGATACAGCCGGAGAACAATATACACCGGAAGATATTATATCGTTGATTGCAGAGATCGTATCTGCCAAGATTGAAGTTTCTCACAATGACTATGTACATCTATATGACCCCACTTGCGGTGGTGCAAACCTATTATTTGGGGTTTCTGACCGTCTCAATAATGCAGGGTATAAATATATTGAGGCTAATGGTAGTGAGTGGAATGATGCACTATATGCTTTAGCTAAAATCGAGTCTTTGTTTCGTGAAGATGCAAAAATCAAATATGGTAACACATTGACGACTTTGCCATTCAAAGGCAAGGAGTTTGATGTCGTGGTTGCAAACCCTCCATACGGTATTCCATGGAAAGGCTATGAAAAAGAAATCCGTAATGACCAGACCGGACAGTTTGCCTTCTTGCCTTCTGTGAGTGACGGTCAACTTTTATTCCTTCAACATAACGCGTGGCAACTTCATGAGAATAGCGGTCTTGTTGTTGAAGTAAACAATGGCAGTTCCCTTTTTAGCGGTGATGCGGGCAGTGGTGAAAGCAATATTCGTAAGTACCTTTTTGATAATGATTGGATTGAAGGCATTATACAAATGCCTTCTGATGAGTTTTTCAATACGGGCATTGTTACTTATCTTTGGATTCTGAATAAAAACAAACCTATCGAACATAAAGATAAGGTAATTCTGATTAATGCTTCAAACCTGTGGCAACCGCTGAAGAAGAACAAAGGTTCTAAACGTAAGGAGATGAATCCTGACCATCGCCGGCAAATAGTTGACGCACTTGTACATTTTCAAGATAGCGATATTGCCCAGGTTTTTGATAAATGGCATTTCTACTTTAATAAACAGCATATTAGGCTTACTAATATAGATAGCAAAGGACGATATGTTAGCCAATCGCTTGGATGTCCGGGTGAAATTTTCAAAATAAATGATGCCGACATTATTGCAGTCTATTCGTCTGGTTCATGGCAATGGCCGCTTAACGATGAGACGGAATGGCAAAATCAGGATGCAATGATAGCCATACGTAAAATTTCAGGAACAACTATTGTAAGTACTCCCGAATTTTTCTATTGGGTTGACAAGATTGATGGTACTATTATGCGTACCTCCGTAGAGACAGGTGTGCATGAAACTCTTGGCTATGGAACATTAACAGTTTCTTATGGCAAAACTCGCAGTGGTGACAAGACGTGTACCGCAAAGATTTCAGATTCAACATATAAGGATACGGAAATTATCCCATATAATCCTAATTCAGAGCAAAACAATGAGAATATTCTTGCGTTTATGCAACGGTATATCTTTAAGCCTTATTGTCTTCTTGACAACACAGTAGGCGTTGAAGTTAACTTCAACAAAGAATTTTATGTACCGAAAACGATTGACTCCGTTGATTCAATTCTCACAGAAATTTTAGAGATAGATAAAGAACTTGCTAATCTTGAAAAGGATTTGAACTTATGAGAATCAAAGACATCGCGATTTTAAATCCCATTTATTCAGGACAGGATTTGGAGAACGAAGAAGTTTCTTTTTCTCCGATGGAATGTTTGAGGTATGATGTACTACGCACATATTCAATTCCATTTTCACAAGCAAAAGGCAAATACACTTATTTCGGTAATAATGATGTATTATTTGCGAAAGTTACTCCATGTTTTGAGAATCTAAATACTGCGATTGCTCGAAATCTCCTTAATGGAGTCGGTTTTGGTTCATCCGAGATTAACGTACTTCGCCCCAAAGAAAACATTTCTTTGAGATATATTTTCTATCTCGTATGTTCCAAACGGTTTATAGATAATGGATGCGCTTCTATGTGTGGTGTTGGTGGTCTAAAACGAGTAAGTCCACGAGCTATTAATACTTTTGAATTTGATTTACCATCTCTTGCTACTCAGAAGACGATAGCCTCATATTTGGATAAGAAATGTGGAAAGATTGGGTGTGAGATAGATTTATTGGAGCGAAAAGTTGACGCTTATAAACGTTTACGTTGCTCCATTATTAATCGTGCGGTAACTCGTGGAATCAATTTGGATATTTCACTAAAATCATCAGGATTAAGATGGATCTTTTATATACCAGTTCATTGGCAAATTGGGCGAATCAGAAATTTTTTTGATTATCGCAATGAAAAGGTTTCTGAAAATGATTTTATGCCTTTATCTGTATCAAAGAAAGGTGTTGTTCCTCAAATGGAAAATGTTGCCAAATCAACAGCAGTGGGCGATACACGTAAAAAGGTGTGTAAAGAAGATTTTGTTGTAAATTCTAGAAGTGACCGAAAGGGTTCTTGCGGCATATCTCCTATGGACGGTTCCGTATCACTTATCTACATTGTGTTGGAGCCTAAATATATTGATCCAACTTTTGTAAACTATTATTTTCGCTGCAATGATTGGATTGAAGAGTTTTATAGGAATGGCAAAGGGATTGTTGCAGATTTATGGACTACAAACTATTCTGTTATGCGTAATATAGAAATTGCCGTACCTCCTTATGCTGAGCAAAAACAAATTGCAGCTTATCTTGATGATAAATGCGGTAAGATTGATACTTTGATAGAAAAGATAGGTATTAAAATCGAGCGTTTGAAGGAGCTTAAGCGCTCACTGATAAATGAAGTAGTAACCGGCAAACGTGCCATTAACACCTTAGAAGCATGATAGAGCTTGAATTGCAAGGAGAATATGTAATGGATTTTTTTTGTCGCCGTAGTGATGGACTTGGATTTCGTGAGGTGAAAAATAATGCCGTCACACCGGATTTGTTCATTCCTGCCGATTTAAAAGAATTTTTGAAGGAGAATTCACGCACCGCATGGAACAATCTGTTGCGACGTAGTGAATATGGAGGTGATGAGCAGAAATTACTTCGTGATATAATGGATGACATTCGTCACAAAATAGAAGCGAGTGCCAATGTTGCCATATTCCTTAACAGCACCACAAAAAACAAACCTTACTCTTTTGGGGGAGAAACATTGAAACTATTATATGTCAGTGGCACAGAACTCAGAGGAGATGAGGATTTTGAAAAAAACATCTTTTCGGCGGTGGAGGAAATGACATATACTTTCCATCATGAAGGAAAGAGAGTTTTTGCATTTCGTCCCGACTTATCCTTTTTTATCAATGGCATCTTCTTAGGCTATGCCGAATTGAAAAGCAATTTTACAAATCAGACTGCGCGAACCAACGGTCGTAATAAAGTTATTACAGACTATTTGGAAGCCATTTGGGAATACACAAAAATAGCCAAGGGCAACGATGTGCAGCAGACATTGCGCCGTACGATGTTGCGTCCGTTTGAAAAGTCTATACATTTGGTTACGACTGACATTTATAATACGTTCATTCTTCGCAATCCCGGTCAGTTTTTTGATGAAGCAAAGAAAGGTTTTCAGGAAAATCTGATTTCAATATCTTCATATCGACCGGTTGTAGAAAATGTATTTAAACCGTTACCGACTATTGCCGGAGAAGACGTAGCCCCTCGCATACGTTTTGAAGAAGCTATGTGTTCGCTTTACTCCAAGAAAATGATAGAGAAAGAAATTCTCTATTATAACTTTATGGCTTACACCTACAAGACTGTAACCGCTACAGAGAACGGCAGGAAAGTACAGAAGAAAGAATACAAAGATAAAACAGGGCGATTGATATGCCCACGCCCTAAACAGAAATTCGGTTGTGACCGTATTCTCGAACGAGTTCAGGAATTTCTTGACCATGAAGGCGAACCAAACTATTTCATTGAGAAACTTCGCTCGGAACTGACGGCGATGAATGCCCCTCAGAATTTGATTGAGCGGATTGTAACAGAAAGAGATAGTTATTGCAACAATAAATATGTCTATTCTCTTTTGCTGCAATATGCTGCAGGCTTCGGTAAAAGCAACATCATCGGTTGGACTGCATTACAACTCAAAGATATGCGCTACAATGGGGAATGGGTCTATGACAAAATTCTACTTGTGGTTGACCGTTTGCAACTTAGGGATCAACTTGATTCTATGATGCTCAATATGAACATTGATAAGGCAATGTTTGTAGAGGTTACCGACCAAGATTCCTTTATAAAAGCACTTAGCGATAAAAGACGAATCATTGTAGTAAATATACAGAAGTTTTGGGAACTTAAAAATGCGATAGCCAAATCCGACAAGGACTTCAAGAATCTTCGTGTTGCATTTCTCATTGACGAGGTGCATCGTTCAAATACCGACAATGTGCATCAGGAGATGTTTTCGGCTTTCGATGAACTACAGGATATCTTTGACGAAAATGGAGGATTTCTTACCCGTGGTTCTGTAAAGAAGAATTTGATTGTCGGTTTCACAGCAACACCAAGTTCGAGAGTTTTGGCACGTTTCGGAGAATTTCATCGGGGAAGCAATTTTAATCAATTATGGAAGCCGTTTGATGCTTACACAATGAAAGATGCTATTGCTGATGGATATATACTTGATCCGACAAAACATATTATTCCAGTCAATGTAAAAATGTATTTTGACATGCCTACGGCGTTGTCCGAGGCTGTTGTCCGAGCTATTCAAGAAGGAAGTGACGAAAAGGTCTCAATCGCTAAACGCAAGGTTTATGAAAACAATGAACGAATATTGGCTATTTCATGTTTTATAGTCAATCGCCTGTTGTCACAAGTATATGGTAAAATCAGAGGTACAGGCAAAGCAATGCTTGCGGTCAGTTCTATTCCTATTGCCATACAATACTGCAAGGCTATACGTAAAATTATGATGGAAAAGACTGCAACGGGAGCATTTATAAAATATGCCGATGCACCTGTTTCAATAGTCTATTCGGACAATCAAAACTATGAGAAGTGTTCTTCGATGAATAATGGGATTGCGGAAGATAAGGTTATTGATAATTTCAAGACGGCTAAAAACGGCATTATCATCGTAGTCGATAAATTACAGACAGGTTTTGATGAACCTAAATTACATACGCTTTTCCTTGATAAAGAGATTCGTAGCATTAATGCCATTCAGACGATTTCGCGTGTCAACCGCACTACAAAGTATAAAGAAGAATGCCACATTGTAGATTTTTCATTTGAAAATGTAAATGAAAAGAATATCCGAGACGCCTTTGCAGAGTTTTGTGGTATTGCCATAACTGATTTTGATCCAATACGTGAAAAATCTGTTATTGAAGAGATATACAAAAGTTTGTTGTTGCAACCGATATACATAAAATGGTATAACCGCTATTGCGCATCCTTATCAAACAAAGAAGTCAATGCTGCACTTTGTCTTGATATGGATGCCGATATTCGATTATGGATAAAAAACATGGTGGATGTTCATGCCCAATATGTTCAAGATGTTGAAGCGCGGAACGAATCGGTTGACGTAAACCATGCCGATGACACAGCAAAGGCTTTGCGAAAAACAATAGGACGATATAATTCACGGTTGCTACTTTTGCAGGGCGTTATTGAACTTGAACCTAAATTTTGCGATGCACAATTCATTGACTTTTGGCAAAGATACTGTTACATATATCGGTCTATGTTTGAAAATAAAAGTATACTTGGTTCTATATCTACATCTTTTGATGGAAGTTTAGGACTTCTTGTTGGTGAAGAAATAGAAGTAGAAGAACCGAGTGAACCGAATGGGGAGGAGGTGGCTACATCTCCTTCCTGCAAGAAGGGGACTTCCACAGGACTTGTTGGAATATTCGAACAACTTGCCAGAATGAATGCCACGGAACAGGAACGTGAACAAGAAATGCAGTTTTGGTACGGGCAAATGGAACAATTGTTTGATTTCTTTCGTGAAGATGGTAAGTTCATGGCAATGTTGCGAAGTCCGAACTTTACCCGTGATGATATCGAGAAAGAGTACAACAAGCTCTTACGACGCTATCTTCGTCAGACAAGTGATACTAAAGTCAGAAAACTTATTGATGAAAATAAAGAAATGTTTCTTGAAGAGTTTAAGACGGAAGTATTAATGCCTCAAGTTTCATCTGTAAAGCCTTATGAAATAGCCATTGATGATTATCCATTAATGGTGGCAGAATTATAAAACAAGTAAAAAGAATAAAGAACTAAATATAATGGATATAACAAAAATCATATGTGTACAATAAAGACTCTGCTTAAAATTAAAGATATAAAGCAAGGAACGTTGTTTTTAATAGTCTTGCTAATTATGGTGTGTGCTTTTATTATATATCTATTCTCATCAAATAAAACTCTATTGGAGTCACAAGAAAAAATAAAAGAGTGTCATACCGAGCATATTCAGAAAGCGGATAGTTTATATGTAAATTTGATTACATACAACAAAGAGTTAACATGCAAACTATTAGAATGTAATACCCGGATATGGGCGGACTCTTTGATAAAACAATCGTTAAAGGGCAATCGAACTTTATCTAAAGCTCAGTATAAGGAGTTATCAAACCTATTATCTATCCATTTTGAAAACCTTGATGTCTTTCACAAGGAATATGATTCAAAAATCCAACGTGATTCTCTGTTATTAGGGATAGAACGAGATCTACTTAATGGGCAAACTAAAACTATGATAGATCTTCATTTAAATAAAATAGAGCATGAGTATAGCAATATTACCATGTGGGCTGCGATTTTGACTATACTTTTTCTTGTATTCAGTTTTTATTCTATTTTCAAAATGGATGAACTTATTCAGCAAGGAAATGAAGGGGTCAAAGATATCAAGCAACTCAAATGCGATGGAGAGAAAGAAGTTGAAAAACTTAAGAATACGACAACCGAATTAATAGAAAATACAGAAGCGACAGTGAATACATTTATTCAAAAACAACAAGAAAGAATAAATGATACATTTTTGGTTGTTATGGAAAAAAGTGATAAAATTGAACAGTTAAGCAGTAATTTACTGAGAAACTTCGATGAGCAAAGACAAGTGTTGGACAAAGAATTCCAACGAATATCTAAAGAATATGAAGAACGGATAAAGCTGTTGCTAAATGAAAAAAATAGGCAATTTCAAGATGTTAATGATCAAATGAGCAAATTGATTACTCAGACAAGTACATATATAAATGAAATACAATCTAATAATGGAATTGTCCCTGTTTCTACAGAAGCCGATAACAAAACGAGTTCAAATAAAACAGAATCAACAAATAATATAGAATCTAAAGGAAAGGAGGAGCAAAGATAATGGATGCAAATATGTTATATAAAAGTTCTTCCGATGCTCTTATGCAGGCAAGGGTATCTCAATCTCAAATTTCTCAGAAAGAGTTTGAATTGAAATTGATGGAGATAAACAATCAATACTCTCTCTATAATGCAAATAATCCGTATATGAATCTCATACAGAAACATAGTATTGAAAATGAAATTGCTCGTTTTAAAAATGACCGAGATAATTATACCATTAGTGCAATTAATTATGCTATACAATTAGCTATTGTTGAGTTGCAAAATAACAGTATGTTTTCTATGGCATATTTGGCAATTAGCTCTATTAATTCCTTTCTTTCCTCAGAAAAGGTATCTTCTCTATCATTGCCCTTTACCTTACAATCCAATATATCTCAGTTGTACTTTCAGTTAACAACGTCTATTCATAATCCGTCTTTAGCAATGGAACTGCAACGCTTAAAGAATACATTTCATGTATACTAAATCTATTATAAAGACATGATAATTGACGATATAAAAAACCTTGTGTCTGCTGATGAGTCGCGGACTCTGGAACTGAAAAAGACTACCGGAGAGTTGAAAGACGGTATGCACTCGGCATGTGCTTTCTTGAACACAGAAGGCGGTTGGCTGATTTTCGGTGTAGCACCTAAGTCGCTGAAGATAATTGGACAAGAAGTTACAGACAAGACACAACAGGAGATTGCTCAGGCTTTGGCTGGGTTGGAACCTGCTGTAGATGTGCGGGTAGCGTATGTTGATGTACCGGAGCACCCGGGCAACAAAGTTATTGCCATACACTTTGACGGTTGGGTCTGGGGCGAGCGTCCGCATACATTCCACGGTTGCCCCTATTACAAAGTTGAGAGCACCACGAAGGTGATGCCGCAAGATATGTATGATGAGCGTATCCGTGCACATCAACCTCAGTTGTATGCGTGGGAAAGGTTGGCTGCTAATGGGGTAACTTTAGCAGACCTTAACGAGAATCTAATCCGTAATTGCATCCGTCGAGGTATTGATGGCGGGCGCATTCCGGAATCTGCATTGTATGAGCCGACAGGAGATATTCTGTCAAAATGGAAGTTGCTTAAGAATGGTGTGCCGACAAACGGGGCGGTCTTACTCTTTTCTAATAATATAGACGAATATCCTCAGTTCACGTTAAGAATGGCGCGGTTTGTAGGTACGAATAAAAATATGTTCCGTGATAATCAACGTGCCGAAGGCAACTTCTTCCAACTTTTAGATGCCGGAGTCGCATTTTGTTTCAAGCATTTATCTCTTAGCGGTAGAATCACTAACCATAGTTTGGAACGAGAAGAACAGCTTGAAGTGCCTTATCATGCGTTAAGAGAAGCTCTTATCAATGCCCTTTGCCATCGTCATTGGGAGAGGTATAATCTGACTATCAGTCTTGCCATCTATGATGACCGTATAGAAATTGCAAGTCCAGGCATATTTCCACCTCAGATAACACCTGAAAACATAAAGGAACCACACGAGTCATATCCCCATAACTTGAAAGTGGCGGAAGCTCTTTATCGGATGACTTATTTGGAAAATTGGGGCAGCGGTGCAAGGCGTATCATGGATGCTTGTCAGGCGCAAGGAGTGGAAACTCCTACATGGTCTTCTGATGGGGGCTTCGTTACAATCACGTTCAAGCGACCTGATTTCAAATCTGATATCATAGAGAATGATAAAGAGGACAAAAAGATAACAGAGGGGGGCAAATACCCCCTAAGTACCCCTCAAGTACCCCCTAAGCATCCCCTAAGTACCCCTCAAGTGGAACTGCTTATTCAAAAAATGGAAGATTCTTACATGACAATGAGGAATATGGCGGATATATGTGATATTAAAGACTTAAAGTATTTTCGTGAAAGATATATTAATCCCGCATTGGAAGAAGGATTGATAGAACGGCTTTATCCAAATCAGCCGAAGCACCCAAAACAACAATACCGACTGACAGAAGTGGCTAAAGAATGGCTAACGAATAATATCAAATAGAATTATTGCTTATGTAATATATTCGTATTCAAAATGGCACTTCTATTTTTTTATTTTGTATACTAGGAGTTTCTGGTGTTTTGTCTGTAGTGGTCAATATGCTTTGCAGTAATGGGGTAAGTTCTGATTTCCCATTTCCAAAGAGAAATAAAAAATCCTGATTTCATTTTGGAAATCAGGATTTTACTTTCTTTTGTTTTCTTTTCTGTGGTGCCAACGGGAATCGAACCAGTGACACAAGGATTTTCAGTCCTTTGCTCTACCAACTGAGCTATGGCACCATGTTTTTGTCTTTTGCGGGTGCAAAGGTAGGTGTTTTTTGCCAATCTTACAAATTTATTTTGATATTTATTGCCAAAATGCTTTCCGTTTCGGAAAAATGTAGTATCTTTGCACCGCATTTACGGAATAAGGGTGTATGTTACGCTTGATATTAGGAATGCAATCGGGATGTAGCGCAGTTGGTAGCGCACTACGTTCGGGACGTAGGGGTCGGGCGTTCGAGTCGCCTCATCCCGACAATGCGATGAAGAGATTAAATCTTTCGTCGCATTTTTTTATTGTTGTATCTGAATGGTATTGGTGGAGAAGATATGTATATTAATTTATAATTGACAATGTATAATTTATAATTAACGGGAATTATTCCACTACCCATGTAAAGTATGCCACTTGAGCTTGTGATGTGCGCCACTTAAGGCTGTAAAGTGCGTAACATCACGCTGTAAAATGCGTAGGTTTACGCTGTGAAATGGCGCACTTTGCAGCCTTAAGTGGCGCACTTTCGGCTATAGATAATTTTTCTTTGCGGTTCATTTGCTCTTTATTTTGTTGACAGTGCAAAGATACAAAGGCATGAAACCGCGTTGGCGGGAATTGGCGGGAATTGACAGGAATTGGCAGAATTTAAGGTTATAAGGTGGTAAGGTGTGAGGTTATAAGGTGATAAATGCTGTTTGAGGTTGTAAGGTTTTGAGGTTATAAATGATGTTATTGCAAAATCACAGGGCTTCATGTGTCAGGACCGTTATCACCTTATAACCTCCCACCTTACAACCTCATAACCTCATAATCACCTCATAACCTTGTGTGACACTTGTGACAGATGTTGACACTTACTTTATAACATTTCCGTAGATTAAAAAATACCTTTCCTTTAAAGGATGACTATTTTTTAATTCTCGCGTATTTTATAAAACAAGTGTACACATCTGTCACAACTGTCACAGGAAAAAGGACGGATATTTGTATAGAACGGTGCAGCCGATATAAGATGTGTAAGACGTAAACGTCTGTTTGTCTGCTGTTTACAATAACACTGTTTCATGCCGACAGACGATAATATTGTGTAAAATGTCGTAAGCGTACAAGTGTCTGTCACTGGAAGAGATGTCGGATAAAATAAAAAATACAGACATGTATTCTATCCGTTTTACATTTTTTCGCACGAATATCATCCGGAAAGCTACATTTTTTTGCACGATAATTGTCCGGTATTATACATTTTTCCGCACGAATACGTAAAAAAAGGTGTCAATAAAATGGTGTTAATCCATCGAATTCCTTTATCTTCTCTTCTTTTTCTTCCATACCCATCTTCCTTTCCCCCCCACAAACGATTTCTGCCGACAATAATGTTCTTCGGGCTATACCTGTGTTATATATGCAACATGATATAACTAACTTTATCAGTTGTTTACTTGTCAATGACGATTATAATTAATAAATTTGCAAATGTGATTTTCATCAGATAAAGGGAGTTATGGAATATAAAGCAAAGCTGTTTCCGTACTTTGAAAATGAGGATTATAAAACATAGGAATATATGCAATACAACATAACAGCACCACGGACTCTTGGTACAACAATAAATCTGCCTGCTTCGAAAAGCATCAGCAACAGGGCTCTTATAATACACGCACTGTCGGGCGGCGACGTGCTGCCCGGCAATCTTTCTGACTGTGACGATACGGAAGTTGTTCTGAGGGCGCTCAGCGACATGCCCGAAACGATAGACATAAAGGCTGCCGGCACGGCGATGCGTTTCATGACGGCATATCTTTCGGTCATCGAAGGCGAGCATGTGATAACCGGAACGGAGAGAATGAAGCACCGTCCGATAGGCATACTTGTGAACGCTTTGAGATATTTGGGCGCTGATATAGAATATGAGGGTGAGGAAGGGTTTCCTCCGTTGCGTATCAAAGGAAAGGCATTGCAGGGCGGAATGCTCGAAATTCCGGGCAATGTAAGCTCGCAATATATATCGGCACTGTTGATGATAGGACCGGTTCTTGAACACGGACTCGAGCTTAAGCTTACCGGAGATGTCATATCGCGTCCGTATATAGACCTGACTCTTTGCATGATGCGCGATTTTGGTGCAATGGCAGAGTGGACCGGCAATGACACCATAAAGGTGCACCACAAACGTTACAATCAGAGAACATATTTCATCGAAAACGACTGGAGCGCGGCTTCATACTGGTATGAGGCTGTAGCCCTTTGCGATGATATGGATGCGGAAATAAGACTTACGGGGCTTGAAGACGGTTCGTTGCAAGGCGACTCGGTTGTGAAATATCTTTTCAATATGCTTGGTGTCAAGACGATATTTGAGAAAAACGGCAACGGGCAGCCTGCTGCCGTAAGACTGAAAAAGCTTCATACCCGTTTGCCGAGGTTTGACTACGACTTTATCAACCAGCCCGACATGGCTCAGACATTTGTAGTGTGTTGTGCCGTCATGAACATACCGTTCAGGTTTACGGGGCTTGCTACGTTGAAGATAAAGGAGACCGACCGCATACAGGCATTAAAGACGGAAATGCTTAAGTTGGGTTATGTGATAAAAGATAGCAACGACAGCGAACTGTGGTGGGACGGCGAGCGTTGCGAACCGGCGACAGACATGGCGATAGACACGTATGAAGATCACCGCATGGCAATGGCTTTTGCACCGTTGGCGTTTAAGTTTCCGGGATTGAAAATCAACAATCCGCAGGTAGTAAGCAAGTCCTATCCTCATTTCTGGGATGATCTTGGCAGGGCCGGTTTCATCGTTGGTGGCAGATAAAATGCCCGCTTCTTTTCTTATATAGTTTTCGTATTTGTGTCAAAATATTATAGAAGGCATGTTTTATATAGCAATATTACTCATAATTGTCGCTCTGCTGGTTGCCGTGTTGAGGCTTTACGGCAGGAAAAACGTGGCGGAGAACACTGGGACTACCGGTCCCTCGTGCGGTTCTTGCAGTGATACTCCTTCAAAATGTGGGTGTAGATGCATGCTTGATGCGGCTGTAAAAGAGGTGGAGTATTATGATGATGAAGAACTTGACACTTTTATCGGACGTCCCTCGGACATGTACGATGATGAAGAAGCGGAACAGTTCAGATACGTTCTGTACACCATGCGACAGGAAGAAGTGCCGGGCTGGTGTCGCAGTATAGCCCTAAGAGGTATAAATTTGCCGGACCAGATAAAAGACGAGGTGACGGCTCTGCTGACCTGACATACAGTCTGAAAGTTTAAGCGGCAGGGCAATAAAACGGCTATAAACAGAGTTTATATAAAGTGAAATCATATAAATCCGCACATATCGTTACCGCACTGGTTGTAGTAATTGCAACCGTTTGTGTCGGTTGTTCCACTGAAAAGAATACATCACAGACCCGCTGGTGGCATTCTTTTCACGCAAAATACAACACTTATTACAATGGTTCGGTGGCATACATCGAAGGTTCACTTGAAAAAGAAAACGGCAACAAAGATAATTTCACCGAGATTATCCCACTATATACCGTAGGCAATAAAGGCAGCCGTGAGCTTGGCGCGTCTAATTTCGACCGTGCCATCGAAAAAAGCAAGAAAGCCATAAAGCGTCACAGCATAAAACGGCGCCCGGAATGGACAAAAAGCAGGAAGAAGACCGAACGCGACATAGAGTGGCTTAACCGTAAGGAGTATAATCCGTTCTTATGGAAGGCGTGGATGCTTATGGGACGTTCGCAGTTCATGAAAGGCTCGTTTGACGAGGCGGCATCGACATTCGCATACATGGCGAGGCTTTACAACACACAGCCGGCAATATACGGCAAGGCGCGGGCGTGGCTTGCAAAGTGCTATATAGAACAAGACTGGATTTACGATGCCGAGGATGTCATAACAAAAATGCGCCGCGACTCCATTCACTGGCGTGCAAAGAAAGAATGGGACTACACCCTTGCCGACTACTACATCCGCACATCGCGTTTCAAGGAAGCCATACCATATCTGCGGAAGGTCATAAAACACGAGATGAGGCGCAAGCAGCGGGCACGCGAATGGTTCCTTATGGGACAGCTGCAGGCAGCCGTCGGCAACAAGGATGAAGCATACAAGGCTTTCAAGCATGTCATACGTCAGCATCCGCCATACGAACTTGAGTTCAACGCACGTATCGCCATGACCGAGGTTATGGGTGCAGGACGTTCCAAGCAAATGATCGGCAGACTGAAACGCATGGCTGCCTCCGACAATAATAAAGACTATCTCGACCAGGTGTATTATGCAATCGGCAATATATATCTGTCGCAACGCGATACACTGAATGCCATTGCGGCATACGAAAAAGGCAATTCCAAGTCCGTGCGTAACGGTATTGAGAAAGGTGTGCTGTTGCTTAATCTCGGTGATCTATATTGGGCAAGGGAAGAGTTCTCCGATGCCCGTCGCTGTTATGGCGAGGCTATAGGACTGCTCGATAAAGATCGTGACGACTACGAACAGCTCTCCGACCGTTCGAAGATACTTGACGAGCTTGTGCCCTATACCGATGCCGTGCATCTGCAAGACTCTCTTCAGGCGCTTGCCAAAATGCCCGAGAAAGAGCGTAATGCCGCTATCGACCGTGTGATAGAAGCACTCAGGAAGAAAGAGAAGGCTGAACGTGACGCACAGGCTGAAGCCGATGCGCAGCAGCAACTGGCACAGAACGGAGGTTCCAACATGCAGCAAAACACCGGTAACTTTCCGAATAACAGCCAGGGACAGGGCGGACAGTGGTATTTCTACAATCCCATGGCAGTAAATCAGGGTAAATCGGCTTTCCAAAGATTGTGGGGAAAGCGCGAGAACGTGGACGACTGGCAGCGCGTGAACAAGACCGTTGTAGCCACTCCCGGTGTTATGGACGAACTTACCGACGCCCAGCGCGATTCCATTTTCATGGCAGAGGCAGCCGAAGACTCGTTGAAACAAGTTTTGGACAGTGCGCAGAACAATCCGCACAAGCGTGAATATTATCTTGCACAGATTCCGTTCAGCGAGGAACAGGTGGCTGCAAGCAATCTTATAATAGAAGACGGACTGTATCATTCGGGCGTGATATTCAAAGACAAGTTGGACAATCTGCGGCTTAGCGAAAAGAGCCTGCGGCGTCTTACGGACGACTATCCCGACTTTGTGAATATGGACGAGGCACTATATCACCTGTTTCTGCTATATTCAAGGAAAGGCGACAGAGCCACGGCGTCCGCATATCTTGAACGCTTGAAACAGCATCATGTCGACAGCAAGTGGACGGCTTTGCTCTCCGACCCGTATTTTGAGGAGAACGCACGCTACGGTACACATATTGAAGACTCCATATATGCCGCCACATACGAGGCTTTTAAAGCAGACAAGTTTGACGAGGTGAGGCGTAACGGCGAGATTTCGGCAAACCGCTTCCCGCTCGGTGCCAACCGCGACAAGTTTATTTTTATCGGTGGTCTTAGCAAACTCAACAACGGAGATACCCGCGGTTGTCTTGAAGACATGAACAAGGTGGTGGCAGACTATCCGCAAAGTGATGTCAGTCCGCTTGCCGGAATGATTATCAACGGCGTAAAAGGCGGCAGACGTCTGCATGGTGCCAAATTCGACATTGGCAATGTTTGGGAGCGACGTGCCGATGTTATGAGCGACAGCGACTCGGTGGCAGTGCGCAAGTTTGTGCCCGAACGCAATGTCGACTTCTCGTTCATAATAGCATACCAGCCGGACTCTGTCAATGAAAACCAGCTGCTTTTCGAACTTGCACGCTATAATTTCTCGAACTTCCTTGTACGTAATTTCGACATCACCGTAGAAGACTTCGACGGTCTGCACCGTATGATGGTGAAGGGTTTCAAGAGCTATGACGAGGTGCTGCAATATGCCCGTCAACTCTATACGAACAAGAATATCACCCGTCTCATGGAGAAGAGCCGTGTGATAATCATCAGTGAGAAGAACCTCGAGCTGCTTGGCACGCAGTTCAGCTATAACGATTACGACAAGTTCTACGAGAAACATTTCATCCCCTTGCGCATAAGCACGGTGCGTCTGCTTACCGAACCCGCCACGATAGAATACGAGCGGCAACCGGAAGAAGCGGAAGAATCCGAGGACGAATTGTATAATGGCGGCGTGGTGGATGATGATACATATCTTGACCTTGGTGTCGACGGTGTGCAGGACGATAACGATGCCGTTACCGTTCCGGTGGAAGATTCCGGTGTCGCACAGCCTTCTGACGATGTGGTTGTGCCCGACGACAATGCTCCGACGGCACCTGTGACTGACGATGACACGTTTGTTGTTCCAGAAGAAACTCCTGCCGCAAGTACTACAAATACCGGTGTGGTTGCCGGGGATGAGCCTGTAACCGTGACAGAACCCGTTACCGTGCCTGTGCCGCAGCCTGTAAAGGAACAGCCAAAACCTGTGGTGACGCCTCCGGTAAAGCCGGCTGTTGCGTCCAAACCGCAACCCAAACCCGAAAAGACGGTACCGACTGTTTCTCAACCGGAGGACACCGGCATTGATTTCAGCGACGATGTGGAAAACGTTGCGCCGCCTGCAAATCAGAGTAACAACAACAAAACCGAGCCGGTTTACGATATAGAAGACGAGTATTACGAATTAGACGGATTTTAATACAATGAGCAACGGATTATTACTTTGGGTCGATGACGAGATAGAGTTGTTGCGTGCGCACATGCTTTTTCTTGAGAAGAAAGGCTATGAGGTCGTTACCGTGAGTAACGGAACCGATGCCATAGACCAGTGTCGGCAGAAAACGTTCGACCTTATACTGCTTGACGAGATGATGCCCGGACTCAGCGGTCTGGAGACACTGCAGAAAATAAAGGAAATATCGCCTGCCACGCCGGTTGTAATGGTTACCAAAAGCGAAGAAGAGGATATCATGAACCAGGCTATAGGCTCGAAGATTGCCGATTATCTGATAAAACCCGTAAATCCCAATCAGATACTTCTTTCGCTGAAGAAGAACATACATCGCAGGGAGATTGTGACGGAAGTGATGCAGAGCGGGTATCAGCAGAATTTTCAGGATATAGCCTCGCAGATTGACAGGTGCGAGACATATCGCGACTGGATGGATGTGTATAAGCGTCTTGTACATTGGGAGCTGGAACTGAGCAGTGCCGACAGCAGCATGAAGGACATGCTTATGATGCAGAAAGAAGAGGCAAACAGCGGTTTCGTGAAGTATGTGAAAAATCATTATATGGACTGGATTGCTTCCATTGCCGCAGAGCAGGGCGGAGTGTCGGACAGTCGCGGTGCCGCCTCTCTCGGGCGCCTTGTTTCGGCAAACATGCGTTTCGGCAAACAGCGCGGGGTTTCGGGCGTGAGTGATACGGATGCCGGCGACCGCCCGATGATGAGTCCCGATATATTCAAGAAAAAAATATTCCCCCTTATAGACAGCGGTGAGAAAGTCTTTCTCATCGTCATAGACAATTTCCGCTATGACCAGTGGCGCGTGTTGTCGGCAGAGATTGGCGATATGTTCGATATTGAAGAGAGCATGTACATGACGATATTGCCCACTGCCACGCAGTATGCCCGTAATGCAATATTCAGCGGATTGATGCCCGACAGGATAGCCGAAATGTTTCCGGACCTGTGGGTGGAGGAAGACGAGGACGAGGGCAAGAACCTCAACGAGCGCCCGCTGATACAGACACAGTTCGATCGTTTCCGCCGCAAGGACACATTTTCGTATCATAAAATAAACGACTCGAATGGAGCAGACAAGTTCATACAGCAGTTCAATCAGTTGCGTAACAATGACCTGAACGTGCTTGTGATAAATTTCATCGACATGCTCAGCCATGCACGTACCGAGCTGAAGATGGTGCGCGAGCTTGCCAACAACGAATCGGCATACCGCAGCATCACGCTCAGCTGGTTCCGCCACTCGGTGCTTTCAGAGCTTTTCAAACTGCTTGCACAGAGCAACCACACGGTGGTGATAACCACCGATCACGGCAGCATACGTGCCTCAAAACCCGTAAAGATAATTGGCGACCGCAATACCAATACCAACCTGCGATATAAGTTGGGCAAGAACCTCAATTATAATCCCAAAGAGGTGTTTGTGATAAAAGAACCGCGCAAGGCACTTCTGCCGGCTCCCAACCTCAGCACATCGTATGTGTTTGCTACGGGCGATACGTTCTTTGCCTATCCTAACAACTATAACTATTACGTGTCATACTATAAAGACACATTCCAGCACGGTGGCATTTCTATGGAAGAAATGCTTGTGCCGCTTATAACACTTAAAGAAAGAAAGAGATAAACATACATTTATGGAGATAATAATAGACTCGTTGGAGAATATTGATGCGGTTGCAAAGACATTCGCAGGGCACATGGGCGACAGTAAAGTTTTTGCTTTCTATGGAAACATGGGAGCGGGGAAGACCACATTTATCAAAGCGCTGTGCCGTTACATGGGTGTAGACGATGTCATAACATCGCCCACATTCTCTATTGTAAACGAATATCATTGCGCCGAAGACTGTGGTATTATATACCATTTCGACTTTTACCGCATAAAGAAACTTGACGAAGTATATGACATGGGCTATGAGGAATATTTCTATAGCGGCAGTCTCTGCTTCATAGAGTGGCCCGAACTTATAGAGGATCTTTTGCCTGAAGATGCACTGAAAGTTACAATAGAGGAGACAGAAAGCGGGGCAAGGGTTGTCAGATTTTGACATGGCAGCCTTGCGGACGCTGTGCCCTCACATTTTGCAGAAGCTGATGTGCATGGAAATACTATTTCATGAAAATGGATAAACGTATGCCCGGCATCACATTTTGGACATAATAAAAAAGACATTCAATGGCGGATGTGCCTCTTGAATGTCTTTTCTTGTTGTAGCGGGACCCAGGATTGAACTGGGGACCTCATGATTATGAATCATGCGCTCTAACCGGCTGAGCTATCCCGCCAACTCCATTGTTGTTATTGCGGGTGCAAAGGTAAGGCAAATAATCGGAATATGCAAGAATGTTTTGATATTTTTTTGCATGTGAGTGATAAAATATATTAGGAGAGGATGAAATATAAGCAGATGCAATATAATGATAATTAATTTCTGACATCTGTTTTGCGTAAAATGGCTGACTGTGTTCCGGAGTGACAGCCAAGGTGTTTGGGGCTTCATTCGCGACAGGCATGTTCCGTTCAATGACCTTGTTGCGCGGCAGGTAGCAAACACGCTTGATGACGCCTTTGCAACTTTCATGAAATCAAGATGTTACCTTTTAGCTTCTAAAAGGTGCCGTTTCAGCGTGCGAAAGGTCGCCTTTTGGCTCTTGAAAGATGGCCTTTCGGACACTGTTTTGCCGTGTTATACCTTCACATACATTATTCATAAAAATATAAAAACATGTTGGTTTCTGATAATTTTATACTAATTTTGCATGTCGGTATATGATACCGGACTTGCGGAAAATCATGATTCACGTAAAGAAATTAGATATATTTATAGCCAAACAGTTTGGTGTGCTTTTTGTCGGAGCTTTCTTCATCTGTCAGTTTGTGCTGATGATGCAGTTTCTGTGGAAGTATGTCAACGAACTTATAGGCAAAGGCTTGTCTGTAGAAGTCCTTGCCCAGTTTTTCGGCTATATGGCTCTTATTCTTGTTCCGCAGGCTCTTCCGCTTGCGATACTTCTTTCCGCCCTTATAACTTTCGGCAATCTTGGAGAGAGCAGCGAGCTTACGGCTATTAAGGCGGCAGGCATTTCGCTCATGCAGGCGTTCCGTTCGCTTATTGTCATTGTTGTCTTTATCTCGTTGGGGTCGTTCTATTTCCAGAACGTGGTGGGACCCAATGCCAACATGTCGTTTGCCCGCCTGCTGATGTCGATGAAGCAGAAAAGTCCGGAACTAGAGATACCCGAAGGCATATTTTATGACGGCATACCGCAGTGCAATCTCTATGTGCAGAAGAAGAATGTGGAGACCGGCATGCTGTATGGTATCATGATATACAGGATGACGGACAGTTATGAAGACGCGGCGATAATACTTGCCGACTCCGGCATGCTTCAGTCAACGGCAGAGAAGAAACACCTTGTTCTGAGCCTTTACGACGGTGAGTGGTTTGAGAACATGAAGTCGCAGGAGTTTGCCGGCAGCGCAAGTGTGCCGTACAGGCGCGAGACATTCGTAAGAAAAAAGATTGTGCTTGATTTTGATGCCGACTTCAATGTGGCGGATGCAGGTGCGCTGTCCAACAATTCGCGCGGTAAGAGCATATCGCAGATAAGACACGACATCGACTCGCTGACCCATGTATATGACAGTATAGGACGGGCTTTCTACCATGACATGCGCCGTGTGTCGTGGGCTTTGCCTGCATTTTCGGCAAAAGACTCGTTGCGCGCCGTTAAAATGGCGTCTACAAAGAGTTTCAATATAGACACGGTGTATAACCGTATGCCGGAAGAAAAGAAACTTGAGGCGGTGAACTATGCGATGGGGCAGGTAAGGTCTGCTATAAGCGACCTTGATTTTAAGGGCATGATAACTTCCGACGGTGACAGGATTATCCGTCAGCATCGCATAGAGGAGATAAACAAGTTTACGGTGGCTCTGTCTTGTCTGCTGTTCTTCTTTATCGGCGCGCCTCTCGGCGCGATAATCCGAAAGGGCGGATTAGGCGTACCGGTGATAATATCGGTATTGGTGTTCATTGTCTATTACATATTTGACAATATGGGCTATCGCATGGCACGCGGAGGCATGTGGACGGTGTGGTTTGGAAAGGGGATTGCCCTTGCTGTGCTGTCACCGCTTGCGGTGTTCTTTACATATAAGGCGAACAACGATTCGGTAGTGTTCAATATAGATATGTATCGTAATCTCCTGATGAGGCTTCTCGGACTGAGACTGAAACGGCATGTGTCATTCAAGGATGTTATAATAGAAACTCCACGCTACGATCACGATGTTGAAGTGCTGGAGCGTATATCTGCCGAAATTTCCGAGTATTCGCGAAGCCACAACTTACTGTTTGCGCCCAATGTTGTCAATGTGTTCTTCAGGTATAGTCCGGACAACAGTATCGCCGTTATCAGCGAAGAACTGGAGGAGGTTATCGAGGACCTGTCAAATACAAGAGACCCGAAGATATTGACCGAACTGAGTCATTATCCGTTTATGGCGGTCAAAGCCCATACCCGTCCGTTTGAGCGTAAATGGCTTAATATAGTTGCGGCACTGGTCGTGCCGGTGGGTATATTCCTTTATATAAGGATGTGGCGGTTCCGCTTGAGACTGTATCGCGACCTGCGTGCGGTGAGACATTCAAACAGTGTTATTGTCCGTCGTATACGTCAGATGAAGTTTGAGGGTTTGCGGCGCTGATGTATCATGTTGTCCGATGATCAGGACAATGGGCGCGGCAGACTGTATTATATAATATAAATAGGTGTAAGATGTTTATGGAAAAGTTGAAACTTAACAGTATAGAAGAAGCCGTTCAGGATTTTAAGAACGGTAAGTTCGTCATTGTAGTAGATGATGAGGATAGGGAGAATGAAGGCGATCTTATCATTGCTGCGGAAAAAATAACGGCGGAGAAGGTAAACTTCATGCTGAAATATGCTCGTGGAGTGCTTTGTGCCCCTACCACTATTTCGCGTTGTGATGAACTTGACCTGCCGCATCAGGTTACGGACAACACCTCTGTACTCGGTACACCTTTCACGGTGACGATTGATAAACTGGACGGATGTACCACCGGCGTCTCCGCGCACGACCGTGCAGAAACCATAAAGGCGCTTGCCGATCCGGCATCAAAACCCGGTTCGTTCGGACGCCCCGGACATGTAAGTCCGTTGTATGCACAGGATAATGGTGTGCTTCGTCGCAGCGGACATACGGAGGCGACGATAGATCTTTGCCGTATGGCAGGACTCTATCCGGCAGGGGCATTAATGGAAATAATGAACGACGACGGGACAATGGCGCGCCTGCCCGAACTGATAGAGTTCGGCAAGAAGTATGATCTTAAAGTTATCTCCATTAAAGACATGATAGCATACCGTCTTAAGCACGAGACTCTTGTGGAACGTGGTGAGGAAGTTGACATGCCGACGGAGCACGGACATTTTAAGTTGGTACCTTTCCGGCAGACAAGCAACGGACTGGAACACATGGCGCTGATAAAAGGAGAGTGGACCGACGATGAACCGGTGATGGTGCGTGTACATTCGTCGTGTGCTACGGGCGATATCCTCGGAAGCAAGCGCTGTGACTGCGGCGAGCAGTTGCATAAGGCGATGGAGATGATAGAGAGAGAGGGCAAGGGTGTAGTGGTCTACATGCAGCAGGAAGGTCGCGGCATAGGGCTGATGAACAAGATTGCGGCTTATAAGTTGCAGGAAGAAGGACTTGACACGGTGGATGCCAATGTGCACCTCGGCTTTAAACCTGATGAACGCGACTACGGGTGCGGCGCGCAGATACTGCGTGAACTTGGCGTGCGTAAGATGCGCCTGTTGACAAACAATCCTGTAAAGAGGATAGGGCTTGAGGCATACGGACTTGAGATAACCGAGAATGTTCCGATAGAGGTTACTCCCAACGAATATAATATAAGGTATCTTGAGACAAAAAAAGAGCGTATGGGACATACGCTTCACCTGTAATATTGTCGCATAAAAGCATAACTTGTCAGATTGCAAGCGGAACTGTGAAATAATTTTCGCTTTATTCGTTTGATAGGATAAAAATAAGTAAATTTGCAATACGTAACTTAAGTATAGAATAATATGGCACAATTATCAGAACGTCTTAATCGTCTTTCTCCTTCGGCAACACTAGCCATGTCGCAGAAAAGCGGCGAGATGAAGGCGCAGGGCATTGATGTAATAAACATGAGTGTCGGCGAACCGGACTTCAACACTCCCGACCATATCAAGGAAGCGGCAAAGAAGGCGGTGGACGAAAACTACTCGCGCTATTCTCCGGTGCCCGGATATGCGGACTTGAGAAATGCCATTGTGGCGAAGTTGAAGAACGAAAACGGACTGGAATATACTGCGAATGAGATACTTGTGTCTAACGGTGCAAAGCAGAGCGTTTGCAATGCCATTATGGCTCTTGTCAATGACGGCGAGGAGGTTGTAATACCCGCACCGTACTGGGTGAGTTATCCGCAAATGGTGAAGCTCGCCGGAGGTGTCCCCGTGATAATAGAGGCAGGTTTTGAACAAAACTTTAAGATTACGCCGGAGCAGCTTGAGGCGGCAATAACCCCAAAGACAAGAATGTTGATATTGTGCTCTCCGAGTAATCCTACGGGTAGTGTATATTCTGAAACTGAACTGAAAGGATTGGCAGAGGTAATAAGGCGTCATGACGATGTGTTTGTTCTTGCCGATGAGATATACGAACATATTAATTATACCGGCAGACATTACAGCATAGCTTCGATAAACGGAATGAAAGAGCGTTCGATAATTGTAAACGGCGTGTCGAAAGCATATGCCATGACGGGTTGGCGCATAGGATATATCGCGGCACCGGAGTGGATTGTCAAAGGTTGCAACAAGTTGCAGGGACAATATACCAGCGGACCTTGTTCTGTGAGTCAAAAAGCTGCAGAGGCAGCATATACTTCATCGCAGGAGTGTGTTGCTGAGATGCGTAATGCTTTTAAACGACGTCGCGACCTTATTGTCGGTCTTGCAAAAGACATACCGGGGCTTGAAGTAAATGAACCGGAGGGAGCATTTTATCTGTTCCCTAAGTGTAGCAGCTATTTCGGGAAAAGTTATGACGGGCACACGATAAGGACTTCAACAGATCTTGCATTGTTCCTTTTGGAGGACGGACATGTAGCGACTGTCGCAGGCGATGCTTTCGGCGATCCGTATTGTTTCAGAATGAGTTATGCCACAAGCGATGACAATATACGTGAGGCAATGTCGCGGATAAAGAATTCGCTGGCAAAGTTAAAGTGACAAGTGACAATGCAATATGTGATGATTGGAAATCGGATAAAAACATTGTTAAATCTCATTAACAACACAAGTTATTTATCTTTATTTGTTATCTTTGCAGATAGTAAAAACCAAAATCTAATATTGCGCAGCTTTTGCTTATAACAAACTCTGTTAAATAACGTATCTGAATTTTTATAACTTAAATTTATTAATAACTAAAAAACTAAATCAAAATTATGGCAACTACAAAAAATGTGGCTGGTCCGAAGAAATCGGGCTTCCAAGGTGTTAGAGATGCAATTTGGATCATTGTTATATGTTTCGCTATTGCATTCTGTTTCTATCAGTTCTTCCTCGGTAATCCCGATAACTTCGAGGGTGGCGACCGCGCAGGACATCCCGCAAACCTTATGGGTACAATCTATAAAGGTGGTATCGTTGTGTCTATCATCCTTACATTGTTGCTCACTGTTATAGCTCTTGGTGTTGAGCGTTACCTCGCTCTTCGCGTTGCTTTCGGCAAGATGCCTCTTCCTAAGTTCACAGCAGAAGTGAAGGCTGCCATCAAAGCCGGCGACTTTACTAAGGCTCAGGGTCTTTGCGACAAGATGAGAGGTTCTGTGGCTAACGTTGTTTCCGCTTCGTTGAAGGCTTACAAGGAAATGGAAAGCGCACAGGGTATAAAGAAGAGTCAGAAGGTTGCTAAGATACAGCAGGCTCACGAAGAGGCAACACAGCTTGAAATGCCTACACTTCAGATGAACTTGCCTATCGTTGCTACAATCGTTACTCTTGGTACACTTACCGCTCTGTTCGGTACTGTGTTGGGTATGATCAACTCATTCCAGGCTCTTGCTGCCGGTGGTGGTGGTGACTCTCTCCAGCTTTCTGCAGGTATCTCTGAGGCGTTGGTTAATACTGCTTCTGGTATTTTGACTTCATGGTTCGCAGTTGTTATCTATAACTTCTTCACAAATAAGATCGACAAGCTTACATATGCTCTCGATGAAGTTGGTTACACAATAGCACAGACTTACGAAGCTAACCACGCAGACGAAGCTTAATTTTACTAACCCTTTAATTTTTTATCGCTATGGGTAAAGTAAAAATTAAGAAGAACGATATCTGGATTGACATGACTCCTATGTCTGACGTGATGGTTCTTTTGCTCACATTCTTCATGTTGACATCAACATTCGTAAAGGATGAGGCAGTGAAAGTAAACACGCCGGGGTCGGTGTCTGAAATCAAGGTTCCGGAGACAGACGTTCTGCAAATCCTTGTCGACAATGAAGGCAGGGTATTCCTCGGACTGGACAAGCCCGCTTCGATGCAGGCTGTTCTTCAGGATGTTGCAGGACAGTATGGTCTGAAACTCAATGCAAAGCAGGAGAAGACTTTTATGAGTCTCGCTTCTTTCGGAGCTAATGTGAACGAAATGTCTGACCTGCTTTCTATGGAGCAGGCTAAGATAAACGGCATCCAGGCTAAGAAAGGTATACCTACGGATAGTATTGACGGTGGTATGAGCCAGTTCCAGACTTGGGTTAAGGCGGCAGACGATGCAGTGCCGGATCTCAAGATTTCTATAAAGGCCGACCAGAAGACTCCGTATAAGGTTGTAAAGAAGGTGATGTCTGAATTGGCAGACATGGATATGAACCGTTATTATCTTATTACTCAACTCAAAACCCAGGAGGATTAAGAATGGCAAAGAAAAAAGCAAGTAAGCAGAAGAAAATGAACGTCCGCGTAGACTTTACGCCTATGGTGGACATGATGATGCTTCTTATTACGTTCTTTATGCTCTGTACGTCTTTGAGCAAGCCGCAGACAATGCAGCTTACAATGCCGAGTAATGATGAGAACATCAGTGACGAGAACAAAAATGCTTCAAAGGCATCACAGACAATTACGATCTATGCCTGTGCAAATGATAAGATATGCTATATCGAGGGTATTCCGGACTATAACAATCCGGCTTGTCTTAAAGAGACAACATGGGGAAGTAAGGGTATCCGCGATGTGCTTATCAACCACTTGACAGAAGAGGGTATAGCTCCTGTTGCCAAAATATTGGATGCAAAGCATAAACTCGAAGCTGAAAAGAAGAAGAACCCGAAACTGTATGAAGGTCCTGCAGGTGAGGAGAGATTCCAGAAGGAACTTGCCAAAATAAAGGGTGGTGAGATTAATGGTGAGAAAATACCTACCATGACAATCGTCATCAAACCTACCGACGGTGCTTCATATAAGAATGTGGTGGATGTTCTGGACGAGATGCAGATATGCAGTATAGGTAAATACGTAATCGACAAGATTAATGAGGATGACCTGAAGCTTCTTGGCTCAAAGGGACTGAAATAATCAATATTGTTGACAAAGTATTAATATTAACCATTAAAACTAATAAACAATGTCAAAGATAGATTTGGTATCGAACGACTGGTGCGACCTTGTCTTTGAAGGCAAAAACAAAGAATACGGAGCTTATAAACTTCGTAAAGGCACATCAAAGCGTAATATATTTGCATTGATAGTCATACTGCTTGCTACCGTCCTGTTATTCCTCGGTGTTTCTATTGTACGTATGGTTGAGGCTGCTCAGAAAGAGAAATATACTGATGCAGTTGAGCTTTCAGCCATTGCAGAGCAGAAGAAAAAGCCGGAGGTAAAGAAAGAAGTTGTGAAAATCGAACCGAAAAAGGTTGTAGAGCAGGTTAAGAACTCTATCAAGTTTACTCCGCCTGTCATTAAGAAAGACAGCGAGGTTAAGCCGGAAGAGGAACTTAAACAGCAGGAAGACCTTGTAAAGACTAATACGGCTATCGGTGCAATCGATGTAAAGAATGGCTCGGATGATGGTGTTGTGATGAGACTTGACGAGAAGATTAAAGAACCGGAACCTGTAAAGGCTGATCCGGTTGAGAATAAAGTCTTCGATGTAGTTGAGCAGCAACCTTCGTTCCCCGGTGGTCCTGCGGCACTTAACAGCTGGCTTCGTGAGAACATCAAGTATCCGGTTGTTGCAGCCGAGAACGGTGTTGAAGGACGTGTAACCGTACAGTTCGTCGTTGAGCGTGACGGTTCCGTTTCAGGAGCACATGTTGTGAAGTCGGTTGATCCTTCGTTGGATAAAGAGGCTCTCCGTGTGGTTAGTCGCATGCCGAAGTGGATACCCGGTAAGCAGAACGGACAGTCTGTTCGTGTAAAGTTCTTTGTTCCGGTAACATTTAGATTACAGTAAGAAATGACAAAAAAGCTATTCAGCAACATATTTGTTGGATTAATTACATTAGGATTCTTCTCGGCTTGTACCGAGAAGAATCCTTCTAATAGAACTGATACCTATTCGTCGGGCAAGATAGTCTTTGCCGCAGACGAAAGTTTCAGTACCATTTTGAATGAGGAAAAAGCGGTTTTTGAATCGAAATTCCGTGAAGCAGAGGTTGAACCTTTTTATACAAATGAGCTTGATGCTATAAATCTGCTGATGAAAGACAGTGTTCATCTGGTTGTGGCGGCTCGTGACCTGACACAAAAAGAAAAGAAAAATCTTGTGTCGCGTAATTTAAAGGCGGTGACATTTCCCATAGGGTATGACGGTCTAGCCTTTATTGTGAACAAGGAGAATACCGATACCTGTATTACGGTACGTGATGTAAAACGTATCCTTAGCGGTGAGGTAAAGAACTGGAGTGACGTATACCCCGGTTCGAAGAGAGGCAAGATAGAAGTGATATTCGATAATAAGCAGTCGAGTGCCGTTCATTTCTGTGTTGACTCGATATTAGGCGGAAAACCCATTAACAGTGAAAATATCGTAGCCGGAAAAACAAGTAAGGAAGTTATAGACTATGTTGAGGCTACTCCCGGAGCCATTGGAATTATTGGCTCGAACTGGTTGTATGACGGTCGTGACACGACAAACATCACATTTAAGAAAAACATAAATGTTATGGCTGTGTCGAAAATGGAAACAGCCACCCCGATGAACTCGTGGAAACCTTATCAGGCATATTTCCTTGACGGGCGTTATCCGTTTGTAAGGACAATATATGCCCTTGTTTGTGACCCGCTAAGGGCATTGCCTATGCATTTTGCCCAGTTTATAAGCGACCCCACAGGGCAGCTTATTATACTCAAGAGCGGTCTTCTTCCATACCGTGGAGACATTCAGATAAGGAGTATAAAAGTAAATAAGGAATAACGATAGTCGATATTGCATATTGTATTAACTTAAAAACAGGAAACAGGTAATATGAAAACATTAAAATACATTTTGGCAGGTGTTATGGCTATAGGCTCATACACTGCATCGTTTGCACAGCAGGATGTGAAGGCACAGATAGATGCCATCACCAAAGTTATTGCTGACAATAAGAAAGATTTGAAGGCTGTTGAGCCTCAGGTAAAGGATTTTGTAAAGGCTAACAAGAAGAACGCAGAGGCTCTTGTCGGTTTGGGACGTGCTTATCTTGCCATTAAAGATACGCTCAACTCAAAGAAATACGGTGAGCAGGCTGTAAAGGTAAACAAGAAATACGGCGACGGTTGGATTCTTCTTGGTGACATCGAAGCCCTTAAGGATGACGGTGGTGCTGCCGCACAACAGTATCAGCAGGCAATATATTTTGACCCGCAGAATCCTCAGGGATATATCAAGTATGCCTGGGTTTATCGCGGAAGAAGTCCGCAGCAGGCTGTAGAGCAGCTTGAGCAGTTGCGTACCATAAAGCCGGATTATCCTGTTGATGCAGAAGCCGGTCATATATACTATCTTGCCAACAATCGTGAAAAGGCAAAGGAATACTATTCAAAGGTTGATGTAAACAAACTTGACAAGAGCTATCTTTCAGAGTATGCACGTGCGTTGCTACTCACCGGGGATTATGAAAAATGTCAGGAAGTTGCTGCTTTCGGTGTAACGAAATATCCGAAGGATGTCACTCTTAACCGTGTTGCCATGTTGGCATATAATGCTTCAAAGAAGTATGACAACGCTGTTGTGTATGCTGAAACATTGTTTAACAAGACCGATTCATTGAAAGCTACGGATTTGGATTATAGCAACTACGCTTTGGCTCTTCAGGGAACGAAACAGTGGGACAAGGCTATTGAGATGTATAACAAGGCTATGGAGCTTGTTGAAGGCGGACAGGATGCAAAAGCCCAGGTTGTGAAGATGATATCAGATGTATATAAGGAAAAGGGCGATTTCGATTCGTCTATTGCCAAGTACAGCGAATATCTCAAGATGAGCAGCAAACCTTCTGCAGGTGAAATCAACGGACTTGCATCTCTTTATATGGAACAGGCATCGGCGCTTGCCGGCGAGCCGCAGATTGCTGCTATCAAAAATGCCATTGCAACTTATGGAATGCTTGAAGAAAAATATCCGGAACAGGCTGTTTTTGCAAACTTCCTTATGGCAAAGCGTTCCGAACTGTTAGATCAAGATCGTAGCAAAGCCCTTGCAAAGCCTTACTATGAGAAAGTGGTAGGTCTGCTTGAGGCACAGGGCAATCTTGACGATACAGACAAGAGCCGCCTTGTTACGGCATACGAGTATCTGGCACACGTAAGCGTTTTGCAGGACAACAATGAGAAAGCACTTGAATATTGTGACAAAGCATTGGCTATCAATCCTGCTGCAGACATTGCAACACAGATCAAGAATGCTCTTAACAAACAGTAATTCAGCTGAAAGAAATTATTAGTAACAGATTATAAAACAATAAAGCCCGGAAAGCATTGAAGTTTTCCGGGCTTTATTATTTTGCCGGTAGGTACACTCGGGGCTGCGGCAAATCAGTGTGGATACACATCAAATCTATGCAAGTTCGTTATCCATAATTCACGTATAATCTGTAATTCCGGTTGTTGAACGTCATCGGTTACGGTGGCATTTTTCATGTATAGCTATTAGAAAGCCGTGAAATATGCGCTGATAGAAATATCGTCTTACAGTTGATGTTCATCCGTAAGATTGTTAATACAAATCAATAAGGCTCGTTAATATAATTCGTAAGGCTCGTTAATATAATCCGTAAGCCTCATTAATATGAAGCTGTACACGGTATTCCGGATGCTATTACACGGTCGCGTATACCGTCGAGTTCCTCTTTTGTTGCTTTCTTAAGCCCATGTTCAGGTGTCTCGCGGTCTATGGTATATATCATCACTTCGCGTGGACTGATATATTTCAAGGCTTCAAGCCACGGCGTAACGTACTTATCTCCCGTGTTGTCAACGCTCTCCCCGTTGGCAGTGCCTTTCATGAACATTGTCTGTATTATCACGTTCCCGTTGAAAGAACGCATCGACTCTATTATTTTATCCACGTCATAACCCGTTCCAACCGGTCTGTCAACTCTGTTGATATATTCCATGTCCACCGTGTCCAGTTTCAAGATGTTGTTGTCTACGAGCATCAACGCATCGTGTACATCTGACAGATGCGCCCTTGTCGAGTTGCTTAATACAGACACTTTGGCTTTAGGGCAATACCTGTTTCGCAGTTCTATCGTATCGTTTATAATCTCCGCAAACTGCGGATGTGCCGTCGGTTCCCCGTTGCCGGCAAATGTCAGCACATCCGGAACGATGCCCTCCGCACCCATTTCCCTCAGTTTGGCTTCCAATCCGTCTGCCACTTCCTTTCTCGACGGTCGTCCGGACTTTGGTTGGTTGTCACCATTAAAGCCGCATTCGCAATATATACAGTCGAAAGTGCATATCTTTCCGTCTGCCGGCATGAGGTTTATTCCCAATGATATGCCGAGCCGTCGGCTGTGTACAGGTCCGAATATAGGTGCCGGATATATTATTGTTGCCATATTCCTTATATATAATATATTATTAATATTCGAACAAAGGTATATAAAAAAAGCGGATGACTGTTGTTAATAGTAGTTAAACCGTTGTCAGGCAGAAGTTTTTTTTGTTACTTTGCAGCAAATTAGGTGTGTTATAGCCATTAAGTAATGAGCAATAAAAAGAAAAGAAGAAACTGTCGGCACGGCTTGCAGGGCATAACGTTGTGCATAAGCACGGCATTAGTCCTCATTCTGCTTGGCATGGTTGTGTTTTCCGTCCTTACGGCGCAGAACCTTTCCGCATACGTGAAGGAAAACCTAACAGTATCCATGATACTCAGTGAGGATATGAACAATTCCGAAGCTTTGCAACTCAGCAAGGATATTGCAAAGCGCAAATACGTCAGCAAAGTAGACTTTATAAGCAAAGAACAGGTACTGAAAGAACAGACTGCCGCAATGGGTACGGATCCGAGCGAGTTCATCGGTGCCAACCCCTTTGTGTCTTCTCTTGAACTCAGACTAAGGGCAGGCTATGCCAACACCGACTCCCTGCGCTGGATTGTAAAAGACCTGAAGAAAAACAAGAAAGTAACCGACATCACATACCCGCAGGACCTTATGGACAGCGTTAACGACAATCTCCGCAAGATAAATCTCGTGTTGCTTGTCCTTGCCATACTTCTTACCTGCGTTTCTTTCTCATTGATCAACAACACGGTGAAGCTGGGTGTCTATGCCCGCCGTTTCAATATACACACCATGAAGCTCGTAGGTGCATCGTGGGGCTTTATCCGTCGCCCGTTTTTACGGAAGGCAATGACTATCGGACTTATAGCTGCCGTCATTGCCAATGCCGTACTTGCGGCAGGCATATACCTCCTATATACCTATGAACCGGGTGTTATAGCCGTTATCACATGGCAGGTAATGGCAATCACCGGAGCCTCCGTTTTCCTCTTCGGAATACTTATCACGCTGCTTTGTGCATATTTTTCCGTGAACAAGTTTCTTAAGATGAAGGCAGGCGACCTGTATAAGATATGATAAGAACAATATTTTAATATAAACACCATTTGCCGGCGACAGCGCTGCATGCGTGCCGCCGCAGATAAACAATGACAAGCAAAATGGACAAAAAAAATCTTGCGTTTAATAAAACCAACTTCATATTCCTTGCAGCAGGCATGTTGGTTGTAATAATCGGTTTCATACTGATGAGCGGAAGCGGTTCTACAGAGACGACGTTCAATCCCGAAATCTTCAGCCCCATGCGCATAAAGGTGGCTCCCGTCGTATGTTTTATCGGCTTCGTGTCAATAATTTTCGCCATTATACATAAACCCAAGGATACAGACAGACAATAAGCAATGAGTTGGTTTGAAGCACTTATCCTCGGTCTGCTCCAAGGACTGACCGAGTATCTGCCTGTAAGCAGCAGCGGTCATCTTGCCATCGGTGCCGCACTTTTCGACATAGAAGGCGAAGAAAACCTTACGTTTACAATCCTTGTCCACGTGGCTACCGTTCTCAGTACGCTCGTGATACTGTGGAAAGAGATAGCATGGATATTCAAAGGACTTTTCAAAGGGACGCTGAACAGCGAGACCCGATATGTACTCAACATCCTTGTCTCGATGATACCGGTGGGCATTGTCGGCGTGTTTTTCAAGGACAAAGTTGAAGAAATCTTCGGTTCCGGACTGTTCATCGTCGGGCTGATGCTCCTCGTGACAGCCTTGCTGCTCACTTTCTCATACTATGCAAAGCCGCGGCAGAAGGAAAACATCAGTCTTAAAGACGCGTTTATCATAGGGCTTGCACAGGCAGCCGCCGTCATGCCCGGACTGTCACGGTCGGGCAGCACCATTGCAACCGGACTTCTTTTGGGCAACAAGAAAGAGAAACTTGCACAGTTCTCCTTTCTCATGGTGATACCTCCGATATTGGGCGAGGCACTTCTCGACACAGTGAAGATGGTCAAGGACGGTGCACAGGCAGCCGTCGGCGACATCCCCGTGATGTCTCTTGCCGTAGGTTTCATTGCAGCATTCGTTGCCGGATGTCTTGCATGCAAGTGGATGATAAACATCGTGAAGCGAGGAAAACTTATATACTTTGCCGTTTATTGCGCCATTGCCGGAGCCGTAACATTAATCCTGTCATAACTTTCCGGTATATGAATTTCACCCAAGGCGAAATAATCTGTATCGACAAACCCTATGGCATGTCCAGCTTCGGGGCACTGGCGCGTGTGAGATACCTCATCTCCCGTCATCTCGGGGTGAAGCGTGTAAAGACCGGACATGCCGGAACCCTCGACCCGCTTGCCACCGGTGTCCTCATCATCTGTACCGGGCGCAAGACCAAGATGATAGAAGAGCTCCAGGCACACACAAAGGAATATACAGCCACGCTCAAACTCGGGGCAACCACTCCCAGCTATGACTGCGAGCATACCGTGGACTTCACCTATCCCACAGCTCACATCACGCGTCGGTTGATAGAAGACACGTTGCAGCGTTTTGTAGGTGAGATACATCAGATACCGCCGTCTTATTCGGCATGCAAGGTGGGCGGCAAACGCGCTTACGAACTCATGCGCAAGGGGCACGACGTAGAGCTCAAACCCAAAGTGTTGCGCATAGACGAGATAGAACTGACGTCGTTCAATCCCGCGACAATGCAGGTTGGCATAAGGGTGGTGTGCGGCAAGGGCACATACATACGTGCATTGGCACGCGACATAGGTACAGCCATTGGCAGCGGAGCCTATCTCACGTCATTGCGGCGTACACGTGTCGGTAGCGTAAATGTCACCGACTGCATAACGCTCGATGCTTTTCCGGCATGGCTTGAACAACAGACAATAGAAGATAATATAACAGGAGGAGATAAATAGAACTATGAAACTGTCACAATTTAAATTCAAACTTCCGGAGGAACTTATAGCTCTCGAGCCTCCATATCATCGCGACGAGTGCCGTCTTATGGTTATTCATAAGAAATCGCAGAAAATAGAAATGCACAAGACCGATGCCGACGGCAACACGCTCAACGATGCCGACGGCAATCCCGTATGGCTTGATTTCCGTAACGTACTCGATTATTTCGATGAGGGCGATACCTTTGTCTTCAACGACACAAAGGTGTTTCCGGCACGCCTTTACGGCACAAAGGAGAAGACAGATGCCAAGATCGAGGTATTCCTGCTCCGCGAACTCAACGAGGAAATGCGCCTGTGGGATGTCCTTGTAGAGCCTGCCCGTAAGATACGTATAGGCAACAAGCTGTTCTTTGACAGCAGCGGAACCATGGTTGCCGAGGTCATTGACAATACCACAAGCCGCGGACGCACCCTGCGTTTCCTCTACGACTGCCCGCACGACGAGTTCAAACGCGAGCTTTATGCGCTCGGCGAGGCTCCGCTGCCGAGATATATCGTCGACAAGCGTGCGGCAAAACCCGAAGACCTTGACGACTTTCAGTGCATCTTTGCCCGCAAAGAGGGTGCCGTTACCGCTCCCGCTTCGGGTCTGCACTTCAGCCGCGAGCTGCTCAAACGCATGGAGATCAGGGGCATAGAGTTTGCATACGTCACGGTGCACTGTGCCCTCGGAAACTTCCACGACATAGAAGTGGAAGACCTTACAAAGCACAAAATGGATTCCGAACAGATGTTTATCGATGCCGAGGCATGCCGCATTGTCAACGGTGCCAAGTCGGCAGGGCGCCATGTGTGTGCCGTCGGGACAAGCGTTGTCAAGGCTACCGAGACGGCATCCGGCACGGACAATCAGCTCAAAGAGTACGAGGGGTGGACAAACAAGTTCATATTCCCGCCATACGAGTTCGGTGTGGCAGACTCTATGATAGCCAATTTCTATCATCCCATGTCCACACTGCTCATGTCTACTGCGGCTTTCGGCGGCTACGACCTTGTGATGCAGGCTTACGACCTTGCCGTGAAGAACGGCTATAAGTTCGGTTGCTACGGCGATGCCATGCTTATACTCAACGACTGATGCCGGATTTACACATATTATATCTCGCCCTCGGCGCCAATATCGGCGACAGAGAACAGACCATGAACAGGGCGATAGAACTTATAGAAGGAGCAGTGGGCACGGTTGTCCGCCGCTCCTCTTTTATTGAAACCGAGCCGTGGGGCTTCCTGTCTTCAAACCGTTTCATCAATGCAGTCGTATGCGTGCACACCGCCTTGTCGCCGTTCGAGGTGCTCCGGGCTACGCAGAACATAGAGAAACAGCTCGGCAGAACGGTCAAGTCGTCGGGTGGGGAATATCACGACCGCCCCATAGACATCGACATTCTGCTGTATGACGACATACATGTTGATACCCCCGAGCTGTGTATACCCCATCCCCTGATGCACGAACGCGACTTTGTAATGGTGCCGTTGCGCGAGATTATGGACGGGGAGGGGTGCATTTATGAATATAAAGGGAGATAGAAGAAGATAAAGGAAGACGAGAGGAAGGAGATAAGGGGAGATAGGAGAAGATAAAGGAAGATAAGAGATAAATGTTTTGTTTCTTGTTCTGAGACATTTGTCTTCTATCTTCTGTGGCGCAAGCCACATATCTTCTCCTATCTCCCCTTATCTCCTTCCTTAAAAACATATAAAACCAAAAATCCCCGTGGCAAATATTCATTGCCACGGGGATATGTTTTTTCGTTTAAAGCTGTGCCTTTTCTTATCGGCGCAGACCCAATGCCTTTACGATTGCACGATAACGTTCAACGTCGCGGTCGTAAAGATAGTCCAGCAGGGCACGTCTTTTACCTACGAGCATTGTCAGCGAACGTGTTGTCACGTGGTCCTTGTGGTTCTTCTTGAGGTGCTCTGTCAAGTGTGCGATACGGTATGTGAAGAGCGCTATCTGGCTCTCTGCCGAACCTGTATCGGTGTTAGACTTGCCATACTTGCCGAAGATTTCCTGTTTCTTAGCCTGATCTAAATACATAATTGTTTTGTTTGATTAATGTTGTTTTTATATTACATCCTTCTGATGACCGGTGCCTTAATCACAACACCGTCCCCATCGAATGCATCGGATTTTCCGAAATTCGGGTGCAAAGGTACTGATAAAAAGTGAAATACGCCAATGTTTGCGCTCAATTTTTACGGTATTATTAGATAAAAATGCTTTTTCCGTCATGTTTCTTGTCCTGTCTCTATGTTTTCCGGCGGGGTATGGGAGGTTGTGACGGGAGGTGGAAGAATAGCGGACAACGCGTTTTGTTGCTTATTTCGATACATCCTCCGGGGTGGTTTGTAATATAAAATGGAATAAGAATCTGAAGAACGCGCGTTAAAGCAAGGTATACGAGGGATATGTTGTGTACGGGGCTTTGTTTTACATATTGTAATACAAGATGTCGTTGCTGCTTTCTTTTTGTATTTTTCAAACGCCCGTGCTTCGCGTTTTTCCGTCCTCGCCACTCTTTTCCTGTAAATAACGCAAAAATGAGTGCGCAGTTGTAACCTTCCGTGTACCAGGCATTTGTGCTGTCCTTGTCGCTTTGTGTGCAGCGATATGCAATGTATGTTGTTGTAAAAGACGGCATTTTGCACCGCAAAGTGTGCCGTTTTAGGGTGCAAAAGGAGGCATTTAGGCATCCTAAGTGCCGTGTTTTACACTTCAAAGTGCCGCACTTCAGGTGCTGATACGGTTGTTATGTGACATATTTTGCCGCTTTTTGCTGTCTCAGACCTTGTTGTCCGCCTTTTCATTTATCTGGTTTGACTTTTCTCGAGGATGTTTTTAATTTGACAAGAATAAGCCTTTTCGGTGCTTTTTACTGACACATTGAACTGTTAAATATGCTGTATACGATAACGTTTACAGTTAAACAATGTGAAATTACCCCCCCCGTTTCATAAATAAGAATAATAAAACTACTTTTGCGCACCATTAATTCGGCGACTATTCCGCAGAGACAGGATGTCCCGTTGTGGAATCTTTTATAAAACATCGGCAATGTGTTTCTTTGAAAACAGCATGTAATCAAGTATTAATGCAGTTTTTTGAAAAGTAAAATAGTATAATAAATTTATAAGGTAAAAGTAGAAAGATGAGAAAGTTGTTGTTTATGATGCTGGCACTGCTGTCGGTATTGACAATTAAAGGCGAAACATTCGGCAAAGATGGAACATCATCTTGGACCGTTGAGGGTTCGGTGATGAGGATTACGATTGGAAACGCCGGTGATTTTGGTAATTATATTCCTAATGCCGGATATGGGTATACGCTTGTATCTGCAGCGCAAAATGCAGAACCAAAAGTTACAAAAGTTGTTGTTACAACCGCAGAAGGCGTGGCGCTCAATAGTGAAGATGCTGCTTCCTTCTATTTTGTAGGCGATGCAGGTTGTATAACAACTATTGACTTCATGGAAGCTGATTTTTCAGATGAGGCATCAGTTTCAGCACTTAATTTAAATCCTAATTCCGGAAGTGGCAATATAAGAAATATTATTGTTTCCGATGCCTATGCTTCTACTCCGGGAAGTTTTTGGAATAATGCCGTATTTAACTATTATGGTAGAACGCATGAAGGTCTTATTGCTGTAATAAATAATACAGACAAACTTGCATGGAATGACGTACGCGATGCGGAACCCAAACTTATACTACAGTCTGATGTGACGTCCGAGTTTGATTTGTCGGCTTCGGGCTTTACTGAGTTTAATTTTACCAACATAAATATATCGGCAGACATCACTGTTCCTGCAGGTTCTGCGGTATCTGTTGCCGATGAAAGTGCAAAGGCGTATATAAAAGGAACGGATAATGTCAAGGTGGAAAAGCCGGTTGCTCCCGCTGACAAGAACACTTTGGCTACGACGGTAGAAAATCTTAAGACGGACTTTGAGGCTTTTGTTGCTGAAAACGGCAAGGACGCTTTGAAGAAACTTATAATAACTGAAGGAACAATAACACAAGACGTATTGGATTATATTGCAGAAAATCTTAAGGACATTACGACGCTCGACCTCACTAACGCCACACTTCCCGACGGTGTGCGTATGAAAGAAGGTGATAAGGTAAACTGGGAAGTATTCATATTGCCCGTAGGTACAAAGATAAGCCCCAACTTCAAGGGCGGATGCTATCCTAATCTGAAGTTTGCCATGGCAGGCGGTTTCAACAAGATATGGCTTGTTTCGCAGAGGGCAAAAGGCGAGAGCAGCGCTTTCGGCAGTATTCTCGACATGATACCTGCGGAAATCAAGAACCAACCGGCAGAAAACCGTATGGGAGTTGCGTTTGTAGGCGAAGTGACCGTTGACGATGTCCTTTCTGTTGCAGGTAGTCATGATGCTCCTCTTGCCAATGCAAGGATATGGCACTTCCTTGCTGCTACGGGACTGACTATGGATGATTTCGCTACAGGCGGTAAACTTCTTGCAGGTCTTCAGGGCAACAACGACAATCCCACGGGACTTGTACTTATGCCCGGTGCTGATGTGGATAAAGTCGGATCTTATTATGCTTTGGGAAATATATACAGTCTGTCGGAAGACGAACGTACTCTTACGGTAAAGATATCTAAGACACATACGTTTGACATCGCACGTTTTACGACAATGAAGACGAGGATAGCCGTACTTAAGAACGCAGAAGTGGACGAACATATCATAAATGCCCTCAAAGGAACCAGACGTGCCGTGAGTGTTGACCTGTCGGGAATGTCTTTCCCGGATAACAGTGACGAAATATTGAGCGGTGTTACGGCTGGAAATGTCAAGGTGGTGAGAATTCCGAACGGGTGCGGGTTTGATATTAACCATTATGCAGGTACGACTTTCGGCGTGATTTCAAGGATAAAGACGGACGAGACACCAAACGTTGCCGTATCTTATCAGAGAGTTCCCGGTACGCTTAATAAGGTGCGTGAGTACAGAAGCAGCAGCATTATCAACAGCGAGTACATACGTTATCGCGGTGTGATGAACATGCACGACATCGAAAACATCTTTACCGGAGATAACAGCAACACCAATACGTACTATGACCTCAGCGATGTAAGGCTGGTGAAGTATATTAACGGTACGGTGGATGAGGAGAAAGACCCGATAGACTTCCATGAGGATATGATAACCGACCGTACTGTAGAGGACGGCAGAGACATGTCCGGACTTAAGAATGACTACGTTAAATATATAGCACTGCCCGAAGGAACGGAGATACCGGCGAACATAGATGCCTTTAAAACAGACAACTGCCCGCTGCTGCTCTGCATCGGTACTTTCGACAAGGCATCGCAGAAGCTGTCTTTCCATTCTTTTGAGGAGGGTTGTGTGGAGCCTGTGGTAAAGATGCTTGTTGACGACGGTGACAAGATTACGGCAGACAACGTCGTGAAAAATCTTGTCATGAGTGGAAAACTCAGATTTAGTGACATTGCGGCAAATGACGATAACTATGGCAAGGACGGACATTTTGGTTCGGAAGAGGGCGTAGCGGATGACGACGTAAAACCTAATGCCGCCTTCTCATCAGGAAATGCTCTTTTGTATATGCAGCTTTCGACAGCCGATTTTTCTAATGCCGTATTCCCTACGCAGACGGATATGGTATTCAGCAGGGCTGCAAGATATTCGGATGTGACAGAATTTAAACTACCCACATCTGCGGAGATGACAGTAATTCCTGACAACTGTATGAACGGTTTCAGTAATATACAGGAACTGTGCGTTCCTGCCAATTATGAGGTGATAGGCGAAAATGCATTCAGAGAGATGACCGGTCTGAAGAAGATGACTACAACACGGGTACAGGAAGGCAATGTCACAGATCGTGGAGAGAAAACGATAGTCCTTTCTGCTAATTTGAAGGAAATAAAATATGGTGCGTTCTGGGGTATAAACGGAATATACGATGTGTACGTACTTGCAGAGAAAGCACCTCTCTGCGTCAGCGGTGCCTTTGATGAAGCCATGTTGTACGGCAACAACGGATTTAAAAACGTCCACCCGATACAGCGTGTGAACTATATAAACGGAGAGCGAGTGATAGGCATGCTCCATTATCCGCGTGTATGCGCCGGTACGGATGAGGAGAAGAACTATACGGATATAACACGTGAATACACCCTGCTCGATGAGACAGGTGCCATGAACGGTGAGGGCGAACTGATAGCATGGCCCAAGCATGAGGAGTTCGGACGCTCATGGGCACAGGCTCGTAAAGAAGTTGAAGGCAGCGAAGGAAAACTGGCATATACATGGAACGCATGGGCTGCAGGTGCAAGCACATATGAAGAAGCTGTCGAGAAAGGCGGAATAGACAATACATGCACATACAACACCGATTATATGGGATGGCATGAGTTTGTGCTTGCGGAGAGCTATCACCGTAAGGCGCAGAACGATGGGCAGACACGTAACTACTCGCGATTCAAGGAGAATGACTGGTATACGCTTTGTGTGCCATATAACATTACACGTTCCATGCTTCGCGATATTCTCGGAGCAGAACCCGGCTCGGAGGTTACCGTTGACGGAAAGACCATAACGGCGGGTGCAGACGGGCTTTATCCGGATGTGCGTACACTGGTGCAGGTGAAGAGAAGCCGTAACAAGTCGCTTGTGACATTTGTATTCAGCGATAATCTTGCAGAAAAAGAAGTGGGTGGTATAAAGGGTGCTGATGTGGTTATAGAAAACGACGGACGTACATACAGGTATGTTGCTCCGGAGTTTGTCGGTGATAACGGTGACGACCCAGTGATAATCAAGGGTGGTTATCCTTACATAGTGAAACCGTATCTGCCTGCCGACAAGCTCAGTCTTTCGGCTTTGGGAGAATATCTCGTTAATATTCCTGTTGTAGGAAACAGTCCGGTGGGATATACCGTAAACGGAATGTCAAGAACTGCAACGGCTGCTCCTTATCCTGAACATAAGGTACATGCCATTGACGAGGACAAGAGTACGGCAGACGCTCCAACTTATGTATATCTTGAGAACAATGCGGCAGAGCCTTATTTCTATCATTTCATCGGCACATACTCTTATAAGGAAAGTGAAATACCTATGTACGGCTTTTTCCTCGGAGTACAGAAAAACACGAAGAAGCATCTGTTCTTCCGTGCAACGTCTGCCGGTCGTGAGTGGACACGCTACTCGGCACTGATGGCAGGTCGTTCTGCCGGTTCTATTGTCATATCTCCCGATGCAAATGAAGATAATATATATCTTGATTTCTCATGCGACAACGATTATTTCGGTGCAGAGACCGGCACCCCGTCTGCTGCAAAGGTTGCCATGTCTTTTGGTGACGACGGCAATACTACTGGTATTATTGATATTAATAATGTGGAAAAACATGTTACCGGCGGTGCCGTGTATAGCATAAGCGGAAAATATATGGGCACATCGGTTGAAGGACTGCCGAAAGGTGCATATATAATGGACGGACGTAAGTTCGTAGTAAGATAATAAAAGGAAAGAAGAAAGATATGAAGAAGCTATATGTACGTCCGTGTGTGTATGTCGTAGAGGTGGAAACAATGACTTTGTTGGCTGGGTCTGATGGTACGATTCATAATACAGATAAAGATGTTCCTAATGTAAAAGAAGACGATTTAGATGCAGAACCCGGTGGAAGTTGTGCCAAAGACGACTTGTATAATATCTGGGGAGATAACGAGTGGTAAGATACTTGATTGATTAATTATTCTATATTAAGAGGAAGTGGCAATGCCTGTTACATCGGGTTGTTGCCACTTTTTGTTTTGTCACTTTCTGCTAAAATGCAATAAATGTGGTACATTCTATAATATGTCTCGAAAGTTTTTGTTATTTTTGCATATAATATAGTGCGCACGTTCGTGATCAGTAAATACGAATCTATTCTCCATGTATGGACATCCGAAATGTTCTTCTCCTATGTATGGACAAATACAAGAATATGTCCCTACAGTAGGAGAATACGGCATGATGAGAATTCAGCATGTGGCGAACGCAACAAAAGTCATTATCCGTTATCACGGACTTATGTATATAGTAGAAAATAAAATAAACGAGCATGAAATATCCTATAGGCATACAAAGTTTTGAGAGTCTGCGTAATGACGGTTACGTATATGTAGACAAGACCGCATTGGTGTATAAACTGGCAGATACGGGTCGCTATTATTTCCTGAGCCGTCCCCGTCGTTTCGGCAAGAGTCTTCTTATCTCCACATTGGAGGCATATTTCAGCGGTAAGAAAGAACTGTTTGATGGTCTTGCCATAGAAGAGCTTGAAAAGGATTGGAAGGAATATCCGATACTTCATCTTGACTTGAACACGGCAAAGTATGACAGTGCGGAAGCCTTGCTGAATGTTCTCAATGACAGCCTTGCCAATTGGGAGACAGCCTACGGTACGTCTCCCACGGAAGTGACACCTGAACTTCGTTTCAAGGGTATTATACGCCGTGCATACGAGCAGACAGGACAGCGTGTTGTTATACTTGTCGACGAGTATGATAAGCCCATGCTTCAGTCAATAGGTAACGAGGCACTTCAGGACGAATACCGTAATATACTGAAAGCGTTCTACTCTGTCCTTAAGACCCAGGACAGATATATCCGTTTTGCCTTTCTCACTGGCGTGACAAAGTTCGGCAAGGTGAGCGTGTTCAGCGACCTGAACAATCTTAAGGATATCTCCATGGACGAAAGATATATCGACATCTGCGGTATAACGGAGGCAGAGATACACCGCTATTTTGAAGAGGCCATACACGATCTTGCCGCAAAGGAGGGTATCGGCTATGAGGAGTGTTGCGATATGTTGAAGGAACTTTACGACGGATATCATTTCGAGACCGGCACGGTGGGCATATACAATCCTTTCAGTATACTGAACACTTTCGACAGTTTGAAGTTCGGCGACTACTGGTTCGAGACGGGTACGCCTTCTTTCCTTGTTCATTTGCTGAAGCAGGCGGACTATAATCTGAATAATCTTCAGAAGGAACAGGTTTCCGCCGATGTGTTGAACAGCATCGACTCGATGTCGCGTAACCCCATTCCCGTGATATATCAGAGCGGTTATCTTACGATAAAGGGTTACAACAAGGAATTCCGCATCTATAGTCTCGGCTTTCCGAACAAGGAGGTTGAGAATGGTTTCGTGAGATACCTTCTTCCATTATATACTCCTGTGGAAGAGAATTCGACAGACTTCTTTGCAGCCAACTTTATCAATGATGTTCGCAGTGGCAATCCCGATGGTTTTATGGAACGTCTTTGCTCATTGTTTGCCGACAGCGACTACCGCATAGCTGGCGATATGGAGAAGTATTTCCAGAACTCTCTTTATCTTATTTTCAAGCTCTTGGGCTTCTATACGGAAGTGGAGCGTACGACAAGCCGCGGGCGCATGGACGTAGTGTTAAAGACCTCCGATTATATCTACGTGATGGAACTGAAGCTCGACGGCACGGCGGAAGACGCGTTGAGGCAGATAGATGAGCGTGGTTATGCAGCACCGTTCATGTCTGACGGGCGCAAGTTATATAAAATAGGTGTGAACTTCTCATCGGCTACACGTGGGATAGAGGAATGGAAGGTAATTGACAATTGATAATTTATAATTGATAATTTATAATTGATAATTGGGAGCAACGTTTGATAATTAATAATTTATACGCGAGTTCGTGATAAGAACATATGAGACGTTATTCTCCTATGTATGGACATATCTTGTATTTGTCCGCACGCATCGAAGAGGCGTTCTGAATATAAAATAAACGAGCATGAAATATCCTATAGGCATACAAAGTTTTGAGAGTCTGCGTAATGACGGTTACGTATATGTAGACAAGACCGCATTGGTGTATAAACTGGCAGATACGGGTCGTTATTATTTCCTGAGCCGTCCCCGTCGTTTCGGCAAGAGTCTTCTTATCTCCACGTTGGAGGCGTATTTCAGCGGCAAGAAAGAACTGTTTGATGGTCTTGCCATAGAAGAGCTTGAAAAGGATTGGACGGAATATCCGATACTTCACCTCGATCTTAACTCCCGTCTATATGAGAATGCCGACTCCTTGCGCTTTGAGTTGAACAAGCATTTGGAGTTGTGGGAACGTCTTTATGGCTCCGAGTTTAGTGACCGTGCCCTTGAGGAACGCTTCTATCATGTCATAATGAAGGCATACGAGCAGACGGGACAGCGTGTTGTCATACTCGTCGACGAGTATGACAAGCCCATGCTTCAGTCAATAGGTAACGAGGCACTTCAGGACGAATACCGCAATATACTGAAAGCTTTCTACTCAGTCCTTAAGACCCAGGACAGATATATCCGTTTTGCCTTTCTCACTGGCGTGACAAAGTTCGGTAAGGTGAGCGTGTTCAGCGACCTGAACAATCTTAAGGATATCTCCATGGACGAAAGATATATCGACATCTGCGGTATAACGGAGGCAGAGATACACCGCTATTTTGAAGAGGCCATACACGATCTTGCCGCAAAGGAGGGTATCGGCTATGAGGAGTGTTGCGATATGTTGAAGGAACTTTACGACGGATATCATTTCGAGACCGGCACGGTGGGCATATACAATCCTTTCAGTATACTGAACACTTTCGACAGTTTGAAGTTCGGCGACTACTGGTTCGAGACGGGTACGCCTTCTTTCCTTGTTCATTTGCTGAAGCAGGCGGACTATAATCTGAATAATCTTCAGAAGGAACAGGTTTCCGCCGATGTGTTGAACAGCATCGACTCGATGTCGCGTAACCCCATTCCCGTGATATATCAGAGCGGTTATCTTACGATAAAGGGTTATGACAACCGTTTTAAGATATATAATCTCGGCTTTCCGAACAAGGAAGTAGAGAACGGTTTTATAAAATATCTGCTTCCTCTTTATACTCCTGTTGGGGAGAATAAGACAGAGTTCTTTGTTGCCGGTTTCATTTCTGATGTGGAAAAAGGCAATCCCGATGGTTTTATGGAGCGTCTTTGCTCATTGTTTGCCGACAGTGACTACCGCATAGCTGGCGATATGGAGAAGTATTTCCAGAATTCTCTTTATCTTATTTTCAAGCTCTTGGGCTTCTATACGGAAGTGGAGCGTACGACAAGCCGCGGGCGCATGGATGTAGTATTAAAGACCTCCGATTATATCTACGTGATGGAACTGAAGCTTGACGGTACGGCGGAAGACGCGTTGAGGCAGATAGATGAGCGTGGTTATGCGGCACCGTTCATGTCTGACGGGCGCAAGTTATATAAGATTGGTGTGAATTTCTCTTCGGCTACACGTGGAATTGAAAAGTTCTTGATAGAATAAAGGAATGATGTTGTATCACAAATATCCGCCATGTAGGGACTTTATCTTGTAAAAGTCCGGTATACCGTCATTTATTAAAAACGGTTTTACAAGATAAAGTTCCTACATGGAGTTAGGATATATTCGGATGTCTTTATACCGAACCTTCGTATTATATGACTTTTTTGTCGTAAATACAGGTATAAACGTTTATACTTGCGGTTTGCAAGTATTTTGTATTTTTTTACCTGCCATGTTAAAAAGTTCTGTCATATCTTTGCTGACAAACAAAGATACTCAAAGGTATAAAATAATCTCATAATCATTAAAGTCAAACTAAACAAATGAAAAAAGTTATTACTTTCATTGTCGGTACCCTTTTGCGTACCGGTGGTGTTGCCCAGGATATAGTGAAGTATCCCTGGCTTGACACATCCAAGAGTTTTCACGAAAGGGCTGTGTTGCTATGCAAAGAACTGACGTTGCGTGAGAAGGTGGACCAGTTGGGCAATTATGTCACGTTGGATGTAAAGCGTGACGGTGTCATAATACTTCCAAGCTATCAATATTGGAACGAAGCCATACACGGTGTGGCACGTTCGGGTGCTGCAACGAGTTTTCCTGAGTCTAAGGGTATGTCGGCTACATGGGACCGCCAATTGATTTATGACTGTGCCAATGTAATATCCGATGAAGCACGCTGGTATTATCTGAACAAGAACAAAGGATTGAATTATTGGAGTCCGACAATAAATATGGCACGCGACCCGCGCTGGGGCCGTGAGGAGGAGAACTATGGGGAAGATCCATTTCTTGCAGGTCAGCTTGCGGTGCAGTTTATAAAGGGTTTTCAGGGAGAACAGACACAAAGCAATCCTTATCTTAAATTAGTGGCATGTGCAAAACATTTTGCAGCAAATAACTATGAGGCGGGACGTCAGTCTACAACATCGTTTGTAACGGAGCGCAACATGCGTGAGTATTATTTGCCTGCTTTCGAGGCTTGTGTCAGGGATGGCGGAGTGAAAAGTCTTATGTCTGCATATAATGCTTTCTCCATAGACGTTAATGAAAAAGATGCCAACGGTATAGGATACAGTAAGGCACACGGTGGTCTGCCTTGTTCGGCAAACAAGATGCTGCTTACCGATATTTTGCGCAATGAATGGGGGGTTTGACGGGTATGTTACATCCGACTGTGCTGCCATAGCATGTATACATCGTGCCACGAAACACTTGTATTTCGGTCCGTATTCAACCGGCAGTATAGACACAGGAGGAAGTACGGCATCCGTGCACGACCCGTATAAAGCATCTACCGATGAAGAGATGCTGATGGAGGCACGTTCCACGGCTCTTGCAATAAAAGCCGGATGTAATACGAACTGCGAGTTCAAGTCGCAAAGTTCTGTTTATCAGCGTGCGGGAGTAAATGCCGTTGATCCGCAATTCCAGAAGAAAGACAATATGAACTATGTCGATCTGACGGAGGAAGACATCGACAACGCTCTTATACCATTGCTTGAGACACGTTTTGCACTTGGTGAGTTTGAAAAGGATTTATGTCCGTGGAACAATCTCAATAATACTCTTGAAAGCGAGGCTAACCGTGCGATGGCACTAAAAGCGGCTCAGGAGTCTATGACACTGTTGAAGAACGAAGGTGGTCTGTTGCCGATATCTACAGATAAGAAAGTGGCTCTTATCGGTCCTTATGCCAACCAGATAATGCTTGGGGATTACTCGGGAACTCCTACGTATACCGTTACTCCATACGAGGCATTTGCAAAGAAACTGAACTTCGAGCTGAGCAAAGAGACACGTATCTCAAAAATAGCTGCCGTACCTTTTGATGAGGCTGTGGTGTCAAAGCGTGGTGCAGGAAGTAATGACAAAGGAGCCGGCAATCTGGAAAATACCGCACCGGGGGATATATTCTTATATAAAAACGTAGATTTCGGACAGGAAGGCTGTACAAACTTTGAAATGTCATGTGGGGCGAAGAATACCGGTGTTGGTTCTGTCAGTTTCGTTCTTGACTCGAAGGACGGCGAACCGTTCCTGACCGTTGATAACAAAGACACTGGCGGATGGACCAAGTGGGCTACTGTATCGGTTGCCGTAGACCCGTCCGTGGTAAAAGGAAAACATGACCTTTATGTCAAGTTCAGCGGAAGTCAAAGCTATGTGGGAAATTACCAGTATTTTAATTTCTGGAACCCGGATGTAGAACAGATACCGGCGGTAGAGACGCAAGGACCGCTTTATATGTGTGAGACATCCACAAATGTCAATACCGTGGCATCGCAGAATATGATAGACCGTGCGGTGGAAGTGGCAAAGCGTGCCGATGTGGTGATATTTTTTGGAGGAACAAACTTTGACAAACCTGCCGACCATGCAACGGGTACGGAGAGCCATGACCGTTGGGTGCTCACACTTCCCGGCAATCAGGAAGAAGTTCTGAAAGCCTTGTATGCTGCAAACAAGAACACTGTGCTTGTACTTGAGACAGGTTCGTCAATGGATATTACATGGGCAAAGGAAAACCTGCCGGCAATAGTAGAGGCATGGTATGGAGGTCAGGCACAGGGACAGGCCATCTGTGATGTTATATATGGTGATGTAAATCCTTCGGGCAAACTGACATCGACATGGTATAACAGCATTGACGAACTGCCGAAGGGAAGCGATTCTAAGTTTGACCGCGACGGTCGTAACGGCATGATGGAGTATGACATTGACAAGTGGGGATATACTTATATGTATTACGGTAAGGCTGTACACGGACGTCAGGCATCGAAGCCTATGTACCCGTTCGGATATGGGCTGTCGTATACTACGTTTGAATATTCGGATATGAATTTGAGCGGTTCTTCGATATCCAAAGACCGGATTATCAATGTTACGGCAACGATAAAGAATACCGGTACACGTGACGGTGCAGAGGTGGTTCAGCTGTATGCCAACTTTAACGGTCAGGGCAATAATGCCACCCTTAACAAGAGACTCGTTGGCTTTGAGCGCGTTGAACTTAAGGCAGGGGAGAGCAAGACTGTTTCTATTCCGGTGAAGTATGAGCAATTCGGCTATTTCAACGAGACTGCCCATAACTATCAGGTAGACGGAGGCAAGGTTACGCTTGAGCTTGCAGCATCTTCTGCCGATGTACGTCTGACAACTGATATAAACACTGTTGCCGGTGTTGCCAAAGAAACTTATATTTCTGAAAACACCAATGGTATAGAAACGGTCGAGAACAGTAGGGAACTTCAAAAAACAGATCATGTATATACCGTTATGGGAGCATACGTATGTCCGGCGTCTGAGTACGATGGTCTGCCTGCCGGTATATATGTTCTTAACGGACATAAGTATATAAAGAAGAGCAGATGATTGCTTAAGTAGTCGTTCGTTTTACTAAAGTGACAACACGTGTAATTGTCGCTTGGGTTCCAGTCGGTCGGGAAGTGCAAAAATAGATACTCACGAAAACGGTCTTATGATCGATTGGAGTTAAAACTGCATGAGGATGTGTATTTTATGTTTTTACTTTATAAAAATATAGACGGCACATCCTCGTGTCTTATTTTAGGATAACCGATGTACTTGTGAGTGTTGTATAATCCATAGAACTCGTTAATTCATTAAATAATGACCGAACTATTACATGTTATTAATAAATAATGTGTAATTTTGCATGCGATTTTTTAAGGTAAAATAATATGCAGGAAATCAGAAACATAGCTATTATTGCCCACGTTGACCATGGCAAGACAACACTCGTGGACAAAATGATGTTGGCGGGAAACCTGTTCCGTGACGGGCAGGACTTGAGCAGTCAGGTGTTGGACAGCAATGATTTGGAACGTGAGCGTGGTATAACAATTCTTTCCAAAAACGTATCTATAACATATAAAGATGTAAAGATAAACATCATCGACACTCCGGGGCACTCCGATTTCGGTGGAGAGGTAGAGCGGGTGCTGAATATGGCAGACGGGTGTCTGTTGCTTGTCGATGCCTTTGAGGGTCCGATGCCACAGACACGCTTTGTGCTGCAGAAAGCTCTGGAGCTGGGATTGAAGCCCATTGTTGTGGTAAACAAGGTGGATAAACCCAACTGTCGTCCTGAAGAAGTGTATGAAATGGTGTTCGATCTTATGTTTTCTCTCAACGCCACTGAAGACCAGTTGGACTTTCCTGTGGTATACGGTTCGGCAAAGAACGGATGGATGAGCGGTGATTATAAGACACCTACGGACAATATCACTTATCTTCTTGACAAGATTGTAGAAGTTATTCCTGCACCGAAAGTTATCGAAGGAACACCGCAGATGCTTATAACCAGTCTTGACTATTCAAGCTACACGGGACGTATTGCCGTGGGGCGTGTACACCGTGGCGTGTTGCGCGAGGGAATGAACGTGACAATCGTTCATCGTGACGGTTCGCATGAGAAGACAAAGATAAAGGAACTGCACACCTTTGAGGGCATGGGACACCAGAAGACATCCGAGGTGGGCAGCGGTGACATCTGCGCGATAATAGGTTTGGAGAAGTTTGAAATTGGTGATACGATATGCGACTTTGAAAATCCCGAGCCGTTACCTCCCATTGCAATAGACGAGCCTACGATGAGTATGCTCTTTACCATAAACGATTCGCCGTTCTTTGGCAAGGAAGGCAAGTTTGTTACGAGCCGTCATATTAACGATCGTCTTCAGAAAGAACTTGAAAAGAACCTTGCATTGAAAGTTACGCCGTTTGAAGATTCTACCGACAAGTGGATCGTAAGCGGACGCGGCGTGCTGCATCTTTCCGTGCTGATAGAGACTATGCGCCGTGAGGGATATGAGTTGCAGGTTGGACAGCCGCAGGTAATATACAAGGAAATTGACGGTGAGCGCTGTGAGCCTATAGAAGATATGACCATTAATGTGCCGGAAGAGTTTGCCAGCAAGATGATAGACATGGTCACGCGCCGCAAGGGAGAGATGACATCAATGGAAAATCAGGGCGAACGTGTAAACATTGGCTTCGATATACCGTCGCGTGGTATTATAGGTCTGCGCACAAATGTGCTTACGGCAAGTCAGGGTGAGGCGATAATGGCACACCGCTTTAAAGAATACCAGCCTTACAAGGGAGATATTGTGCGTCGCATGAACGGTTCAATGATAGCAATGGAGACAGGAACGTCTTACGCCTACTCCATAGATAAGCTTCAAGACCGTGGAAAGTTCTTCATAGATCCGGGCGAAGAAGTATATGCCGGTGAGGTTGTAGGCGAGCATGTTCATGACAACGACCTTGTCATAAACGTTACGAAGGCAAAGCAGCTTACCAATACACGTGCCAGCGGTTCTGATGACAAGGCACGTATTGTTCCCCGCACGGTGCTTTCACTTGAAGAAGCACTTGAATATATCAAGGCGGATGAGCTGGTGGAGGTTACTCCGAAAAGCATGCGCATGCGCAAGATTATACTTGACCATCTGGAGCGTAAACGCTCTAAATAAAGTTTTTGCATAATCCCGGCAGGACATGCTGCCGGGATTATTCTATTGGTGAGATAGAGCCTATAGGACCTATAGGACTTATATGGCTAATAAGACTTATAACCCGCACCCCAACTCTTAACTCTTAATTCTTAACTCTTAATTCTTAATTCTTAACTCCCAATGTCTCCCATCCTCCGTATAGCAGTCCCGTCGATTATCAGCAACATCACTGTACCGTTGCTTGGGCTTATCGATGTTGCTATCGTCGGGCATCTTGGTGCGGCGTCATATATCGGTGCCATTGCCGTTGGCGGAATGATGTTCAATGTGATATACTGGATATTCGGTTTCTTGCGTATGGGCACGAGCGGCATGACATCGCAGGCACTGGGAGCACGCCGTCTTGATGAAACGGTGCGGATGCTTGCGCGTTCGACAACAATTGCGGTGGGGATAGCAATACTGTTGATTGTCATGCAGTATCCTATACGTGAAGCGGCGCTTATGTTTATGAATCCTACGGATGAAGTGAGACGCTTTTCTTCTACCTATTATAATATATGTATATGGGGTGCTCCTGCCATGCTCGGTCTGTTTGCCATGTCCGGTTGGTCTATAGGCATGCAGAACTCACGTATACCGATGGCGGTGGCTATTGTCCAGAATGTCGTTAATATCATTGCGAGTCTTCTGTTTGTTTTTGTGTTCGGACTAAAGGTGGAAGGTGTGGCGTTTGGCACATTGACGGCACAGTATGCAGGATTTATCGTATCAGCTGTTCTTGTTTTAAGTCGTTACAGGCGTCTGTTAAGTCGTTACTTTTCGTTTAGCGGTATCTGGCAGCGCGATGCCATGATTTCCTTTTTCAAGGTTAACCGTGACATCTTCTTGCGGACGGTATGTCTTGTATCGGTTATGATGTTCTTTACATCGGCAGGTTCATGGCAGGGAGAGGTGATACTTGCCGTGAATACCATGCTTATGCAGATGTATATGCTTTTCTCGTATATTATGGACGGTTTTGCATATGCAGGAGAAGCATTGAGCGGAAAATACTATGGCGCACGTGATACGGCAATGTTGCAACGCACGGTCAGGCATCTTTTTATATGGGGAGCGGTGATGACGGTCTTCTTTACTGTTGCCTACGCTGTAGGTGGAGATGCTTTCCTCTCATTGTTGACAGACGACCGAGATGTAGTAAATGCTTCTGCCGATTATTTCTTGTGGGCTCTTGCACTTCCTGTTGCAGGTGTGGCTGCTTTTATATGGGACGGTGTCTTTATCGGGTGCACTTTCACCCGCGGCATGCTTATATCCATGTTTGCGGCATCAGTGGTATTCTTTGCTCTTTACTATTCCTTGCGCGATGTCTATGGTAACCATGCCCTTTGGTTGGCATTCATTGCTTATCTTTCTGTCAGGGGAATAGCTCAGACCGGTTTATTTAAAAGCTACAAGATTGGGTGATGTTTGACCATGATAATGTAGTTTTAGTCTTAAATATTACGTGTTAAAAATACACAAACAGGCAATCAGAATTCGTTAACAAAGATTTATCGCAGCCGGTATTTAGTTAAAACAAAGTTACTACAAAAAAGTGAAATGCGGAAAGATATAGTGATAGAATTGAGTTACAAGGGTTTTAGTTGAAGTGGCAAAAATTCGTGAAGCCATTACAATCCTTGCCAAAGCCAAATCCTGACGCCGCAACGTTACTTGTTCGTAACCATGCCCGAAAATGCGACAAACGGGTACGGATGACGAAACAAGACGCTAAGGAATAGTGAGTTACCCACAACTCACGTAACAAATACGGTTACGGAAAAAGATTGCGTCGTTCCTCCCCGTTTTGCGTACCGACACCGGACTCTTCGCCAACTAATTTTGAAATCAAAAAAATTAAGGACGATGAAGAGTACATTTTCAGTAATCTACTACCTCAAGCGTCAGGTAGTGAAAAAGGACGGGACGGTTCCCGTCATGGGACGTATCACGGTGGACGGCAGCCAGACGCAGTTCAGTTGCAAGCTGAGTGTTGATCCGAAGCTGTGGGATACCAAAGGAGGACGTGTCACAGGCAGAAGTACGACAGCACTCGAAACGAACCGTATGCTTGACAAGATGCGGGTACGTATCAACAGGCACTATCAGGAAATCATGGAGCGTGACAACTTCGTCACGGCGGAAAAGGTGAAAAACGCTTTTCTCGGACTGGAACACCGCTACCACACGCTGATGCAGGTGTTCCGCCAGCACAACGAGGACTATGAGAAACAGGTGGATGCAGGCATGAAAGCCAAAGGCACACTGGAAAAGTACCGTATCGTTTACAAGCACCTGCAAGAGTTCCTCGACATTCGCTACCATGTGAAGGACATCGCCCTGAAAGAGCTTACCCCGGCTTTCATCTCCGACTTCGAGATGTTCCTGCGCACGGACAAGCACTGTTGCACCAATACCGTCTGGCTGTACGTCTGCCCGCTACGGACGATGGTATTCATCGCCATCAACAACGAGTGGCTGACGCGCGACCCGTTCCGCGAGTATGAAATCAAGAAGGAGGAAACGACACGCAGTTTCCTTACCAAAGAGGAAATCCGCCTGCTGATGGAGGGCAAACTGAAAAACGCCAAACAGGAACTGTACCGTGACCTCTACCTGTTCTGCGCTTTCACCGGATTGTCATTCTCGGATATGCGCAACCTCACGGAAGAGAATATCCGCACCTATTTCGATGAACACGAGTGGATAAACATCAACCGCCAGAAAACGGGCGTGGTGTCCAACATCCGCCTGCTTGACATCGCCAACCGCATAATCGGCAAATACCGTGGACTGTGCGAGAACGGCAGGATATTTCCCGTCCCGCATTACAACACGTGCCTTGCCGGTATCCGTGCCGTCGCCAAGCGTTGCGGCATCACCAAGCATATCACGTGGCATCAGAGCCGCCACACGGCGGCCACAACGGTATTTCTCTCCAACGGCGTACCCATCGAAACGGTCAGTTCTATGCTCGGACACAAGAGCATAAAGACGACGCAGATTTACGCGAAGATAACCAAAGAAAAACTCAATCAAGACATGGAGATCCTTGCGGCAAGGTTGAACGGCATTGAGGAATTTGCAGGTTGTACCATCTAAAAAAGAGAAGCCATGAAGCGTGACATAATCATCATAGAGGACAAGGCGGTCAGCGTAACCGGTAACGAAGTGTGGATGACCGCCACCGAAATAGCCGGACTGTTCCATACGACCGTCCCGGCAGTGAACGCCGCCATCAAAGCCGTCCGCAAGTCGGACGTGCTGAACGACTACGAGGTGTGCCGCTACATGCAGCTTGAAAACGGGCTGTATGCGGACGTGTACGCCCTTGAAATCATCATTCCGGTCGCTTTCCGGGTGAATACCTACAACACCCACCTGTTCCGTACATGGCTGGTGGGAAAGGCACTCTCACAAGATAAAGGGCAAACATACGTGATGTTCATACATAACGGAAAAGCCGGGTATTGCTGATTACAGATACCCCTAAAACAAGGAAACGGGCGACACCATTCAAGATGTCGCCCGTTTTTTTCATGCCCGCCTCACTCCAGCGGCTTGCGGTAGTTCGCTTCCAGTACCTCGCGCAGCCCCGTTTCCGGGTAAAGCACCTTCCCTCCCAAAAGTATGAAAGGCAACACGCGGTTGTTGCGGTATTCCTGCAATGTGCGTCGGCTGACACGGAGCAGTTCCGCCACCTCAACGTCCGTCAGGTAACGTTCCCCGTCCAGCGGAGGACGGTAATTCTCCAGAAATGCAGACAGCCATTTCGAGCCTTTGCGCATATCCTGCATTACAGAGGCTATCGGCTCGTCTTCCATCGTAAAAACGTTGTCGTTCTCATTCATCATAACTTCGGATTCAGTGGGTGAATAAACCAAATCATTTGCCGTGCGGATAAAGTGTGCCAATAAACGGTATCAGCCGCTTCACCTCCTCCGGCTTGTAATAGAACCTGCGGTTTATCTGCGAGTAGCCGATAAGCCGCCTGTCGCGCAGCGTCTGCAACGTGCGCGGACTTATTCTCAACTGCCCGCAGACC
>Ga0209064_1000116_pt1 | contig 181242 bp, 150 predicted proteins | sample Inofromicrocosms_FD_187498 | JGI IMG/M metagenome (GOLD analysis project Ga0209064, IMG submission 187498) | Mouse cecum microbial communities from Vienna, Austria - Inoculum for glucosamine and mucus D2O microcosms (SPAdes) (version 2) | ecosystem: Host-associated > Mammals > Digestive system...
CCTTTTTACAACAAAGGTAATAAAGACTGATTTAGCTTCATAAGATTTCGGTTAAAATCCGACCGCCTCTCTTGGCTTTTTTAAGACGAATTTGCCATTTTCCCACTTGCTGCTGCAAAGTTAGAGTTTATCCAAACGTTATCTTCGACTTTCGGAAACTTAGGACACTTCCAGATTACAGATGAAGATAGTGCAGCGGAAACGCTCAGGGTAGATTATATCCGCCTTGGCAGGATGCGGCAATGTGTCCCGCCTGTTTGGCAATATATAATCTAACGTGGGCTGACCGACTGCTTATCCTTCTGTAACAGGCAGTCCTAAGGCCTCCGAAAGCGGGATAAGCAGGATGAAGTTTCCCACGTTTTTTGTACACGTTCTATTTTTTTCGCTGAATCAGGGAAGCAATAGGCGCAAAACTTTTTTAATTCAACATTTATTATGCGTAAAATTTTAGCATTGGCTGTTGTGGCTTTGTTTGCTGTTTTCGCAAACAATCATGCCAACGCAGATACGTTGCAGTCGCCTTCTTGTGAGGCCGGCTGTTGCAATGTGTCTGAATGTGATTCAATCGACATTCCGGTGTTTATTGTCGACGGCGTGGAGGTGCAGAATATCGATGGCATTGCACCCGAAGATGTTCTTTCCGTTAGTGTTGTCAAGACTCCGGTGGTAATGAAACTTTTCCGTCCGCGCGTGGGCGGTGTCGTGATTATTGAGACGAAATCAAAGAAATTCCTCAAGCCCATAGTAGAGCGATATAACAAGATGACCGACGAGCAAAAGAAAAACCGCAACCCCGGCCAGCTTTTGATTCGCTAAATCGTTCTCAATCTGATAATAGCAAGACAGGCATCCGCGGAGAGCGGATGCCTGTCGTTTTTGTAGGGTGGGGGAGGAGAGGGGGGAGGGTTATCCTCCGAAGTTGTCGTAGTGGATGTTGGCGGGGTCGACGCCGAGCGAGTCGAGCATATTGTTCACGGCTGCGCTCATGGGGCCGGGTCCGCACATGTAGTATTCGATGTCCTCGGGTGCCTCGTGGTTTTTGAGGTAGGTGTCGTAGATTACCTGGTGGACGAAGCCGGGGGTGTATTTCACGCCGGCGGCATCGGCAGCGGGGTCGGGACGGTCGAGGGCAAGGTGGAACTTGAAGTTGGGGAATTCTTTTTCGAGGTTGAGGAAGTCCTGGAGGTAGAACACTTCGTTGAGGGCGCGTGCGCCGTAGAAGTAGTTCATCACACGGTCGGTGGTGTGGAGGGTCTTGGTGAGGTGCATGATTTGTGCGCGGAGGGGAGCCATGCCGGCGCCGCCGCCAATCCACATTGCTTCTTTTTTGCTGGCGGTGTCGACGTGGAAGTCGCCGTAGGGGCCGGACATTATCACCTTGTCGCCGGGTTTGAGCGTGAAGATATAGGAGGAGGCTATGCCGGGCATCACGTCCTGGAAGCCGACTTCGGGCTTGGGCTTGAACGGCGGGGTGGCTATGCGCACGGTGAGCATGATGCGGTCGCCTTCGGCCGGGTAGTTGGCCATGGAGTAGGCGCGCACTGTTGTCTCCTCGTTTTGGCATTTGAGGCCGAAGAGGCCGAATTTTTGCCATGCAGGGAGGTATTCCTCGCCGATGAGAGATTTGTCGATGTCCTTGTCGTAGTCCATCTTGTAGGGCGGAATCTTGATTTGGGCGTAGGATCCGGGCTCGAAGTCCATGTGTTCGCCCGGAGGAAGGGCCACGATGAATTCCTTGATGAATGTGGCCACATTCTTGTTGGAGATAACCTCACATTCCCATTCGCGCACGTCGAGCACGGAGGCGGGCACGCCGATGCTCATGTCGGTTTTAACCTTTACCTGGCAGCCCAGACGCCAATGGTCTTGCATCTGCTTGCGGGTGAAATGGACGGTTTCGGTGGGGAGGATTTCGCCGCCGCCTTCGAATACCTGCACTTTGCACTGGCCGCACGAGCCTTTGCCGCCGCATGCGCTCGACAGGAAGATGTTTTCGTTGGCGAGCGATGTGAGGATGGAGGAACCGGCTTGTGCCTCTACTTCGGTCTGGCCGTTTATTGTGATTTTCACCTTGCCGCTCTGCACGAGATAGTGCTTGGCTACGAGCAGGATTATAACCAGCAGGAGCGTGACGGCAAGGAAGATGCCCACTCCGGCAAGGAGCGTGAGTGATGATGCTGATAGAATGATATTTGCTGTCATTGCTCTTAAATTTTGATGCCTAAGAAACTCATGAAGGCTATGCCCATGAGTGCGGTGAGGATGAATGTTATGCCGATGCCGCGGAGCGGGCCGGGGATGTTGCTGTACTGTGCGAGGCGTTCGCGGATGGCAGCGATGGCTGTGATGGCGAGAAGCCAGCCGATGCCCCAGCCGCCGCCGGCGCATACCGCGGTCCATACAGAGGGGAAGTCGCGCTGTTGCATAAAGAGCGAGCCGCCGAGGATGGCGCAGTTCACGGCGATGAGCGGGAGGAAGATACCGAGCGAGGCATAGAGCGACGGGCTGTATTTTTCCACCACCATTTCCACGAGCTGTGTCATGGAGGCGATTACGGCGATGAACATTATAAGCGAAAGGAAGCTGAGGTCGACGTCGGCAAATTCAGGCGACAGCCATGAGAGGGCGCCGGCCGAAAGCACGTAGGTCTGCATCAGGTAGTTGATGGGCAGAGTGATTACAAGCATGAATGTCACGGCCACGCCAAGGCCGAAGGCAGTCTTCACATTCTTTGACACGGCCAGGAACGAACACATGCCCAAGAAATAGGCGAAAATCATGTTGTCGACGAAAATCGACCGGATGAATATGTTGAAATTTTCCATATCTCGTTGTTTTCTTGGGGATTATTGTTCTTGGAGGTCTTTGTTGCGGCTGCGGTGTACCCAGATTATGCAGGCCACGACGATAAGGGCCATCGGCGGAAGAATCATAAGGCCGTTGTTGGTGTATCCGTGGTCGTAGCACCATTGGGGTATTACCTGGCAGCCGAAAAGTGTGCCGGAGCCGAGGAGCTCGCGGAAGAAGCCGACAATCACGAGTATTATGGCATAGCCGCAACCGTTGCCCACGCCGTCGAGGAACGAAGGCCACGGGCGGTTGCCCATCGCAAATGCTTCAAGGCGTCCCATCAGGATACAGTTGGTGATGATAAGGCCGATAAACACCGAGAGCTGCTTGCTTACGTCGTAGGCATAGGCTTTGAGCAGCTGGTCGACGATAACGACGAGTCCGGCCACAACCACGAGCTGCACGATGATGCGGATATTGGTGGGGATGGTGTTGCGCAGCAACGAGATGATTACGTTGGAGAAAGCGAGCACGGCTATCACGGAGAGGCCCATTACCAAGGCGGGCTCGAGTTTTGCCGTTACGGCGAGCACCGAGCAGATGCCGAGCACCTGCACCACTACGGGGTTGTTCTTCGAGAATGGATTGAAGAACACTTCTTTATAGTTAATCTTTTCAGCCATGGTTATTTCGATTCTGTTGAGAGTGTGCGGAGGAAAGATTCATAGGGACGCAGGCAATTGTCGAGCATCGTGCCCACGCCTTTGGAGGTGATTGTGCCGCCGGAGATACCGTCGACATAATCCTCGTTGCCTGTCGGCTTTTGTCCTTTTTTCACAACGGCCACGGGCATGAATTGTCCGTCCTTGAACATGTGGAGTCCGGCAAATTGGTCGGAGAACGCAGGCTTTTCAATTTCGGCGCCAAGTCCGGGCGTCTCGCCCTGGTGGGCGAAGTATGCTCCATAGAGAGTCGAGCCGTCGGAGTCGAGGGATACATATCCCCAGATGGGGCCCCAGAGGCCTGCGCCGTAGACGGGCAGGATGTATTTGGCGGTGCCGTCGGCGAGGGTGCATACATACACGGGGAGCTCGCGCAGGGCCTCGTCGGAGGTTTTGCTCTGGGCTTCGACATTTACGTCGAAGGCATCGCCGTCGACACGCCGGCCTTCGGCGTTTACGATGAAACTTTCGGTGATATATTTGTTGTAGTCGTCGACGACATTGCCTTTATCCGGCGTGATGTGCACCGATGCGAGAATCTGGCGCATCTTGTCGGCGTTGGCGTTTTCCACTTGGCGGTCTTTAAGCGACAGGGAAGTGAAAGCCAGGGCTGCGCCCACAACCACCACGAGTACCACTATATATATTATGGTGTAAACGTTGCTTTGCTTGTTGAGTGCCATTGTTACGAAAGTTTAGCGGTGAGACGTTTCTGGCGGCGGCGTATGTTGGCTTGCACCACGCAGTAGTCGATAAGCGGGGCGAAAGCGTTCATCAGCAGCACGGCGAGCATGGCGCCTTCGGGGTAGCCGTTGTTGTATGTGCGGATAAGCACTGCGATTACGCCGATGAGCAGGCCGTAGATGTATTTGCCTGTGTTGGTGCGGGCTGCCGTCACGGGGTCGGTGGCCATGAACACGGCGGCGAATGCAAAGCCGCCATAGATGAGCTGGTCTACGGGCGTGAGGTAAGAAGCGGGGTAGGTGGGGGTGGCGCATGTGTTGGCAATCCAGCCCATTACAAGGCCGCCGGCCACTACCGACAGCATGATGCGCCAGTTGCCGATGCCGGAAGCGAGCAGGATTATGGCGCCGATGATGATGCAGAGCGTGGAGGTTTCGCCAAACGAGCCGGGGATGAGGCCAATGAAAGCGTCCCAGGAAGAAATCACGGTGTCGCCGATGCCGTGGAGCGTGAAGTCGCCCGACGATGCCGTGGCGATCTGTCCGAGGGGAGTGGCGCAGGTGAAATTGTCGGGAGCCACGGGGCCGAAGCCGAACATGGGCTGTGTGGCCACGAACACGCTGTCGCCCGACATCTTGGCCGGATAGGCGAAGAACAGGAACGCGCGGGTGACGAGGGCGATGTTGAACACGTTATATCCCGTGCCGCCAAACACTTCCTTGGCGAAAATCACGGCGAACGCCACTGCCACGGCGAGCATCCACAGCGGAGTCTCGACGGGGATAATCATTGGCACGAGGATACCGGTGACGAGGAATCCTTCCTGGATTTCCTCGCCGCGAATCTGGGCGACGATGAACTCGATGCCGAGGCCCACGGCGTAGGCCACCACCACTTTGGGCAGGATGGCGAGGAAGCCGTAGAACATCAGCGACCAGAAGGGCAGGTTGTCGGTGATGCCGCACGCGAGCCAGTGCTGGTAGCCCGTGTTGTACATTCCGAAAAAGAAACACGGCATCAGGGCGAGCACCACGGTGATCATGGTGCGCTTGGAGTCGATGCTGTCGTGGATGTGCACTCCGCCCGAGCGTTTCGCTGTCGACCGCGGAGTAAACAGGAACGTGTCCATGCCGTCGAACACCGAGTGAAGTTTCTCGAACTTTCCTCCGGGCTCGAAATTCGGACGGATGCGGTCCATATAATTCCGTAAAGCTTTCAAGATATATGAGTTTTTATTGTTTACAATGTTTTTTTCGGTCGCTGTTTATTCAAGTTCCTTGCGCATGTAGTCGAGGCCTTCGCGCACGATCTGCTGAACGGGGATTTTCGAAGTGTCGACATATTCGCAAAGGGCAAGGTCTTCGGGAATCACCTCGTAGATGCCGAGTTTTTCCATTTCTTCGATGTTGCGGCCCAATATGGCTTTAATGAGGTATTCGGGCATGATGTCCATGGGGAGGACCTTGTCGTATTCGCCCGACATGATCATTGCGCGGCGTCCGCCGAGGATGCGGGCGTCGGGGGTGAATGTGCGGCCCAGGAAGTGGCCGGGGAAAGTGCGGCTTGTGCTTTGCTTCGAGGGCGACATCGATGCCCAGCCCATGAATTCTTCCACATCGTCGCCTTCGGGGATAACGGTAATCTGCCGGTAGGGGAAGCGCAGGTAGTCGTTGTCGTCGACAGCGGTGCCGGTGAGCACGTTGCCGGAAATTATGCGTACATGGTGGTCGGTCTTGGCCAGCCGTCCGCCGATAATCGAGCTTATTTGTGCTCCTTCCACGGTTTTTACAAGCGCCGGCTCTTTCATCTCGGAGCCTGTTACGGCCACGATTGTCGAGCAGTCGACAATGCCTTTTGTTGCCACAACACCTATTTTATATAAGGTGACTACATCGAGCGTCCACACGATGTCGCCCTTGTTGATCGGGGCGATGTTTGCGATCTGCACGCCCACGTTGCCCGAAGGATGCGGTCCTTCGACCGTGACCATCTCGGCTCCGGCCACGGCTCCCATCGTCCAGTCCTTTCCAACGGAAAGATAGATTTTGCCTGCGGTAAGCTCCGACAGGAGTTTTACGGCGGCTTCAAGCTCGGCTTTGTGTCCGTCGACAATCTTGCTCATCGGCACGGCCAGGGGAGCGGTGTCGAGGGCGGTGATGAAAATGTCGCGCGGAGTCTCGCCGGTGCGGGGCACGATGCCATAAGGGCGGCGGCGCATACGCGCGAGCATGCCGGTGGCGGCGAGCAGCGAAATGGCCGCCTCGCGGCTGTACACGCCGGAATTCTTGAATCCGAGCGCGGCGTCGGTGCCGTCGGGCTCCACTACCACGCGCTCGATTTTGCGGCGTTCGCCGCGTACCACGGCGGCGACGCGTCCGGCTACCGGCGACACGATTTTTACATTTTCATCATTTTTGTCTCTCAACAGAGGCGAGCCTGCCTTTACGGTGTCGCCCTCCTTGACTTCCGGCTTGGGTGTGAATCCCGGGAAATCGTCGGGTGTCACAGCCACCGACTGCGGCTGCGAGGCCGTCACGACTTTTGCCGCAGGGTCGACAGCTCCTGCCAGCTTGATGTCAAGGCCTTTTTTTATCTGAATATTCATATACGAACAATAAACGTGGATTTTCGGTAGAAATGCAAAAATGTGTCGCCAAAAGGAGGTTTGGCGTCATAATTAAAGCGCAAAATTACAAATTTTTCTTCATTAATTAAACATATTTCACAAATTATTCGGAGTTTTTGCGTAAATACAGCCGTGAAATCTTAAAAATATTTATTTTTTGCGTCAAGTGTTAATTTTTTGGCCGTAAAATTTTGACAATACAAATAAAAGGGATACCTTTGCCTTACGTTTATAAAAATGCTGAAGGCGCCATTACGCGCTTTCCGCGTGAAAACGATGAAAAGTGCCATGAAATAATTCCAATCAATATAGGCAAATATAAATCGCGCAAGCATTTATCAGATTGCATTAAACTCTTAAATCTCAATCTCTCCCCGGTGTAGAATAGAAACATTATTAATCAATAAACCAAATACTTAACATTTTTTCTCTAATCAAGTTTTTAACATGGAAGCTCAAAAGCCCAATGCAAAGCCCGCTGCAAAGCCCGCAAGCAACAAAACCAATGTCCCCGGCATTAAAAACGCGTTTTGGGTGATTGTCGTATGCGCAATCATCTGCGTTCTCCTCTTCATCTTCTGGTTCGGTAACGACATGCACTTCGACGAAGACGGTCATCCCCAAAACCTCTGGGGCACTGTCTACAAAGGCGGTTTCATCGTGCCTATCCTCCAAACCCTCTTCCTCACCGTTATCGTTATCTCCTTCGAACGCTGGTTCGCCCTCTCTGCCGCCAAAGGTAAAGGCTCCATCGACAAATTCGTTGCCAACGTAAAAGCTCGCCTCGCCGCCAACGACATCGAAGGCGCTCAGAAACTCTGCAAAGAACAAAAAGGTTCCGTAGCCGCTGTCGTTTCCGCCGCTCTCGTTACCTACAAGCAGATGGACGAAAACAAAGAACTCTCCAAAGAGCAGAAAATCACCAGCCTCCAGAAATCCGTTGAAGAAGCCACCGCTCTCGAAATGCCTGCCCTCCAGCAGAACCTCCCCATCGTGGCTACCCTCACCACCCTCGGTACTCTCGTCGGTCTTCTCGGTACTGTAATGGGTATGATCAAATCATTCCAGGCTCTTGCTCAATCCGGTGCTCCCGACTCCACCGAACTTTCGACCGGTATCTCCGAGGCTCTTATCAACACCGCCTTCGGTATCGCCACCGGTGCGTTCGCCGTTATCTCTTACAACTTCTACACCAACAAGATCGATAACCTCACCTACGCAATCGACGAAATCGGTTTCTCCATCGTACAAACATTCGCTGCTACTCACTAATCCCTGTTTTCCGAGTTAATTAACACATACAACAAAGGTAAATATGGGAAAAGCAAAGATTAAAAAGAAAAGTACATTCATCGACATGACCGCGATGAGTGACGTGACTGTTCTTTTGCTTACTTTCTTCATGTTGACTTCAACCTTCCTCCAAAAGGAACCCACCATCGTCTACACACCTTCCTCCGTATCCGAAGAAAAGGTGCCCGTAAACAACCTGGTGACAATCCTCGTCTCGTCTGCCGACAAATCCGGCAAACTTGAAGATCCCGCCGCGGTGGAAGGAAAAATCTTCATCTCGTTTACCGGCGACGTTGACTCCACTTTCTCAAGCGGAACAATCCGTGGCCTGATGCTCGACAAAGCCGTCGGCATCTACAACGAACAGCACAAGACAGCACCTATTGAAATGACAGCTGCCCGTCGCAAAGCATTCATGGAAACCAATATGATTGGCGCTCCGTTTGCCGCGCTTCCCGCACTCCTTGACATGTCCATCTCCGAACGCGACAAGGTGCAAGGCGACCTCACACGAGCAGATGTCGGTATACCCATCAACGGTAATAAGGACAAAGAAGGACGTCTCAATGACTTCCAGGTTTGGCTCAAGGCAATCTACCTCGTGTCAAAAGACATTCACGACCAGAAAGCCGACGGCCTCACCGCCGACGAGGCAAAGGCTCTTGAAGACCTCTACAACGCCGTAACAAAAGACGGTCGCGGTATTGCAATCAAAGCCGACAAAGACACCCCCTTCACAACGGTAGAAATGATATTCGACAACCTTCAGACAATGTCGCTTAACAAATTCTCCCTTATGACCGCTCTCACTTCGGAAGAAGAAGTCTCATCAACCGCTAAATAATGTAAAGACCATGGCAGAAGTAGCTCAAAACGACGGCGGCGAAAAGAAAAAAGGCGCCCAGAAAAAAATGACCATCCGCGTGGACTTTACACCTATGGTTGACATGAACATGCTCCTTATCACGTTCTTCATGCTCTGTACCACCATGATCAAGTCGCAGACTCTTCAAATCGTACTGCCCTCCAACGAAAAAGTAAACAAGGAGCAGCAGAACCAGGCAAAAGAGTCGGAGGCTATCACACTCATCCTTGATACAGAGTACAACGACAACAACAAGCCCAAAGTCGACGGTGAAACCGGCAAAACCATCCACAACATCTACTGGTACCAAGGTATTGCCGATACAACCTTCACCAAGCCCGACTTCATCCAAAAGGAACAGTTTGTTGGCGACGCTCGTGAAAACGGCGTGAAAGTGCAGCAAGGCATCCGTAAAATCCTCCGCAAGCAAAACGAGGCCGTTATGGCTAATTACGAAGAATACAAGACAAAGTGGAAAAACCGCGAAATCACCAAGGAACAGTTCGACTCCCTTGCAAAGAAAAACGCAGCCGACTCCACCCTCTCGCGTCCTGTCGTAATTATCAAACCCGGTCCCAACACCACATACGAAGGACTCATCAACGCGCTCGACGAGATGAACATCAACCAGATTTCTCGTTACAGCATCCAGTTGCCTACCCACACCGACACCCTTCTCATCCAAGCTCTTGAGAAGAAGACGGGAGAGACTATCATTCGTCCCACTATCCGCAAATCGTCTAACCCCTCTTAATCCGTAATCAATTATGGCAAAAGATGTAGATCTTACCTCAAAAGAGTGGCTCGATATAGTCTTTGACGGCAAGAACAAGGAATTCGGCGCGTACACCCTGCGTAACGAAACCACAAAACGCCACAACAAGGCCGTGATTATCGTTCTCGTCGGACTCGCAGTGCTCCTCACCGTGCTCATCCTCGTGATGACCGGCGTATTCAAGGTAGCCGAAGACGAAGGCGCAGACATGAACACCGTTCAGGAAGACATCGCACTCTATAACCCCGACGAAGAAGTTGTCGATGAGGAAATAGAAGAACAGATTCAGATTCCTGAAGAGAAAATCGAACTTCCCAAAGAAGAAGTAGCCAACCAGATCCAGAATACCATCATCGACGTTGTGAAAGACGAAGAAGTTGTTCACGAAGTCAAGAACCAGGAAGAACTCCGCGAAGACAACCGTCAGATGGGTGTTCAGGATATCAACGACGGCGTCGACGACCTTACCAAAAAGGTCGTGAAGGAAGAAGTAATCGTTGTTGAAGAAAAGCCCAAGGAAGACAATATCGTCTACACCACGGCCAACGTTCAGCAGCAACCTGAATTCCCCGGCGGCGAAGCAGCCATGTACAAATGGCTCGGCGACCACATCCAATACCCGGCAGCAGCTGCCGAAGAAGATGTATCCGGTCGTGTAATCGTTGAATTCATCGTGTCGAAGACCGGTGCCATCGAAAACGTAAAAGTAGTCCGTGGCCGTCACCCCGCTCTCGACAAAGAAGCCATCCGCGTGGTGAAAGCCATGCCCAAATGGAACCCCGGCCGTAACAACGGTCAGGCCGTGAAGGTAACATATCACCTCCCCGTCACCTTCCGTCTCCAAAAGTAATCGCTTTTGAATTCCATACCCTTCCAAGCAAGGCGGTCAACCTCCCTGAGGTTGACCGCCTTTATTTTTTAAAACAATGTTGAGCTTGATAGGGCGTTCGTCATAGTTCATAATGGTTCGAGCCGAGCGCAGCGTGAAATGCACGGCGAACAATGCGCAAGCCGGAGGCTCGTGTTCCTGCATGGTGTGCGGGTACACTAACCGCGAAGCACTTTGCCTCAGGCAAAGAACCCTCCGGCTTGTGAAAATTGTTCATGAGGGTGTGTCAAAAAGCGGTTTATGTCGAGATTGTAGGGACGTACGGTTCGTGCGTCCGCAGATCAACGATTGATTATCAATCAAATACCAACATGGTTTCCCGGACGGCACGAGCCGTAAGTCCCTACTGTTTGGTATTTTGACACACCCCCGAAAAAACAAGATGCCGGCGCGATTTATCGCGCCCCTACTTCAGGTTGGCGTTGTAGAACGCTCCGGCAAGCCTACGCTCCAATACCCCAATAAATAACGTCAACGCTCCCGGGGCTGTCGCCCCGCGCTACAATATTTGTCTCCTAACGGAGACCCAATGCACCGTAATTTCGGCTTGTGCGTCCCTGCTGTGTGTAGGTGGTTCGGGCTAAGCGCAGCGTCAATGCACGGTGAATAATGCGCAAGCCGGAGGCTCGCGTTCCTGCCGGGTTGCAGGAACACTAACCGCGAAGCGCTTTGCCTCAGGCAAAGAACCCTCCGGCTTGTGAAACATAAGCGGACGCACTGCTCGTGCGACCGACTACGGCCGAGCTATGCGGGCGGGGCGGGGGGCTTAGGAGAAGTAGGGGATGGCGCCGTAGCGGCCGGCGATGTATTCGCGGGCGAGCGAGGGGTCGCAGCCGGAGTTGCCCACGGGTGTGTCGCGGAATTCGGCAAGCGAGTAGAGGTCGGTCGAGGACACGGCGTTTTTCTCGGTGAACCATATTTGGTCGCGGCGGAGGTAGTTGCGGTTGAGCAGGTTTGTGTCGTGGGTGGTGAATATGAGTTGTGCTCCTGAGGGGTTGCTTTCGGGGTCCATGAACAGGCGCAGGATGTCGCGCGTGAGCAGCGGGTGGAGCTTGGAGTCGAGTTCGTCGACAATAAGGATACCGCCGGCTTTTATCGCGGCAAAGAGGGGGCCGGACATTTCGATTATTTTTTTTGTGCCTTCGGATTCCATTTCGTCGGAGTTGAAGGTGCGTTCGCCGATGGGGTTTCCGTCGCGGTCGTAGATGGTGTGGGTGGTGTGGACTTCGACCCATGTCTTGGCGTTGAGTCTTTTTTTCAGCCGTGTGCGTATTGGCTCGAATTCGGATGGTATGCGGTCGAGTTCGCCGGAGATGTCGCGTTTGGATACGATGAGGTTGTTGAATCCGAGATTGAGGCGGTTGAAGAGGTTGAATGCGTCTTCTTCGCCGTCGAGGTGCTGGTTGAACATCTGCATTGAGTAGCCGGCGTATGCGTCGGTCTGCATGCCGGACAGGAAGTTGCAGCGATAGAACCATTCCATTATCTGCTGGCAAATGGTGCCGCGCAGTTGGGCTACCAGGCTGAGGAAAAGCCGGTTGGGCAGTGTCGCCACTTCTTTTCCGATGCCTTCGGGAAATCGTTTTGCCGATATTTCGAATTCGTCGCCGACGCGTATGAATAGATTGAATTCGCGTTCTTTCGGCTGCTTTGCGTAGAGCCATTCGCGGCAGATCCGTTCGGCATTGTATTCGAAGCCGTAGCGGTAGCGGGTGTCGGCGATGAGTATTTCGATTTCGAATTGGGTGGGTTGGTCTTGTGAGTTTTCGTCAAGAAAGAATGGTTCGAAGTCGAGGGGGTCGGAGGGGTTGAGTTTCACAGACGATTTCACCACATGGTTGAGCTGGCGCAGGGCATAGAGCACGTTTGTTTTTCCGGATGAATTCGCGCCGTATATTACGGCTACGGGCAGCACGCGTGCCGCTCCGCGACGGTGTATCGCCTTGCTGTGGGTTCTTTCCGATGATGCCGCGAGCGAGAGTGTTACTTCGTCGCGGAACGACCTGTAATTCTTGACTGAAAAGTTCAGAAGCATGGTTATTTGTTTTTCTCGCCCCTAAGTTACAAAAAATATGGTGTATTGCAAAATCGGATTTGAAAAACAAGGTGCCGGGGGTGAGTCAAAATACCAAAGGTAGGGACGTACGGCCCGAGCGTCCGGGAAATCATGTCGGTATTTGATTGATAATCAATCGTTCATCTGCGGACGCACGAGCCGTGCGTCCCTACAAAATTGGCATTAACAGCCTTTTTGCTACACCCTCCCTACTTCCGTTTGGCGTTATCGAACGCTCCGGCAGGCTCCGCTCCATTGCCCCGTTTGACGTCTGCTTGTATTCACGGGGCTTGCGCCCCGCGCTACAATATTTGTCTCCTAACGGAGACTCCATGTGCCTGAATTACGGATTGTGGCATGAAAAAAGCCTCGGGCCGGATGGCGGGAGGCTTCGTGGAGTATTGGATTTGAAAAGTTAGTTTCTTTTTCGGGCGTCGGCTTTCATGCGGCCGTGATGGCGGACGAGCTGCTGGGTGAATTTGCGCTCGGCGGCTTTGAGGCGAATGAGTTGGCGAGGGGTGAGTATTTCTTTGTATCGGTCGAAGTATCGGAGCTCGATTTCGCTTTCGCGGCTTTTTTGCTCGAAGAGGGCGCGTGCTGCTGCTGAGACTTCGGTGTCGGTGGCATTTTTGTCGTCGTTTACTTTTGCTTCAAGGTCGCGTGTCTCGGATGCTACTTTGTTTAGTTCTTCGTCCATTTCGTTGTAGATGGGGAAGAATTTCGACTGTTGCTCTTTTGTGAGCTGGAGTTCGCGCGAGAGGTATTCTTGCTTGTAGTTTCTTACTTCGGAGAGCCATTTGTCGCGGTCGCCGGATGATGGGCGGTCCTGGGCAAATAATGTGGCGGCGAAGGCCATGAATACGAGGAAGAATATGAATGCCGGATTTTTCATTGCATCAGAGTTGTGTTGTGAAGGTCGGCCGGGAGAGCGACGGCGGAATCGTATGTTTGGTCGTAGATCATCATTGAGTCGGCGAGGGCGTCGATGTCGTAGCCTTCTTCGTATAGTTCGTCAAGGATGTCGTACTGGTCGATATCGTCGAGGATGTATTCGTTGACGAATACTTCGTTGGTGAGGGCGTCGGCGAGTGTGGGGTTTGATTCAAGCGATATTTGCGACGGGTCGGAAATCATAGTGAACATTTTCAGCATGCACCACACACCGGCAAACATAGCCGCCATATATGCATATGGCCTGATTCTTTGCCATATATTTTTATGTCGAGGCTGTGAGGCGGCGACACTGTCGGCAGATTTTTCAAAATCGGTCGGCTCTAATGACGCTGCCATGCGTGCGGCAAAATCGGCGAAATAGCCATCGGGGACGGTCATGCCGTCGTGACGTGCCACTTGCTTTAATATGTCATTTCCAGCTTTCATCAATTTTTATTTCTGTGTTCTATTTTATATGACTTTATTTGTGTCGGAAGGTTTAATCGGTATTTGAGAAAAATTGTTCGATTTTTTTTATGGCCACATGATAGGATGCTTTGAGCGCTCCGACAGATGTGCCGAGTATTTCGGAGATGTCTTCGTATTTCATGTCGTCGTAGTATTTCATGTTGAATACCAGACGCTGTTTTTCGGGGAGGGTTGCCACGGCCCGGCGCAGACGCTGAGCGAGTGCGTCTCCGTCGATATGCTCGTCGGCCTCGATGGTGTGGGCCAGATGGCTTTGCTCGTCATCGAGAGAGAGTGTGAGGCGGCGGCGTTCGCGTTCGAGGTGGGAAATGCTTTCGTTTATGGCTATTTTGTAGAGCCACGTTGAGAGCTTGGCTTCGCCACGGAAATTTTCGAGGTTTTGCCAGGCTTTCATGAAAGTGTTCTGGAGCAGGTCGTTTGCATCGTCGTGGTTTTGGACCATACGCCTGATTTGACGATAGAGCGGCTCGGAGTAAGATGCAATCACTTCGGCAAAGGCCGCACGACATTGTTTTGGGTCGCGCAGCCGCTCTGTGAGCTGGGGATTTTCTCCGGGAAATTCTGCCATCGTCGGTTTTATATCTTTTTTTGAGTTTCAAAGATACGAAAAAAAAAGCATTTTTCGCTCTTTTGGGCTTTTTGTTAATATTTTTTATGAAATGGGACGGACTATGAGCATGATTCGGGAGGCGGAGCGGTCGGTAACGGCGAGCATACGGAGCGGACCTCCGGCACCGACGTGAAGCTGGCGGCGGAGCGTTTCGGCGCTCATGCCGAAATTGCGCGTGGCTATCTCCAGGCGCGGATATCGGCGGGCGATATTTTTTATCTCGCGCGAGCGATAGGGGATGATTTCGATGATTTCGGAGACGGTGCCCGGAAAGTCGGCGGGGATGCCGGCCGACAGTAGCACGTGTGTATTGGCGCTTATCTCCGAGGCGCCCGTCATGGCCGCCAGGGTGTGGAAGCATCCGGCTTTCATAAGTGCGGGCGCGGGTTCGAGCACATATTGGCCGAGGGCGGGATTGGAGAAATTTACCTCGGCGGAGGCTTCGCTTTGGCGTGTGAATGTAATCTCGGTTTGTGAGCCGTCGGCGGCAAGGTTCACTGCCGTTATCGGGCAAGCGGCATCGGCAAAGGCACCGTCGGGAGCCACGTCGGCAACGATTTCCTTACATTCGGTGGATGTGCCTATAATATAAAGGGCTGTGCATCCGGGCAGCAGCGAGATTGTTTGGGCGGGGTCGAGCATCGGCGAGGCTTTTACGATAAGGCGGCGCGCTATGCGGAATATGGCCGGCAACAGGGCTGTGACATCGGGAGCGCAGTCGGACAGGGCGAAAAGTCGTTGGCCGCGTTCGCCCCTTCTGGCGGGGTCGATGAAGGCTATGTCGAACGAGGGGCCGTCGTAGTTGGCGAGAAAATCGGTGCAGTCGGCGTTTACCACCGTAAAATTATCGAGGGAGGCGGAATTGACGCGAAGCGCGTCGGCAATGCCGGGGTCGCGCTCGATAGCGGTGACCGATGCGGCTTTCCGAGCCATGTGCATTGCGTCGATGCCAAGTCCGGCAGTGAGGTCGACCACGCGGCATCCCGTCGGAATCATCGAGGCGTGCCATCGGGCGATACGGTCGGATGTGGACTGCTCGCCGGATAAAGCGGCGGGGAACAGGAAATGGGGGTTGCGGCTCAGAGTTTCGGAGAGTTTTTTTCCGAAGCGTTGCCTGCATTCTATCTGGAGAATGGCCGTGGTATAGTCGAAGTCGGCGGCTGCGCCGTGATATTTCAGGCGCAGGCGGTCGGGATTTTCCGCAAGGTTATTTTCAATCCAAGTCCACATTATCGATTGGATATTATGTTCAGGGTGGCATCGCGGTCGGCGGCAAGCCGGGCAGCGAGGTCGTCGGTGGACGCGAAGCGGCGTTCGGGGCGTATGAATGAGATGAAGTCGAGAGATATTGTCCGGTCGTAAAGATTGCCGGAGAATCCGATTATGTGAGCCTCGACGGTGACCGGCGGCTGCGTCGAGTTGTCGACGGTGGGGCGCACGCCGATGTTCACCATGGCCGGCCACACCGAGCCGTCGGGCAGCACGGCTTTCGTGGCATATACCCCCGGGGCGGGCAGAATGACGCGAGGGTCGACATGGATATTGGCCGTCGGGAATCCGATGGTGCGTCCCAGCTTGTGGCCGTGCTCTACGGTGCCTGAGAGCCGGAATGGGCGTGCGAGCAGAGCCGCGGCGTGGTCAACTTGGCCTTGCGCGAGCATAAGGCGTATGGCGGTTGAGCTTACGCCGGCTTTTTCACATTCGGCGGCTTGAATCACGTCGATACCTATGCCGCGGCCATACTGCCGGTAATGGTCGAACGAGCCGGACGCTCCGTGGCCGAAGCGGTGGTTGAAACCCACCACAAGAGCCTCGACATCGTATTTCTGCCGGAGCATAGCCATGAAATCTTCGGAAGACAGCCGACGCATATCGTTGTCGAAGCGAAGCACCTCGACCTGCTTGATGCCGGCCTCGTGCAACAGGGCGACACGCTCATCGAGCGTGCATATCAGTTTAGGCGAGCGTTCGGGAGCGACAATTTCGAGCGGATGGATGTCGAAGGTGAACACCGCCGGGGTGTACCCGCGCGCAGAAGCGGCATCGCACACATTGGCAATGAGCGAGCGATGTCCGATGTGGACCCCGTCGAACATTCCGACTGCGGCACATAGGGGAGCGGGCGTGTACATATCAACGATTGTCGTGAACGAGGTTCATTTCTTCAATAATATGATAGAATTCGTGACCCGGCTTGACGTGGGCGGTGTGGAAGCCGAAACGTTCGGCTCCGCGGAGGTTTTCTTCCGAGTCGTCGAAAAAGACAGTTTCGTCGGGCACGATGCCGAGTGTGCCAATTGTGTATTCGAAAATTTCAGCCGACGGCTTCAAGGCCTTGGCCTCGAACGACACGGATATGCCATCGAAATAGGAGTCGATTGTCTTGCCGTCTTTTTTGAATTCGCCGGCAATCTTCGAGTTCCACATCACGGGGTTGGTGTTGCTTAGCAAATAAATTTTGAAACCGAGGCTATGCAGCTCTTCGAGGCGGCGCAGACGCTCGACCGGTATGCCGATAAGAAATTCGTTGAAAGCGCTGTCGATTTGCTCATCGGTGACATCGCCGGGAATGAGCGCGCGTACCTGAGCGTGGAATTCGTCGATGCTGATAAGACCTTCTTCAAGCATGCCGAAAGGTCCGGTCTGGCCGTATTCTCCAAAAAAGGCGTCTGTATCGGGCAGCCCGAGGCGCACGAAAGCGTCGACGCATCTTTGTTTCTCAATATCCATTATTACGCCGCCGAGGTCGAAAAGCAAATTTTTAATTTTCATTTTTGTGAGAGTATAGAGTTGAACAAATCAATATATCTGCGGGCAATCACGTCGGAATCGAATCGCTCGGCCACGACACGGTGCCGGCGTTCGCGGTCGGGAGCGGAGGCGATACCGGTCTGTATGCCCTTGGCGAGGTCGGCCGTGTCGGCATATCGTGCAAGATAGCCTGTGGAGAGGTGGTCGACAATGTCGCGCTGGCCTCCATGGTCGAAAGCCACGGGATAGGCTCCGGCAGCCAAGCCTTCGACAAGAGTGCCCGGCAAGGTCTCGTAATGCGACGATGAAAGCACAACCGACGAATGAGCGAGAATCTCGGCGATTTTATCCTGTGGCAAGGGGCCGAGATGCACATATGGGATGCGGAGCGAGCCGAGGGCCTGTTTATCTCTCAAAGCTCCGAAAAAGACGGCTTTCACGTTGGTGTTGACAAGGCGGTTGAGGGCTTCGACGGCAAGGTCAAGACCCTTTATGGGGTCGTCGAGCCGGGCGGCGCCCATTGTGACGAGGGGGCCGGCGGGCAGGCCGAGATTAAAGCGCGGCTCACGGGGCGATGTGTAAAAATCGCCAACGGGAAAAGCGTTGGGAATCACCGATATGTCGCATCCTTCCATGGCAGGCGACTGGACGCACAAATCGTGGAGCCAATTGCTCACCGCCACGAAATGAATGTTTTTCTTTTTGTAAAGAGCTTCCTTGGCAAAGAAGCAGCGGCGGGAAATATCGTCGGGGCGCGCCCCGCTGCCCAACTGCGGGCAAAGGCCGCACCGCATAAGGAAAGCCTTGCAGTCGCCGGCATGGTGGCATATGCCGGTCATGTTCCACATATCGTGCATTGTCCACACGATAGGGGCGGCGATTTTCTCTATGCCCTTGATCGACAGCATGCCTTGGTTCACCCAGTTGAGGCAAACGATGTCGGCGTCTTTGATCCAAGGATGTGAAGCAAGCGGGAGTCCGGCTGTGGCTATTGAAACTTTGAACACGTTGCCGTAAGAGAATCCGTTGTTTGCGAAGATACGGGCATGTTCGGCAAGGAAAGCCATCTTGCGGGAAAAGGCCGAGCCTGCTTGGGAAACATATGAGCGCAAGGACGCTTTGTGGACCACCACCATGCGGGCGTCGACTCCGGCACGGCGCAGAGCGTCGAGCAGGCGCACCGTCACCACCGATGCCCCGCCCAAAGTGTCGCTATGATTTACGAGTGTTACTTTCATATCTGCTGTGTCATCGGCGCCCGATTTTTGCCAAAAGCGGGCGTAAAAGTTCTGCTCCGGAGATATGTTCGGTCTTGGCCACGGCCACGCAGTAGACGGCAAGCAGGACGGCGCGTATGGCGAAATTGACTATTTCCCACCGGGTGTCGACAATGTATATGCCCACGGCGTAGAGCACAGCGGCAAGCGCGGCATAAAAGCCGAGCCTGCGCAGATGATAGGCTATGGGATAGCGGCGGCGTCCGATAAGATAGGAGGCTGCCATCATCACCGTGTAGCAAGTGAGCGCGGCCCATGCGCAGCCCATGTAGCCCATCGAGGGAACGAGGAAAGCGTTCATGGCCAGGGTCACGGCCAGGCCAAGGAGTGAGAACCATGCGCCCCATATTGTCTTGTCGGTAAGTTTGTACCACACCGACAGGTTGAAGAAAATGCCGAAGAATAGTTCGGCGAGCATCACGATCGGCACCACGGCCAGGCCGGAGAAAAATTTCGGAGCTATGAAATATTTCAGTATGTCGAGGTAGAACATCACGCCGAGGAAAATGAACAAGGCGAATATCACGAAATATTTCATTGCTTGCGAGTAGGCGGCGGTGGATGTGCGGCCGTCTTGCTTATTTTGCGCGAAGATAAAAGGCTCGTAGGCGAAACGGAAGGCTTGGATAAACATTACCATGACGATGGCAATCTTGTAGTTGGCCCCGTAGATGCCGAGCTGGTCCATCACGTCGGGCTCCTTGTAGAGCACGGGGAAGATAATCTTGTCGATGGTCTGGTTCATGATTCCGGCCAGGCCGAGCACCAGCAGCGGCAGCGAGTAGGCGAGCATGTTGCGGAATAACTTTCCGCAGAATCGCCAGCGGAAGCCCCGCATCTCGGGAAGGAGCATTGCCAGCGTCACCACCGACGATATGCCGTTGGCAAGGAAAATGTATCCGATGGAAAAGTCGGGGCGGTAGAACCAGTCTACCGTCGACGGCGCAACTTTCATAAGCCACGGGCACAGGAGGATGAAAAAGAGGTTCAGCCCTATGTTCAGCCCTATGTTGACAAGTTTGAGCACGGCGAAACGCATGGCGCGGTTGCGGAAGCGCAGGTAGCTGAACGGAATGGCCGAGAAAGCGTCCACAGCCACGCATACGGCCATAATCATTACCCACGAGGGATGGCCGTCGCATCGCATCATGGACGTGAGCGGATTGAGAGCCAAGGCCACGGCCGCTATGAAGAAAGCTCCTGATGTGGCCAAAGAAATGAGCACGGTGGAGTAGACCTGCATCGGGTCGCGCCAGCGGTCGTGGTTGGCAAACCGGAAGAAGCCTGTCTCCATGCCGTAGGTGAGGGCGATGAGCACCAGGGCCACCACGGAGTAGACAAAAGTGACCACGCCATATTGCTCGGCTGAGAACATATGGGTGTAGAGCGGCACCAGGCACCAGTTGAGAAAGCGCCCGATTATGCTGCTCATGCCGTAGATGGCCGTGTCCTTTGCCAGAGATTTTATTCCCACTGAAATAGGTATTTGTATATGTAGGGACGCACGGCTCGTGCGTCCGGTATCGATTGCTTGTATGGACTTGATGCAAAGCGCGGACGCACGGGCCGTGCGTCCCTACACTCTGCGATTCCACCACTTTTTAGAGCAGGTCGGAGAAGTCGATGCTGTTGCCGGGGGCGGAGTTTTGGCCGGGTGTTACTTCGGCAGAGGAGGCTTTTATCTCGGTGTCGGACGACTGCTGACGGGCGGCCGACGGCGCGTTTGCAGTGGTGTCGGCAGATTCTTCGGCGCGCGAGGCCATGCCGGCCTTTATGCCGGTGATGATGCGTTTGTCGCGGTTGAACGCCGGAGTGGATTCGAGAATCTTTATCACCTCGTCGTCGTCGATCTGGTCGGGCTGGAGGATGATGAAGCGTTGCTCTGTCTTGATGCGCTCCGTTTCTTCGATTTTCTCGCGTCCGTAGGCCTCGGCAAGGCGTTCTTTTTCCTTGCGCACTTCCTCGTCGGTGCGTGTCTCGGTGGCTTTGCCTGTGGAAATGACAGGGCCGTCGGCATTTTCAGACACGGATACGTCGAAGCCTGCGGCCAGGATGGTGAATTTCACCTTGTCGCCGAGGGTGGGGTCGAGGTGCACGCCCCAGATTATGTCGACATTGGGGTCGATGTTGTTTATGAACGAAGTAATCTGGTTTGTCTCGTCGATTTTGAATTCCTGTTCGGCATCGGGGTTGAAATAGAGGTTGAACAGGATGCGCTTCGACCCGAAAATGTCGGTGTTGCGCAGCAGCGGCGAGTTGAGGGCGTCGTTGATAGCCTTGGTTACGCGGTTTTCGCCTTCGCCGTAGCCGGTGGAGATTATTGCCGTGCCGCCGTCGCGCAGGGTGCTGTTCACATCGTTGAAGTCGAGGTTGATATAGCCGTCGGAGGTGATGATTTCGGAGATGCTCATGGCGGCCATGGCGAGGATGTCGTCGGCTTTGCGGAAGGCATTGAGGAAATTCATGTCGCGGTAGATTTCCGACAGACGCTCGTTGTTGATAACCATGAGGGCGTCGACATAGCGGCTCATTTCCTTGGCTCCGTCGAGTGCCTTTATGATTTTCTTCTGGCCTTCGAAGAGGAATGGGATGGTGACGATGCCGATTGTAAGAATCTTTTGTTCGCGGGCAATGCGGGCAATAACGGGTGATGCGCCGGTGCCGGTGCCGCCGCCCATGCCGGCGGTGATGAACACCATGTCGGTGTGCTCGCGCGAGAGCAGCTCGGCGATTTCGGCCGCGCTTTCTTCGGCGGCCTCACGCGCCACGTCGGGTTTGTTGCCTGCGCCGCGGCCTCCGGCGATAGACGGGCCGAGAAGCACTTTGTTGGGCACGGGCGAATTGTTGAGGGCCTGACGGTCGGTATTGGCCACGATAAATGACACGATAGGGTCGCCGTGGCGGTACATATGGTTCACGGCGTTGCCGCCGCCACCGCCCACGCCGATAACCTTGATGGAACCGGGTGCGGCATCGGTTTTCTGGGGGTGACGGGAGAAATCGTGGTTGGATTGTATATCTTGTTGTTCCATTTTTAGGGTCGAACTTTGGTGTTTATATATCGTGCGCGGTTATTTTGAAAGAGGGGGATTATGCGTCGTCGTCGAGGTCCTGGTCGTCGGGTTCGCCGGCGCCTTTTTGGAATATGTCGGATACGAATATTCGTATCTTGGTCCCGATTCCGGGTTTGCGCGAGGGTTTCTCGGGCTTTATGTCGGCTTCCTCGCGGGCTTTGCGCTCGGCCTCGGCGGCCTCGGCGGCTGCTTTTCGTTCGGCCTCGATGCGGCGGCGTTCGGCTTCCTTGGCGGCTTCGCGCTCGGCCTCCTTGCGGCGCAGGGCGGCGCGGCGTTCGGCTTCTTCGTCGTCGATGTCCCAATTGTCGTCGGGATGAGAGTCGTCGAAGGGCACGAATCCGCCGGCAGACGCGGTGTTGACTTGTGTTTCGGGTTTCTGATCGTCGATGTTGAGGGTCTGCTGCTCGACGTGCATGTTGTCGAATTCGATGCACGAGGGGTCGTGAGTGGCCGATGCGCCACGGTAGACAACGGCCATGAGCGACACGAGGTCGGCGGCAGAAGCAGATGCGGCGGCGAGATTTATCGTGGCGGGCACGGAGGCCATGCGCACTTTCATCTTGCTTTGTTTCTCAACAAAACGGTCGAAGTTTTTGAGCTTCGCGCCCCGGCCGGTGAGCACGAATCCGGCGGCGAGGTCGGCGGGTTTGTATTTAGCGAATCCGATATGGGCGGTGACATTGGCCACGATTTCGCCGACGCGTGCCTGGACGTAGCTGTTGATGCGGTCGTAGTCGGGGTTGCCTGTGGCGGCAGTCTCGGGCAGGGCGTTGCCTTGGGCGCGCTTGGCGGCCTCGGCGCGCTCGGTGGGGAGGGTGAGGCCGGTGGCAATGTCTTGTGTGATATTGTTGGAGCCGATGGGGAGGGTGACGAGATATTGCAGGGCGCGGTCCTTGTATATTGCCATTGTGGTGGTCTGGAAGCCTATGTCGACAAGCACGCATCCGAGCTGACGCTCCTCGTCGGTGAGCACCATGTCGGCTATGGCGAGCGGTGTCACGACATATTCCATGACGGTGATGTTGGTGCGGTCCTGGATTACCATCTCCATGTTGCGATGGTTGGTTACGGAGCATGTCACGACAGTGAACTCGCCGCGCAGACGAGTGCCGATGGCGCCCACGGGGTTTGTGACGGGCTGATTGTCGATCATGAATTTTCGGGGCATCACCTTCAATGCCTTGCGGTCGGGGCCGACAGGCTTGGATGCTTCTTTGTAGAGGCGGCGGACTATTTCTTCGGTCACTTCCATCTCGGTGGGCATGGTGAGCTCGGCTATGGTCTGCATCGAGCCGAGCGAGCGTCCGGCCAGGGCCACGTAGGCATATTCAATCTTGCTGCCTTTGATGGCAGGAAGGTTTTCGAGTTTCTGAATTACGAAAGAGGTGGTTTTTGCCGATTGGACGAGATTCTGGACGCGGCCGTACTGCACGCAGCCGGTCTGTTCTTCGATAGCCACGCCGTGAACCACGGGGAGCCTTTGTGTGCCGTCGGCGTCGACAGATGCAAGTGCTCCTTTTATTTGCGATCCGGAAAGTTCGACCGCTACTATATATCTCTGCTCCATATAAGAGGGAATTTTTATAAGTATGAAGTATTAGTTACAAGTTATAAACTGTCAAGGGGCGACGGAAGTGAGCATTGTGCCCACGTCGTCGACGTCGTCGTGTTCCTCGACAACGACAGGCGACGGCTCGGGCTTGTAGTCGCGGATATGGGCCACAATCTGGCCGCGCCATTTCACATACAGGGTGTCGTATGTTTCCCAGCCTTTGACGGGGAGCACGTCTTGGTAGAATTTGAGAAGTCGCGCGAATTTGTCGGTGAGGGCTGATGCGTCGCCGAGGTTGACGACATGGCCGCGCACGGCGGGGAGGAGGAATATGTCGCCACGCGCATCGACGTGTATGGCCGATGTGAGTGCGCTGAGGGCGGGGTCGGCCTGGATGTGGTCGATTACGGGGACGGCCATCATGGGAGAGCGGTCGGCGGTGAACGCTCCGGTGATTACGGGCACGTCGACACGGAAGCGCGGGCCGCCCTGCATTTTTTTGCCGGCGCGGTTGATGTAATAATTCTTGCCGGAATTTTCAAACACGCGGGCCACCGGCCGGAGAGGCACCACATCGAGACGGAGTGCCTCGTTGTTTAGCATGATGCAGTTGGCGCTCTCGATATTGTCCATCTTCCGTATCAGAGCCTCGATTGAGCGGGTGTCGATGGCGTTGCGCGGCGATTTCTCTACATCGACGGTGAGCGGCCCCAGCTCCGATGCTATGTCGTCGATAGTGACGAAGCGACGGTTGTCGGGGTCGATTACGTTGATTTCAAGTCCTTTGTAAGGCTCGTTGGCCGCCTGGATGTTGAACAGCGGGATGCACACACACAGATATGCGAGCATCACCAGCGAGAGTATACAGCGTATTACAGATTGTTTGGTCATAATTGTTCAACAAGCGAGGGGAGCAAGAGAGAAAGGTCGCCTGCGCCAAGAGCTAAAAGGACTTCAAAGTTACAATTTTTCATTGTATTTACAAAATCCTCTTTGCGAATCAATGTTTTTTTGTCGCAAATGACGCGGTCGAATATTATTTCCGAGCTTACGCCCTCGATGGGGAGTTCGCGGGCGGGATAAAGCTCGGTCATCACCACTTCGTCGGCCAGCGACAGCGCTTCGGCAAATTGGGGGGCGAAATCGCGGGTGCGCGAGTAGAGATGCGGCTGAAAGGCCACGGTGAGTTTCTTGTCGGGATAGAGGGCGCGCACTGAGCGGATGCTTTGGCGAAGTTCGTCGGGGTGGTGGGCATAGTCGTCGATTACGACACGGTCGGGGCGTTTGAGCAAGAACTGGAACCGCCGCTCGGCGCCCAAGAACGAAGCCATGGGTGCGCGCAGGTCGTCGGGCGTGATGTCGCCGGTGAGCAGGCACGCGGCCATAGCCGCTATCGAGTTTTCGATATTGATGTCGACGGGCACGCCGAGCTCGATGTCGGGGATGATACCGTCGGGAGTGACGAAGTCGAATACGATGGTGCCTTGGCCGATGCGCACGTTGGCGGCGTGGAAATCGCCTTCGTTGCGTGAGTATGTATATATTTTCACCGATTTGTCGGGGCGTGGACGCAGTTTGAGGCCGGTATGGAGCAGGAGGATGCCTCCGGGGCGGATAAGCTCGGTGAAGCGGGCGAAACTTTCGAGATATGCCTCTTCGGTGCCGTAGATGTCGAGATGGTCGGGGTCGGTGGCGGTGACCACGGCGATGTAGGGTGTGAGCTGGTGGAAAGAGCGGTCGTATTCGTCGGCTTCAATCACAGAGTAGGGCGACGACGGGCTAAGGAGCAGGTTGGAGTTGTAGTTGCGCAAGATTCCGCCCAAGAAAGCGTTGCATCCTATTTTCGACGAGTGGAGGATGTGTGCCGCCATCGACGAAGTGGTGGTCTTGCCGTGGGTGCCCGAGAAGCAGATGCCTTTCGAGGCGCGGGTGATGAGCCCGAGCACGGCTGCGCGTTTGAGCACGGCGAAATTGTTGTCGCGGAAATATTTCAGAGGGACGTTCGACTCGGGAATGGCCGGAGTGAACACAACCATGGTCGATGCCGGGTTGCGGAATTCTTCGGGGATGGCATCGAGAGAGTCGGAGTAGCTTATGCGTGCTCCTTCGTTTTCAAGGGCACGTGTCAGCGCTGAGGGAGTGCGGTCGTATCCTGCCACATTGAGGCCGGCCGAGATATAGTAGCGGGCAATGGCGGCCATGCCTATTCCGCCGATGCCTACGAAATATACGTTGTTGGCTTTCATCAGATTTGAAGTTTTAAGGACTCTAAGGACTCTAACGTCTTTGATGGCTTTAATGGTTTATGACTTCCACGATTTTGTCGACGATTTTTTCGTCGGCGTCTTTCAGGGCCATGGCTGCGATGTTGCGTTCGAGGGCGCGGCGGCCTTCGCGGTCGGCAAGGAGCGATATTACCTCGTCGACGAGCCGGGCCGGTGCGTCGGCGTCGAGCACCATGCGGGCGGCGCCGCGGTCGGCGAGGGCGAGCGCGTTCTTGCGCTGGTGGTCTTCGGCCACGTTTGGCGAGGGGACGAGAATCACGGCTTTGCCGAGAAGCTGGAGCTCGCTGATGGTGCCGGCTCCGGCGCGCGACACAATGAGGTCGGCGGCGGTGTAGGCCGTAGCCATGTCGGATATGAAAGCCTCGGCCTGTACGTCGCCCCGGCCGGCAGATGCCCGGTTGCACTCGTCGATATAGTTCTTGCCGGTTTGCCACAGCACCTGCGCGCCTGCCGAAACGATGCGGTCGAGGCCGTCGGCTATGGCATTGTTGATGGTACGTGCTCCGAGCGAGCCTCCCACAACGAGTATCAACGGTTTCTTGGGGTTGAATCCGAGCAGGTGTTTGGCCTCGTCGCGGAGCAGGCGGCATTCAAACAGGGCCTTGCGAACGGGGTTGCCGGTAAGGGTGATTTTGTCGGCCGGGAAGAATTTTTCAAGGCCGGGATATGCCACGCATATGGCATCGGCATTGGCGGCGAGAATCTTGTTGGTGACGCCCGGATATGAGTTCTGCTCTTGAAGCACGGTGGGGATGCCGGCTTTCTGGGCTGCTTTAAGCATCGGGCCGGAAGCATATCCGCCTACGCCCACTGCTATGTCGGGACGGAAATCGGCGAGAATCTTTTTTGCACGGCGCATGCTTTTCCACAATTTGATGAGCACGCCGAAATTGCGCCACAGGCGTTTGCGGTCAAAGCCGGCCACCGGAAGTCCAACAATTTTGTATCCGGCGGCAGGAACACGTTCCATTTCCATGCGTCCCTCTGCGCCGACAAAAAGAATTTCGACATCGGGGAAACGGCGGCGGATGGCATTTGCGATTGACACGGCGGGGAAAATATGTCCGCCTGTGCCGCCTCCGGAAATAAGCACGCGATTTATTTTTTTACCAGTATCAGTCATTATGTCGGGTTTTGAGCCTTCAAGTCTTCGGAAAGGATATTCATTTCCTGCTTGATTTCGGCGTTTTTGTTCTTTCTTGCGGCGAAACGGCTCACGCTAAGCATGACTCCGAACGCTATCGAAGTAATCCATATTGAAGTGCCGCCCTTCGATATAAGCGGCAACGGCTGGCCGGAGACGGGGAACACTCCGGTGACGATGCACATGTGCACGATGGCCTGGAACACGATGAACACGGCCATGCCCAGCACAAGGAAAGCCGGGAAGGCTGTCTGGCATCGGCGGCACACCACAGAGGCACGGGCCAGCAGCCAGAGATAGAGCACCAGCACGACGATGCCTCCGGCAAGGCCGAGCTCTTCGATTATAATAGCGTAGATATAGTCGGAGAAGGCCAGGGGCAGGCGGGCTGTCTCGCGGGAATTGCCGGGCATCACGCCGAATACGCCGCCGTGGGCCTGGGCGAGATATGAGTATTGTTCCTGCTGGTTCTCATCGTTGATGGTGTCGCGCCATTTGCCGGTCTTGAAGTGGCGGTTCACGCGGTTGACCCATGTTTGCAGACGCCCTACGTTGGCAACCTTTGAATCTTCTGTGGCCCGTGCCACTACATATTCCGTGCCGGGCACGACCAGGTCGTCCTCAGCCGTTTCAGCTTTCTTTTCGCCTGTCCCGAACAATACCTTGATGCCGAGGCCTGCCACAGCGAACACGACGAGAACGATAAATGCCTTGCCGATTTTTGGAAGGCTCACGCCGCCGATAACCATCATCGACAGCGAGATGGCCATGAGCAGGAGCGTGTTGGTCAATCCCTGGAAAAACAGCAGTCCGCCAAAGAGCATCACTGCTCCGGTAACGCGCCACAGGCCTATGTCGGTTACGTCGCGCATTCCTTTCTTTTGCGAGCGGCACAGAATCAGGGCTATGACAAGCACCGCCGACAGCTTGAGCATCTCGGCCGGCTGAATGGAGGCGATGCCGATGGAGAAGCTGCGCCGGGCGCCGTTGATATAGTCGCCGTTGACAAGGGTATAGGCCATGAACAGGACCGATACCGTGGCAAACCATTTGGTCCATTTAAGGAACTTCTGGTAGTGGGTGCGTTGCAACACGAGCATCATGCCCAGGCCTGTGACCAGGAACAAGATGTGGCGAAGAAACGGGCCGAAGATATTGGAGGCCTTCACTTCGTGCGACGACGCGCTGTAAAGCTCAACAATCGAGATAAGGAATAATCCGATGTATATGCCCCATATCTGGGCGTCGGTGCGATGAGGCTTCACCGATACTATTTCTTCGGACTCGGCCTTGGATGCCGCTTTGGCTGTGTTTGGCTTTGTTGCTGTAAGTTCCATTTTTGTGAGGTTTGAGAGGGTGGGGGTTAATGTTCGAGGGTGTCGTGGACGCACGAGCCGTGCGTCCCTACATGCTGTGTAATTTTATGTTTGACAGATAAATTTTATTTGCTTTCCAATGAGTGCACTTTGGCTTTGAAGAGGTCGCCGCGGTTTTCGTAAGACGTGAACAAATCGAACGATGCGCAGCATGGCGAGAGGAGCACGGTGTCGCCCTCGGAGGCAAGTCGGCGGCATGTCTCCACGGCTTCGTCGAGAGAGTGAGTGTCGGCTATTTGCTCCACTTCATCCTTAAAGAAATCGAGTATTTTGGAGTTGTCGACGCCCATGGCCACGATAGCCTTTACTTTACTGTGTACCAACGGCAGGATTTCGGAGTAGTCGTTGCCCTTGTCTTTGCCTCCGAGAATCAGCACGGTGGGGCGGGTCATGGATTCGAGAGCGTAATAGGTGGAATTCACGTTTGTCGCCTTCGAGTCGTTGATATACTGCACGCCGTCGATTGTCGCCACCGGTTCGAGACGATGCTCCACGCCTTCGAAGTCGGACAGGGCGCGGCGAATGTCGTCGCGGCGAATGTCGAGCAAGCAGGATGCTATCCCGGCGGCCATGGAGTTGTAGAGATTGTGCAGGCCATTGAGGGCCAGGTCGGCGCGGGGCATTGCGAACGGTTCGCGCGAGCCGATATTTATAATCATGCGGTTTTCGGCATCGATATATGCGGCTGTGTTTTCCTCGCGGTGCTCGGCAAAAGGATATGCGTGAGCCTCGGTCGACATCCGTTCGAGCTGGCGGCGTATCACGGGGTCGTCTTGCCAGAAGATGAAGGCGTCGCGCGGAGTCATGTTTTGAAGGATGCGGAACTTGGCGTTGATATAGTTCTGCATCTCGTGGTCGTAACGGTCGAGATGGTCGGGCGTGATGTTGAGAATCACGGCTATATTGGCCCGGAAATCGTACATATTTTCCAGCTGGAAGCTCGACAGCTCGATCACATACACATCGTGGCGCTCGCGGGCAACTTGCAGGGCGAGGCTCTTGCCCACGTTGCCGGCCAGTCCCACGTTCAGCCCGGCGTCGCGCAGTATGTGGTACGTGAGCAGGGTAGTGGTGGTCTTGCCGTTGGAGCCGGTGATGCACACCATTTTTGCGTCGGTGTATCTGCCGGCAAATTCAATTTCCGACAGCACGGGAATATTTTTCGACGCTATCTTTTGCATAATCGGAGCCGTGGGGGGGATTCCCGGGCTTTTTATCACCTCGGTGGCGTCGATTATTCGCTCCACGGTGTGTCCGCCTTGCTCCCAGGGTATATCCTCGGCATCGAGCATGTCGCGGTATTTTTGCTTTATCTGTCCGAAATCGGACACAAAGACGTCGTATCCTTTTGTCTTGCCAAGTATGGCGGCGCCTACGCCGCTTTCGCCTGCGCCAAGTACAACCAGTCGTTTCATCATTTATATAGTCTTTGGTATGTATTATCGAATTTTAAGAGTCACTATCGTCACTACGGCGAGGATTATGGAAATAATCCAGAAGCGTGTCACGATTTTTGTCTCGGCCACTTTTTCATACGGGCGTTGAATCAGGGCGCTGACCTCGCCGCCGGCTTTTTGGAAATGGTGATGGAGCGGAGCCATCTTGAACACGCGCCGGCCGCCGGTGGCCTTGAAATAGGCTGTCTGTATTATCACCGACAGGTCTTCGGCGTAGAAAATGCCGCAGAGTATGGGCAGAAGCAGCTCCTTGCGGATGAGTATGGCAAACACGGCAATGATGCCGCCGAGCATGAGCGAGCCGGTGTCGCCCATAAACACCGACGCCGGAGCGGCGTTGTACCACAGGAAGCCGACAAGGGCTCCGATGAAGGCCGCGCCATACACCACGAGTTCTTCCGTGCCCGGCACATACATTATATTAAGGTATGCCGAGTACACGATGTTCGACCCGAAATAGGCCATCACCGCCAGGGCCACGACAATCGTGGCCGACACGCCGGTGGCAAGGCCGTCGAGGCCGTCGGTGAGGTTGGCGCCGTTGGAAGTGGCTGTCACAAAAAAGAGTGTGACGATGAAGAAAAGCACCCACCCGGCAGGCTCGGCATAGTCGCCAAGGGCGCCGAACAGTTCGGAATAGCTGAAATTGTTGTTCTTCACAAACGGAATGGTGGTTTCGGGCGTGTGAGTCACGGGCGATTCGTATATTACCTGCTCAATCTCGTTGGTCTTGGTGTTTACCACCTCGGTATTGCGCACTATGCCCATGCCGGGGTTGAGATACATGGTGGCGGCCACAAGCACGCCGATGCCCACCTGGCCTATAATCTTGTATTTTCCCTTGATGCCCTCCTTGTTGTGCTCGCGTATCTTCTTATAGTCGTCGAGGAAGCCGATTGTGCCGAGCCAAAGCGTGGCCACGAGCATCAGAAGCATGTACACATTGCCAAGGTTGCCCACAAGCAGGCAAGGCACCATTATCGATATGATGATTATAATGCCGCCCATGGTGGGTGTGCCGCGTTTTTTCTTCTCGCCCTCCACTCCGAGGTTGCGCACCTCCTCGCCAATTTGCATACGGCGAAGACGGTCGATGATTCTGCGTCCGATAAAAATGGCAATCAGCAAAGCCAGCACGAAGGCCGCTCCCGAGCGGAAGGTGATGTAGCTCATCAATCGTGCGCCGGGGAAATCTGATGTATGAAGATATTGAAACAGCGAATAAAGCATCGTTTATGTCAGGGATAAAGTATAAGTTATGAGTTCGAAACTATAAGGAGGCGAGAGCGGCGGCCACTTCCTCGCGGTCGTCGAAATGGCTTTTCACATCTCCGATAATCTGATAGTCCTCATGGCCTTTTCCGGCTATGAGCACGGCGTCGCCCGGCCGGGCAAGGGATATGGCGCGGCGTATGGCCTCGCGGCGGTCGACGCACACTTCCACTTTGTGGCGGAATTCATCGCCGACACCTTCGAGCATGTCGTCGATTATGGCCGCAGGCTCCTCGTGGCGGGGATTGTCGGATGTGAACACTGCCATGCGTGAGGCCTTGACGGCCTCGGCGGCCATAAGCGGACGTTTGCCGCGGTCGCGGTCGCCGCCGGCGCCAACTACGGTTATTATCGAGCCGGATGTGTGGCGCACGGCTTCGGCCAAGGTGCCGAGCACGTTTGCAAGGGCGTCGGGCGTGTGGGCATAGTCGACCACAACGGCGATGCCGCCCTTAGTCATAGTCTGCATGCGTCCGGCGGGAGGCTCGGCAAGCGACAGCAGGCGCAGCACCGTGTCTTTGTCGTGGCCGAGAAGCCGCATGGCTCCGTACACGGCCAGCATGTTGGAGGCGTTGAAGCGGCCGGTGAGGCGGGTTTCGACTTCCGTGCGGTCGATTTCGATGAGCATGCCGCCGAGGCGGTCTTCGATGATGCGGCCATTGAATGTGCCGGTTCCGCGCAGCGAATACGATGCTTTTTGGGCCCGGGTGTTCTGGAGCATGATTGCGCCGTGGCTTTCATCGGCGTTGGTGAGCGCGAAGGCATCGCTGCCGAGGCTGTCGAAAAACGACTGTTTGGCCAGAAGATAGTTTTGAAGAGTCTTGTGATAGTCGAGGTGGTCGCGGGTGAGATTGGTGAAAATACCGCCGGCGAAATGCAGTCCGGCGATGCGCCGCTGGTGGGCGGCGTGGCTGCTCACCTCCATGGCTGCGAACCGGCAACCGGCGTCGACCATACGGCGCAGAAGGCGGTGTATCGTGACTACGTCGGGCGTGGTGTGGGTGGCGGCCTCGCGCTCGGCGGCTATGCGGTTTTCAACGGTGGAGATAAGTCCCGACGGAATTCCGGCCGCCATGTGCATCTCGTAAAGGAGCGTGGCGATGGTGGTCTTGCCGTTGGTGCCGGTCACGCCCACGAGGGTCAGCTTGCGCGAGGGCGACCCGAAATATTTGTCGGCGAGCGCGCCAAGAGCCTCGACGCTGTTTTCTACTATAATATATATAAGGTGCGATGGCAGCATTTCAAGCCCTCCTTCCGGAATTCTCTCCGCCACCACGCATGTCGCGCCGTTTTCAATGGCTTTTGCAATGAATTGGTGTCCGTCGACACTTACGCCGCGTGTGGCCACGAACATGGCCCCCGGGCTTGCGTGCCGTGAGTCGGCCGTGATGTCGGTAATGTCGACATCGGCCGCGCCGGCGCATCCAGCTTGGGCTGTCTTATATGACGGGAGAGATGAAAGAAGGTCGCTTAAAGTCATCTTTTTGTTTCTGTAATGGATTCTATATTGAATTGCGGTTATTTTGAACTGAATGTCACATGCACGGTCTTGCCCGAGGCATAGAGCCGGCCCGAGGGCGGATCTTGCGTCACGGCATAGCCCTGGCCGGATATTTTGATACGGTATCCGGCATCTTCAATGCGGGCTATGGCATCCCTCACCCCAAGGCCGCGCACATCGGGGATGTGCCCCGACTCATGAGCCGGCGGGATGCGGAAATGGCGAGCGTTGTCGCCCATCATGGTGCGCACATGCTCGATTTTTGATGTTTCTCCGGCGTAAATCACGGGCGAGGTGCCTTTCGGTCCTTCGGCGCGGAAGTCGGAACGGGCGGCAAGCAGGCCGCGGGCGTGCATTTTCAATGCTATGTTTTTTACTACCATGCCCGATGTGGTGGCAGCTCCGCGGTATTGCGGCGCGGGCTTGGAAATAAGCACCATGCAGGTATAGCGCGGATTCTCATATGGGAAAAAGCCGCAGAAGGCAAGGCGGTACTGGCCTTCCTTGTAGCCTCTTACGGGCGCCGGCTCGCCTTTTTTGTTCTTCGATGTGTCGCGCTTCGCCTCGTTGGCTATGCGGCACGTGCCTGTTTTGCCAGCTATGGTCACGATGTCGGATTTGAGCGACTTGGCCGTTCCGCCTTGGCCGTAGACCACGCTGTGGAGCATCTCTTGCAGGATTTTGGCATTTTTGCGCGAGCATATCGAGTCGCGTACATACGACACTTCATTTTGGGTGACAGTGCCGTCGGGGTCTATGATTTCCTCCACCATGCGCGGACGCACGAATTTTCCGTCGGAGGCTATGGCGTTGTACACCGCGCAGGTGTAGAGCGGCGGAATCATCGTGGAGTAGCCGTAGGCCATGCGCGAGAGCGACACGCGGCCGCCAAGTTTGGGGTCGAGGGTGGGGAAGTAGGGCGGACGCTCGCCGGCCATGCCGGTGTTGAAGCGGTCGAAGAATCCGAGCTCGCGCAGCCGCTGGCGGAATCCGTTGAGGTTGTTCTCATATTGCGGCGCGATAAGTTTGGTCATGCCGATGTTGGAAGAATATTCGATGAACCGGCTCACCGGCAGAGCCGCGGGCGAGTGGGTGTCGTGGATTGGCGAGCCGCCGGCATAGGCATAGCTGCCGCCTATCGCCATGGTGCGTTCGAGCGGGAAAGCGTATCCGTCTTCAAGGGCCACGATCATGGAAATCGGCTTCATTACCGAGCCGGGCTCATAAGCCTGCAAGGCATAGTTCATGGCCTCGATATAATTGCCGTTTTTGTCGCGGTCGAGATTCGATATGGCCTTTATGGCGCCGGTGCCCACTTCCATCACTATTGCCGTGCCCCAGTCGGCCTCGGTCTGCCGAAGCATGGCTTGCAGTTCAGTCTCGACGATGTCTTGAATGTCGATGTTGATGGTCGTGCGTATCGACGAGCCGTTTTGAGCCGGTTCGTCGACCCACGATGTCACTTTCTGTGTCATCAGCGCATATTTTGCCGTGCCGGGGCGTCCGGCGAGGATGGTGTCGAGGGCGTATTCAATGCCGGAATACCCGCGCAGCTGGTCGGTGAAGTCGCGGAGCGTGTCTTTGGGATTGTAGTTCACCTTGTTGGGCACGAGCACATAGTTGCACCGTCCGATGCTTCGCTGGGCCATGTTGCCGTAAGGCATCACGCGCGCTTCCTTTGCCTCGTAGTAGAGGCCGTGGGTGTATTTCGAACGGTAGCGTTTAAAGAACGGGAACCGGCGGATGCGCTCATAGTCGACGAAAGTGGCCTTGCGCAGCAGCACATGGTTGGTCTTGCGTTTCTTTGGCTCCACGGTGAGAGGCTTGGCCAGATAATCTTTCCATGCCTTGGCGTCGCGGGTGGGATAGTAGCAAGCGAGAGAGTCGGCCAAAGAGTCGATGGCGGCCACAAAGGCCGTGTCGCGCCGCGCCGACGCCCGGTAGTCGAGATATATGGTATATTGCGTGAGGTTTGTAGCCAGCACGGTGCCGTCGTCGGCGAATATTTCGCCGCGTATTGGCTGCACGACAAATACCTGCGACAGCACGGAATCGGCTTTGCGGTTCCAGTCGTCGGCGTGTATCACAGTTGTCGACAATGCGTTGTAAACAATAAGCGCGGCGAGGATTGAAATCACCGCCGACACAATGGCAAATCGCCACAGGGCATAACTGCGTTTGTTCTCGATTTTCATTTGCGGGAGAGTGGAATGAGGGGTTTATTTTGGTTGCAAGTGTAGGGTATAAGGCGGCTGTTTCTGCGCCATGAGGCCAAGGCCCAGCGAGTCGACAAGGAGAGTCATGGCCGATTCGCGCGTGCGGGAGTTGTAGAGGCTCTGCTGGCGGATGCTTTCCGAGCGCACGATCGAGAGTTCGCGTTTGAGCGACTTTATCTGCTCGCGCTTTGTCTTCATCACATATCCGCTGTTGATATAGCAAAGGAGCACCACCACGATAAGCACCACCGACACCTTATGGTTGAGAAACAGGCGGCTCGTGATGTATTCGCCGAAGAAGAACCTCCACCCGTAGTTGGAGATGCTTTCGGCATTTTTTTTCGATTTCGGTTTTTTTTCAGCCATTTCAGGAGAGAGTTATAATTTTGTGGCTACACGCAGTTTGGCGCTTCGGCTGCGGGGGTTGGCCTCCACTTCCTCGGCCGAAGGCACAATCGGTTTCGACGTGAGAAGGCGCATGGGGGCAAGGTTGCGGCCGAAAAAATCTTTTGATTCGTTGCCGGCGATATTTCCCGTTTTCATGAAATTTTTCACCATACGGTCTTCGAGCGAGTGATAGGTGATAATGGCGAGCCGGCCGCCTTCGCCGAGCATTTTCAGCGATTGGGTCAGAAGGCTTTCGAGGGCCTGCATCTCGCCGTTCACTTTTATGCGCAGGGCCTGGAACACCTGTGCCAGTTCTTTTTTCTCTTGCTTGGGGTTGATAAAAGGCTTTATCACCTCGAGCAGACGCTCTACCGTGTCTACCGGCTCGCGGCCTCGTTCGGCCACGATAGCGCGCGCTATCTTGCGGGCATTTTTCATTTCCCCGTAGATATAGAGGGTGTCGGCTATCTCCGACTCGTCGGGCGAAGCGAGATATTGCGCTGCGGTGATGCCTCCGCGCTGGTTCATGCGCATGTCGAGCGGCCCTTCGAAGCGGAACGAGAATCCTCGTGCCGGGTCGTCGAAATGGTGAAACGATACGCCGAGGTCGGCAAGGATGCCGTTGACGCTTCCGGGCAAAATGCCGTGGAAACGCATGAAATTTGTAAGATACGAGAAATTGCCGTGAATCATGGTAAACCGGCTGTCTTTCATAGCCCGCTCCACGGCCTCGATGTCGCGGTCGAAGCCGAAAAGATGCCCCTGTGGCGACAGTCTCTCGACAAGGGCGCGTGAATGGCCTCCGCCTCCGTATGTGGCGTCGATATACACCCCGTCGGGTTTTATATCGAGAGCCTCGAGCGACGCAGACAGCAGGGCAGGGATGTGGTAGACCGGTTTGTCCATATGTAATTTGTTTATTTTCAAGTTGTTAAAGGCCTTGGTGGACTATCCGGAAAGATGCCCGGGCAGGCCGTATTTTACAATGTGCAAAGTTATCATTTTTTCGCAAGAATTTACATAATTTAATTATGTTTTTTGACCAAAAGTTATCAACATTACATTATATGTTGAGAATCAAGGATTTGCTGTTTTGGGGTGTTGCAATTGTAAACAATTCGGCCATGAACATATATCCTGTCTATTTGTTGGAAAAATAAACCAAGTTACCCAGGTTGGCCACGGCGAAGCCGTGATTCATTGGATAACCGGGTTTGGAGGCAGAATGCCGACAAGCCCGGTCTGTTATGAGGGTTCAAATGCACTGCGAAGCTGTGCCTCACGGCATGTTTGGCATTATCGAACGCTCCGGCAGGCTCCGCTCCGATACCGCGATTGATTAGCATCTGCCCAACCCCGCATGTCGGCCGCGCCGGCCATACGGGGTTAACATCAAGCGTCACGGCTTTGCCGTGAATATAATCTTGGCTGCCAAATGTCTATACGTGTGAAACTTGAAGAAAAATAATTATTAAAATTGCAAGATTGGAAATAAACCGATATATTTGTAGCATGAAAAAGATAGCAGGCATTTTGGTTGCAATGCTTGTCGTTGCCGTTTGGTCGACAGCATATGCCGGCGAGCCTCCCACGGCCGGCAGTGTCCGATGCGACGAATTCTCCGGAGCATGGATGCAGACCGTGTATCAGACCGATTACGCTTCTCGCACCACGGAGCAAAACAAACGTTACCTGCGCGACCAGCTCGACCGGCTGCGCCGTGCCGGCATAACGGCGGTGCTCTTCCAGGTGCGCCCAAGCGCCGATGCCTTCTACGACAGCAAGCTCGAGCCGTGGAGCCGATTCCTGTCGAAAGACGGACGTGCGCCAAAGCCTTACTGGGACCCGTTGGAATTTATGGTCGAGGAAGCCCACGCCCGCGGCATGGAGCTCCATGCCTGGATTAATCCCTACCGCGTATCCACATCCAAGAAGCAACGGCTCCCCAAGGGGCATATCTACCACCGCCATCCCGAACGCTTTGTTCGCTATGCCGACGGCCTGATATACTTCGACCCCGGAATCCCTGAAAACAGAAAATGGATTGTGGAAGTGGTGTCTGACATTGCCTCGCGTTACGATATCGACGGGGTGCATTTCGACGACTATTTCTACCCTTATCCCGTGGCCGGCAAAGACTTTCCCGACGCCGCCTCGTATAAGAAATACGGAAAAAAGAAGAACAAGGCCGCATGGCGCCGCGAGAATGTGGATAAGCTCATCGCCGACATCCACGGCACCCTGCGGAAAATAGGAGAAAAAAAGCATCACTACATCGAATTCGGCGTAAGCCCCTTCGGAATATGGCGCAACAAGGCTTCCGACCCGCGCGGCTCGGAAACTTCCGGGTTGCAAAACTACGACGACCTCTATGCCGACCCGCTGCTGTGGGCCGAAAAAGGGTGGGTAGACTATCTTATTCCTCAGATTTATTGGGAAAACACCCACAAGCGGGCCCCCTACACCGAGCTTATCCTATGGTGGGCCACAAACGTCGACCCCCGTTGCAAACTCTATATAGGCCAGGACGTGGAGCGCACCATGAAGTCGCGCGAGCTGCGTCTTAAAACCCAACTCGCCACCGACCTCGATGCCGTGAAAGGCAACTGCTGGTGGCCGGCCGGCACCATCACGGCCAACACGCTCGGAGTGGCGGATTCTCTGCGTGTCATTTATAGATGAAGCTATGATTTCAATAATCATACCTGTATATAACGGCGAAAAATACCTCCGCGAATGTCTCGACTCGATATTGGCGCAGACCTGCGCCGACATCGAGGTGCTTGCCGTCGACGACGGTTCTGCCGATGCCACGGCCGACATAATCCGCGGGTACGCCGAAGCCGACTCACGCGTAAGATATATTTATAAACCGAATGGAGGTCAATCTTCTGCTCGCAACTGCGGATTGGAGTATGCGAAAGGTGAATATGTTTCTTTCGTTGATTCGGATGACACTCTCCTCCCGGAATTTTGCGAAACACTATTATCGGCACTCGGCGATGCCGATATTGCCATATGTGGTTTTAGCAGAGAGCCGAAAAAAGGATGTATTCCCCGGCCTGAGAATATCGTGGCGAGCGATTTCATAGAGAAAACGCTTTATCAGACACGGTTTCACAATTCGGCATGGGCGGCTGTCTACCGCCGGAGTCTGTTCGGGGATATCCGATTTGCCGAAGGACTGTATTACGAAGACCTTGATATTTTTTACCGCCTTATCGAGGCCTCGGGAAATGACGTGGTATGGATCGACGCGCCCCTTTACGTCTACCGCGACAACCCTGCCAGCTTCATCAACACGTTCACCCCGCGTCGTCTCGACGTGCTCAAAGTCACCGCGCAGATAGAGAAGCACTATGCCGGAACCCCATTGCTTGCCGCCGCGCGCGACCGCCGCTTCTCGGCCAACTACAACATGGCGCTTCTTGCCGGGCTCGACGGCCGCCATGACATAAGCCGCCGGTGCTGGTCGCTGGTAAAGGCTTACCGCCGCGAAGTGATGCTGAATCCGCGCAGCCGCATCAAAAATCGCCTCGGCGCCGCCGTCTCCTGCCTCGGACGCCGCATATTGCTCCTTATCGCAAAAATAATCAATTGACATACATCACTTTCACTAAACACTTTATCATGAATTTTACAAAAAATCTTGTAGGCGCCATGGCCATATCGATTCTGTCTGTGGGCCACTCCCCGGCTCAAACCCCGGCGGTAGACGCCAAGTATGAAACATTCCCGGCTTACAACGGCTCCGACCTCGAGCTTACTGTCGACGCCTCCGGCACGCATTTCGCCCTGTGGAGCCCCGAGGCTTCGGCCGCGCGTGTCAATATCTACGACACCGACCGCAACACTCCGGCTGTGCATGTGCTCGACATGACAAAGGGCGACAGCGGCGTGTGGCGCGTATCCGTGCCCCAACGCCTCTATGGCAAATTCTACACATTTCAGATTCTCCACAATGGCAAATGGCTCTCGGAGACCCCCGGCATATGGGCTAAGGCCGTGGGCGCCAACGGTGAGCGCGCGGCGATAATAGATTTCGCCGCCACCGACCCCGAAGGCTGGGACGCCGACCGCGGTCCGCAGGTGAAAGTCATGACCGACGCCGTGATATACGAGATGCACCACCGCGACTTTTCTGAGCATCCGTCGAGCGGCATCGTGAACAAGGGCAAATTCATTGCGCTCACCGAGAAAGGAACCCACACCCCCGCAGGCGACAAAACGGGCATCGACCATCTCAAAGAACTGGGTGTGACACACGTCCACATCCTCCCGTCCTACGACTACAACTCTGTCGACGAGACAAATCTGCAAGCCAACCAATACAACTGGGGCTACGACCCTTACAATTATAACGCTCCCGAAGGCTCCTATTCCACCAATCCCTCCGACCCCGAAGCCCGTGTGCGCGAGATGAAGGAAATGGTGAAAGCTCTCCACGATGCCGGAATCGGCGTGATTATGGATGTGGTGTACAATCACACTGCCAACAACGACGACTCCAACTTCTCGCTCACCGCTCCCGGCTATTTCTACCGTCACCGTCCCGACGGCTCATACTCCGACGCTTCGGGCTGTGGCAACGAGACGGCATCGGAGCGCGAGCAGATGCGCGACTTCATTGTCAATTCCGTGAAATACTGGGCCAAAGAATACCATATCGACGGTTTCCGCTTCGACCTGATGGCTATCCACGACATCGACACCATGAACGCCGTGGCAGCCGCCTTGAAGGAGGTGAACCCCAATATCTTCGTATATGGCGAGGGCTGGACGGCCGGTGACTCGCCCCTCCCCGCCGAGCGGCGCGCCCTTAAAGAGAATGTTGCCAAAATGGAAGGAATCGCAGTATTCTCCGACGATATTCGCGATGCCGTGAAAGGACATTACTCCGACGCCTCCGACCGTGGATTCGCCACCGGTAAGCCCGGAGCGGAAGAAACGGTGAAAATCGGCATTGTGGCAGCCACTGCCCACCCGCAAGTCGACTATTCGAAGGGCAACAACTCCAAATTTGCTTACGCCTCCTCGCCCACGCAGATTGTGAACTATGTGTCGTGTCACGACGACCTTATGCTCACCGACAAGCTCCGCAAGTCGCTCCCCGACGCATCGGAAGCTCAGCGTCAACGCGCCGCCCGCCTGGCCCAGACTATCGTATTCACATCGCAGGGCACTCCATTTATGTTTGCCGGCGAGGAAATTTTCCGTGACAAAAAAGGCGTGCACAACTCCTACAAGTCGCCCGACTCGATCAACGCCATCGACTGGACTCTGAAACACGACAATGCCGACCAGTTTGCCTACTATCAGCAACTCATACGCTTGCGCAAAGAGCATCCCGCTTTCCGTCTTGCGTCGGCCGACGAGATAGCGCGTCATCTTAAATTTGACAAGACATCGCAGCCCAACGTGATATCATATGCCTTGACCGACCATGCCGGAGGCGACACATGGCGCGACATCCGCGTGGTGTTCAACGGCAACACCGAAGCCGTGACCGTGAAAATACCCAAAGGAAAATGGACTGTGATTGCCGACGACGGCCGCATCAACGTCGACGGCCTCGGCACATCGTCGGGCGGCACCCTCACGGTGGCCCCGACATCGGCCCTCATCCTCGCCCGTGAATAATTTCCGAATAATTCAAATTCGCAAGCAAGGCACGGCGAAGCCGTGATTCCTTGGCTAACCGGGTTTGGAGGCAGAATGCCGACAAGCCCGGTCTGTCATGAGGACACAAAAGCACTGCGAAGTAGTGCCTCGTGGCATAATCGGCATAATCGAACGCTCCGGCAGTAATATGACTTGCGAGATTTGAATTGAATAATAATTCATTGATTTGCCTCAAAGTTGCAAAAATTTCGTAACTTTGAGGCAATTTATATATCTTATCACTCACACCTTATACCTTTATAAAAATGGATAGATTCATTACCGTAGCCATACACACATACGACAGGGCGGTGGCCCTTCGCGCCCTTCTTGAAAGCCAAGGCGTGGAAGTGGAATTCAGAAATGTCAATATCGAGCATCCCGTGGTGTCGTCGGGAGTGCGCGTCCGTATCCGTGAAAACGATCTCCCGCTTGCGCTTAGAATAATAGAAAACAGGGAAATATTTGCCGAGCAGCCGGCCGTTGGGCGCATCACCGACGCGTCGAGGCCGCTGCTGGTGCCCGTAGATTTCTCCGACTATTCGCTGGAGGCCGCCAAGGTGGCATTTGCCATAGCCGACAAGCACCGCACCGGCATAATCCTGCTGCACACCTACATCGACCCTTATGTGGCCGGAAACATGCAGCTCACCGACAGCCTCACATATGAGATTGCCGATGCCGATTCGCGCAAGGTGATAGAAGAAACATCACGCACGCGCATGGGGCATTTCGCCGCGCGCCTCCGCGACATGATAAAGCAAGGAGAGATACCGCCCGTGAAATTCGAGACCTGCGTGGTGGAGGGCGTCCCCGAAGACGCTGTCAACGACTTCACCAAAAGCAACAATCCCTTCCTCATTGTCATGGGCACACGTTGTTCCGAGCGCAAGGAACGCGAGATGATTGGATCGGTCACAGCCGAGGTGCTCGACAAATGCCGATTCTCGGTGCTTGCCATTCCTGAATCGGACAAGACATCGCTGCTCGGCAGCCTCTCTAAGATTTTATTCTTTTCCAATGTCGACCAGGAAGACATCCTGGCCATTGACACCCTCCACCGTCTGTTCCCCGATGCCAATGCCAAAGTAACGATAGCGAACATCCCCGGAAAGAAGCGGCCCTTCGAGCGCAGGCCCGATGAGGCCCTTGCGCGGCTTAAAGCATACTGTGAGACCAACTTCCGCAATTTCGTGTTCGACACCGCCGCGCTGTCGCTCGACAAAGCCGTGGAAGATTTCAACGCCCTCGAAGAAGGCTCGGGATTCGACCTTATCGTGGTGCCGAACAAGAAAAAGAATGTATTCTCCCGGCTGTTCAACCCGTCGCTTGCCCACAAGATACTCTTCGCCGCCGATATCCCCATGCTCGTTATCCCGGTGTGACGATAAGGAGGATTTTTTGTCGGGGCAAAAAATTTTGCGAAAAAGTTTTAAATCGTTAATTCTTAGGAGATTTGTAGTGTTGCACGAAAAAATGCAAAACTGCGTGGAACGCAGCTGTAAATCGCGTAACGCTCTGATATGTCATATTATAAACCGTCAAGTTTGAGCAAAGGTTGAATTTTGAAGCGTAAATTCTGCTAACGTATTGACTTACAAAGTCATTACAAAAAAACCAAAATTCCAATATTTTGAGCACTTTTTTTTAAAGAAAATTTGTAGTAAATTTGCGTTCCCAATCCAGCAACGACCTCTCACGATGACATCAAACGACCATATTCAACTTTGGGAGCAATGTAAGGCTTTCATAAAAGATAATCTTGACCCGCACCTTTTCGAAGTGTGGTTCGAGCCCATCACATCATTCGGGTTCGACAGCAATATGCTTACCCTTATGTTGCCCTCGTCGTTTTTTGTAGAGCAACTCGAAGAGCGTTTCATCAAACTGTTCCGTTCGGCGGTCGACAAGGTATATGGCCCCGGCACACAGATTTATTACCGATATATACAGGTACAGAATCAGCCCGACACAGCCGTAAGCCAGCGAAGCACCACCCCTTCGGCCACAATCCTCAACCAGCAGCACGCACAGGCTGCCAATCCCTTCCGCGCACAGCCCAAAGTAAACTTCGACCCCCAGCTCAATCCTCGCTATACTTTTGAGAATTACTGCGGAGGCGAGTCAAACAAAGTGGCCATTGCCATAGCCGAGGCCATAGCCGCCAATCCTCACGACAATGCCTTCAACCCTCTCTTCCTTTTCGGCTCGACCGGCGTGGGCAAAACACACCTTATCCAGGCAATAGGCATACGCATAAAGGAAAACAATCCCGACGCCCGCGTGCTTTACGTCACCGCCCGTCTGTTTGAAAGCCAGTACACCGCTGCCGTGGCAAAAGGCAACACCAACAGCTTCTTCCTTTTCTACCAAAGCATCGACACGCTTATTATCGACGATATTCAGGACCTCGGCGGCAACAAGCCCAAGACGCAAAACACCCTGTTCCATATCTTCAACCATCTTCACCAAAACAACCGTCAGATTATCATGTCGTCGGACTGTCCGCCGTCGGAGATGGAAGGTTTCGAGGCGCGTATGCTCGGACGCTTCAAGCGTGGCATGATTGCCGAGCTCGAGCGTCCCGACATAGAGTTGCGCCGCAACGTGCTCGTGCGCAAAGCCGAGCAGGACGGTCTTGAAATACCCCGCGAAGTGATAGATTTTGTGGCCGAGAATGTCACCGACTCCATCCGCGAGCTCGAAGGCATCATGGTATCGCTTGTGGCACACGCCACCGTGCTCAATTGCGACATAACCCTCGACCTTGCCAAGCGCGTCCTTGCCCATGCCGTGAAATCGTCGCGCAAGGCTATCAATTTCGAGGTTATCACCGAGCACGTCTGCTCCTACTATCAGATCGACTCCGACCTGCTTTTCACCAAATCGCGCAAACGCGAGATTTCCGACGCCCGCCAGGTTGTGATGTACCTTGCAAAAACAATGGCGAAGATGCCCCTTGTAGCTATCGGCAACCGTCTCGACCGCACCCACGCCACCGTGAACTACGCCTGCAAGTCGATCGACGAACGCCTCCCCCACGAACGCCAGCTCCAGGCCGACCTCGACGCTATCCGCGCCTCAATAACCCAAGCCTGACCTCGCCACGCACCCATCAAGCCCACCTCAATCCCTCACCCACAGTGTAGGGACGCACGGCTCGTGCAATGCGTTTCAAATAAGCCGTCGCTATGGATGAGAATCGCGTAGCGATTCAAGAATGTAGCCCGGGGTGGAGCGACAGCGTAACCCCGGGTATGTGCGTTGTAATCATCCGTGGTATTGGAGCGAGCGACAGCGTAGCATTCTACACCACGGCTGGCATTCTCGAACGCTTCGGCCGGCCTCCGCTCCAAATCCCCGGTTGCCGGCAACCTTTTTCCGTGGGTTCGGTCGAGGCTTCGCCACGCCCTCACCCACGGCTATTGTCGGAAATCGCTACGCGATTCTGTGATACGCCCTTATTTGAACCGCATTGCACGGCTCGTGCGTCCGCCTATGAGCATTTATCACAAGCCGGAGGGTTCTTTGCCTGAGGCAAAGCGCTTCGCGATTAGTGTTCCTGCAACCGGTGTAGGAACGCGAGCCTCCGGCTTGCGCAATCTCGCGTCGTCCGCATTGCTATCGAGCTTTGCGAGAAAAAGATGGTTGGAGATTCTTTGCCGACAAAACGTCTCAAAAGATAGTCCGGCGATGGTTCGTTCATGGTTCCTGATAGTTCCGGCCCGGCGCAGCCCCCTCGGACGCACGAGCCGTGCGTCCCTACAATCTCGGCATAAACCGCCTTTTTGACACACGCCCAAGATTCTTTCGGTATCGCTGCTGACGCGACTTTTTATTTCGGGGTTTGGAGTGAGCCTTCGTCTTCGTCGCGCTGGTAAACTTTTACATAGTTGATGTAATAGTTGGCGGTGTTGTCGTTGGAGGAGTTGAGGGCCGAGATTTTATCAGGGTCGGTGATGCCGGGGAAGTGTCCGCCCACGGCAAGGTTGAACAGGATATGGAAGGGTTTGCGGAAATAGAGGTCGGCAGAGCGGTCGTCGGGAGTTCCGTTATGGTCGATAACCAATTCGTAATAAGGATCCGCGTCGGGATATTTGTCGAGGTCGAGATACATGGACGCTTTTTCGGGCGTCCATATGCAAGTGAAGAGGTGGTATTGGCCGTCGTGGACGGAGTAGGGGGCGTTGCTGAAAGTGGCGGTGGTGGGATATTGCCGGTCGATATAGTAGCCCCAGTGTGCCGCGCCGTTCATATACGAGCCTTGGGTGCCGTTGGCGATGCCCTCGTGGTGGCCCATTTCAAAAATATCTATCTCGCCGCATCGGGGCCAGCCTACGGAGGAGATGTCGTCGCCCATCATCCAGAAAGCCGGCCACAGGCCGTCGGCAGTGGAGGGCATGAGCACCGACGCCTCGATTTTGCCGTATTTGAAATTGACTTTTCCACGAGTGTTGACGCGTCCCGATGTGAAATTCCGTCCTTTGTAATCCTCCCTTTTGGCTGTGAGGATAAGGCAACCGTTGCCACGGCCGTCGTCGCCGACAGACACGTTGCAGGGGCGGTCGGTGTAGTACTGCAATTCTTGATTTGCCGGACGGGGAGTCACTTCGATATTCCATGCGAGCGAGTCGAGGCAAGGGCCGTCGAAAAGGTCTTGCCATACAAGGCGGTAGGAGCCGGTCTCGCCGGAGCCGGTCTGGGGTTCGGCCCCGTACATGCAAGCCGCGGATATGGCTGATAAGGCTATAAATAAAGTTTTCTTCATAAGGAATGGATAAAAATAGTAAAAGGATGTACAAAGATAAGGAAAATTTTCGCAGCCGATTTTATCGTAGGTGAAAAATTCGTAATTTTGTACTTGAAATCATATTTTTTAGACCATGAAGAAATCAATTTATTTATTATTGCTGTTTGCTGTCGTGTCGATGTTTTCGACAAGAGCAGATGAGCCTTTGCGTGTGTTGGCGATAGGCAACAGTTTTTCCGTAGATGCCCTCGAGCAGGAAATGCACAATGTGGCGGCTTCTGCCGGCTGTGACATTATTATAGGAAATCTTTATATTCCGGGATGCTCTGTCGACCGGCATTATGAAAATATAGTGGCCGACGCTCCGGCTTACAGTTATCGCAAGATCGATTTGTCGGGACGTGCCGACACGATTGCCGACTGCGCGTTGTCGAAAGCTCTTGCCGACGAGCCGTGGGATGTGATCACTTTCCAGCAGGCAAGCCATTTCTCGGGCATCGACTCGACGTATGTAAATTTGCCGCGACTTATCGCCAAGGTGCGCGAGCAGGCAGGCTCGCATCCGAAGTTTCTGTGGCACATGACATGGGCGTATTCGCCTGATTCCGACCACTCCGGTTTCAAGAGCTACGGCAACGACCAGATGACGATGTATCGCGCTATTGTAGCGTCGATGCGCAAGGCCCTTGCCGACAATCCGGAATTGGCCGGTGTAATCCCGGTCGGCACGGCAATACAAAATGCGCGCGCCACCGAACTTGGCTCCGACTTGACCCGCGACGGCTATCACCTTAGCCTCGATGCCGGCCGGTTCATAGCCTCGTGCACATGGTTTGGCGTGCTGTTCGACAAGCCGGTGTCGGGAATAAATTATCGCCCCGGGCATCTTACTCCGATGCAGTGCGAGGCGATACGCTGCGCCGTGCAGGATGCCCTCAGCAACCCGTACGACGTGAAAAAATGACAAAAATAAATGTCGTTTTGCGTTAATAACCGTAAATTAATCATTAATTTTAGATTAACTCGGATTAACGAATTATTCGTGGCCATTAACGTGAAAAATCCCCGAAATTATTTTATTCACGTCAATCCACGAAAATTCACCTTAGATAAAAGGTTAGTTATCGATTTTTACAAGCATTATTTTGGAGTCGGCCACTGCTTGGACGCTATGCGGTGTGCCGGCTTCCATTACCACGGCATCTCCTGTCTTTAAAATCTTAGGCTCTCCTTCTATGATGAAGCGGGCCTCGCCCTCGAGCATATAGATGGTAACGGCGCCGGGGGCAGTGTGCTTCACCAGGTTTTGTCCGGCTTTAAGGGCAAGGATATTCACGCCGCCATAGGCGGCTCTCATGGTTTGGTCGAATATAACCCTATTGGGATTGTAAGTTACTGCCTCGGCGGGACGGAACACGGTATTTATGCGTTGGGTACTTTCCATAATCGTATATTTAGTTTTTACATACAACGCCGCCCGCCACCGATTGGTTCGGAGGGATGAGGTTGAAAGTTAACGAATGTATGGACGCACGGCTCGTGCGTCCGCCTATAAGTATTTATCACAAGCCGGAGGCTTGTGTTCCTACACCGTGGTATTAATGATGATTTTCCGGGGGTTAGCGGAGGCGGAAGTTGTAGCCGAGGGTTACGGCGAGGGTCATGTTGCGGGATGCGCCGAATGTGTCGGCCTTGGAGGAGGGGAAGATGTTGCCGAGGCCGTAGTAGTAGCGGGCTTCGAGGTAGGCCGAGTGGCGCGGACGGAGATAGAACTCAACGCCGAAGCCTGCGCAGATGCCGTAGTCGAATTTGTTGTGGACCGGTGTGGCAAGTTGCTCGGTCATGCGGGCTTTTTGAGGCCAGTCGGGCGATGAGAGCGGGTCGTTGTAGTCGAAGTTGGCCGATGTCGACTCTGATATCATGTATGAGAATTCGGGACCGAGGTTGAAGAAGCATTTCACGCGTCGGCTCCCGAAATAGATATGCGTCATGATGGGGAGGGAGATGTAGTTGAGGGTGCGGGTGTAGTCGAGGGGCGCTTCCTCAAAATTTTCTTTCCAGCCGCGTTGCACAAAATTGAGTTCGGCGAGCACGCCGACATGGCGTTCCTCGGCGTAGCGAACGGATATGCCGCCGGTGAGGCCGTTGGCCCACGATTGCTTTACCGACGGGGCGAACGACACTTTCGACAGGCCTATGCCGCCATGCGCCCCCACCGAGATATGGGCTTTGTAATGGGTCTCGGCAGCCGCGAAAAGCGCGGAGGCGAGGACGAGGCAGCAAATCAGAGCACGTCGACAGAGCATTGGCCGGCAGGTTTGAAGTTGATAATGTAGAGGGCTTTGTTGACATAGCCGCCGTCGTCGACGCGGTCGAAGCGGAACGTGGATTGCGTGCCGCGGAAGCTGCGGAAGTTTTCGAGATTGTCGAGCGAGCCGTTGTTGTGACGCAGGGCGCGGATGAGGAACAAGCCGGTATCATAGCCCAAGATAGCCTGGCTTGGCACCATTTCGAGCATCTCTGTGCCGTACCAGCGGGTGAAGGCGTCGGCCACCTCTTTGGCCTCGTAAGAAGATTCGTCGAGGAAGAAACGGGAGTAGATGGTGGCGTCGAGCATATGGAGATTTTCGAGTGCGTCGCCGCGGAATGTTACCCAGTCGGGATAGCCGAAAAGTGCAAAGCGCGATTCGCCGGTTTCGGCGGCGCGGAGCTTGATGAGAGCCGTGGCAAAACGTTTGAATGTGGAGAGCGAGCCTGTCATGGGGATGAAGACGTAGCGGTCGGTGTCGTTGAGGCCGGCGAGGTCGTCGTCGGAGAGCGAGCCGGAGAAATTAATCGTAATCGGGGTAATTCCTTTTTGGCCGAAACTGTCGGTGAGGGCGGTGACGAAGTGGGCTTTTTCGTTGCGGTCGCCTTCGTGGTCGAGTATCACGGGGATGAAGCCGTCGTAACGCTCCATGAAAGCATCGATGGCTTTGTCGTACATGTCCTGTTGCGTTATGTTGGCCTGAATTACATACGGATTGGTGAGGTATGTCTCGTCCTTGATATTGTTGGGGTTGAAGACGTAGATTCCAAGTTCGGCGGCTATCTTGCAGATTTCGTCGAGCTGGGTCGCATCTTCGGGGGCAATGATGGCGGAGAGCGACGACTCGTTGTCGGCAAGGCTGCGCATTGTGTCGTTGATGATGGAGAGGGTGTTGGCGGCGTCGCCTTTTGTGTCGGCTGCTACAATGGTGACGTGCTGCCCGGATTCTCCGGCAAGAGTGTCGGCGGCAAGGATGAGGCCACGGTAGAAGTCGGTGACGAGCTGGGTGGGGCGCGTCATGGCATCGTCGTCGGTCATAAATGGCTGGAGCACGAGTATGGCCGTTTCAGCGGCCCGGTTTTCGGCATCTGCCGCTGTTTCGGAATTGCTGCCGGATGTGGACGAAGCGGAGGGCAGGCGTTCGGCTGTTTCGGTAATATCCGATTTCCGTATTTCGCGCAGGCGGCTTTCGGGCGTTTGAAGCACCAGGGGAGCATCGTCGGCGAGGCGGAGCACTGTGCCCACGGGCATATGGTGAGGGTCGACAAAGGGATTGTAGTCGACAAGGTCGTCGGTGGAGAGCCCGTATTTTAAGGCTATGGATGTGAATGTCTCGCCTGCCTCAACTTTGTGTGTCAGGGGCAGGGGAGCGGGAGGCGATGCGGGAGCGTCGGCGGGCGTATAATCGGCCACGGGCTTGGAATCGGCAGGGCGCGCGGCCGGTTTCGTCGCCGAATAAGAGCCGCGCGGGATGGTGAGCACCATGCCGGAGCGAACGCCGCGTTCGGCTTGCGGATTAGCCTCTATCAGGGCTTCGGGCGTGACTTTGTAAAGGTTTGCGATACCAAATACCGTCTCGTTCTTTTTCACGGTGTGACGCACGATTCCGTTGTCGAAGTCGTCGACAGCAAAGAGCAGCAGCGAGCCCTTGGAAAGTCCGTTGGCCACGTTGGGGTTGGTGCGTTTTATGTCGTCGGTTGAAATGCCGGTGAGCTCGGAGATGGAATAGAGGGTGTCGCCGGTTTTCACGCTATAATAATAGTAGTCTTTGCCGTCGATACTTTTTACGGGGAGGTCGATTGCTTTTGCCGACGCTGCGCCGAGAAGCAATGCGGAAGCTGCCGCTAAATATTTGAGAGATACAAACACCTTATTTTGTATTTATGTTATTTTTCTGATTCGCTGCGGGTCAGTCGAATACGCCGTCGATGCTTTCTTCCACTTGCTCGGGTTCGGCATAGAATTCGCCTTCGCAGAGGTTGATGTTTGAGGGGAAGCGGAATGTGGAGCTTTGGCTGTAATTGAGCTGCGGGTCGTTGTAGATTTTCGACATGTATTTGCCGTAGATAGGCAAGGCCATGGACGCGCCCTGGCCGTTGGCCATGGTGTTGAAGTGGATGGTGCGTTCTTCGCCGCCTACCCACACGCCGGAGACTAGGTCGGGGGTGAATCCCATGAACCAGCCGTCGGAGTTGTCGTTGGTCGTGCCGGTCTTGCCGCCCATCTGCGCCGTGATGTTGAACGGGGCGCGACGAAGTCGGTTGCCCGTGCCGGAGTCCACGACATTGAGGAGAATCGACAGTATGCGGTAATATGCTTTCTGGGATATAACCTCGGTCTGTTCGGGGACAAATCGGGATACGATGTTGCCGTTGTTGTCGGCTATGGCGGTGACGAAGATGGGCGACGATTTCATGCCGTTGTTGGCATAGGCGGTGTAGGCCGTGACCATCTCTTTTACGGATACTTCACACGGGCCGAGACAGAGCGACACCACGGCGGGCAGGGAGGCAGTGATGCCCATGTTGTGCATCAGGCGCACGAGGTTCTGCGGCTTCACCACGTCCATCACACGGGCCGAAATCCAGTTGTTGGAGTTGGTAAGCGCCCAGCGGAGGTCGACCATCTCGCCTACACGCGCGCTGCCGGAATTTCGCGGCGACCAGGGCCTGCCGTTTCCGTCGATGAGCGTGGGCTGCGAGTTGAGGAATTGCGTGCATGGTGTCATGCCTTCTTCCATTGCCAGGGTGTAAAGATAGGGCTTGATGGTGGAGCCAACCTGGCGGCGGCCGGTCGACACCATATCGTATTGGAAGAAGCGGAAGTCGGGGCCTCCGACGTAAGCCTTCACATGTCCGTTGCGGGGGTCCATCGACAGGAATCCGGTGCGCAGGAAATGCTTGGTGTAGAGAATAGAGTCGCGTGGCGTCATTACCGTGTCGAGCGGTCCGTTGTAGGAGAATACGGTCATTTCCACCGGCTTGTTGAATTCGTCGATAATCTCATCGTCGGATTTTCCGGCCAGCTTGGCCACACGCCGGCGTTCGCTTTGGCCAATGGCGGTGCGTATGTATTTTTCGCGTGTCTCGTAGCCTGTGGAAGCGGAGTAAGGCGCCACCGACGAAGAGCGTTTCTCGGCAAAGAACCGGCGCTGGAGGTCGCGCATGTGCTCGTTGACAGCATCTTCGGCATGGCGTTGCATACGCGAGTCGATGGTGGTGTATATTTTAAGTCCGTCGTTATAGATGTCGTATTTAGAGCCGTCGGGCTTGGGATTTTTCTCTACCCAGCCGAAAAGAGGGTTGGTGGCCCAAAGCACTGAGTCGTCGACATAGCGTTGCTTTTCCCAAGAAGGATAATTTTCGATTTTGGGCTTTTTGGCGAGCAGAAATCTGCGCAGTTCCTCGCGGAAATAAGGCGCGATGCCTTCCTTGTGGTCGGCGGCATGGTAGTTGAGCACGAGAGGGAGCGCGGCCAAGGAGTCGAGCTCGGCTTGAGAAATCTTGCCGGACTTGTACATCTGCTCGAGCACGGTGTTACGACGAAGGCGAGTGCGTTCGTTGTGACGGCGCGGGTTAAAGTACGACGGGTTCTTTACCATGCCCACGAGAGTGGCGGCTTCCTCGATATTGAGGTCTTTGGGGTCCTTGCCGAAATATACATAGGCGGCAGATTTGATTCCGACGGCGTTGTAGAGGAAGTCGAACTGGTTGAGATACATTTTCAGGATTTCCTCTTTGGAGTATTGCTTTTCGAGCTTTATGGCAATCATCCATTCGATGGGCTTCTGCATTGCGCGGGAAAGCAGGCCGTCGCTTTCGGGAGAATACAGCTGCTTGGCAAGCTGCTGAGTGATGGTTGAGCCGCCGCCGGCGTTTTTCTGACGGAGCACGAGGGTCTTGACAAACACGCGGGCGAGAGCCTTGGCGTCGATGCCGGAATGGTCCATGAATCGCTCGTCTTCGGTGGCGATGAGAGCGTCGACGACAAACGGGGAAATCTCGTTGTAGTCGGCGTATACCCTGTTGCCGGTGTTTCGGAAATATCGGCCCATTTCCTGCCCGTCGGCAGAATAGATTACGGTGGCAAACTTATCTTGTGGATTTTTCAACTGTTCCACCGGGGGCATATAGCCGATGGCCCCGACATATATCATCACCAGAAACAATAATACAAGGGCGGTGATAATGCCGAAAGTGAGCCACATGGTCCTTACGATACGGCGCGACCGTGCCTTGCGGGCGTTTGCGTTGCTGTTGTTGTTACGGGCAGAGGACATATTCTATAATATTCGGTAATACTGATATGCTAATTTAATCCACAAAATTAAGTAAAATTTCATAATCGGCCATGCCGGCCGGCTGTTTTTTTATAAAAATTTATAGTGAGCGGATGTTATTTCGAACCATGTACCGTCGCGTTTGTTAAAGAGTTATAATGATGATAAAAAAATATAGAGATTATGAGCGACAAGAAAAAAAAGAATGGAAATATATGGGTGGTAATCGGAGCTTGCGTATTGATAATCCTGCTTCTGGTATGGCTCACGATGGCCGACCTGTGGGGCGATACAGACGTGGCTGCTTCCGTGGCCGGCCATCTTGTATGACCTACGTGGAGCTTGTGCGCCGATAGAGTATCACGGCAATTATCGTGTATATGATATTGGGAATCCACATGGCCACGGCCGCCGACGTGAGGCCGGACACGGCAAATGTCTGTGTGATGGTCATGAACAGGATATAGCTGAAACTGAGGATGAGGCCGATGCCGATGTTCAGGCCGATGCCTCCCTTGGTTTTACGCGAGGACAGCGACATGCCGATAATCGTAAGGATGAAGGCGGCGGCCGTCATGGCAAACCGGCGGTGATATTCCACTTGAAACGACTGTATATTGGCCACGCCACGAGTTTTCTGACGTTCGATATAGGCAGAAAGCGCGGGAGTGGTCATTTTTTCATGGTCGTTTTTGGCGATAAGGAAGTCGCGCGGCTCAAAAGGTATCATGGTGTCGATCTGGCGTCCTTTTCTGATGCGCTCGCGCTCGCCGTCGAAGTCGCGGATTACATAGTCATATGCTTTCCACAGGTAGAGGGTGTCCCATTTTATGGTCTGGGCCGTCATGCGTGAGGTGAGCCGCTTTTCGTCGTCGAACGATTCGAGGGAGAAACGCACGCCGGTTTTGGTTGTGTTGTCGTAGCGGCTCATATAGGCAATCTCGCCCGGGGCCACCATGAGCATGATGTTGGAGCCGTAGTCGACGCGCCGGTTTTTGACGTAAGTGTCGGTGTAATTGATGCGCTTGATGTTTGCCGGCGGGATCACGTAGGCGTCGAGCACGAAAGTGAACGCGGCGATCACCGCGGCCGAGAACATATAGGGGCGAAGCAGCCGCCGGAAGCTGATGCCTGCCGACAGCATGGCTATTATTTCTGAATTGCCGGCGAGTTTCGACGTGAAGAATATCACGGCAATGAAAGTGAACAGCGGCGAGAACTGGTTGGCGAAGTATGGCAGGAAGTTGACGTAATAGTCGACGATTGTGGCTCGCAGGGGTGCTTTCAGAAAAGAGTCAAGTTTCTCGTTAACGTCGAACATCACTACGATTGCCAAAAGCAATAAAATAGCAAAGACATACGTTCCGAGAAACTTCTTGATTATATATCGGTCGATGATCTTGAACATCGTGATTTAAGTGAATTTCAAAAAAATGAATTCAAATTAGGCAAGTCAGGCACGGCGAAGCCGTTACCAACTTACGGGGATTAATTTCGGATTTTTTGCGTTAATGGCCATTAATAGAGCGTTTATTTTTTATTAATGAATAATTGACGACAATTAACGTGAAAAATTTTCACGAAATCCCCGAAATTAACGCAATCCCCGAAATTAACGCTTTGGCGCGGTCAGAGCCGGCGTGTCAATTCCGGAATCATGGCCGCTTTCCATGCGGGGAAGTCGCCGGCTATGATGTGGGCTCGGGCTTCGCGCACCAGCCAGAGGTAGAAGGCCAGGTTGTGGAGCGACGCGATTTCCATGGCGAGCAGTTCCTGTGCGATGAAAAGGTGGCGGACATAGGCCTTGGAATAGGCGCGGTCGACAAACGAAGGGCCGTCTTCTTGCAGCGGCGAGAAATCGTCGGCCCACTTTTTGTTGCGCATGTTCATCACGCCGTGGGCGGTGAAAAGCATCCCGTTTCGGCCGTTGCGGGTAGGCATCACGCAGTCCATCATGTCGACGCCGCGGTCGATGGCTTCGAGGATATTTACCGGGGTGCCTACTCCCATGAGATAGCGGGGACGGTCGGCGGGGAGTATTTCATTCACCACCTCTATCATGTCGTACATCACCTCGGCGGGTTCGCCCACGGCGAGGCCGCCGATGGCGTTGCCGTCGGCTCCAAGCGAGGCCACATGTTCGGCCGCTTCCCGGCGCAGCTCGGGGTAGGTGCAGCCTTGCACGATCGGGAAATATGCCTGATAGTGGCCGTAGAGAGGTTCGGTTTCTTTATAGTGTTTCCATCCGCGGTCGAGCCATCGGCGCGTGAGGTCGAGGGAGCGGCGCGCGTATTTGAAATCGGAAGTGCCGGGGGGACATTCGTCGAGGGCCATCATTATGTCGGAGCCGATTACGCGTTGTATGTCAACGACATTTTCGGGCGTGAACAGATGCTTGGAGCCGTCGATATGGCTGCGGAAGTGCGCGCCCTCGTCGGTGAGCTTGCGACGGTCGGAGAGCGAAAATACCTGGAAGCCGCCGCTGTCGGTGAGGATCGGGCCGTTCCATCCGTTGAAGCGGTGCAGGCCTCCGGCTTGGCGGAGTATGTCGGTGCCGGGGCGCAGGAACAGATGGTAGGTGTTGCCCAGGATAATCTGTGCGCGCACATCGTCGTGGAGATCGCGGAAATGCACGCCCTTTACGGAGCCTACCGTGCCGACAGGCATGAAAATAGGGGTCTCGATGGTGCCGTGTCCGGTGGTGATGAGTCCGGCTCGGGCAGCTGTGCCCGGTGCTGTATGTTGGAGTTGGAAAAACATTTCTGTATAGAGATATGTCAGTCGCCCATGGTGCGGAGCAGTTCGTCGTTGTCACGTGTGCGCTCCATGCGGTCCTTGATGAATTCCATGGCTTCGAGCGAGTTGCGGTCGCCAAGGAAGCGGCGGAGAATCCACATGCGGTTGAGAGTCTCGGGGCGCAGGAGCAGGTCGTCGCGTCGGGTAGAGGATGTGATGATGTCGACAGCCGGGAAAATGCGCTTGTTCGACAGCTTGCGGTCGAGCTGGAGCTCCATGTTGCCGGTGCCCTTGAATTCCTCGAAAATCACCTCGTCCATTTTCGAACTTGTCTCGGTAAGGGCCGTGGCGATGATGGTGAGCGAGCCGCCATTTTCGATGTTGCGGGCTGCGCCGAAGAAGCGTTTGGGCTTCTGCAAGGCGTTTGCGTCGACACCGCCGGAGAGAATCTTGCCGGATGCGGGCGACACCGTGTTGTAGGCGCGGGCAAGACGGGTGATAGAGTCGAGCAGAATCACAACGTCGTGGCCACATTCGACCATTCTTTTCGCTTTTTCAAGCACGATGCCGGCTATCTTCACGTGGCGTTCGGCGGGCTCGTCGAAGGTGGACGCTATCACTTCGGCGTTGACGGAGCGAATCATGTCGGTCACCTCCTCGGGGCGTTCGTCGATGAGCAGAATCATGATGTAGGTCTCGGGGTGATTCTCGGCGATGGCGTTGGCTATATCTTTCAGAAGCAGTGTCTTACCTGTCTTGGGAGGAGCCACGATAAGGCCGCGCTGACCTTTGCCGATGGGCGAGAACATGTCGACGACGCGTGTGGATATGTTGCAAGTGGTGGGGCCTCCGGTGAGGTCGAATTTCTCGTCGGGGAAAAGCGGAGTGAGGTGCTCGAAGGGCACGCGGTCGCGGATAAACTCGGGCGAACGGCCGTTGACACGGTAGACCGAGGTCATCGGGAAATATTTTTCGTTTTCACGGGGCGGGCGCACGGCACATTCCACTACGTCGCCCGATTTCAGGCCGTAGGATTTAATCTGCTGCTGGGTGAGAAGAATGTCGTCGGGCGACGGCATATAGTTATAGTCGGAAGAGCGGAGGAAACCGTGTCCTTCGGGCACTATTTCGAGCACGCCGGCGGCTTCAAGGAAATTGTCGAAGTCGTAATCGGGCACAAGCGGCAGCTGGTTCTGCTGGTTGAAGCGGTTCTTGCGGTTCTTTTTGCCGGTGCCGGGAGGGTTGGGAAGCGGCTGACCGGGTTCGCCCAGCACGATGGTCTGGGGTTGCAGCGGGCCTTGCGGCTGCTGGGGCTGCTGCGGCTGATTCTGCTTTTTATTTTTCTTGCCCTGCTGTTGCTGTTGGGGCTGTTCCTGGGGCGCAGTCTGTTCCTGCTGCTGTTGCTGCTCTTGCTGGCGTTTTGCGGCGGCTTCCTCACGTTCTTGCTGAGAGCGGGGTACGAACTTGCGGCCTTCCGAGCGGTGGAAAAATTGGTCGAAGGCGGCATCCTTTTTCTGAGGAGCGGGAAGAACTTCCGGCTTGGCGGCAGGGAGCTCGGAGGCGACAGCGTCGGCGGGAGCTTCTGCGGAGACTGCTGTCTCTGCAATTTCCGGCACTGTGTTTTGCGCGGCGGCTTCGGGGGCGGCGTTTGCGTCCTGTTGGGCTGCGTTGTCGGGATTATTGTCGGCTTTTGCTTTGCGCTTCTGCTTTTGGCGGGTTTTCTTTTGCTCGGGCTGGGTATCGGCCTCGGGGGCGGAATCCGCTGCGGGGCTTTCGGCGTTTGCGCTTTCGGCGGCGGGAAGCTCAGCCGGCATATCGGCCTGAGCGCCGGCGTCGGTATCGGTTGTCTCGGCCTTTTTCTTGCGTGTGCGCTTTTGAGTCCGGGCCTTGTCGTCGGCTGGGGCTTCTGACGCGTCAGTTTCCGCCTTGGTGTCGGCAGGCTTTTCGGTCTTGGCTGTTTTCTTTTGACGTTTGGGCTTTTTTTCAGTGTTTTGGGCAGCGGAAGCCGCGCCGTTGATAGCTTGTTGATCCAAAATCTTATAGATCAATTCTTCTTTTCTGGACGGGTCGGGCTTGTTGATTCCCATTCCTTCCGCTATCGCAATGAGCTCGTCAGTGCTCATGTCGGTAAGGTCGGTGATGTTGTACATATGGGTTGGTGGTTTCGTCAGAAGGCACAATGCCGTCTCGACGTATGCTTTTACAATAAAATTATTCGGAGTTGAACGTGCGCCTGCAAAGTTATGGCAAAGGGGTACACTTGAATTTAGAGAGCGGACTTGTAGGCGGGGATTTTCGGTGCAAATTTAATATTAATAATTTGATTGTGCAAGCAAAAGATAAAAAAAATCAAAAATTTTGCCAAAATGCGAAAGAGTGTTATCTTTGCAAAAACGTTTCACAAAAATGAAAAAACTGGCAACAGCGCTTGCGCTTGCTCTCGCGGCATCGGTGCAGGCTTCGTCGCAGGATTCGCCCCTGTGGCTCAGGAATACGGCTATCTCGCCCGACGGTGGCCGCATCGCATTTACGTATAAAGGTGATATTTACACTGTGCCGGCCGCCGGTGGCTTGGCTTCAAGGCTTACGTCGGACCCTGCTGTGGATACAAACCCGATATGGAGCCCCGACGGCTCGAAGATAGCTTTCGCGTCGATGCGCGACGGCGGCCAGAACATATATGTAATGGGCGCCAACGGCGGCACTCCGCGGCGAGTCACCACGCACTCGATGGCAGAGACACCGCTCGCGTGGGTCAACGACTCCACCGTCGCGTTCCGGGCCAACTACGGTCCGGCGGCCAAATATGTCCGTGGCGCTCACGAGGGGCAGGTCTACACCGTGAACATCAATGGCGGACGCCCGCGCATGCTGTCGTCGGTGCACATGGCGGCCATGAGCGTAGCCCCCGACGGACGCATACTCTATCAGGATAAAAAAGGATTTGAGGACCAATGGCGCAAGCATGAGCGGTCGTCGGGAACGGCCGACATATGGCTTGTAGACAATGGCAAATATACAAAATTGACAAGTTTTAACGGCCACGACCTCGCGCCCATATGGGCTGCCGACGGCAAGTCGTACTATTACACATCGGAATCCGACGGCGTGATAAACGCCTACCTCCGCGGCCTCGACGGCGCCGAACGGCAATTGACAAAGATGAAACGCCACCCGGTGCGTTCGCTTTCAGCAGCCGCCAACGGCACTGTTGCCTTCTCTTACAACGGCGAGATATGGACGCTTGCGCCGGGAGCCTCGGAGCCGCGCAAAGTCGACGTTGAAATCGTAGCCGACCTTTACGATTCCGACCGCGTAAAAGACTACCGCTCGTCGGGTGCCACAGCCATGGCGATAAGCCCCGATGCCGACGAAGTGGCATTTGTGTTGCGCGGCGACGTGTATGTCACGTCCGTAAAATATGAAACTACGCGCCGCGTGACCAATACCGACGGGCAGGAACGTGTCGTGGCTTTCTCGCCCGACGGAAAAAGCCTTGTCTACGACTCGGAGCGCGACGGCCTCTGGCGCATATATCTCGCCAAGGTGAAAGAGGGCAAATCTTTCGCATATGCCACCGACATAGAGGAGGAGCTGCTCTACGAAGGCGACGCTCCCGCGCAGCAGCCCGCTTTCTCGCCCGACGGGAAAAAAGTGGCGTTCCTTTCCGACCGTACGGAAATTAAGGTAATCGACATCAAGACCCGCAAGGTCGTGACGGCACTCGACGGAAAATACAATTATTCATATTCCGACGGCGACGTGGAATTTGAGTGGAGCCCCGACAGCCGTTGGCTCCTGGCATCATACATCGGCGTGGGCGGCTGGAACAATGTCGACATAGCTCTTGTTAAGGCCGACGGCTCGGAGGTGGTGAACCTCACCGAGAGCGGATATTCCAACGCGATGCCCCAATGGGTGCTCGGCGGCAAGGGCGTGGCCTACACATCGGGCCGCTACGGCATGCGCAGCCACGGCTCGTGGGGCGAGCAGGACGACGTGCTGCTGATGATGCTCGACGGCGAGGCCTGGGACGATTTCCTCATGACCGAGGAAGAAGCCGCCATCAAGGAAAAAGAGGATGCCGACAAAAAAGAAAAAGAATCGAAAGACAAAGACGCCAAGAAAGATAAAAAGAAAGGCAAAAAGGACAAAAAAGGCGAAGACGCCGACGAGGTGAAGCCTCTCGAATTCGACCTCGATAACCGTGCCTACCGCCAGCGCCGGCTCACGGCATCGTCGACAAGCCTTGCCGGATACTACGTATCGCCAAAAGCCGACAAACTTTATTATCTGTCGCGCGGCGACACGGGCTCGTTCAATCTCTATGAGCGCAATCTCAAAAAAGGCGACACAAAAGTGCTTGCTTCCGGTGCCGGCTACGGTATGATTGTGCCCGACAAGAAAGGCGAGAATCTTTTCTTCCTCACCGGCTCGGGCATCAAAAAAGTCGCGCTGGCCGACGGAGCTGTCGAGCCTGTCGAATTTTCCGCTGAATACAGCCGGACGCCTTCGGCCGAGCGTGCGTATATCTTCGAACATGTCGTGCGTCAGGTTGCCGACAAATTCTACGATGCCGGCCTCCACGGTGTCGACTGGAAAGGCTACGCCGACGACTACCGCCGCTTCCTTCCCCACATCTCCAATAATGCCGACTTCGCCACGCTGCTCTCCGAGTTGTTGGGCGAACTCAATGCCTCGCACACCGGATGCCGCTACTACGCTCCCGGCGCAGGCCTTTCCACAGCCTCGCTCGGCGCGTTCTTCGACGAAAGCTACGATGGCGACGGCCTGCGTGTCGAAGAAATAATAGCGCGCGGTCCGCTTTCCTACAAGCGCGTAGGCATTGCCCCCGGCGACATTATCACCGCTATCGACGGCACGGAAATCAAGGCCGGAGCCGATTACTACCCGTTGCTCGAAGGCAAGAACGGCAAAAAAGTGCGCATCGAATTTACCAAGCCCGACGGCTCGCGCCACAGCGCGACGGTAAAGCCCGGAGCATCCGACAGCGAGCTGCTTTACCAACGCTGGGTGAAACACAACGAGGATGTGGTGGATTCCATATCGGGCGGCCGCATCGGATACGTGCATATCGAAGGAATGGACAGCCCCTCGTTCCGCGAAATCTATTCCAAACTCCTGGGCAAATACCGCAACTGCGAGGCCGTGGTTGTCGACACCCGTTTCAACGGCGGCGGCTGGCTCCACAACGACGTGGCCCTGCTTCTCTCCGGCAAGGAATATGTGCGCTACTCGCCCCGCGGACGCTACATCGGCTCCGACCCCTTCTCGCAGTGGACGAAGCCGTCGGTGATGCTCGTAAACGAAGCCAACTACTCCGACGCCCACGGCACTCCGTACACCTACCAGACCCTTGGCATAGGCAAGGTCGTAGGCGCGCCCATCCCCGGCACAATGACAGCCGTGTGGTGGGAAAATCAAATCGACCCGACTCTTGTGTTCGGCATCCCGCAGGTCACGTCGCTCGACCGCAACGGGCAGCCTCTCGAAAACAAACAACTTAACCCCGACGTTATAATTTATAACAATCCCGCCGACGAACTGCAAGGCATCGACACCCAGCTCATCGAGTCGGTAAAAGCCCTCTTGCGGCAAATTGATAATAAATGATATGCCGACATTGCGCGAAATACAGGAAGAAGTCGACCGCTGGATCACCACCACCGGCGTGCGCTACTTCTCGCCGTTGACAAACATGGCAATCCTTGCCGAAGAAACCGGCGAGGTGGCGCGTATCATGGCCAGACGATACGGCGACCAATCGGAAAAACCGACCGATGCCGCGGCCGACCTCGGCGACGAGCTCGCCGATGTGCTGTGGGTGATATGCGCCCTGGCAAACCAGACCGGCGTGGACCTCGACGAGGCTTTCCGACGCAATATCGAGAAAAAGACATCGCGCGATGCCGACCGTCACCGCAACAACCCGAAATTAAAATCCAATTAATATATTGAACCATATGGAAACCGACAAATATCAAGACGCGATAGCAAAAAGCAAGGTTATCACCGACGATGCCGCCGTGAAAGCCGCCGTCGACGAGCTTCTTGCCAAACATGCCGATGAAAACCGCAATGCAGACGTATACAAATTCTGCTTCAACTGCATCGACCTCACAACCCTCAACTCCACCGACTCTCCCCGTTCGGTAGCTGAATTCACCGAACGTGTCAATGCTTTCGACGAAGAGCATCCCGAGCTTCCTCCCGTGGCCGGCATCTGCGTGTACCCGAACTTCGCACAGGTGGTGCGCACGGTTCTCGACGTGAGCCGCGTCGACGTGGTGTGCGTGTCGGGCGGATTCCCCACATCCCAGACATTTATCGAAGCCAAGATTGCCGAGACTGCCCTTGCCATCGACGGCGGCGCCGACGAAATTGACATTGTGCTCAACCTTGGCAATTTCCTCGATGGCGACTATGAGGAAGTGTGCGACGAAATCGCCGAGCAGAAAGCCGCTTGCGGTGACGCCCTCCTCAAAGTTATCCTTGAAACAGGCGCGCTGCGCACAGCCGCCAACATCAAGGCCGCTTCCGTGCTCTCCCTTTTCTCCGGCGCCGATTTCTTGAAGACTTCCACAGGCAAAGGCTACCCCGGAGCCTCGCTCGAAGCCGCCTATGTCATGTGCCAATGCATCAAGGAATATTATGAGCAGACAGGCCGTCGCGTCGGCTTCAAATGCGCCGGCGGCGTAGCCACCACCGACGACGCCGTGAAATATTACACCATCGTTAAAGAAGTGCTCGGCGAAGAATGGCTTTCCAACGAGTATTTCCGCATCGGAGCATCGCGTCTGGCCAACAACCTCCTCAGCGACATCCTCGGCGAGGAAACAAAATTCTTCTAAACAATTACAATCCTATGCAAAAAGTATGGATACACCGCGACGGCGTTCAGCAAGGCCCGTTCAGCCTTGCCGAACTGCCGGCGCTCGGAATCACCACCGACACGATGATATGGTATGAAGGCCTTGCCGCCTGGACGCAAGCCGGGAAAGCACCCCTTACGGCAGCTATGTTCTCCACCGACGAGGCCGGCAATGTCGTTGCCCGCGTCACCGTCGAGGAAACACGCAAATGCCCTCCGACATATCTCATGTGGTCGATATTGCTCACGATATGCTGCTGCAACCCCGTTGGGATCATACCCATAATACTGGGGTCGACGGTAAGTTCAAAATTCCGCTCTATGGATTTTGAAGGAGCGCGCAAGGCATCGGAGCAGACCGAATGGGCCGTGATTATCACATTTGTCCTCGGCCTCATGATGCTGCCCTTCTCGTGGATAATCTACCTGTGATTGTGATTCCGCGGTGAAAACCGTTACAAAAATATCGGCGGCGGCCATTGCAATTGTTGCAGTGGCTGCCGTCTATGCTTTTTTCGACCCTGTCGGTGCGCTGTTCCCACGGTGCATGTTCAAGACCGTCACCGGCTGGGACTGCCCCGGATGCGGCAGCCAGCGCGCGCTTCATGCCCTGCTCACAGGCCACCCCGCAGAAGCCTGGCATTTCAACCCATATCTCTTTATCGCCGTGCCCGTGGCATTATTCTTCGGCTTCGTAGAGGCAAGTCAGACCCGCTTCCCCGCGCTTCATCGCGCCCTCATCCGCCCCGCCACCTTCTACATCCTTATCCTCCTCACCGTCCTATGGACGATAGCCCGAAATTTATCAATTTAGCCACTTGACTATTTGAAATTAATGCTATCTTTGCAGAGTAAAAAAAACTTGTTAAAATATAGGAATTATTGCTATGAAAATATCACGTTTTATTTATCTATTTATTATTATTGCATGTCTGCTTTTTGTTTCCTGTTCGGGCAAAAATTCAGATAATGAACGTCAAACTAAGGAAGTTACATATGATGTAGGCTACGCCTCGACAGAACTTAATGTCCGTGCCGGTCCTGGAAAAAAATATGATGTGATAGGTAAATTATATCCGCAAGAGGCGGTGTACATTCTTGAATATACATCTGATAAATGGGCCCGCGTTATTAATAGTAATGGAAATGAAGGGTATGTAGCCACAGCGTATCTTGCCAATATAAGCCCTGTGGTACTTTATTTAGAAGAAGGTCAGCAACCATATATGTGTGCCGATGATAATCCGGATTATTATGAAAGCGATGAATTTATTATTCATGAGACCCTCATGGATAGAATCGTGCAAAAATGTGCACAAAGCATCATTCGAATTATAGATATGGGAAACAGCGCATGGCTATTCATTACGGCTTTTTTTGCTCTTGATATTCTGATTATCTGGGGATGTCATAAAAAATACAATTACCTTTACTTTCTTGCCTCAAAGTCGCGTCCGTCGATATGGCCTGGTTATCTGGCTGTAATTTTTTCGCTTATACTCGAACTGGGTGTAATAATAGGTGTATTCACCATTCGTGACGGGGCTTCTTCTTTCGATGCTATTTATGGAGGGCTTATTGTGGCATCCGGTGCTGTTGCGGTGTCGGTGCCGTGGCGTATAAGCCTATCTGGAAAAAATATTTATTCAGATAAGAATGAACCGAACCGGACATTGCTGGGGCGTATAATTGGTTTTGTCAATTGGCTTATTATGCTCGTGCCATTAAGCATTTTCATGTTCGGCGTTCACTCATACGTCTCATTGCAGTATGTAAATAATGATTTTGGGTATGTACTTTTGTTTTCTGTGATATTTTTTGCAGGTTCATTTATAGTTTTATGGTTGTGGAAGGTGTTTGTGATGTACTGTCTGGAAAGTATTCCAAATATTTTGCTGTTCCTTTTTTACATTGTGATAGTGCTTTCGCTGTCATTTATCGGATTCCATACGATGTGGGTAAACTTTAAATTTCTCAAATGCTTGTTTGGCTTGGCTGTCGTATTTTACGCAAGTTTGTTCTTCCTTATTACCACGATTACTCATTTGAGCAGATATCGCTGTCCGGATTGTCATAAGATAGCGGGGGAAGAGCGCGGAGTTACCGACCATGGGACGCGGTACACAACACGAACACGATGGTTGAGCGAATCATCGGACAATATTCCATCCAACAGTGGAAATATATTTGATGCTTATAGCCAGGTCAGGACTACATATGCCGAACATACATGGACAGAGCATCAGGGTTGCCCTTTTTGCGAAGAAGAATGGGATGTCAACTTCTCGTCGGGAGAACGTGCGGTAGGGCATGAGACGCTTCGCAAGGAATGGAAGGAATGGCGTGACTGAAAATATTTTTTGCTGTTCGGGAGCGTTTTTGTAATTTTGCACCGGTTTTTCTTAAAAGGTGCATTTATGGCTGATATTATAGAGGAAATTACCAAGGAAAGGCTTTGGAACAGGAATTATGTAAAAGTATGGTCGGCCAATTTCATGCTTTTCCTGTCGTTCATGCTTCTCACGCCCTTGTTGCCGCTTTATCTGAAAGAGGAGTTTGGCGCAGGGGAGGCCGCTATTGGCGCGGTGCTGTCGGGATATACCATCACCACGTTGCTGATACGGCCGTTCAGCGGTTATTTTGTCGACAACTGGCCTCGCAAGACAGTGCTGCTGATAAGCTACGGAGCTTTCGCGCTTTTCTTCGGAGGGTATGTCCTGGCCGGGTCGCTGCTTGCGTTCACGATTGTGCGCACGCTGCACGGCTTTCCTTTCGGAGCGGCCACAGTGGCCAACAGCACGGTGGCTATCGACGTGTTGCCTTCGTCGCGTCGCACCGAGGGTATCGGCTTCTATGGATTAAGTAATAATATAGCCATGGCCATCGGTCCTACGATAGCCTTGTTTATATATGCGGCATGGAGCAATTTCGATTTCCTGTTTGTGCTTTCGCTTGTCATAGCCTGCGGCGGGTGGTGGATTAATTCGACGCTTCGTTTGAAGCCGAAGCCCACGGTGGCGGAGCGTCCGCACATGTCGCTCGACCGATTTATCCTGGTGAGCGGATGGAGCGAGGGGCTTACGATGGTGTGTTTCGCCTGCTCTTATGGCGTGATCTCGACATATGTGGCAATCTACGGCAAAGAGGAGCTTGGCATCACATCCGGCACGGGAGTGTTTTTCATGCTTCTTGCGGCGGGGCTTATCATGTCGCGCCTCACGGGAAGTGTGTCGCTTCGCAAGGGTAATATCGCGCGCAACGCATCGGTCGGCATCGCGGTGTCGCTTTTCGGTTATCTGCTGTTTGCCGGGGTGCACACCTTGGTTGGCTACTACGGGGCGGCTCTTGTGATAGGCCTTGGCAACGGGCATATGTATCCGGCGTTTCAGAATATGTTTATCAATCTTGCCACGCACGACCGCCGCGGCACGGCAAACTCCACGCTGCTGGTGAGCTGGGACGTGGGCATGGGACTCGGGGTGCTTGCCGGGGGCGCTATTGCCGAGATAGCCGGTTTTCATGCCGCTTTTTGGACCGCATGGGCTGTAAACGCCTGCGGAGCACTATTCTGGTATGCCTATGTGAAGCGTCACTTTTTGTCGCACAAACTCCGTTGACGCCTGTCAGGACAGGCCGGCCAGATAGTCGGCGAATGCTTTGCGGTATGAGTCTGAAATGGGAATAGGGTGGTCGGCTATGACAAGATGATTTCGCTCAATCACCGAGATATGGCGCGTGTTCACCAGGTAGGAACGGTGTACGCGCAAGAAGTCGCCGCCACAGAGCAAATCCTCCACGGCTTTCATCGACATCAAGGTAAGCACAGGCCGTGACTGGCCGGCGATATATATCTTGACATAATCTTTAAGCCCTTCGACAAACCGGATGTCGGACACGCGAATCTGCAACATGCGGTATTCGCTTTTCACCACGATGAATTCGCGGCGTTGCGCGGGGGCAGGCTCCGCGACAGGCGTTTCCACACGTGCTGTCGCTTCCTTCACCGCGCGGTTTGCGGCTTCAAGGAATTCGTCGTAGCTCACGGGCTTGAGCAGGTAGTCGAGAGCGTTCACCCGGAATCCTTGCACGGCATAGCGGTCGTAGGCCGTGGTGAACACCACCTTGCACGTTTCCGGAATTATTTTGGCAAACTCCATGCCTCCGAGCTGAGGCATCTCTATGTCGAGGAACACAAGATCGATTTCTCCCGATATGATAGGCCGGGCGGCATCGGTTGCGGAGTTGTACACGCCTTCGAGAGAAAGAAAAGGAGTGCGCTCGACATAGGAGCCGATAAGACGGGCGGCCAGGGGCTCGTCGTCGATTACGCAGCAGCGGAGGGTGATCATGACAGTGTTTTTTTCGTGTGAATGGTGAGGGTGGCAGTGTATATGTCGCCGTCGGCCCTGGTTTCAAGCGATGCAGCGTCGCCATAAATCAAATGGAGGCGTCGGCGCAGATTCGATATGCCGATACCGCCTTTCGGGGAGTTGGGAAGATTGGTAGTATGGGAGTTTGGAAGATGAGAAGTTTGGGTGTTTGGAAGTTTGGAGGTCTTCCCAACTTCCTCTCTTCCCAACTCCTCAACTTGCTTAGCAAACCGGTTGCGTGTCCGGCATACTATCGAGCCGTCGCTGCCTCGTGTTATGGCAATGCGTATAGGCTCTGTTCCGCGAGCGGCGTTTCCGTGCTTGAAGGCGTTTTCTATAAGCACAATGAACAGCAGAGGGGGCACATCCACATCAGACTCGGCCTCGGATGCGAATTCCGTTTCCACCGACCCTGCCGGGAGGCGGTTTTCCATAAGCGCGATATAATTGCGGGCGAAGTCGATTTCTGCCGACAGCTTCACCATGGCCGGATTTTCGTAAAGCACATACCGAAGGAGTTTCGAAAGGCGGTGCACGGCGTCCTGGGCCTCGGTGGGCGATACGGCTATAAGTGCATAGATGGTGTTGAGGGTGTTGAACAGGAAGTGGGGGTTGAGCTGGCTTTTGAGGTTGTCGAGCTCCTCGGCCTGTTGCGAGGCTTCGAGCTGCTGCTTGTGTTTCTCTATAAAGTCCCAGCCCTCCGACAGCTTCATGGCCACGCTCAGCGCGATAGTCAGGATAAACATAACCATGTCGCGCAGCATAAAGGATGTGATAATCATCAGCATCCTCGACAGCGGGGCGGCTGAGAACATTTTGTTGAACATGCGGTGCTCGGGAAAAAGCAAGTACCAGCCTATGTAGTTGATAATCACCGCCAACAAAACGAGCAGTATGTTCCATGACACAAAAGCCAGGATTTTGCGTTTTGGCGGCTCAATGGTGCGGGGTATGATGAGATAGTAGTTTGTATAAAACACAATCATATACAAGAAAGCCTTGAAATATACACCCCACATCAGTTCGGAATGGCGGCGCGGCATGCTGTAATTCATTATTACCTCGGGTAATATGAAAAGCATGGATATAACGATAAGGTGAGTAAAGAATTTCACCCTGCTGTGACGGTCGAAAGCAAGCATCTGAGAGTTGTGAAGTTTTTAGTTTTTTAGACAGGAGAACAGGAAGAACAGGAGATAAAAATACTAAAAAATAATTAAACCAGGTTTCGCAAGTTAGCCACGGCGAAGCCGTGATTCCTTTGTTAACCGGGTTTGGAGGCAGAAGGCCGACAAGCCCGGTAGGCCTGAGCGCGTAAACGGCACTGTGAAACTGTGCCTCGTGCCATATTTGGCATTATCGAACGCTACGCTGTCGCTCGCTCCAATACTGCGTGCAGGTTGGCATCATCCAACCCCGCATGTCGGCTACGCCTCCATACGGGGTTAACCAAGGAGCCACGGCTTCGCCGTGAAAATACAGTATCACCGTAAAAAAAATACATGCGAAACATGAATAATTAAAAAAAATTATAAATAAAATCTCTTGTCTCTCTTGTTCTTCGGTTCTCCTGTCTGTCTAAGGATTTTTAAGTTGTTAGTTTTTAGTCAGCACGGCTTCGCCGTGATTGGGAGGGAAGCCTTTTGCAAAGATATTACATTATAAATATTATACCAAGCATAAATCGACCAATGCGCCTTTTTTATCGACAAAAGAGGGCGTCGGGAGGCGTTAACATTCTTTTAGTTTTAAATTTAAATCAAAAATGCTAATTTTGTAGTTTAAAAGAGAACTAACGCGATGAAATATCTGATTGCCATATTATTTGCTGCGTCGGCCTTGTATGCCGAGGCCCAACTCTCGTTCGAAGGAGCGGCTTATGCTCCTGTCGAGGTTCGTCCCGAAGCGTCTACCGGGCTCGACGGAATATATGTGCTCGACGCCACGTCGGGAGTTACCGCTTCTTATCCTTCGGCTTCGGCGCGATGGTACAGATATGGAAATCTCGGCGGTGGATATGCCGAGGAAGTGCCGTCGGCTGTCGACGGCAACGTGTCGAAGGTGCGGCTTGGCGCGGACGACATGGGATATATCATTGAAGACGGCACCTCGCGCCACTATTATTGGCTCGTTAATTACGACAACCACCGCGCCGCCTTCTCCCGCCTTGACATGGCTCCCGAGCAGGACTGCGACCGTGCGCGCCTTGAATTCACCGGCGATGCCGGACGCATAACCTACTACACAATCAACGGACAGGGGCGCGAACTCTCACGCGAGCTCACGCTCTCATACAACACTCTCGAATACGACGAGTCGTCGATGCAGTTTGTGCAAAAAGAGGCAGAGGAAATATTATCATCGGTCGACGCGTCGATAGGCGTGCCGGCTCCGCTGTGCGACACGCGCTTCACCCTCCGGGGCGACCGCTTTCTGCGCGCCTGGGGCATGGAAGAGCAGATAGAGAGCCCGTGGGTCACGGCCCGTGCCGTGGATGCGCGCTCGTGGGCGGAACAGAGTGTGCGCGACAACGACAACGAGCAGAAAGTGGAGGGCGAAGCCCTTGGCGGTTCGGCTCCGGTGGATGTCTCATTTCACGCCGCTGTGACCGATGCCGCTATTTTCCGTGAGTGGCAGATGACCTCCGACCCGACGTTCGAGGTGGTCGACGACCGCTTTCAGCAGCTCGACTTTGACTACTCGTTCCGCGACATGGGCACTGTGTATGTGCGATTTATGTGCGCCAACTCCGACGGCTCCTGTGAATATTACGGCGATACATTCGAAGTGTTTGTAGGCGAGTCTGCCCTTTTGTGCCCCAACGCATTCTCGCCCGGCAGCAGCGAAGGCGTCAACGACGAATGGAAGGTAAGTTACAAGTCCATTGTGTCGTTCGAATGTCACATCTTTAACCGCTGGGGTCAGGAAATGACATCGTTTAAAAATCCCGCCGATGGCTGGGACGGAAAATACAAAGGCAAATATGTGCCGGCCGGCGTTTACTATTATGTAATACAGGCAAAAGGTGCCGACGGCAAAGATTATAAGCTCGCCGGCGATATTAATATAGTGAAATCAAAAATGCGTTCGTCGTCCGGCAGCCCGTCGGAGACGGAATGAAAAAATAGAATAGGAAATGAAAAAAGCGATAATAACATTCTCAATCATAGCAGCGGCCATGTCTTGTGGCCTCGCTGCCTCGGCGGCCACGCCCACCGGCTCCTCGCAGGTGTTTTCAAAAACGGTGAATCCGCAGACGCCGGCATCGGTAAGCCTGTGCGGCAAAAAAGTCGACCTCGACCGTGTGGATATGTGGGAGCGCTTCGACCGCGAGCTCACTGCCATGACATATACCCACGGGTCGGTGCTCCTTACCATAAAACGCGCCAACAAGTATTTCCCGGAAATGGCGCCTATCCTCAAAGCAAACGGCGTTCCGCAAGATGTGCTTTACCTCGCCTGCATCGAATCGTGGCTCAATCCCCGTGCCTACTCGCCGGCAAAAGCGGCAGGCATATGGCAGTTCATGCCTGCCACGGCAAAACAATACGGCCTTGAAGTGACCGACGAGGTGGACGAACGCTATAATCTGGAAAAAGCCACGGCGGCCGCCTGCCGCTATCTGAAAAAGGCCTATGCCAAATATGGCGACTGGTCGTCGGTGATGGCATCGTACAACGGCGGCATGGGCCGTATATCCAACGAGCTCGAAGCCCAGGGCGGCGAAAATGCCATGGACCTCTATCTTGTGGAGGAGACTTCGCGCTATCCTTTCCGCGTAATGGCCATGAAGGCCATAATGGAGCAGCCTCGCTCTTTCGGCTTTACTCTTGGAGCCGACCAGCTTTACCAGCCTAAAAAATACAAGACGGTGACAGTCGACGGCCCCGTTGCCGACTGGCCTGAATGGGCCCGCAAGCAAGGCATCTCTTATGCCCAGCTGCGCGAGGAAAATCCGTGGATACGGTCAAAAAAACTTACCAACAAGGCCGGCAAGACATATAAGGTGCGTATCCCCACCAAGGAATCGCTATCGCGCTCGAAGCAGGCTAAATCGGTTTATGATAAAAATTGGGTTGTTGAATGAGCGCATATGATTCCGCGGACGCCGCCCAAGCCAATGTAGCCGCTTCAAACGACGGGCTGCATTCGCTCACGGTGACTGGTGCGCGAGTACACAATCTGAAAAATATCGACGTTGAGCTGCCGCTCAACCGTCTGGTCGTAATCACCGGGCTGAGCGGCTCGGGCAAGTCGTCGCTTGCTTTCGACACTATCTATGCCGAAGGCCAGCGTCGGTATATAGAGACATTCTCGGCCTATGCCCGCAATATGCTCGGCAATCTTGAACGCCCCGATGTCGACAATATCACAGGCCTCAGCCCTGTCATAGCCATTGAGCAGAAGACGGTAAACCGCAATCCGCGGTCGACCATAGGCACCACAACGGAGGTGTTCGACTTCCTTCGCCTGCTCTTTGCCCGAGTGGGGCAGGCGCGCAGCTACCTCACCGGGGAGGTGATGATAAAATATACCCCCGAGCGCATAGTCGCGCTTATCAACGAGCGTTTTGCCGACCGCAAGATTTATGTGCTGGCTCCGCTTGTGAAAAACCGCAAGGGCCATTACAAAGAGCTTTTTGAGACCTACCGCAAGAAAGGTTTCCTCAACATGCGCGTCGATGGCGAGCTGCGCGAAATAGCCCCGGGCATGAAAGTGGACCGATACAAGAACCACGACATCGAGCTTGTCGTCGACCGTTTCCGCGTGTCCGGCAAAAGCGACGAGCGACTGCGCGACACCGTAGACGCCGCTTTGCGCTATGGCGACAAGGAATTGATGATTTACGATGTCGAGGCCGACAAGGTGTTCCATTACAGCCAGCAGCTCATGGACCCCGTCACCGGCCTGTCGTACAGCGAGCCGGCGCCACATAATTTCTCTTTCAATTCTCCGCAAGGAGCCTGCCCGTGTTGCAAGGGGCTCGGATTTGTCAATATCGTCGACCGCGAGAAAATAATACCCGATGCGCGTTTGTCGATTGCCAAAGGCGGTATAGCCCCTCTTGGAAAATACCGCGACATATTGATATTCAAGCAGATTGCCGCGATATGTGCAAAACACGGATTCACCATCGACACGCCGATTGCCGACCTCGACGAGGCTGTGCTTTCCGACATACTCAACGGCACTGCCGAAAGGCTCGACATCGAAGGCGAGACTTCGTCGTATTTCTCCACATACGAAGGCCTTGTGAAATATATAGAGATGCAACAGGCCGACGAAGCCACGGCTTCGGCCCAGAAATGGAGCGGCCAGTTCTATTCACGGAAAGTATGCCCCGAATGTAACGGCGACCGTCTCAACCGCCAGGCGTTGAATTTCTTTATCGACGGGCAGAACATAGCGCAACTCGCCCGGCTCGACATAGCCGACCTTTTCGAGTGGTCGAAGACGATACTCGACAGGCTCGGGTCGCAAGAACGTAAGATCGCAGCTGAAATCATAAAAGAGATTAACCACCGCCTGAGTTTCCTTGTCGACGTGGGCCTCGACTATCTCAACCTCAACCGTGCGTCGGCAACCCTGTCGGGCGGCGAGAGCCAGCGTATCCGGCTTGCCACACAGCTTGGGTCGGAGCTTGTAAACGTGCTCTATATTCTCGACGAGCCTTCGATTGGCTTGCACCAGCGCGACAACCGACGTCTCATCGATTCGCTCAAACGGCTCCGCGACGCTTCAAATTCCATAATCGTGGTGGAGCACGACCGCGACATAATGCTCGATGCCGACTATGTGGTCGACATAGGTCCAGGAGCCGGACGCAAGGGCGGCGAAGTGGTGTTTGCCGGCACTCCTGCCGAAATGGCCAAGACCGACACGCTCACGGCGCAATACCTTTCGGGGGCGAGAGAAATAGAGGTGCCGAAAGAGCGGCGGAAAGGTTCGGGCAAGGAAATAGTGCTTTCCGGAGCCACGGGCCATAACCTCCGCGATGTAACGCTGCGGTTGCCGCTGGGCACGCTCACATGTGTGGCCGGTGTATCCGGCTCGGGCAAGTCGTCGCTTATCAACGCCACGTTGCAGCCAATCCTCTCGCAGCATTTTTTCAGGTCGATTACCGAGCCGCTGCCATACAAGGAAATTTCCGGGCTCGAGCATATCGACAAGGTGGTTACAGTCGACCAGTCGCCGCTCGGGCGGTCGCCCCGGTCGAATCCCGCTACTTACACAGGAGTGTTCACCGACATACGCAATCTCTTTGTAAACCTTCCCGAGGCGAAAATCCGAGGCTACAAGCCGGGCCGGTTCTCGTTCAATATCAAAGGTGGTCGCTGCGAGGCTTGCGCCGGCAACGGGTACAAGTCAATAGAGATGAATTTCCTGCCCGACGTGATGGTGCCATGCGAGGTGTGCGGAGGCCGGCGCTACAACCGCGAGACGCTCGAAGTGCGCTTCAAAGGCAAGTCGATAGCCGATGTGCTCGACATGACCATAAACCAGGCCGTGGAATTCTTTTCCGGCATCCCCGGCATCTTGAAAAAGATAAAAGTGCTTCAAGACATAGGGCTTGGATATATAAAGCTCGGACAGCCGTCGTCGACACTGTCGGGTGGAGAAAACCAGCGTGTGAAACTTGCCACCGAGCTTGCCAAGAAAGACACGGGGCGCACGTTGTTTATTCTCGACGAGCCTACCACCGGGCTCCATTTCGAGGACATCCGCACGCTCATGTCCATACTCAACCGTCTTGTCGATAAGGGCAACACCGTGCTTGTGATCGAGCACAACCTCGATGTGCTCAAATGTGCCGACTACCTCATCGACATGGGGCCCGGGGGCGGACGCAACGGCGGCTGCATCATAGCCTCCGGCACACCCGAGCAAGTCGCCGCCACCGATTCCCCCTCCTCCTCCTTCCTCCGCGAATACCTATAAAACTTTTTAGACAGGAGGGACAAGAGGACAAGAGAGACAAGACGTTTTTGTAATAATTTAGATTATTTTATTATTATTCTTGTTCCTCCTGTTCTCATGTCTAATTTTTTTTACGAAATTTGCGGTTTAGACTGTTCTCCTGGCTAATCTGAATTGGATAAATTCATAAAAATATGATAAGTTTACAGATAGAGAATTTGACAAAGAGCGTGGGCGACAGGCTGCTGTTTGCCGATGTGTCGTTAGGTGTCAACGAAGGCGACAAGATTGGTATTATTGCTAAGAACGGAGCCGGCAAGTCGACGTTCCTGCGTATTCTTGCCGGAAAGGAAGATTACGATTCTGGAAAGATTACCCTGCGCAGCGGCGTAAGGATGGCTTTTCTTGAACAGGATTCCAATTTCGACCCCTCGATGCCGATTCTCGATGCTTGCGTCAAGGATGCCGAGGCTCTCTTTGCCGGTATGCCCGAGGAGCATGTGACGCTGCGCGACGACCTTAGCCGGATGCTCACGCAGCTGGGCATTACCGACCAGACTGTGTCGGCTTCGACAATGTCGGGCGGGCAGCTCAAACGCGCGGCCATAGCCGTGGCGTTGATTTCCGAGCCGGATATCTTGCTTCTCGACGAGCCTACCAACCATTTGGATATTAAGGTGATAGAGTGGCTTGAAAATAAATTGAAAAGGTCGCGCACCACGTTGCTTATGGTGACACACGACCGCTATTTCCTCGACCGCGTCTGCAACAAGATAATAGAAATCGACCGTCAGCAGATGTTTGCCTACGACGGCAATTACGATTACTATCTTCGGCGCCGGGCCGAACGCATAGAGGCCATGGCATCGGAGCTTGCCAAGGTGAAGAACACCCTTCGGCGCGAGCAGGAGTGGATGAACCGCCAGCCGCAGGCCCGTGCCGGAAAGGCGAAATACCGAATCGACAAATTTTACGACCTGAAAGAGCGTTCACGAGTAAATCTGAGCGAGCGAAGCGTGAATCTCGACGGTTCCAAGTCAACATATATCGGCTCCAAGATTTTTGAGGCCGAGGGCATAACAAAGCGTTTCGACGATGTGGTGATTCTCGACGGATTCAACTACACGTTCGCCAGAGGCGAAAAAGTGGGTATAATCGGCGAGAATGGAGTGGGGAAGTCGACCTTCATCAAAATGCTCATGGGGCTTGTGCCGCAAGACTCGGGCGAATGGAATGTTGGCGAGACTGTCCGTTTCGGATATTATTCGCAAGAGGGCATCGCTCTCGACGAGCAAAAAAAGGTGATTGATGCCGTTACGGAGATTGCCGACGACATAGAGACTGCCACGGGCGAGCATGTCACGCCTATGCAGTGGCTGCAACATTTTCTTTTTTCAGTGCCCGACCAGCAGAAATATATCTACAAGCTGTCGGGCGGCGAGCGGCGGCGTCTGCATCTGGCCACGGTGCTGATGCGCAGGCCCAATTTCCTCATTCTTGATGAGCCGACCAACGACCTCGACATCGTTACGCTCGGGCTCCTTGAAGACTATCTTGTGAAATTTCAAGGATGCGTAATAATCATAAGCCACGACCGTTATTTCCTCGACAACATCGTCGACCATATATTTGTGATGGAAGGCAACGGCGTAATAAAGGATTTCCCCGGCACATATTCCGATTACAGGAGTTTCGTCGAATCGCAGGCCGCGCCGAAGGAGGAAAAGAAGCAAGAGCCGGCAAAAGCCAAGCCGCGGCAGCAGCGTCCGGCAAAAATGTCGTTCAAGACAGCGCGCCGGCTCGAAGCCATCGATGCCGAGCTTGCCGCCCTCAATGCCGAAAAGGAAAGTCTCGACGCCCTTTTCAATTCCGGAGAGGTAATCGACGACGTAGCGTCGAAAGCGGCCCGCTATTCAGAAATTAAAGATATAATCGACGCCCTCGAAATGGAGTGGCTCGAATTGCAAGAGCAATAAATCAGAAGCCGTCGAAGGTGTAGGGACGCACGGCTCGTGCGTCCGCCACAAAACGGCGCAAATTCACTACAACTTATATATTTATGAGCAGAAAACGCAAAGAATTGCCCGTGATAGAGGGCGTAAGAATACACGACGTGGCAGCCGAGGGAAATGCCGTGGCTCGCGTCGACGAGATGGTGGTGTTTATTCCGTTTGGCGCCCCCGGCGATGTGGTCGACGTGAAACTCACCAAAAAGAAAAAATCATATGCCGAGGGGCAGATTGTGCGCGTGGTGGAGCCGAGCCCCGAAAGGGTAGCTCCGCGATGCGAGCATTTCACGGTGTGCGGCGGTTGCCGCTGGCAGCATCTTCCTTATGAGGTGCAGCTGCGCTGCAAGCGGCAGCAGGTTGTCGACGCCATCGACCGTATAGCCAAAGTTGAGCACCCGGAAGTGGCTCCGGCCAAAGGCTCGGAAAATATTTGGGAATACCGCAACAAGATGGAATATACCTTCTCCAACCGTTGCTGGCTCACATACGAGCAGTTGAAGTCGGGCGAGGAATTTCCCAACCGCGAGGCGGCCGGTTTCCACATCCCCGGAGCCTTCGACAAAGTGCTCGACATCAAGCGATGCTGCTTGCAAGACGATTTCGGCAACCGTCTCCGCCTGTTTATCAAGCAATACGGCCTCGACCACGGCTATTCGTTCTATGATTTGAAGGCCAATACCGGTTTGCTCCGCACTTTGATGATACGCATCATGTCGTCGGGTCAGATTATGGCCGTGATGGTGTTTGGCGAAGACGACCGGGAAAAAATCACAGCCCTGCTCGATGCCGTGCGCGCCGAATTCCCCGAAATCACATCGCTTCTCTATGTTGTGAATCTGAAAGTTAACGATACTATCTCCGATCAGGAAGTAATCACTCATTCCGGCGCCGACTATATCGAGGAGGAGATGGAAGGACTGAAATTCCGCATCGGCCCGAAATCGTTCTATCAGACCAACTCGCGTCAGGCATACGAGCTCTACAAGGTGGCGCGCGACTTCGCCGGCCTCACGGGCAACGAGCTTGTCTACGACCTCTATACCGGCACCGGCACCATCGCCAATTTCGTGGCCCGCGACGCCCGCAAGGTGGTCGGCATCGAATATGTGGCCGATGCGATTGAGGATGCCAAAATCAATTCCGCGGTCAACGGCATCACCAATACTGAATTCTTCGCCGGCGACATGAAAGATGTGCTCAATGCCGAATTCATCGAGCGTCACGGCCGCCCCGACGTGATGATAGTCGACCCGCCACGCGCCGGCATGCACGCCGATGTAGTCGACGTGATTCTTGCCGCCGAACCGGAAAGAATAGTGTATGTAAGCTGCAATCCGGCCACCCAGGCGCGCGACCTGGCGTTGCTTGACTGCAAATACCGCGTCACCGCCGTGCAGCCCGTCGACATGTTCCCCCACACCCAGCATGTGGAAAATGTAGTCCGCCTTGTCAAGCGCACCTGAACCGCAAATTTCGCAAAAAAATTAGACAGGAGAACAGGAGGAACAAGATAATAATAAAATAATATAAATTATTACAAAAATCTCTTTCTCTCTTTTCTCTTGTCCTTCCTGTCTAATCCGCAAATTTTATAAATTACGAGAATTTCGCAAATAAATCTCTCTTGTTCCTCCTGTTCTCCTGTCTAAAATCAACCGCGCCGAACCGCAAATTTCACATACCTAAAAAGTCTTAAACGCCTGAACCTGCGCTTGCCATAGTTTGTTTGTAAGTCATAATTAAATTATACGATTATGACTTACAATCAGGCAATAACCTCTACGCCCGCCGTACTCGTGGAATTCTACGCTTCGTGGTGCCCTCACTGCCAACAGATGATGCCCGTGGTGGAGCAGATAAAGATTCTCCTCGACGGCTCTGCCGATGTTTACCAATTTGAAATAGACGAAAACCGCGAGCTTGCCGACGCGCAGAAAGTGGAATCGATACCCACATTCATCGTGTATAAGGACGGAAAAGAAATGTGGCGTCGCAGCGGCGAAATCGACGCCGACGTGCTTCTGTCGGAAGTGCGTCGCTATATTTGACCCACGGCGTCATGGCTTCATTATTTTCCGACTATCTCGACGCTCTCGGCGTAAGGCACACCGAGGAATACTCCGACCGCCGTTTTGCCTCGATGCCCTTCAAGTCGATGTTTGGCCTTGCCAATTTGCTTAAAGAGTATGGCGTTGGCACGGCAGGCGTAAAAGTGCCGGAGCAATCGAGGGAAGAAGCCGTGGCAAAATTGCCCGTGCCGTTTCTTGCCGACACTCCCGACGGGTTCGCCATAGTCACGGCTGTGGGCGAGGCAGGCGTAACCTACCGCAGCCAGCACAAAATATTTACCGCTCCGGCCGACGAATTCATAGCCGGATGGAATGGCATAGCCCTTATCGCCTCGGCCGACACATCGTCGGCCGAGCCCGATTATTTTCGTCACCATGTAGGCGAACTGGCCGGCAATGTCAAGACATATGTCCTTGTCGCGCTCGCTGTGGCGCTGCCCGTGTTTGCCCTTTGGTCGACGGGCCTGTACAAGGCATGGGCAGCCTGGGTGTTGCTGTTGCTGGACTGCGCCGGCCTTTATCTGTCGTGGATGCTCGTGCAAAAATCGCTTGGAATACGCAACAGCACGGCCGATGCCATGTGCTCGGTGATCGAGGAAGGCGGCTGCGACGAGATAGCGCGGTCGGAAGCCTCATCCTTCATGGGAATATTCAAATGGAGCGAAGTGGGGTTGGCATATTTTTCCGTAAGCCTCGCCATAATGCTGATTTTTCCGAGGGCCCTGCCGGTGCTTGCCGCCATAAATATCCTGTGCCTGCCCTACACCGTGTGGAGCATATGGTACCAGCGGTTCAAGGCCAAGACATGGTGCACGCTCTGCGTGTGCGTGCAATGCACCCTGTGGTTGCTCTTTTTCACCTACCTTGCCGGAGGCTTCACCGGGCAGATATTCCCCCTCACAGACAGTTTTGCGGTCGACTTCATCGTTGCCGGCAGCGTTTATGTCGCCGTGTTGCTTGGCATCAACAGCCTTGATTCAACAATATTAAAACACATCAAAAATGAATAAGCCCGCCATCCCCGCCATTCCCGGCATCGTAAAAATGACGCCCCTCGAAATGAACTCCGTCCATTTCGACAAAAACCATACCCTCCTCACCCCCCGCCTCCTCGCCTCCCTGAAAACCACTCCCCCCAAAAAATAATCTCTAACTTGCGAGTCAACTTGATGCCTTATTTAGCGCATAATTCACAAACAAGGCATCAAGTCAATGCTGTATGTTTTGGGATATGTATTTTTGGAAACGACTTGTGGGTTTGTCGGGGATTGTCATTTGGATGTGGGTGCCAAGGAGGGGATTGAGATATCGCTCTCTGAACTTGCGCTTGTCTTGGAAGCCGCAATAGGCAGTTATTTCCGCTAATGAGCGTGGCTCTTTGCAAAATTCTATGATTTTATCCTCAATGCTTTTTTTATCTTGACTTGTGCCCTGACTTGTGCCCTTCGACAAGTCGGCTTCATTTGTTGCTTGAACAGTTACGCGGAAGGCAGTGATTGTGCTGACATCAAAGACGGCGGGTGTATTGCCGTTTTCTTTGAGCATTTCCTGAACACGGGTCACGCCACGGTTGAACTTGTTGACGTATTTCAGCATACGCATAGCCTCAGCCACGAGCGGATTGCGGTAGTCATTTACGGATGGGAAGTTTTCGGGGCGTGCCTCGCCGTACAACCCTCCGGCGTTCATAATCTCAATGTAATTATCAAACTGGTACAGCCTAATTGGCATATTCGATTGATAATCGCGGTGCATACATGCGTTCATCATCAGTTCGCGGATAGCACCTTCTGGATAATTCCAAACGGTCTTTTCGCGGAAAAGCGATTCAGGCACAGGGCGTTGCGTTATGATGCCATCTCTTTAATTAATCAAATAATACTAGTGGTTCTGCAAGTTTTTAGTTACAAATTTGAAAGGTGAGTTTATACGACAATACCCCAGTTGTTGTAAATTATTAACATTTGGATATATCATCTTGTTCAACAATTATTTATCTCTCGTTACTGCCTAATTTTCACAGATTTTAGTCAGTTTTTGGCTCTACTCCAAAAAGTCGCCAAAGTTACTAAACCCAACCCCAATTCCGCATCGGTTTCCTTATCCGTAACACCATATATGAACGGAGGGGTATCCAGCGTCAGAAATGCGTCTTTGAAATATGGCACAGAGTTAATATCTGCGCTGACCGATATGATCGGTACTGCCATCGGAGTTCTTCTCCCAACTGATTGTTATGCTTGAATGGTTCATCATTATATTGTTTTTATATATAAACCTTGACAGACGTAAATGTCATTATGTCAGAATATTGTTTTGGCACGTTAATTGCTATATAAAAAGTATTAGCCTATACCTTGACACGGAGGCTGATACTGGACTCATCAGTGTTTATGAGACACCAAGGCGTAACTGGTTAGGTGTTGCGCAGATGTTTAACTAAATCCTTTTTTGCGTATGAAGAATTATTACCACATTAGTCCTTCTACAGGCAAGCGTTCAGGTGTGAGAGGATATGATTATGGTGCTGACTACATCAAAATCTACTTTACCAGCGGCAGTGTCTATACTTATACACTTGCATCATGCGGTGCCACTCATCTTGAAAAAATGAAACGTCTTGCCGATGCACAGAGTGGTTTGAATACTTACGTTACAAGAAACAAACCGCCGTATGCATCAAAATTCTAATCCACGGTCATAAGGTGTTCACATTATGCGAATGTACAGATGCGTTCAAAGTGATTAAGTTCATCTTGTGACAGATTGTGTAAGTAGCCATAGGTTGGACTTATCGTTTCAACTTGTGGCTGCTTTTCATTTCAATAGATACGGAAATAGTTTTCACCGTTAAATATTACATCATCTTCCTTTACGGGATTTCCGTGTTTATCAAATAAGTGAGTTGGAAAAATTCTTGGATTCATATCGTTATTTTATTTCTATAACAGTCAATGCTGCGCTACTCTGTTTGGAGTATTGTCGTATAAACTCACTATTTGAAATCTGGAGGTAAAAAAATACTTGGACTATGGAGAACGCGGAGGGTGTTTATTGGCACCCTCCGCGTTTTATGATGTTTTATGATAAGGTATGTCAGCCGCAGTGGAAGTGGCGGGTGACGAGGGTGTGCATTTTGGCGGGGTCGGCTTTGGCGGCCTCGGATTCGGCGGGGTCGAAGGAGCGCAGGCGGGCGATGATGCCGTCGATCATGGCGGGGGAGAATACGCCGTCTTCTTCGAATATGGCGCGCATTTTTTCGAGACGGCCGGCGGAGTCGGCGCAGTCGACGGGCAGTTGGGCGAGTTGGGCCACTTTGTCGGCGGCTTCGGCGCTGTGGATGTTGATGTCGACATAGGTCTTGGCTGCCACGTCGAGCGCGTCTTTCATCTCGAAGCCGTGGCGCAGCGCTACGGCGAGTCCGGCCAGGAGCTGATATACGTCGGCCGAGCCGTCGGCTGAGCGGATTTCTACGGTCTGCTTTTGCGAGGCGTCGATGTCGCCCGATGTCGAACCGGGGTTCACGGCGGCGCACATGTCGCCGTCGGCGGTCCAGCCCAGAGGCACGCGCACGAGCACAGAGCGGTTGCGGTCGCCCCAGCAAACGTTGGTCGGGGCTTCCTGGTGGGGAACAAGGCGGAAATATGACGTGGGGTTGGTGTTGCCGAAGGCCGTAAGGGCCGGGGCGAGGTCCATGAGGCCGGCTATGGCGCGGCGAGCGGTGTCGCTGAGGCGGCGGTCGGCGTCGACCATCATGTTTTTGCCGTCGGCGTCGACGATGCGCATGTGTATGTGCAGTCCGGAGCCGGCCTTGCCTGTGGTGATTTTAGGAGCGAAGGTTATGTCGTAGCCGTATTGGTTGCCGAGGTTGCGGATTACCCATTTGGCCAGCGCGAGCTGGTCGGCGGCCCGGCGGGCGTCGACGGGGAGGAATTCAATCTCGTTTTGCTCGTATATCATGTCGCCGAGACGGAAATTGCCCACTTCCGAGTGGCCGTATTTTATTTGGCCGCCCGTGCGGGCTATGTATTGCATGCACTCTACGCGGAAGTCGTTGAATTTGGCAAAGGGCGCCGACTCGTGGTAGCCGCGCTGGTCGGAGGCCGGGAACGCGTTGTCGTCGGGAGCGATTACGTAATATTCGAGTTCGCCCATGGCTTGGAAATAGTATCCTGTTACGCGCGTGAAATCGGCGCAAGCCTTGTCGAGCGTATGCTCCGGCGAGCTTTCGAGGGGCTTGCCGTCTTTGTCGAAGAAAGAGCACAGCATCGTGAGGGTGGGGATTTCGGCGAAAGGATCGACGAAGGCGGTGCGGAATCTTGGAAGCACATACAGGTCGGAGCTTCCGGCCGAGATGAAGGGGAAAAGCGACGAGCCGTCGACGCGTTCGCCCAGGGTGAGGATGGTTTCGAGATATTCGAGATTGTTGATTACGAAATTGAGGGTTTTGAGCCTGCCGTCGCCGGCGGGATACATGAAGTTGATCATCTCTATGTCGTTTTCAGTGACATAGCGGATGATGTCGTCCTTGGTGAAGTCGGCCTGCGGCTTGCCAAGGGCCTTTACAATGAGATTCTTTGATAAGGCAATAGTTTTGTCCATGGTATATACTATATAAGGTGGTACGCAAAGATAACAAATTAAAATCGGAACGGCCAAACGCCATGCTTTAATTTTTGTTACGTAATATTAATAATATGCCAAAAGTCAGAAAAATTAGCGAATTTTTTCATAAATTTGGATAATTACGGAGGATTCGCTATATTTGCGATACCTTAATGTTGACATTTGCTACTGCCATGAACACCAAGCATCTGCTTTTGGGCGACGAAGCCTTGGCGCTCGGAGCCCTTCACGCCGGACTTTCGGGGGCATACGCCTACCCCGGCACTCCATCTACTGAAATCCTTGAATATATCGCGGCTCAGCCGCTTACGCGCGAGCGTGGCATACATGCCCGTTGGTCGTCGAATGAAAAGACGGCTGTCGAGGCTGCCCTCGGCATGTCGTATGCCGGCCGCCGTGCCATTGTGTCGATGAAACATGTCGGAGTGAACGTGGCCGCCGACGCCATAGTGAATTCCGCCATGACCGGCGCAAACGGCGGTCTTCTTATCGTGGCTGCCGACGACCCGTCGATGCACTCGTCGCAAAACGAGCAGGACTCGCGTTTCTACGCGCAGTTTGCCATGCTGCCGTTGCTCGAGCCGTCGACACAGCAGGAGGCCTATGACATGGCCGCCTCGGGCTTCGAGCTGTCAGAACGCTACAAAATCCCCGTTATGGTGCGTATGGTCACCCGCCTTGCCCACTCACGCGCCAATGTTGAGTCGTCGGACACGCCGGCGGAGCAGAACGAGGTCCGTTTCCCCGAAAACCCGCGTCAGTGGGTGCTCATGCCTGCCAATTCGCGTGCCCGCAATGAAGCGCTTATCGCCGACTACCGCCGCATGGCTGAAGAATCGGAAACTTCGCCGTTCAACGCCTATCACGAGGGTTCCGACCGCAGTCTTGGCGTGATAGCATCAGGCATTGCCGCCAATTATTTTGAGGAGGTGATGCCAAAAGACGGCTCAATGCCTTGGGTGAAAATCGGCCAGTATCCACTTCCCGAGAAGATGATACGCCGCCTGTTCGACGAATGCGACAGCGTGATTGTGATAGAAGAAGGCCAGCCCGTGATAGAGCCCGCTCTGAGAGGTATTCTGCCTTCGGAATATAAGATATACGGCAAGCTCGACAATACGCTTCCGCGCACGGGCGAGCTCACTCCCGATGCCGTGCGTCGCGCCCTGTCGGCCTTGGCTCCCGGCCGTGTTGCCGCGCCGGCAGAGTCGTATCCGGCATCGCAGGTTGTGGTGCCCCGTCCGCCGGCATTGTGCCAGGGCTGCGGCCACCGCGACGTGTATGCCGCCCTGCTTTCAGCCCTCGCCGCTTACGAGGCTCCCCGCGTGTTCGGCGACATCGGTTGCTATACATTGGGCTATCTCTCGCCGTTCAACGCCATACACACATGTCTCGATATGGGTGCCTCGATCACCATGGCAAAAGGCGCGGCCGACGCCGGCGTGCATCCGTCGGTTGCAATCATAGGCGACTCAACATTTACCCACTCGGGCATGACCGGGTTGCTCGATGCAATTAATGAGAACAGCCCCATCACGGTGATTATCTCCGACAACCTCACCACTGGCATGACCGGCGGCCAGGATTCGCAGGGCACCGGGAAAATCGAGCAGATATGTATCGGCCTCGGCGCCGACCCGGCTCACGTGGTTACGATAGATTCACTGCCGAAGAACCATGATGAGATGACGGCAATGCTCCGCCGCGAAATGGATTATCAGGGTCTGTCCGTTGTGGTGGCCCGCCGCGAATGTATTCAAACAGCAAGAAGGAAAAAATGAAAATCGATATTATTCTCGCCGGCGTGGGCGGACAAGGCATCCTCTCAATCGCCACAATACTCGGCGCTGCCGCACTCGAAAATAATCTGTATCTCAAACAGGCCGAAGTTCATGGCATGAGCCAGCGCGGGGGCGATGTACAGTCCACCTTGCGCATCAGCTCCGAGCCGATAGCGTCGGATCTCGCCGCAAAAGCATCCGTCGACATGATTGTGTCGCTCGAGCCTATGGAAGCCCTTCGCTATCTTCCCTGGCTTAAACCGGAAGGCCGCATCGTCACAAACACCGTGCCGTTTGTCAATATTCCCAACTATCCCGAAATGGCTGTGATAGAGTCAGAGCTTGCCGCTCTGCCGGCCGTTACGTCGTTCGACATGGACGCCGTGGCCAAAGAGGTCGCTTCGGCACGCTGCGCCAACATGGTGCTCCTCGGGGCCGCATCGCCTTGGATCGGCATCACCTCCGAGGCCATCGAGCATGCCATCGCCACAGTATTTGCCGCCAAAGGCGAGAAAATAGTGGAGATGAATATCGCCGCCTACCGTGCCGGCCGCGAAAAAGCCACCGCGTTGTAAATCAACTTGATGCGTGAAGATTGTAGGGATACACGAGCCTTGCAATGTCGTTTAAATAAGCTATCGCTATGGATAAGAAGCGCTTAGCGCTTCAAGAAAGTAGCCCGGGGTGGAGCGATAGCGTAACCCCGGGTATCGGCATTGGCATCATCCGTGGTATTGGAGCGAGCGACAGCGTAGCGTTCTGCACCACGGTTGGCATAATCGAACGCTCCGGCAGGCTCCGCTCCAAATCCCCGGTTGCTTACAACCTTTTTCCGTGGGTTCGGTCGAGGCTTCGCCACTCCCTCAACCACGGCTACTCTCTTGAATCGCTACGCGATTCTGTGATATGCCCTTATTTGAACCGCATTACACGAGCCGTTCGTTATCGATAAAGCCATATACCATTGTAACTCATCATTAATACCTGATAAAAGTGTTTCCCTTAACCGACCAACATATTTCAAAAGCCTTGGAGCGTCTCGGCATGCCCGACGTTGCTTCCGCCACCATACGCCAGATTGTAGCCCTCGCATCTGTGCTTGAGCAAGATGCCGGAGAAAAATTCATCCGCCTCGAATTAGGCAACCCCGGTATCCCGGCAGAAGACCGTGGCATCGAGGCGCAATGCGAGGCCCTTCGCTCAGGTTGCCCGCGCGTCTATCCCGATGTGTGGGGTCTGCCGGCTTTGAAACAGGCCGCAAGCCGGTTCCTTAAATCGTTTCTCGACGTCGACATCGCTCCCAAAGGCATCATCCCCACCGTAGGGTCGATGCAGGCAAGTTTCACCCTTCAACTTCTTCTGCGCCAGCGCATCGAAGGCAAGGACACAATCCTGTTTATCAATCCCGGTTTCCCGGCCCAGCGTCATCAGGCAAAAGTCCTTGGAATCCGTCAGGAATCGTTTGATATCTACAATTATCGTGGCGAGGCCCTTGCCGCAAAACTCGAAGAGGTGCTGTCGTCGGGCCGCATCACCGCCATGATATACTCCAACCCCAACAACCCGGCCTGGATTAACCTTACCGAGGAAGAGCTCCGTATAATTGGCGATGCCGCCACCGCCCACGATGTGATGGTGATAGAAGACCTCGCATATCTGGGCATGGACTTCCGCACCGATTTCAGCCATCCTGACCAACCGCCGTTTATTCCCTCTGTGGCAAAATACACACGCAACTGTATTCTGCTCGTGTCGGCATCGAAAATATTTTCATATGCCGGCGAGAGAATCGCCTTGGCTTGTATGCCCGATGGGGTATATCACCGTCGGTATCAGGCCCTTGCCGATTTCTACGATATGCCTGCCTTTGGCGACGCTTATGTGTTCGGCGTGCTCTACACGGCATCGTCGGGCACATCCCACTCTGCCCAGTATGCCATGGCGGCTATGCTCGATGCAGCCGTGCGCGGCGAACTCGATTTCGTGGGGCATACACGTGAATACGGACGCCGTGCGGCCCTCGTTAAAAAAGCGTTCCTCGACTGCGGATTCCGTCAGGTGTACGAACGCGACGGCGACCGCCCCGTATCCGACGGCTTTTTCTTCACCATGGGCTACGGCGACCTCACCGGCGACCAATTGCAGGAAGAATTGCTCAAATACGGCATCTCCACTATTTCGCTTGCCGCCACCGGCTCGAAGCAGCAAGGCGTGCGAGGTACCGTGTCGATGATTACCGACGACGCTATGGTCGACACCCTTCGCAGCCGTCTTCTCCAATTCCAAAAAGACCACTGATATGTCCCAAATAAAGTATATGTCTGCCGACGAGGCCGCCCGTTTGATTAAATCGGGCGACCACGTCTATATCCAAGGCTCCACTTCGATTCCCGAGACGCTGTGCGACGCAATGGCCCGACGCGGCCACGAGTTGCGAAATGTAACCATTTATTCCGGTTTTGCCGTGGCCTCTCGCCCCGCTCCGTTCTGTCGTCCGGAATTCAAAGATGCTTTCATCGTCGACAGCTTCTTTGTAAACAACAGCGTGCGCAAGTACATCGCCGAGGGCTACGGCTCTACCACGCCATGTTTCCTTGGCGAGGTGCCGGGCTTGATGCGCGACGGCACCTGGCGCGTCGACGTTGCCTTGATTAACTGCTCGATGCCCGACGAAAACGGCAATGTGAGCTTCGGCGTATCGGCCGACGTAGCCGTTCCGGCGGTGGAATGCGCCAAGACTGTGATTGCGCAGATAAATCCGCATATGCCGTTTAGCTACGGCGACGCCGTAATAGCCCTCGACCGCCTCGACGCAGTAGTACGCGTCGACGACCCTCTGGTAGAAGTGCCCACGGCCGTTCCCACCGAAAAGGAAATAGCCATAGGCAACTATATCGCCGAACGTATCCCCGACGGAGCCACGCTCCAGATTGGGGTGGGTGGCATCCCCAATGCCGTGCTTCGCGCCCTTTCCGGCCACAAGCATCTCGGGCTTCACACCGAAGCCATGACCGACGGCGTGCTGCCGCTCATCCGCTCGGGTGTAATCGACAATTCGCTCAAAGTGGTCGAGCCGGGCAAGAGCGTTGCCTCACTTGCCCTTGGCAGCCGCGAGCTCTACGATTATATGGACCATAACCCCGACATCATTATCAAAGACGTGGCTTGGACCAACGACCCGTTCCGCATTGCACAAAATCCCGCGGTGATGTCGATAAACTCCTGCTTGGAAATCGACCTTACCGGCCAGATTTGCGCCGACTCGATAGGCGAGAAAATCTATTCCGGAGTGGGCGGCCAGCATGATTTTGTCTACGGAGCGTCGCGTTCGCAGGGTGGTAAATCTTTCCTCGCCATGCTTGCCACCACTTCGAAAGGACAGACAAAAATCAAGCCCGTGCTTACACCCGGCGCCGGAGTTGTTACGACACGCTTTCAAACCAATTATGTAGTTACGGAATATGGCATCGCCGACTTGCGCGGCCTGTCGATTGCCGAGCGCGCCAAAGCCCTGATAGGCCTTGCCGCTCCCGAATTCCGCGACGACCTCTCGCGTGCCGCCGCCGAGCGTTTCGGCCACGCCTTCACGCGTTTACAGTAATAATGTTTAATTAAAAAATGAAAAAAATATTATTTGCCGCTTTTGCCTCACTTGTCTCCTCATTTGCTTTTGCGCAGGAGCCTCTTCCTGCCGCCGAGTTCAACATTGCCACATATAACATACGCCTACCGGCACGTTCCGACTCCTTGGAAGGCAACGGATGGGGCACACGCCTGCCACACGTTGCCGGTCTGATTCGTTTCCACGATTTCGATATATTCGGCACCCAGGAAGGGGTGAGCCACCAGCTCGATTCGCTGAAATCGCGCCTGTCGGGATATGATTTTATCGGCGTTGGCCGCGACGATGGCAAACGTGGAGGCGAACATGCCGCGATATTTTACGACACGGCCGTGTTCGACGTGCTCGACCATGGCGACTTCTGGCTCTCCGAGACACCCGACCGTCCGTCGCTTGGCTGGGACGCCGCATGCCGCCGCGTGTGCACATGGGGGCATTTCCTCCACAAGCCGTCCGGACGTCAGTTCCTCTATTTCAATCTCCATATGGACCATATCGGCGTGAAAGCCCGCCAGGAAAGCGTCGCGCTTATAAAGCAAAAAATCAAAGATTTCCCGATAAAAGGCCTACCGGTGTTTCTCAGCGGCGACTTCAATATTGACCAGAACAATCCGCTCATAGCCGGCATTTGCTCCGACGGCACGTTCAAGGACAGCTATCTCTCGGCCGGCTATGTCTACGAGCCAAACGGCACGTTCAACAACTTCAATCCGCAGGGATTCACGGCATCGCGCATCGACCATATTTTCGTGTCGCCCGAGGTCGAAGTGGAGAAATACGGAATCTTGACCGACACCTACCGTGTGGCCCCCGAAGGCAGCGACGCTCGTTTCGACGACAGCCTCAATGTAAACGTGGCCGATTACATTTCGCGCACTCCTTCCGACCACTATCCCGTGATGCTTCGCGTGATTGTCCGTTAAGTAGGAACATAATCCAGTAGGAACACAATCCTCCGGATTGTGAAAGAACCCACAATCCGGAGGATTGTGTTCCTGCATAATATAGAAGTTGGCCCTTTTTTTGTGAAGGTGAAATTTTTATGCTAATTTTGCATTATAAAATTATATTTTTACCGTCATGAAAAAAATAGTATTGATGATAATTGCGGCATTGGCCGCAATCTCGGCTTCGGCACAGTACACCAACGATGTGTCCCGCCTCGGCATACGCCTGTCATGGGATTTGAATTCCCCCGCCGTTTCAAAGGAATACAAGAATATGATGAACACCGGGTCCGGTTTTTCAATCGGCGGCTTCTATGATATTCCTCTTACGGAAAGCATCTATTTCGAGCCCGGCCTCAGCCTGTTCTACAACACCATCGGCCTCGACGAGATTGTAGCCATCGATGCCGACGGCGAGCAAACCGTGAGCGTTGACGGCTCTGTCCGCAATTTCGGCTTCCGTGTTCCTTTGGTAGCCGGCTACCGCTTTGAGTTCACCGAAGATATTGCCGTGTCGTTTTTCACCGGCCCGCAGTTCAACATCGGCCTTACATCAAAATCCCGATATTCCGGCCTCGGCGTGAAGGTGTCGCAAAACAACTATAAGAACGGCTGGACCCGCTTCGACATGCAGTGGCTCTTCGGCCTGCGCCTCCACTATGCCGACAACTGGATGTTTGAACTCACCGGCGGCCCCGGTATCACCAATCTTTTCACCGGCGACCAATACAAGAATCAGCATCTGCGCCGCAACATCGTTTCTATCGGAGTTGGATATATTTTCTGATGCTTACTTCCGATAAACCGGGGGCAAGAATTATAGCCGAGCTGCTCTCGTCATATGGTGTGCGTCATGTTGTGACATGCCCCGGGTCGCGCAACGCTCCGCTTATCGTGGCGTTGGATGCTATGCCCGATATTATCACCACTGTGGTGGTCGACGAAAGGTCGGCCGCTTTCATTGCCATGGGGAAAGCTTTGCAATCGGGCCGTCCCGTGGCTGTGGTGTGTACATCCGGCTCGGCGCTCCTCAACATTGCGCCGGCAGCCTCGGAAGCATATTACCGGCATATACCCCTTATTATCATCTCTGCCGATCGCCCAAAGGAGTGGATTGACCAGGACGACAGTCAGACAATACGCCAGCCGGGTGCGCTCGCGGCGGTGGTGAAAGGCTCATTCAACCTTTCCGACGAGCCGGCGACCGACAGGCTGCGGTTCCGCTACCACGAACGCCAGGTCAACGATGCGTTCGACCTCGCGCTTCGCTCGCCTCGCGGCCCCGTGCATATCAACGTCGAACTCGATGCTCCGCTTCAAGGCATGGCCGACTATGCTCCCTGTGCCCGCCGGGTGTCGGTAGTGCGTCCTCTCCAACGGCTGTCGAAGGCCGATGCGGCTGCGCTCGCTGCGGAGACACGCGGCCGCAACGTGCTTATTGTGGCCGGTTTTATGGAACCGAATCAAAAAATCAACCGGGCCATCGACAAGTTCTCCAACAAGATGAACGTAGTGATTCTTGCCGAGGCCCAGAGCAATATTCACTCCACGATACCCAACCTTATTCAGAATATCGACGTGACCCTGCGCGGACGCTCCATACAGGATTTAGTCCGCATGGCCCCCGATCTGGTGATTACTCTTGGCGGAGCTATCCTCTCCCGGCACATAAAAGACTATCTGCGCAGGCTCGAAGACGTGGAGCAGTGGCACATCGGCGCGCAGCCCTATTGCGTCGATTCCATGCTTCATCTCACACGCCGCATCGAGGTAGAGCCGGCCATGGCCCTTCCCATGCTGGCGGGCGCCATGCCCCCGGCTCCCGAAACCGACTATGTGCTTGCGTGGCATAAGGCCTCGCGCGATGGTGCCGAACATGCCGAAGAGCTGGCAAAGACTCTGCCCTGGTCCGATTTCAAGGCAATGGCAATGGTGGAAGATAAGCTCAACCGTTGCTATCCGCGCGTCAACGTGCATCTTTCCAACGGCACCGCCGTGCGCTATTTCCAACTCTTCGATTACAGCAATATCCACCGCATCGACTGCAACCGTGGTGTAAGCGGAATCGACGGATGCACATCTACGGCTATCGGCGCCACCTCTGTATATTCCGGCATGACAGTCCTTATCACCGGCGACATGTCGGCGCAGTACGACATGGGAGCCCTCGCGTGCGGATGTGTTCACTCGCGTTTCCGTATGGTGGTGCTCAATAACGGTGGCGGCGGCATCTTCCGTTTCGTCAAGTCCACGAAAAATCTTCCGCAACTCGAAACCCACTTCGCTGCGACTACCGAGCTGCCCCTGCGCCACTTGGCCGCCGGATTGGGCTATGATTATTATCAGGCAACTACTGCCGAAGAATTGGATGCCGTTTTCGACGATTTCATGGCACCCTCCGGTCTGCCCGCAATTTTAAATCTCTATACCTCCTCCGAGCTTTCCGCACAAATACTCAACGACTATTTTTCCTGCAACATATAACTCTAAGTAGAAATGCGAACCTGGACTCAAATAAAGGAATATTCCGACCTGCTTTTCGAATTTTACGAAGGCATTGCGAAAATTACCATCAATCGCCCCGAAGTGTACAACGCCTTCCGTCCGCAAACAAATCATCAGATGCTCGACGCGCTCACCTACTGCCGCGAGCATCCCGAAGTGAAAGTTGTGGTGCTCACCGGCGCCGGCGACAAGGCTTTCTGCTCGGGCGGCGACCAGAATTACAAAAGCCGTGGCGGCTACCGCGATGCCGACGGCACTCCGCGTCTCAACGTGCTCGACATCCATAAAGCCATACGTTCGCTCACCAAGCCCGTCATAGCCATGGTCAACGGATATGCAATCGGCGGCGGTAATGTCCTCAATGTGGTTTGCGACTTGTCCATAGCATCGGAAAATGCCATATTCGGTCAGACCGGCCCCAAGGTGGGTAGCTTCGACGCCGGATTTGGTTCGTCGTACCTCGCCCGTTGCGTGGGACAGAAGAAAGCGCGCGAGATATGGTTCCTCTGTCGCCAATATTCAGCGCAGGAAGCTCTCGAAATGGGCATGATTAACAAAGTGGTGCCGCTCGATAAACTCGAAGATGAAGTGGTGGACTGGTGCATGACAATCATGAAGCGCAGCCCGTTTGCCATACGCATGATTAAACGCGCCCTCAATGCCGAGCTCGACGGACAGCACGGACTTATGGAGTTTGCCGGCGACGCCACTCTCATGTACTATCTCATGGACGAAGCCCAGGAAGGCAAAAACGCATTCCTTGAAAAACGCGACCCCGATTTCGACCAATTCCCGCAATTCCCCGGATGATATTCTCATGCTCGAAATATCGTCTTTATTTCCGCTTCGAGGCCCGCACATCGCGGGCCGTGATGCGGTATAAGGACACCTATTTCATCGAAGGCGACGGCGTGGTGGCCGAGTGTCCGCTTTTTGCCGGATTGAGTGCCGACGATGTGCCCGATTATGAGCAACAGCTCATGCGCGTGTGCAGCTCCGGCCTCGAATATGTCCCCGATTATTCCTCTATAATATTTGGAGTGGAATCTATGCGGCGTTTGCTCGAAAACCCCGTCAATTCCTCGCAAAGCTGGTCGGTGCCCATCAACGGCCTTGTGTGGATGGGCGACAAACGCTTGATGCAGGAACGCGTCGAGCAAAAACTCGCCGAAGGTTTCCGATGTATTAAATTAAAAATTGGCGGCATCGATTTTGCCGACGAGCTCGATATGGTGGCGTCGCTCCGCAGCCGCTTTTCGCCCTCCGACCTTGAAATACGCCTCGATGCCAACGGAGCTTTCACTCCCGACAACGCCCTCCGACGCCTCGACGCTCTTTCACGCCACTGCATCCATTCCCTCGAACAGCCTGTAAAGGCCGGACAGTGGGAGGCAATGGAGCGTATCTGCCGTGAAAGTCCGATACCCATTGCTCTCGATGAAGAGCTTATCGGAGTACGCTCCGATGCCGACAAGGCATCCATGCTCGATGCCATCCGTCCGCAATACATCATATTGAAACCTGCCCTATGCGGCGGTTTCGCCCATTCCGACGCATGGATAGCCGCCGCCCTAGATCGTGGGATAGGGTGGTGGGCCACATCGGCACTCGAATCCAACGTCGGTCTGGCCGCCATTGGCTCGTGGCTCACATCAAAATACGAAATTACCCTTCCTCAAGGTCTCGGCACCGGCGCCCTCTACACCAACAACATCCCCGCCCCCCTCACCGTCGCCTCCGGCCGCCTCACCTTCGGCTAAACAGCACAAGCCGAAAAAGTCGGTGCATATGCTGCCAAAATATCATAAAGAGGGAAAACAAAAAATTTCACAGATGAGGGTGCGTCCCTGCAATTTCTGTATGAAAGCTTTTTTGATACACCCGCTGACGCTGTCAGTTGAGGAAGGAGAGCATTGCCATTGAGAAGGATTTGTTCTCGCACAGGCTTTTGAGGAAGTGGCGTGTGGCGGTTTTGATATAACTGTCTTTTATGATATGGAACGACCCTTGCATCGAGGCCTCGACGCCCGATATAGGCACGCCGGCTATTTCGGGATGGTCGATAAGCGTGGCTTGTGACAGGAATGTGAGCAGGTTGCTTTTTGCCACCAGGTCGAGAAGTATGTTTATATCGTTTATTTCGAGCCGCACATCAAGGCTGGTGTGGTTGGCGGTTTCGAGTATGCGGTCGAGGGTGTTGCGGGCCTGCATTCCTTTTGCCGGCAGGCATACCGGGAAACGCTCCACGTCGCGGAATGTGACGGAGCGTTGCGCGGCAAGCGGATGCTCTCGCCCTACGGCTACGCACAGGGAACTGTCGAAAAGAATATGCGACTCGATGGAGCGGCACAGATTCATAGGCTTGTAGGATAATGCCACGTCGATTTTGCGGTGAATAAGCAAATCGAGCAGTTCTTCCATCGACTTGCAGTAGATATTCAGTTTTATTTTTGGATGCTTCCGCATGAAATCGAGCACGGTCTCTCTCAGCAGCGGAGAGAAAGTGTAAGTTGTGCCGATATTTATTTCGCCTTCTTCGAGGCCGAGCACGTCGTGAATCCGGTCGATACACGACTCCGCGTCGTGAATCGTGCGCAAGGCCGAGGGCAGGAAAGCCTTGCCAATATCTGTAAGGGTCATCGAGTGACGGGTGCGCTCAAAGAGCTTTACGCCCAGTTCGCCTTCGAGTGTGGCTATCTGCTGCGAGAGTGTGCTTTGTGTTATGTTAAGAGCCCTTGCCGCCTCCGAAAAGTTAAGGAATTCGGCAGTAGTGGTAAAATATTTCAGTTGTCGCAGTTCCATTTGTTTTACTTGGTGGCGGTGAAGGAAATCTTTTTCATAAGGAATACGGGAATGGTGATGCCTATAACCATCATTAGTATAACGGAAAAAGTGATAATTAAATTGTAACTGAACATGTCGAAATATTCTCTATAATCGGCAGATCCCATGCAGCCGACCAGGCCTTGCACCATTTTGTAGGCATACATACCCGGAATCATGGGCAAGAGGGCCGGGAAAGACAGACATTCGGCCGGGCATTTGGCGCGCCGCGAGAGCAAAACGGCAAGAATCCCTATGACAAAGGATGCTACAAAACTTCCGGCTACGATTCCCCATCCGTGTTCCAGAAGCAAGAATCGGCAACCGTGGCCTATCCCGGCAATAAGTCCGCAACATTTGAGCGATTTTTTGGGAGGATTGCTAATAGCGGCAAATCCCATCGATGCCACCGCTCCGAAAAATATATCTTCCCAGACAGTTAGTTCCATTTTATTGCAGTTTTAAGATATAGTCAGCGAGGACGAGGCCTGTGCCAAGACATACGGTGGTTTCAAGGGCCGACAGCAACCGTGACATGGAGCAAACATAATGACCGTTGATAAAATCGCTGAAAGCATTTATAAACGGTATGCCGGGCACGAGGTAAAGCACGCTTGTGGCCACTGCCACATCGGGCGTCGTGCCAAAACCGAAAATATGCGGCCCGCAGGCTATTATCGCAGAAAGGCATCCGGCTATAATGCAGGCTACACGCGCGTCAACCCCGGTCTTTATCGTTTTATTTTTCACACAAAAGCCCCCCAAGGTGGCAATGAACACAAAGAGCATGGCCCATGCGTCGCCACGAAACAGCCGGCAGAATGATGCGTTTGCTAATGCGGCGGCAAAAGTGACAAACACGATATTCATCCTTGCCTTTGATTTTATCGCCGCAAGACACCGCCGGGCTCCGTCGAGGCCGATTTTGCCATCGGCTACTTTCCAGCTCAACCGGCTCAATGCCGTTATTGCGTAAAAGTTTATTCCACCTGTCCAGTAAGCCATACGTGTATCGGTAGCGCCGCCTCGGGAGAGCATGATTTCAATATGCTTTGGCATCACTGTCATCACGCAGTCCACCCCAAATCGCGCGGCCATGCGCCTCACATTTTTTTCTATGCGCAGCGTGGTGCAGCCCGACGACAGCAAGAAAGCCGAATAGTCGGAAAAAAAGTCGTCCAACACCGCGAGACCGGCATCGAGACTCGACTCAGAATTCTTCGTCATCATCGTCATAGTCATAAATATGGTCGTCGGCGATTTCTACAAAATGATATTTCCTATTAAATGCGCGCAGGGCATCGAACACCGTGTGGCCCCACATCACAAGAATTACTACGGCCACGGCCGCCCAGAAAATAAATGCTTCGTGTATCATAATTTCCTTTTTTAAATTCGCTGCAAAATTAACAATGGAGCTGCCGGGCGCAACGCGATTCTTTAATGATTGTATCTATATCCGTTATCGAAAAATAAGTGAATGGCAAGCATAAACTTTTCGGGAAAAAGAACAATAATCGGGCGGAAGGAGTTAAATTTGCAAAACGAAATAAAGATTCAGAATATGATATTGATAGCGCCCGACAAGTTTAAAGGAACACTTACCGCGACACAGGTCGCAAGAATTATAGACTCGGAGCTGCCGGGCGATTGCCTGATGATGCCGATGGCCGACGGAGGCGAGGGCACGGCCGAGGCGATAGCGTCGGCCACCCCCGGATGGGTGCAGCGCAACGGCTATTTCGTGCATCCGGCATCGGCAACGGCGGCGATAGATTCGAGCGCGGTGATAGGCCTCGGGCGGGTCGATGTCGGTCACCATGACATCCTTTCCGCTTCGTCGGCTCCGCTCGGCGTGGCCGTGCGCGAGATATTGAAAGGCGGATGCAAGAAAGTGATAATAGGCGTGGGTGGCACGTCGACATGCGACGGAGGCCTCGGATTTCTCGAAGTGCTCGGACTTGAACGTCTGCACGAGTACCGCGAGTCGCTTATGGCCCTATGCGACGTGAAAGTGCCGTTGACAGCCCCGGCGGGCAGTCCTTCGGCGTTGATGTTCGCCCCGCAGAAAGGAGCCGGGTCGGCCGACTTGCCCATTTTGAAGTCGCGGCTCGAAAGCATCGGCCGCCGCTGGCCGCATCGACGCTCAGAGTTCGACGGCGCAGGGGGCGGCTTGGGGTTTGCCTTGGCATCGGTAATAGGATGCAGGGCATGTCTTGGCGCGGAATATATTTTGGGACTGAACGATGTGGATTGGGACAAGATAAGCCTTGTCGTAACGGGAGAAGGCCGCGTCGACCCACAGACCGCCCGGGGCAAAGTTGTGGCGGTGATGCAACATGCCGCCGCCCGGCACAATATTCCGACAGTGGTATTCGGCGGCTATGTCGAGCCTCGATTGCAATCTGCCCGTGTCATATCAACGTGCGACACGCCACCGGCGCGTCTTTCGGCCGGACTCGCCGAAGAAAACCTGCGCCTGGCCGTTCGCCGAGCCGTGGCAGAAGGCCTTTTGTGACATTTTCAAACCGATAACTCACAAAATGATTTCGCATTTGTGAAAATGTGTTAATAATGCAAGAAGTTTTATAAATATTTTATAATTTTGCAGTCGGAAAAATAATAAACCAATGAAGTTACTTCAAGCCAAACTATCAAAGTATACTATTCCACAGGAAGCAAAGGCCGCAGGCATCTATCCATATTTCCGCGCAATCTCATCGGAACAGGATCCCGAGGTGATAATCAACGGACAGAGAGTGCTGATGTTCGGCTCCAACTGTTACACCGGCCTTGTCAACGATCCCCGTATCAAAGAAGCAGCCATTGAGGCTACAAAAAAATATGGCACCGGATGTGCCGGCTCCCCTTTCCTTAACGGAACGCTCGACCTTCACAAGCAACTTGAAGCCCGCATCGCCGAATACATCGGCAAAGAAGATGTCATGATCTATTCGACAGGCTTCGGCGTGAACCTCGGTGTGGTGTCGACACTCACCGGCCGCGAAGACTATATCCTTTGGGATGAGCAGGACCATGCCTCGATTATTGAAGGACGTCGCCTTTCATTCTCTCAGCAATTGAAATATCGCCACAACGATATGGAATCGCTTGAAAAGCAACTCCAACGCTGCGAACCCGACAAGGTGAAACTGATTGTGACCGACGGTGTTTTCTCGATGGAAGGCGATGTGGCAAACCTGCCTGAAATAGTGCGCCTTGCAAAGAAATACGATGCCACGGTGATGGTAGACGAAGCTCACGGCATCGGTGTGTTCGGCGAAGGCGGACGCGGCACCTGCAACCACTTTGGCGTTACCGACGACGTAGACCTGGTGATGGGAACATTCTCAAAATCGTTTGCATCGCTCGGCGGCTTCATTGCCACAGACAAAGAAATCACCAATTATCTGCGTCACCACTCGCGCTCCTATATTTTCACAGCGTCGATAACACCGGCTTCCACAGCCGCCGCCCTCAAAGCCATCGACATTATGATTGCCGAGCCCGAACGCCAGGAGAATCTTTGGAAACTCACCAACTTTGCTCTCGAAGGCTTCCGCAACATGGGCTGCGAGATAGGAAACACCTCCACTCCTATCATCCCGCTTTTCATACGCGACAATTTCAAGACATTCTCCATAACACGCGACCTTCTCAACGAAGGAATCTTCGTGAACCCCGTTGTGTCGCCCGCCGTGGCTCCCCAGGATACGCTTATACGTTTCAGCCTCATGGCCACGCATAGCAAGGAGCAAGTGGAAATGGCACTTGAAAAGATACAAAAAGTATTCCGTGCATACGATTTAATCCCTTAACTGTTAAAAACAGTTAAAAACGCAAAAGCCGTTTAAACCATCAGTATATTTTGAAGTCATACTAATACAAGCTTCAAAAAACAATTTAAACTTTTTCATATACAATAAACTGGCTTTTGATTAGATAGAAACTCCGCCGCTGTCAATTCGAGAGAATTCAGACAGCGGCTTTTTTTATCCAATTCACAATGCGCGATGCACAATCGGGCTACGCGGTGAATGGACGGGAGCGTGGAAGAACCGAGGCGCTGATGGTGTTCAACATACCGGGGGGGGGCCGTTATCGCTCCATACCCGCTACATTCTTGAATCGCTACGCGATTCCATGCACTGCAATTTAGGTTTGTGTCCTACTTGACGAGGTAATGGAGCCTTATTTTCAAATTAATTTTGAGATGAATGTAACTTTTCGGAGTATTTTTGCAACTAACGTTACAAAACAACAAGAAAATGAAAAGTCCACCAAAAACAAGCAGGGAGTTCGCTTCTTTTGTCAAAGAACATTCCCGTATCATCAACAAGGTCTGCTGGGCCTATGCAACTCCGAAAGTGCCTTATGACGATTTACGTCAGGAAATTCTTACCAATGTTTGGTTGGGTTTAGAGCAATTCCGGGGTGCGAGCAAACCCTCGACTTGGGTATATCGCGTCGCTGTCAATTCAGCTTTAATGGCAATACGCAATTACAAGCCGAAAGTTGAAACTCTCCCATTTGAATTATCGGTTGCCGATATTTCTTCGGAAGCCGACGATAACAAGGCCGAACAGCTTTCCGCCCTGCACGAACTGATAAACCAACTCCTCCCGATTGAGAAAGCGATTATCCTTTTATGGCTCGATGAATACTCATACGAGGAAATCGCAGACATCATCGGCATAGAGCGGAATAACGTGGCAATCAAACTTCACAGGATTAAAAACAAGCTCATCTCAAAATCTAAATAACATGAATTTGGACGAACTCAAAAAAAGTATGTCAACCCTCGACGACGTACTCGCACAAAAGAGCGGTGATACTGTCACTCTCAACACCGCAACATGCGACACCGCGCAGAAACGTGTCACCAAACATTATTGTAAGAACATTCAGATGTGTGCTGTTCTTGCAGTGGTCTTCATTGTACTGTGGCTCAGTGGAACAGACAATCCGAGATTCCCGGTCGCCATGAAAGGATTTCTCGGAATCTATATGGCAGTAGCGGCAATGATGTATGCTGTCCTTTATCGTATGATTAAAAAGATACAAATTGCATCAGAAGCGCCAATGATGGTGATGAAGCAGGTTTCAAACCTAAGACTTTACACTCTGGCCATTGAGATTGTGCTCGCAATCGGACTTGCCGTATTCTTTACCATCTTCCTCGGTAATCTATGGGCACTTGGTTCTTACACTTTCTGGCTTGTTTCAGGAGCATTATTGATAAGCGTTATTATTGGAGCTATAATGCTGCCTAAAAAAATCAAGGATTTCCGTGAGCTAACAGCGACCAACTAATTTTCAAACATACCACGAACCGTGCGTCCGCGGTCAAATAAAAGAAAAGCCTCCGGTCTGTTAAAGAGTCGGAGGCTTGGGCGATAGAAAGATTGTTGCGTTATGGGATAAGAGCCGCGGCGGCGGGGCTGAGATAGGGACGTATCACAGAATATGGAATCGTGCACTCGGGGAGACCGGCCGAATAAGGCGCAATCTCATATTGCTGATAAACAAAGCGCACGCCGTTGGGGTAGAAAGCCGGGTCTGTGGAAGGCAGGGGCACATTGTCGCCCGAAAGAATCAGGTTAGCCTTCATGGCGTCGACATTCGCCTCATGGAAATACTGGTTGGCGAGATTGGTGGCCACAAGCTGGCGCAAACTGTCAAGACTCTCGGGTGCGAACATAGTTTCGGTAGTAAACGGTACGCCCTGAGCGTCAAAAGTATTCTGCATCACCTGGGTAGAGCCATGAGCTCCGCCGGTGTAGCAGTAGAAATTTGAAGTATAGGTCACGCAGCTGTCAGATGCCACAGGAGCCGTAATGTCCCACATGAATTCATATTCCATGCCGGGCTCCTTGGACGAACGCAAGTCGGCCTGCGACTCCTTGATAAGCTCGCCGCCCACATATTTAAATAAATCATTGGCGTCATTTTCGTGTTCATGCACTCCGGCGATGAGCGTGTCTGAGCATGCAAGCGTAGCGGCTATCCAGGCGCGGGTGGCATTTACAAGGTTCGACGGTCCCTTTGCCGGATACTCGGCGCGTATGCTCACCGACACCGAAGATTTGCCCACAGTGGCACTGTCGGCCCATTGAACCGTTTCCGTGACAAAAGGCGCGACCTTCACTGTTTCGGTGGCCGATTTCGAACTGCAAGCCGACAGCATAGCGGCCGTTGCCATCGAAGCGATAAAAAATTTAGATAAGTTCTTCATATTCATTTTATATAATTTCTTTCCTTATAACGGAAGAAAAGTGCAAATAGTTGTAACGAAGATAAAAAATAAAAAAATATGAGGCGGAAATTTGGAAAGCCGAACTTTTCGTGTTAACTTTGCGTTAGAAAACCAAAAGGCAGACGAGCCAAGGAGGCCTAAACCTCCCAAGATTGAAAGACTGAAAAATCCCCACATCAAAGTTGATTGGGAAACTCTTCAAATTATTCTGAAATCCCGAGACAAGCTTAGCATCCCGATGGCGGGCCTCAACTTTCGCAAGAAAGTGTCGGCTATATGCCGGCCGGACGGATTACAAAGGTATGCGAGCACTCAAATCCTGTCTTATCGGAGTTTCATCGCATCCTTTGGTGTGGAACTTATATTGAACCGGACATCAGCGCATCCAGCGCCGATGCCCGGTTTATTATTATTCACCCGGCAGGAACACAATCCACCCGGTAGGAACACAAGCCTCCGGCTTGTGAAAAATATAATCACAAGCCGGAGGCTTGTGTTCCTACAAAATAGATTCAAATTTCGCAGCCTTTCTTTTCCCTGTCTCAGCATACTTATTCAATAATTATCACTATATTTGCATTATATGTGTAGGGACGGACGGCTCGTGCGTCCGCATATAATAAATTTACAACATTTTGCAACGGACGCACGAACCGTGCGTTCCTACATACAAAATATTGACTCTCAACAGCGTTATGAAGACAATTCGGTTTTACAGGATAATGCAATGGCTTTTTGCGGTAATTGCCGTAATGGCTTTTATAAGGGCTTGTTTCGATGCCTTCGATTCACTTGCTCCTATCTCTTGCGTAGCCACGGCAGCTGCCACATCAATAGTATTCGGCCGCCGGGCGCGCCAACTCAGTAATAATTTTAATCATGTTCATAGCGATTCTTGCTCTGAGTGAGGTAGGCAAATATCTTCAAGCCCCGACAATGTTTTGCGACGAACATCTGAAACAAATATTTCAATCATCCACTATATGAATAAAAACTTTTTTTATTTAATGTCTCTGGCGGCAATTGCCCTCGGGGCATGCACCACCGCCAATAAATCGGCAGACACCGCAGAAAACACCGTGCTTGACACCACAGGCGTGCAGGGAGTGTGGCATCTTGATTCGTACCGCGTAGACAGCGTGTCGACCAATTTTGATGCCGGGTCAAAGTATAAGTTGTCATTTAACGAGCAGGACAACATATTCAGCCTTTCAACAGACTGCAACATAATTAACGGCGGGTTTGTAATCGCCAACGACACCATCCGTTTCGAAAACATGCTCGTCACCGAAAAGGCTTGCGACAATATGGTCGTAGAGCATGATATGCTGCGTCTGCTCAACGATTCCACCGCCTATGCCATCGGTCATGGCGACACCCTCACATTCATATCCCCATATATAGGGTCGGCAATGTTCATTAAAGACAATGAGCATATCGGCAACTGATATGGAAATAATTTCCCTGAGAAAGAATCCGGAATACCTCGAACATGCTCATTTATAATTGAATTGATTAACTATGCCTTATATATCCATCGAGAGCGGAAAACTTACCCCGGAACAAAAGAAAGAGTTGATTGAACGACTCACGGCGACGGCCTCTGAGATAACCCATATCCCGGAGCAGTTTTTCACTGTAACCATCAAGGAACTCTCAGATGAAAATTTCGGCATCGGCGGCAAATCCATTGATGAGATAAAACGCAATTACAAGCGGTGAAACCATAAGCAGAGAGTAGCCAAATATGTGTGTAAAAAACAACGGCTTATCGAAGTATTTCAAAATCATCCGGCAATTTATAAAATGCCATGCCGGAGAAGGGGATGCCGTCTCTGCACGGCAAGCCGTCGAGGCAATAACCCATGCTGCCGAGCAGGGCAATGCTCCGGCGCAATATATGCTTGGCTTGTATTATTATACATTCTGTTGCGAGGATTCCTCCCGCTTTCTGCCTTGGATGGAGAGAGCGGCGGAAGCCGACAATATGAAGGCGATAAAGTTCCTTGCTGACTATTACCGATTTGTCTGCGATGATATGGAGCCGGAGCGGCGCATGCCGTTGGGCCGGAAATGGCTTTACAGGATGATTGAGGTGCTGACGAAGAAAGCGGACAAAGGCGTGGCGAGCGCGGCAAAATCCCTGATGAATCTTTATGTGCACGACCGCCCCGACGATATGACCGAAAAGGAAGGCCGGGATGCAGCTTTGGCGTGGCATGAACGTTTGATAAATATATTGAGGGCGAAAGCCAAAAAGGGAACCGCCAAAGACAAGAGGAATCTGGCCGACGCATTGTATCACGGTTGTGACGTACCGGAAGAAATTGACAGCGATCTGCCGGACCGGGTTGATGAGGCGATGCGGCTCTATGAGGAGGTTTCAACAGGGAACAAGGACGGGGCTTCGTATTACGATTTAGGAAATATATACAGCCGGGAAGTATCTGATGAAAAAGCGTTTGAATGTTATATGAAGGCGGCGGAACTGGGATATAGCCCCGCATATTTCGTGGTGGCGGCCGCATATCTCAACGGCAAGGGCGTGGAAAGAGATTTCGACAAGGCGTTTGAATGGTTTCAAAAGGCCGCCGGCAGCGGAAACATTTCTGCCAAATTAAAATTGGCGGAGTGCTACAAACGCGGTGCGGGATGCCAAAGGGATTATGCGGCTGCTATGGCATTGTACATGCAGGTAGCCGGCGACAAAAGCATGAAAAGGTATTCTTTTGCAGATGAGGCTGAATACGAAATCGGCAACATGTACCTGAAAGGGCTTGGCGTTGAGGTCGACTTGCGCAAGGCATACGATTATTTTAAACGCGCGGCCTCCCACGGCAACCGCGCCGCCGAAAACGCTCTCGGCAACAAGAAATTCCGCGACTTGAAATAACAGGGAACTATGGCAAAGCTGCAAATGCTCTCCTTTGAGGACGACGATATTGTCGCGCGACGTATCAAGGAGCAATCGAACTACTGCGACGTGGCCCATCTGTATGTTGCCACTTTTGGCATCTGTCAGGTAATCCTGCACGAGCTGTCGCCCATCGATCTCGACGGAAACGGTCGGCTCACAATCTGCGCCAATGTCGAAAAACAAGATGTGAGTGCCGGATACAAGAATTGGAAAGGGGCGTTCAATGTGTCAACCTACGATTTGGATCTCGACACGTCTCGCAGGCTATATGAATTCAAAGAGTTCGGCGAGGAGTTTATGGAATATGTCGCCAATCTCGTGCTTGATGTCTTGACGGAGATTGATGATGCTAACGGCGGCAAGAATCGGCTGGCGCAACGGCGAGATGAGATTATGCAAAATCTGCGCGACTGCGGATTCGAAAAGAAGATTTTGCTCGAACGTCACTCAAAGTTGAGCCGCGACAGGTCGCACCGTGCGTTGGTATATAACTGCTTCGGGCAGAAAGTGGGCGATGCGCTGAAAGTGGAGATTGTGAGCACGGCCACCGGCGAGGTAGTTGCGTCGAAATGGGATGAAGATTTGCCCCGTTGCGCTGCCGGTCGCAAGTCGGCCATCAATAAGACCGGTTGGGACGGCGACACATTCCATGTGAGCATCGGCCGTCCAAAGCCGTTTGACAGCATCTCGGTGAAAGTGGAATAATCAATCTCACAGAATACGTTATGTTCGATTATGAGGAAATAGACCGCACGGTCCGTGACAATAAACTTCCGCTGCTAAAACTCGAAGGACAGGAAAAGGAAGTTTTATTGCAGCGGCTTTATGACACGTTCGTTATTGGCAACCCACGAGCGTTATGGCTGAGTTTCAAGTATGTCCCGGAGTGGATTGATTGCAATATGGAAGACCCTTACCGGCATCTTCCGGATGTAATAGATCGGGATGCAATCCTCTATTTCATTATCGATTACTGGAATACGGATTTCGTGGTTTTCAAAGGCCGCATGTCCGACATCTACACTTTTATCGGCGATTGCGACGGCCTCGATGAATTTTATCTCATGACCGCCGACTTTCATGAGCTGTACAGTATCACCGACCACGACGACCTGCTTTACATCAATGTGAATAAAAACAAGCTCAAAAGTCCAACCGCGCCTATACGCAAAGTAACATAAAAAATTAGTATATTTGCATTTCGCAAACACGAATGGAAATGAACAACGAAATTTTATATGTCCTGCTTCCCGATTTTGCGGAACATGAGATGGTGTATCTCGCCCAGGCAATAGCCTCCGACGACTATGCGTTGAAAGAAAATCCGAAATATGTCAACAAAATTGTAGCTCCGTCAATGGAGTCTGTAAAAGCGATAGGAGGCTTCCGTATGGTGCCCGACTATTCCTTTGACACGATGCCCGAAGATTATGCCGCGCTCGTCCTTATAGGCGGATTTGGCTGGATGACGCCGATTGCCGATAAGGTTGTGCCTGTCGTTTCCAAGGCCGTTGCCGACGGGAAAATTGTAGGGGCTGTATGTAACGCCGCTTCATTTATGGCTAAACATGGCTTCCTCAACAATATCAACCATACGGGCAATGGCCTCGACCAGCTGAAACTGTGGGGCGGCGAAAACTACTCCAATCCTGATGGTTACATTCACAAGCAAGCGGTGGCCGACCATAATATCGTCACGGCAAATGGTTCCGCGACACTTGAATTTGCCAAAGAGCTGCTTCTGCTTCTCGAAAACGACACCCCTGAGCGCATCGAGATGTATTACCAATTTAACAAGCAAGGCTTCTGCGAGCTGTTCAAATAGTGCGTCCGCGATTAATCAATAGATTGTCTTGTGTCATACTTGTCGTTGAATAAAATATATGAAACAGGCTCTCTTGCGGAGCTGCGCCGGTATCTCTCCGGCTTTCCAAATGTCGGAGAGCTGCGTGAGCGGCTTTACTCCGAATTCTTGAAATATTCGCAATATCGTAATGCTGTGGAATGGAACGCCGCTGTAAGGATTTGCGAAGCCCTTGCCATTGTAGGCTGGGGTACACACGAACCGGTGGAAGCAATAAGAGGAACCTATTTTAATGGCAACCCGGAAACATATTTCATCAACCGTGATGCCAAGCCACGCTTTTTCAATGCCGTATGGTCGAAGCGAAAAGATGGTTTTGCCATAGACTTTAATTTGTCGTTTCTTCACGGAGATGTCGATAATCCTTTGTCAGAGCCAGTCAGATTAAGCGGACACGCGGGCGAGGCGCAAGATGTACAGTTGTGCGGTCAACGCAACTGGATACCCAAAAATCCCATTCGTATCATCCGAGGGCTCGCCAATTGTTACGCAAGCTCCAAGCCGCTGATAGAAAGCATCGAGGGGGAGCTTATGCCTGAACTCAACCGAGGGATGCGCCCGGAGTTATATGGCAGCGCCCTGAACATGATTATACTTAACATTTCTTTCAGCTTCTACGATAATTACCACTGCAAGACCAACTATATCATTGCCGACGAATCCTTGAAGTTGAAGAAAAAAGATTTTTATCCGAAACTGCTCGAAATGTATTCGGAAAAAGAAATAGAAGACAACGGATACTTTTTGCGAAATCGTTTCACATACGGCCCATTCCGCTCCGATTCCGGCACTGCGCGTGTAAATATCGTTTTTGAAAAGGAATTCAGCCTGTTGCCGACGCAAGAGCAAAAACAGCGGTTTGGCCAATACCTCATTCAGGCTGTCGAACATGTGGCAAATCGATTGGACCGTAAAATCCATTATGACTTCCCGCTGATGCTTTCCGATTTCAAGTCCATATTGGATTCCTGGTGAAAAATATTACAAAAGAATTTGAAGAAAAATGTCTATTGAAGAAATATTGGATGCACTGCGCCGCGGACAGTGGCTTCATGCCGGGGCGGCGGATTTTCCCGAGATAAGCGCTTTGCTTGCCGAGTGCGCCGACAGATGCCACGAATTGAATCTTATGCGACCGTCGGATGTGGAAGCGCGCGACCGGCTGCTGCGCAAGATTCTCGGTTCGGCGGGCGACAGGCTTGTGATAAACAGCCCGTTTCGATGCGATTTTGGATTCAATATCCATGTCGGCGACAATTTTATCGGCAATTTTAATCTTGCGATTCTCGACGAGGCCGAGGTGCGCATCGGCCGTAACGTGCAGATAGGGCCTAACTGCACGCTTATCACCATTACACATGCTCTCGATGCCAAGCAGCGCAACGAAGGCGTGATGTGCGCCCGTCCCGTCACGATAGGTGACAATGTGTGGCTCGCCTCCAATGTCACAGTGCTTCCCGGGGTGGAAATAGGGTCGGGGAGCATCATTGGAGCCGGCAGCGTCGTCACGCGCTCGATACCCTCCGGCGTCTTGGCCGTAGGCTCGCCCTGCCGCGTGCTCCGCCCCGTCACCGACGCCGACCGCGTGGAAGTGACCCTATTGAAAAAGTGAAATACGGACACCGACACGTGACTTTTCATTGAAAAATAAAAAGAGATAGTTCACATTGGTTCGTTCATAGTGCAAGATAGTTCGTGCCAAGCGCAGCGCACTTTGTACAAATGGCACAAGCCGTAATTCCGGTGCATTATTATTTAACAGGCAGGGAGTGAATCCACCCGGTAGGAATACAATCCGGAGGATTGTGTTCCCACATAATTGATTCAAAATAGTTTGTGAAATCCGCGAAATTTGTGTAATTCGTGGTGAAAAAGAGCGCGACCGCGCTCCGGGTACACAAATTTCACAGATTGCTCAAATTTCACAAATTATTTTATTTTCGGCACAAGCTGAGTGTCGCAAGTCAGCCACGGCGAAGCCGTGACTCCTTGGGTAACCGGGTTTGGAGGCAGGATGCCGACAAGCCCGGTCTGTTATGGGGGCTGAAAAGCACTGCGAAGCTGTGCCTCGCGGCATGCCTGGCGTAATTCCGCTAAAAAAAAATAATGGCTGAGAATCAAGTGATTATCAGCCATTATCTGTACCCGGACTCGGGATCGAACCGAGATGGATTGCTCCACCGGTGTTTGAGACCGGCGCGTCTACCTATTCCGCCATCCGGGCGACTTGCGAGTGCAAAGGTAGAATAAATTTTTTAATTTTCCAACTTGTTATGGTGTAATTTTAAATAAGTTTGGCAAAATCTTCATATAATTATTTTTATGATGCACCTTCACAGGTGAAAGATACCAAATTATGTATTGTTTCAGCTTTCGGTACTTGCTTCGTTTTTGTCGGGGTTTAGCAGGGAAATAACCTCATGTTTAAGTTTGGGTAAATCGTTGACGACAATGGCCCAAATCATTTCCAACCTCAAACTGTCGTAGCCGTGAATCAGGTAATTGTGAGTGCCGACGATTTGCTTTGCATTGGATATCGAAATCTCAGAATCTGTTTTCAGAATTCTATTAGTAGCCTCTCCGATTATAGAAATATTCATATGTATTGCACTTCTGTATTGCACTTCGTAGAAGCGCATTGTCACGATAGTAATCAAAGCGACGGGGAACAGAATTAAAATAGGAATCAATTTCGTCGATACAATGAAGAATATCGAATAGCGATTTTTGAATTTTTCTATCCATATATCAGTTGGCGTGTTTCATTTAATTCTTCGCGGAAATATGGATTACGGACAGCACTGTCGTCTGTAATGTCTATCTTGTGCCCGAGAAGTGATTCAAGGGCCTCTTGAAATCCGAAAAAATTATTTGCTGAATCGAGCAATGGAATATTATCCCAGTCAAAATCAACGCATAAATCGACATCGCTTTTTTCATTAAAGCGCGAAGTCAGTATTGAGCCGAACACCCATAGCTTACGAACGTGAAAATGCTTGCAGATTTCTATGATTTTATGAAGATTTAATTCAATAATTTTCATGCGTTCATTATTTTGTTTCGATTAGGCGTTTGCAAATATATAAATAAAGCTCTGCATTGCAAAATATTGGATGTGCGATTTTGAAAATTAGATTAACGATGTAATCCGATTTTGTTTTGTCTGGAAAGTCAAAAAGGGTTTGACTCTGTGAGTCAAACCCTTTTTTTTGAAATATTTGTCGGGGTGAGAAGACTCGAACTTCCGACCTCCACGTCCCGAACGTGGCGCGCTGCCAACTGTGCTACACCCCGATTGGCAATTTCGAGTGCAAAGATAAGCGTTTTTTTTTGATTGAGAAAATTTTTTGACGTTTTTTTTGCCAACATGCAATTTTTAAGCTAAAATTTCGGCTTTTGGCTATTGACAGCGGAATGTGGTTGTTATATATTTGCAATGAATATTTTTAGAGCTATGAGATTTCGATTTTGGATTGCATTGATTATAGTTGCGTTGGGCATCGGCGTTTTGCCGGCATGGGGGCAGAAGCCGGCCGACGCGGAGGCTCGGCGCCTGTTGCGGAGGCTTGAAGCGGTGGAGCGCTCGGGAAGGGTGGCGTTTGGGCATATGGATGACCTGTCGTTCGGGCGATACTGGAAGCATGATGCAGATTCGTCAGATGTGCTTTCGGCCACGGGCGACTATCCGGCCATCGTAGGCTGGGACTTTATCGGCATTGAGGAGGGCACGGGCCATACGTCGTATTGGGTATGGTTCGACGAGATGCGGCAGAAGGTGGCGGCGCACCACGGCAGGGGCGGCGTGAACACTGTGTCGTGGCATTGCGCAAATCCGGCGACGCACGGCTCGTCGAAAGACCTTGCCGACGGCATGACGCTGCGCCGTGTCTTTGCCAATCAGGCGTTGACCGACACGCTTGTGAAATGGATAGGGCTGGCTGCCGACATGATAGGAAGTTTCCGCGATGCCGACGGCAACCGTATTCCTGTGCTGTTCCGGCCGTGGCACGAGCACACGGGCGGCTGGTTCTGGTGGGGCAAGAACCAATGCACCAAGGAGGAATATGTGCGGCTGTGGCGGCTGACCCGCGAGGTATTCGACCGAAAGGGCGTCGATAATGTGGTGTGGGTTTACAGTCCCGACACGATTGAGGATTATGCCGACTATATCGAGCGTTACCCGGGCGACGCGTATGTCGACGTGATGGGTTGCGACTTGTATTACTGCACGGAGCCGGAAGCCGACAGCAAGTTTAACGATCGTTTGGCGCTTCGGCTTGGTTCGGCAGTGCGCGCCGCGCGCGAGCATGGCAAGATTGCGGCTCTTACCGAGACGGGATATATTGCTTTGCCCGATGCAAACTGGTTCACCCGTTCGCTGCTGCCGCAGTTGAAAAAATATAAGATAGCCTATGCGCTTGTCTGGCACAACTGCTATGAGTCCGACAAGATGTTCTGCACGCCCTATCCGGGGCATCCCGGCACGGCCGATTTCCGCAAGTTTGCCAAAAACAAGCGTGTCCTGTTTTTGAAAGATTTCAAAAAATTCAAATAACGGCACAAGCCGTAATTATGGTATATTGCGTCTCCGTTAGGAGACAAATATTGTAGCGCGGGGCGGTAGCCCCGGGATTATGTGGAAGTTATATATTAGGGCATTGGAGCGTAGGCAGGCCGGAGCGTTCGATAACGCCAACCGTGATGCAAAACGCTACGCTGTCGCTCGCTCCAAAACCAAGATAGACAAAACTCAACATACCGGGGGTTCCGCTATCGCTCCACCCCCGGCTACAATCTTGAATCGCTACGCGATTCCATACGCCATAATTATGGCGTATACCTAAATAACCTTGTTTTTGGGCGTGGTGGCCTGGAAATCTTTGAGATATTCGGGCACGGAGTAGGCCAGGTCGATAAATTCGCGTCGTGAGTAGGCGAGGTCGGCCAGTGCAAGCATGTCTACGGCCAGAGGGTTCACGTCGTGGATAAATCGCGCGTTGGGCGATCGGAGCACTTCGATTGCTTTTTCCATGCCGTTGCCGAAAAACAGCACGGGGCGGCCTGTCGAGAGCAGGTCGGCGTATGAGTTTTCGTCGAGGATAAGAGGACGCGGAGCCATGAGTTCGCCAAGGGCCATGTCGAAAGCGGCGGTGTACACCTCCATGCGGCGGGCATCAATCATCGGCACGAAGATGGCATCGTCGGGTATGTCGACGCCGGAGAACATCACCGACACGGCCATAAGTTTAAGAGTGGAAATGCCGATAAGCGGGATGTCGAGGGCGTAGGCAAGTCCTTTGGCCTCGCTAAGGCCTATGCGCAGGCCGGTGTAGCTGCCCGGGCCCATTGACACGGCCACGGCATCGAGTTTAAGCTCTTTTTCAGCGAGGAAATCGAGGCATCGTTTGATGAATCCCGACAGGAGCGCCGCGTGGTTGCGACCTTCGAAATCTTCAAAATGTGACAATACCATGCCTTCGGCGCAGAGTGCCACGGAGCACACGTTGGTTGATGTTTCTATATTTAATATTACGGCCATTTTCTATAAGGTATAAAGTATAAGCTATAAAGGATGTAGGGACGCACGGCTCGTGCGTCCGCGACAATATATCTTTATTGGCGGGTGAGGATGCGCCAGTGGCGCGGATAGAGGTTGTTGGAGCGATTACCGAGGTTTTTTACGAAACCGAGCGGACGGCCGCGGTAGGTGAGGAGCACGAACCCGCGGGGAGCGGAATCGGGGAGCGTCACGGCCTCGCGGCGGAGGTAGGCGAGGGCCTCGTCGATGTTAACGTCGGCTTCGGGGAATGAGCCACGCCGAAGGGCTGTGGATAGGGCGAGCTGTTGTGTCGGGATTGCATCGCGCCCTTTTATTGTGGCTATATGCACGCCGGGTGCCGGGCACGCCAGTTGCGAGGCGACATAGCGGTAAAATTGCGCGTTTTCGGCAGGGAGGGCATATATTTCGCCGTCGATGGCCTCGTACTCCCAATTGCCGTCGAGCCATCGTGTTACCTCGGTTGGAATTTCCGGTTTTTTCCGGTCTTTCTTGGATTTTGACATCGACAGAGTTGCCCCAGGAGCGTTGCCCGGTTTTTGCACTGCCGACAGGAACAGCCCCTCGCCGGGGACGCGTCCCGGAATGAAACGGTAGCACGGTAGTGACCCTTCGACTGCTCCGGCAATTTCCGGATGCTTGTCGAGGGCGGGTATGGCTATGGCGTTGCCGCCGAGTTCGGATGCAATCCAAGCGAGGTTGCGTTCGTTCTCGTCGGGATTGAACGTGCATGTGCTGTAAATGAGGAATCCGCCCGGGCGCAACGCTTCCCACACGTTGGCGAGAATTTCGCGCTGGAGCGTGGCGCATTGGCTTACAAGGTGTGTCGACCATTGTTCCACGGCCTTGGCGTCTTTGCGCATCATGCCCTCGCCCGAGCAGGGCGCGTCGACAATGGCAATGTCGAACATTTCAGGCAGGCGGCGCAGACGAGATGTATCGCCACGCGATACAAGTGCGGAAACGCCCCACTTGGCCAGATTTTCTGCAAGAATCGCCGCACGCTGGAAATCGTATTCGTTGGCCACGAGCGCGCTGCCTTTGGGTAGGACAGAGGCCACTGCCGTGGTTTTGCCTCCGGGGGCGGCGCAGGCGTCGAGCACATTTATGGGTCGGCATCCCATTTGGCCGAGAACGTGTATCACGGCCTGAGCCACCGCCATCGAGGATGAATCCTGAACGTAATACAGGCCTTGGTGCAGGGCCGGGTCGAGGGTGAACTGCGGACGCCGCGAAAGCAGGTAACCGTCGACAGCCCAGGGCACCGGCGCGGCAATCGGGAGCGAGCCGGCTATATCGTCGGCCGCGGCCTTCGCCGTGTTTATGCGTATGGCCACGCCCGGTTCGCCGGTCAAGGCTTCGGGCAGGGCGGCGAGCGCCGGATATTGCGATATGAGGTTGATGAATTCTTCCGGAAGATTAGCCAATGTAACGAAGATATTATATATATTAAGAATATCTGATTAAAAAGTTAATGTAATCACGGTGTAGGGACGCACGGCTCGTGCGTCCGCGTAAATATCATTAACTCAATTAATTAATATTGTTTTGCAACGGACGCACGAGCCGTACGTCCCTACACTCAAAGTATTAACTTTCTTTTGTGACATACTTATATGGTGTAGAATTTGCGGAAAGAAGCGATTGTGGCCGTGTGGTCGGCGGCGGCTGCTGTCTCGCGCACAGAGTGCATGGCCCAGAGCGGAGCGCCCATGTCGACGCCGCGCAGCGGAATCTGCGAAGTGAGGATATTGCCGAGGGTAGAGCCTCCGGCCACGTCGGAATGGTTGACGAAATACTGCACGTTCACGCCGGCCTCCTCGCAAATCGAGCGGTAGACCGCCGCGGAGTCGGCATCGGTCATATATTTGCAGTTGGCGTTGATTTTTATCACGGGGCCGAGGCCGAGGATGGGATGGTTGGTGGGGTCGGACTTGGATACGTAGTTGGGGTGGAGGCCGTGGGCGTTGTCGGCCGAAATCATAAACGAATTTTCGATGGCCCGCATGTGGTCGTCGAAATCAAGGCCTTCCGATGCCGTGATGCGGCGCATTATGTCGGAAAGCACCGGGGAATGCGCGCCTTGCTTTGTGCCGGAGCCTGTTTCCTCATTGTCGAATATGGCCATAACGCGAGTCATGGGCTGGGGCGTGTCGGCCGTGTCGAGGATTGCAGTCATGGCGGCATGCACCATAGAGAGGTCGTCGAGGCGGCCTGCGGAGATAAATTCGTTGTTGAGGCCGAATGAGCAGGGCGGGGTGGTGTCGTAGAGCGAGAGGTCGAAGTCGAGGATGTCTTTTGTGTCTACGCCGGCTTCGTCGGCGACGAGGCGGAGAAGGAAATTCTCACGTTGAGCGTCGTCGGTGAGGCGCGCTATCACCGGCATCATGTCGTTCTGGCGGGAGAGGGGATTGCCGTCGTTGACCTGGCGGTTGAAGTGTATCGCCAGATGGGGAATGGTGAGAAGCGGACGGCGCACGTGCACAAGGCGATGGTCGGGGCGCAGAGGGTTGGACGAGCGCACCACGACGCGTCCGGCTACCGACAGAGGGCGGTCGAACCAAGTGTAGAGAATCGGGCCGCCGTACACCTCGGTGTTGAGGCGCATGATGCCACCTTCGCCGGGCATCTCGGCATGAGGCTTGATGCGGAAACAGGGCGAGTCGGAATGTGCGGATATTATTTTGAAGCCGGCCACCGGGTCAGACCCTACGATAAAGGCGAAAATGGCCGAGCCGTTTTTAGTGACGTAGCGGCGGTCGCCGGCAGCGAGCGACCAACGGTCGGCGGGGTTCAGACGTGAGAAACCGTGCTGTTCAAGACGGCGTATTATTGTTTCGACGGCAAGGAAATTTACCGGCGAATCCTCGAGAAAGCGAAAAAGGTCGACCATTGGTATAAGGTATAAAGGATAAGTGATGAGGTATAAAGTTAGTTTTGGCGTATGGCGTTGAGGGCGCGGAGCACATTGCACAGGGGCTGGCTCCAGTATTCGTCGAAATCGTCGCGGCAGGCGTCGAGAAGGGCAACCACTATTTCAGCCGGCGCATCCTTGGCGCTGTCGATAAGATTGTACAGCACCTGAAATATGTCGGCAAGCGATTCGGAGATGCTCGCGGCGATTGGCGTCTCTGAATATTTCATGTCCTGCTCAAACACTTCAAGGAAGGTGTCGTCCTCGCCAAGAAGCATTTCCATCGACAGGCGCACCGAGTCGTAATAGTCCTCGTCGAGAGCCGGGGCAATGTAGGCCGGGTCTTGCTGAAAATCGGGGCGGGGTATGTCGGATGCGGCGATGTAGATGCGCGGAAGCAGGCGGAGCATGTCGGCCACGAAGTCGGCGCGGTCGGCCTGACGGGCGTTTTCCACGGCGTGGCAGTATTCGTTTGCCAGGGCCAGGAAGGCCAATCTGTTTGGGGTGAGGACAGACATTGTATAGCGGTTTAAAGAAAGAGTGTTTATTTGTAAAGATTGTTTTCGGTGATATATTGATAAACACCGGGAGGGAGAAAGCTGTTCATGTCGCGTCCTTTGGCTATGGCCTCGCGGATGAAAGTGCTCGAAAGGTCGATCGACGGAGAATGGACTATCTCCATGCCGTCGACAAAGCGTTGCTGGATTTCTTTGCCGGGGCGCGGATATACAATCACGCCGAAATCGTCCAAAATGTCCTCATATGAGCGCCAGCGTTGGAAAATATTCCAGTTGTCGGACCCTACCACGAGTTTGAACCGTTTCGACGGGTAGCGTTTTGCCAGCAGGCGGAGGGTGTCGATGGTGTATGATGGCCGGGGCATGGTCAGCTCTATGTCGCACGTTTCCACGCCTTCCACGCCTTTCGACGCTATTTTGAGCATATCGAGCCGGCGGAGGTCGGGAATCAGCGTTCCGGGGTCTTTAAGCGGATTGAGCGGCGACAGGGTAAGCCACACGCGGTCTACGATTTTCCATTGAGTAAGATAAGAGGCCACCATCATGTGTCCGATATGGACGGGATTGAACGAGCCTCCGAGTATGCCGATTGTTTCCATCTGTCAGGAGATGAAATCGGCGATGAGCGAGCGAGTGCGCTCGACAGCTTCGTCGAGATTGTCGTTTACGACCTGAAAGTCGAACTGCGGCGCGAATCCGAGCTCGTATTCAGCTCGGCCAAGACGCTGGGTTATCACCTCCGGTGAGTCGGTGCCTCGGGCGGCGAGCCGCTGGCCGAGAGCTTCGATCGACGGGGGCATTATGAAGATGAGGCGAGCCTGGTCGCCGAAAATCTTCTTTACGTTGACGGCGCCTTTCACGTCGATGTCGAGGATTATGTTGTCGCCTTTTCCGGTCTTGTCTTCGATTTCGGAACGCAGCGTGCCATAGTAGCGGCCGGGGTACACTTCTTCCCATTCGACGAACTCTCCGGCAGCGATAGCGTCACGGAACCGTTCGGTGGAGAGAAAATGATAGCTTATGCCATCTGTTTCGCCGGGACGCGGAGCGCGGTTGGTGGCGGATACTGAAAATTTGAGCGGGGTGGAACCTTCGTCGAGTATAGAGTTGATTATTGTCGATTTTCCGGTTCCGGAAGGGGCGGATACCACGATTATTTTGCCGGACATTGGGGTTGGGGAGTTTGGAAGTTGGGAAGATGGGGAGTTATTAGAGGACGTTGAGCACTTGCTCCTTGATTTGTTCGAGTTCGTCTTTCATTTTCACGACGATAATCTGCATCTCGGCGTGGTTGCTTTTCGAGCCGAGCGTGTTAATCTCGCGGCCCATTTCCTGGGCGATGAAACCGAGTTTCTTCCCTTGGCCGGGCTCGGGAAGCTCGAGAGTCTCGATGAAATAGCGCAGATGCTGGGTGAGACGTTGCTTTTCTTCGGAGATGTCGAGTTTTTCGATATAGAAAATCATTTCTTGTTCGAGGCGTCCTTTGTCGTATTCGGCGACGGAAATTTTGGCCAGTCCGTCTTCGATGCGGGCGCGGATGCGCGACAGGCGTTCGCCTTCGTAGCGCGGCACCTCGTCGAGGAGGGCGGCAATGTTGGCGATGCGCGTGCGGAAGAATTCTTCGAGGCGTATGCCTTCGGCGCGCCGGTGGGCGGTGAGCTGCTCCACGGCATCGGCCACTGCGCGGCGCAGGGTGGCGGTTTCCTCGTCGGTTACGCTGTCGGCGGCATCGGCGTGCATTATGTCGGGGAAGCGGAGAAGCACCGAATACCAGTCGGCCGGCTCGGGGATGCCGAGGGCGGCCGCGGCGTTGGATATGAGGTCTTTATATTGTGCGAGAGCCGCTACATTGAGCGAAACATCGGAGGCGCCTTGTGCTGATTCAACACTTACCACGATATCGGCCTTTCCTCTTATGAGGGCTCTTGTAATATCAGCGCGGATATCCGCCTCTGAGTCACGGAAGACATGCGGCAGACGCACGGTGAGGTCCATCTGCTTGGAGTTCAGAGATTTTATTTCGGCGGTAATCTTTTTGTTTTCGGATTCGGCAGTAGCCTTTCCGAAGCCGGTCATTGAAAGCAGCATAATAAAAGCTTATTAATTTTACACACTAAATTTAAGCGATGCAAAATTAAGCATTTTTGACAAATATAACAAGACGGTGTAAAAAATAAACGCTCCGCGGCAAGAACGGAGCGTTTGATACGGACTATGAGCGATAATCGGTGGAGGATTTGATGATTGCTGAGGTTTTTTTGACGTATGGCGTTGATGTCGAAATCCTTTTGTGCCGTGAAGTAGGGGAAATATTTTATGAACACGGGGATGAGGCAAATGGATATTGCCACAGTTAAAACAAAAACTGCAAGGGAGGATTGGGGGAACGTTGGAACAATCCCGGAGATATAGTAAATAAGGATACAGTGGACCCCTAACGGGATTATTGAATACCTGCCGATGTAAGATATTATCGGGAGCCTCCCTATTTGTTTGCATAAGAGCAGAGTGCCGATAACCATGGCTGCCGAAGTAATATACACGATTATCAAATTCCCTCGGATTGTGTTATTAAAGAAAAAGATATAAGGCTGGTCGAAAAATATGGAAAGACCTATGCCGATTCCAAGTAAAATTACAATTAGCCCCCATTCAAAACATTTTCTTTCGGAGGGATAGAGCAGGGATGTTCTTTTCAGAAGGTATCCATTTAATGATCAAATGAAACTATGCAGTGTGCTAAAAGAAAGAAGAAGAGAAAAGGTATGATTAGTTTGTTGGTTTTCTTCCATACGGTAGAAATGAAACCACCGTAATCTTTAAAAAACATTCCGGAAAGGACGAAATATAGAGGCATTCTTAGCGCTCTTAATCCGGCAGGCTCAAAAGAATACCCGCAGTGAATGAGGATTACTTGCAGGATGCAGACACCTTTGGCGAGGTCGATAAATTCAATACGCTTTTTACTCTCTGCTCTGTTAATATTCGCTAAATTCCGCATAATAAGTATATCTGATTAAAAAGTTAATTTAATCACGATGTAGGGACGCACGGCTCGTGCGTCCGCGTAAATATCATTAACACAATTAATTAATATTGTCTTGCAACGGACGCACGAGCCGTGCGTCCCTACACTTAAAGTATTAACTTTCTTTTGTGACATACTTATCTATTTGATTAGATGGAAAAAATAACGCTCCGTTGGGGTTGCGGAGCGTTTGGTATAGGTATGGGTTGAAATATCAGAATATCGGGAACGTGGAGGATGAGTATACGTATTTCTGCTCGAATTCCTGCTGGCTCATCACAATCATCAAGATGCCTTGAATAAGCGTGATGATTCCCCAGAATCCGCACGTCACGAGCGAAAGAAGGATGCAGATGATGCCTCCGGCTGTTTTGCCGCAGTAGAAGTACTGGATGCCGAGCGTGCCGAGGATTATGGCGAACAAGCCTGCGGCGAGGCGGCTCTTGCCGCTTGTGCCAGTGTCGGAGAGGGTGTCGAAGCCGGTGCCGGGATGAGGCGGGGGCGTGTTGAGCGGGCGGGTGTTGATCACTTCCATCAATTCGGGGATGGTGTAGGCCGGAACCCATGCGGGCATGCCCTGGGCCCATACCTGGGAGTTGGGGTTAAGGCCGTAGTTTACGAGAGCCTCTTTCGACATGGGGCCGACTTGCTGCCCGTTATAAACGATGTAATATTCAGTCATAAATAAATGAAAAAATTGAGTTGAGAGTGTTTCTAAATTTTTGCAAATATAACTAATGTATTCGGATTATAGTTGAAAAGTATCGAAAAAAATGCGTATTTTTGCACTCCCGAAATAATTTCGTTAAATATCAGGATAAAAAATGGATAATACAGAAGATCAGATGGCCTTTGGCGTAGCCGTTGAGCGTATAGATTTAAGTGGTGAGGAGATGAGAAAAAGACTCAATCCCGAGGAATTGTTGCTTTTGCCCACAAAGAACCTTGTTCTGTTTCCGGGGGTGACCACCTCGATTGCACTGCGCAGGGATTCGTCGGTGAAAATAGTTGAATATGCCGAGAAGCACCGTGTGCCCATAGGTGTGGTGTGCCAGCGCGATTCCGACGACGACGAGCCCACCATACGCAAAGGCCTCTACCCTTATGGCGTGGTGGCCGATGTGATCAAGCTGCTCGAGCTGCCCGACGGGCAGAAGACGATGCTTGCCGTGGCTCGCGATCCATTTAGAATAATAGGCAAGAGCAAGACTCCGAAAAAAGTTGCCGGAGCCATAACGGCACGGGTCGAGATGCTCGAGGATTATTTGAAACCGGACGACAGCAAACGTGCCGGGCTCACCGTGTCGGCCGTGGTGAAGACTGCCAACAAGATGTCGGCGCAGATGACCGACAGCCCGTTCTCGGCTATGATGCTCACGATGGATGGCAATACCGATGTGGCCTTGAACGTGAACACGATGCTCACGCATTTCCCCGAGGAGCCGTCGGTGAAAATTTCGCTTTTGGCCGAGCGCGACTTGTTCAAACGCGCCGTGGGCCTTCTTGGCCTGATAAAAAAGAAAGAGCAGGAGCTGGAAATGACCATGGATATCGTGCGCATGACCAAAAGCGACATCGACGAGCAGCAGCGCCGTCAGTTCCTGACACAGCAGGTCGAGACCATTCAGCGACAACTTTACGGCGACTCCGACGACGAAATCGACGCGCTCGAGCAGAAAGCCGCATCCATAGCTCTGCCCGAAGCGGCCCGCAAGGCCTTCGACAAGGAACTGGCCAAATTGCGCCGTCTCAACGCCACCACGCCGGATTATGCCGTAAGCTACAACTACATAGAGACATTGCTCGACCTGCCCTGGACCGAGAAATCAGACTGGGCCTCGACGCTCGAAGATGCTTCCGAGATACTCGATTCCGACCATTTCGGCCTTGAAAAGGTGAAAGAGCGCATACTCGAGCAACTCGCCGTGATAATGCACAACCCCGACGGCAAGTCGCCCATCATATGCCTCGTAGGCCCTCCCGGGGTGGGCAAGACCTCGCTTGGCCGCTCCATCGCCGCCGCCCTCGGCCGGGAATACCAGCGCGTGTCGCTTGGCGGCCTGCACGACGAGGCCGAATTGCGCGGACACCGCCGCACGTATATCGGCGCCATGCCCGGACGTATAATGGAGGCAATGCGCCGTGCCGGCAAGAAGAATCCGGTGCTTGTGCTCGACGAGGTGGACAAAATAGGCTCCGATTACAAAGGCGACCCGGCTGCCGCCCTTCTCGAAGTGCTCGACCCGGAGCAAAACTGCCATTTCCACGACAATTTCATAGACGTTGATTTCGACCTGTCCGACGTGCTGTTCATAGCCACGGCCAACACCACCAAGACCTTGGCCGCGCCGCTGCTCGACCGCATGGAGTTGATTGACCTGTCGGGCTATCTGCAAGAAGAAAAAGTGGAGATAGCGCGTCGTCACTTGCTCCCGCGCGTTGCCGCCGACCTCAATATCGAGGACGACGCGATAAAGATTTCCGACGAGGCTCTCAATTCTATAATTGAAAACTACACATCGGAAAGCGGCGTGCGCCAACTCGAGAAGCAGATCGCCACAATCGGCCGCAAATATGTGCTGGCCTTGATGAGCGGCAAAGAATTTCCATCGCCCGTGGAAAAAACGCATCTTCACGACTTGCTTGGCATGCCCATGCGCAACCACGACAAATACGAAGGCAACGAGTTCCCCGGAGTTGTCACCGGCCTGGCCTGGACGCAGGTTGGCGGAGAAATCCTTATGGTAGAGTCCTCGCTCGCCGCAGGCAAGGGCGAGCGGCTTACCTTGACCGGCAACCTTGGCGATGTGATGAAAGAATCGGCCACCCTGGCCATGCAGTGGGTGAAATGCCATGCCGAAGAACTCGGCATCGACCCGGAGAAATTTTCCAAGAACGATGTGCATCTTCACTTCCCCGAAGGCGCGGTGCCCAAGGACGGTCCTTCGGCCGGCATCACGATAGCCACATCGCTTGTGTCGACATTTACAGGCCGTCTCGTTCGCCCGCGTGTGGCCATGACCGGAGAAATCACCCTACGTGGCCGAGTGCTCGCCGTGGGCGGCATCAAGGAAAAGATATTGGCCGCCAAGCGCGCGGGAATCACCACGATAATCCTCTCTGAGGACAATCGCCGCGACATCGAGGATATAGACCGGCGTTATGTCGACGGGCTCGAATTCGTCTACGTGCGCACCGCCTCCGAAGTGATAGCCAACGCCCTTATATAAGTATAAGGGATAAAGTATAAAATATAGTATTATAAAGCGGGGCGGTAGGAACACAAGCCTCCGGCTTGTGACATATTATCACAAGCCGGAGGCTTGTGTTCCTACAACTTGTGTTCCTACAATTTGAATCCTTGTCACTTTTTTTTGAAAAAAAATCGGATTTTGGTGTCACAAATGCGGCGCATGGCCGTCTTAATAGTGAATCGACAAAAAAACAATAGAGATGACAGCCGAAGAATTCAAATCCACTATCCTCGCCAATTATCGGAGGATGTATGCCGCGGCGTTGGCAATGCTTGCCAACAGCGACGACGCTTCCGATGCCGTGCAAGACACGGTGGCACGGCTGTGGGAGCGACGCGAATCGCTCGGCGACGTTGATTCACCTGCGTCTTTCTGCATCAAGGCTATAAGAAACGCCTGTATCGACAGAATCCGCAGCCGCGCGGAAGCGAATGTGCCGATTGATGCCGATTTCCGGCATCCGGCATCTGCCGAGCAGGCCGACGACGAGGTGTCGCTGCAAATGTCGCAGTCGGCAATCGAGCGAGCCATAGCCGCGCTTCCCGCCCCGCAGCAGCGTGTGATACGCCTGTCGGCATATTCATGCTGCTCCAACGACGAGATTGCCGCGCAGACCGGCTTCTCTGATTCAAACGTGCGCCAACTGCTCAGCCGGGCGCGCAAGACATTACGAAATCTCCTCTTAAATAAAAACGCATTATGAACGACCAGGAACGCATATTAAAAATTCGCCGCTTGCTCGACCGCTTTTACGACGGTACGGCCACGCCCGAGGAAACGGAAGCCCTCTCCGAGCTTTTCGCCGCCGGCAATCTTCCCGCCGACCTCGAAGCCGAGCGCAAGGTGTTCGAAATGATGGCCGAGCCCGACACCGACGGCGTCGAGATACCCGCCGGCCTTGAAGACAGCCTCATGGAGATAATGGCCGAGCCGCGTCCGTCGTTTATGGCGCGTTTCCGTCCCTGGGCCATCGGAGGCGCCGCGGCCGCGGTGATTCTCGCCCTTATCACGGTGATAAAGTCGCCGAGCGACAACGAGCCGTTCTCGGTAGGCGAGGCTACGGCCACAGTGGATAAGCCGGCAGATACGGCGCGATGCGACACCGTTGTGGTGCATTCGATGCCGATTCCCGATGTGGAGCCTGCTCCGCTTGTGGCAGAGCAAGTGAGAAGAAGCCCGAGCCCGGCCAAGGCCGCTCCCGAGCCTGCCGACCCCTACACCGAAATCACCGACCCCGACGAGGCCGCACGCATAGCCGCCGACTTGCTGTGCATGGTGTCGGAAAAAATGCGCTCGTCGCTCGACAAGACAGAAGAAGTTGCAACATCCCAAATAACATCAGTACAAACAATTTTATCAAAACTCCAATGAAAAGTATAGCATCTATTATCGTGGCGCTCCTCGCCTTTGTGCTCACCACAGGTTGCAGTGCAAAAAAACAGTTTGCCGACATCGCCTCCAACGACGACGTGACATCGGTCTACATCAGCAAGACTATGCTCAAAATGGCCGGTTCGGTGGGCGGAGATTTATCCGACGACATCAACGTAAAGGCCCTGATAAAAGACCTTGACTCCATCGAGATTCTCACCTGCGAGAATGCCTCCAAGGTAAAGAAAATCGCCCCCGTCATCGAGCAGCGCATAGCCGCGCTCAAAGCCGACGTGCTCATGGATGCCAACGAGGACAACGAAAATGTAATAATCTACGGCACTCCCGACCCTCAGAACGAGAACAAAATCTCTAACCTCATTATCTACACCCGCGAGTCCGGCGAGCTCAACTTGGTGGTGCTCAGCGGCACCATCGACATGGCGCAAGTGTCGTCGATGATTTCAAAAGAAAGACTTCAATAAATTAGATTTGGTTTAAAAATCTGATATTTCTAAGATTTCTAAGGTTGCGGTGCGCCGGGAGGCGTGCCGCATCGCCGTATGGATTATTTTTGACACACCCTCTTTTATGTTTTTTTTTGTCACAAACCGAAAATGCGGTGCAATGAATCGCGTAGCGATTCAAGAGTGTAGCCGGGGGTGGAGCGATAGCGGAACCCCCGGTGTGTTGAGTTGGTCCATCTCGGTATTGGAGCGGAGCCGGTCGGAGCGTTCTGCACCACTGTTGGCGTTTTCGAACGCTCCGGCAGGCTCCGCTCCAACGCCATAATAAATAACATTCACGCCCCTCCCAGGGCTGTCGCCCTGCGCTACAATATTTGTCTCCTAACGGAGACGCAATGCACTGTAATTACGGCTTGACCCGTTTCTTTCAATTTTTTAGCTTGCCGAATCAAGGATTGCCTCATCTGTCTCAGAATGTTGCGGAGCTAAGTGTGTCTCTACGTTAAGACTTTACTTGTAACAATATTGTCAATTGGGTATTGACAAAAGTTCCGCGCCTATTGCACGAAGTTCATTGAGTATAGCTTCCTCTCGCTCCTTTGACGGCTTTTTTGTGCCGGATATGTATTGTGCCAACAAACTTTGCGCCATGCCCAATCGGCGAGCTATGGCAGATGCGTTGAGTTCGGGATGGCTCATGAAAATACGATAGAGCCGGCTTGCAGGCTTCTCATAGAAGAATCCTTCATAACTTAAATCCTCATCTATCTCATCCCATCTTATTCCAAAATGTGTGAGTTCAAAATTCTCACGTTGCTCTTTTGTCGCAAATTTCAGGCGGGGCAACAGATCAAACTCCTCATACGCCTCCCGTCCATCATTAGTACGAATCCATACGGCATCATCCGTCAACCATACCTTTTCTATATCATCTCTATTCATGACTGTTATTTGTATTGGTTAAAGAATTTGTTCCAATGCTCGGCGATTATCTCTTGGTTCTCTTCTATTACGGCTTCTGCCATTTTTAGTTCTGACTTGCTAAGTCCATTATTCTCTACAAGCTGCACCGGAAAGATGGAGAATTTCGCCTTTTGCTTGCCCTTGACAACATGAACGTGGATAGGCTCGTGGTCATTTGCATAGAACATGAACAGAAAACCGAAAAGTTTGAATATTGTAGGCATTGTTTTGTGGATTTTGAATTACACTGCAAATATAGGTAATTATTTTATTACCCACAAATGTTCGGCGAAAAAAATCAGGGCCGGAGCATGAAATTTATATAAGATTACTAAAAGCCTGCGGAATCAAGGAATATCCGCACAACACACGCATTTTAACATTCCGGCGAATATTATCAACATGATGATATCGCCAAGTCTATGGCGGATATTTCTCTTGTCTGTCCTGCGGAAATCGGGTATGGAGAAGGCAAAATAAATGAAATAGCCGTGTTCACCACTAATGATTTTTGACGGGAAATACAATAAACAGGCACGGAGCGCGTTAATATAGACATATTGTATCAATTTGGAACCAATCAGAGTGAAACTCCGTTTTTTGAAATTAGCGTTTGTAGTCGTGGCGTTGCTCGGATGCGCCGTGGCGTCAAGCGCGCGCAGTTTTAACGATAAATTACTCAACCGCCCGTATGCCGACCTTCGCCGCTGGCATCTCGGGTTTTCTGTGGGCGTGCACACGCAGAATGTGCTGTTCACCCACAATGGCTTTGTGACCGACGACGGCGAGTCGTGGTTTATGGAGCAGCCCTCGTATTCGCCGGGCTTTTGCGTCAACGGCCTGGTGTCGTTCCGCCTTAACAATTACTTCTCGGTGCGATTCACCCCGGGCATGTATTTCGGCAACCGCGATGTGCGTATGCGCGAGGTCAACACCGGGGCCGAGGAGCGGCAGAACATAAAGTCGGCATATGTGGTGCTTCCGCTCGACCTCAAATATGCGGCCTTGCGCTACCGCAATGCCCGCCCGTATCTTGTGGGCGGGATTATGCCGGCGTTCGACGTTACGAAAAAGAACAGCGACATATTCAAGTTCAAGTCCGCCGACATGTACCTGTCGATAGGCTTCGGCTGCGACTTCTATCTGCCATATTTCAAGCTGATACCGGAGCTGAAATTCTGCTTCGGACTGTCGGATATATTGCAGCACGACCGTCCCGACCTTGCCGACGACCCGGGAAAATACAAGTTTACGCAGTCGCTTGCGAAAGCCACGTCGAAAATGATAGTACTCACCTTTTATTTTGAATGACACCCTTCATGGCTATCGACATAAGAAGAAAAATAATGCGGGTTGCTGTCGCGGTGGCGGCTGTTGCCGCGATGGGCGCTGTTCGCGCCTCGGCGCAGACCGACGCGCAGCTGTCGCAGTACTATGAGGTGACGACATTTTACAATCCCGGCGCTATCGGCGACACCGACCTGCTCCGCATCCGCGGCGGCTCGCGCCTGCAATGGGTGGGAATCGACAATGCCCCGAAAACCTTTCTCGGCACGGCCGACATGCCCCTTAAACTCATGGGCAAGCGCATAGGCGTGGGATTGGTGGCCGCCCAGGAAAGCCAAGGCCTGTACAGCTCTCTCAACATAGCCGCCCAGGTGGCATATAAATTCCGCAAATTTGGCGGCGAGTGGTCGGTCGGCCTTCAAATCGGCATGTACGACCAGAAATTCAAAGGCTCCGAGGTGTTTATCCCCGACGGCGACGATTTCCACCAGGGCAGCGACGAAGGCATCCCCATGCAGGATATCCACGGCATGGCCCTCGACCTTGGCGCCGGCATATGGTACCGCCGCAAGAACATTTGGGCCGGCATTTCCTGCACCCACCTTACATCGCCGGTGATAACGATGAAAACCGACGGTTCGGAATCGTCGGATGAAAAAAACTTCGAGTTTCAGGCCAATCGCACGCTTTATTTTATGAGCGGGTGCAATATTCCGATAAAAAACACGTTATTTGAATTGATGCCGTCGGTGCTCGTGAAATCCGATTTCACATTCACCACAGGCGAAATCAACGCCCGTTGCCGCTACAACAAATTCCTGTCGTTCGGCGTGGGCTATCGCTACGACGATGCGGTCATAGCCACGGTCGCGGCCGAGCTCAAAGGCTTCTATCTGGGGTATTCCTACGATTATTCCACTTCGGCCATAGCCAAAGCCTCGTCGGGAAGCCATGAAATATTCTTGGGTTACTCGCTCAAACTCGACCTCTCCGACAAAAACAAAAATAAGCATAAAAGCATCCGAATAATGTAACTTATATATGAAGATGAAGAACATAAACCATATAATACTCTCATTTGCCGCGGCGGCCACCATGGCTTCGTGCGCTTCGGGCACACGCGGAAGCTCGGCAGGTGGAGAAGTGACCGGCGTTGGCGGCACCTCTTGGGCCGAGCCCACTCCTTACGGAATGGTGCTGGTCGACCGTGGCTCTATGGCTGTGGGCGTAAACGAGGCCGACAGCGCGTGGAACCTCGCCGCAGATGCCCGAGGCATTTCTGTCGACGGCTTCTGGATGGACGAGACAGAGATTACCAACGGCAAGTATAAGCAATTCGTGTTCTGGGTGCGCGACTCCATAATCCGCGAACGCCTCGCCGACCCCGCTTATGGCGGCAACGAGGAATTCAAGATTGAGGAAGACAAAGAAGGCAATCCCGTGAAGCCTCACCTCAACTGGAACAAGCCCATACCCTGGCGCAACGCCAACGAGGACGAGCAACGCGCCATCGAGTCGGTCTACCGCACCAACCCCATAACCGGCGTGCGCGAGCTCGACCACGAGCAGATGAACTTCCGCTACGAAGTGTACAATCACACCGAGGCCGCAAAGCGCAAGAACCGTCTGAATCCCCGTCGCCGTGAATACAACACCGACCGCCCCGTCCCGACAAACGTGCCCATGATTTCGAAAGACACGGCTTATATCACCGACGATGGCGAGATAATCCAGACCACCATCACCCGCGGTCTTACAGGGGAATTCGACTTCCTCAACACTTATATTGTAAATGTCTACCCCGACACCACGGCATGGGTCAACGATTTTGAAAACGCCTACAACGAGCCCTATGTGCGCATGTATTTCGCTCACGGAGGCTACACCGACTATCCCGTCGTGGGCGTGAGCTGGGAGCAGGCCAACGCTTTCGCCGCTTGGCGCACGCTCTTCCTGCGCCGCTCGCTCGGCAAGGACGGCATCTATGTCGAGCCTTACCGTCTGCCCACCGAAGCCGAATGGGAATATGCCGCCCGTGCCGGTGTAAACGAAAATAAATATCCCTGGGAAGGCGACCTCACCCTCAGCGAGGACAAAGGCTGCTTCTATGCCAACTTCAAGCCCCAGGAAGGCAATTTTGTGAAGGACGGCCACGTAATCACCTCGCGTGTGGGTACGTATGCCCCCAACGATTTCGGCCTTTACGACATGGCCGGCAACGTGAGCGAGTGGACCTCGACGGCATTTACCGAGTCGGTGGGCAAACTCACCTCCGACCTCAATCCCGAGTACCGCTATGACGCCGCTCCCGACGATCCCTACAAGATGAAGCGCAAGATCGTGCGTGGCGGCTCGTGGAAAGACGTGGCCCACAACATCCGTTCCGACCTCCGCATGTGGGAGTATCAGAACGAGCAACGCTCATACATAGGCTTCCGCTGCGTACGCTCGCAGATAGGCTTTGCCAAAGGCACCAAATCGAAAAAATAAACCAAATTTTACTTAGACCAAATGGGAAAAGTACAGCAATATCGCAAAGGCATATCCGGATTCATAGCATCGGAAAACGGCCAGCGCTTTTTCAACTTCGCATACTCAATCGGTGCCGCCATCGTGATCTGGGGCGCCCTGTTCAAGATACTCCACCTCCCCGGCGGCAATATGCTTCTTTCGATAGGTATGGGCACCGAGGTGCTTATGTTCGTGCTCACGGCATTCGACCGTCCGCCCAAGGAATATAAATGGGAAGATGTGTTCCCCGTGCTCGACAGCCACTCCGACGAAGACCGTCCCGAGTTCCGCGGCGGCGCAGGCGTGGTGATCAACGGCGGCGCGACCGCAGCCGGAGCCGCGCAGGGCGTGCAGGCTCAGGCTCCCGTGGTGCCGGCTTCCGACCTCTCCGGCGCTTCGGCTCAATATCTCGACCAGATGAATCAGATGGCCGCCGAGCTTCAACACCTGCGCGAAACCACGGCGCAACTCAACCAAGTGTCCGACGTGCTGCTCCAATCCTACGCAGCCATCACTCAAAACTCCAACGAGATATCGGCGTCGTCGACCGGCTATGTAGAGCAGATGCAGGCTCTCAACCACAATATAGGCGGCCTCAACACCATCTACGAAATCCAGCTCAAAAGCGTGAGCTCGCAGCTCGACGCCATCGACCGTGTCAACCGTGGAATCAAGGAAATACGCGACATGTTTGAGCGTTCGGCCGCCCAGTCGGCGCAGTATTGCGAGGAAACCGAGAAAATGGCCCGCTATATGCAGCAGCTCAACAGCGTGTACGAGAAGATGATCACAGCCATGACTATCAACATGCGCCCGATGATGCCCATGCAGGCTCCCGGCGACGCCACACAAACCGAAAATTGATTCACCGCTGAGAATCAAACCGAATATCGAAAAAAGAATCTATAAATAAATGGGATCTAACAACACAAGGCTGTCGCCGCGTCAGAAGATGATAAACCTGATGTATATCGTCTTGACTGCCATGCTTGCTCTCAATGTGTCGAGCGACGTCCTCGATGGATTTACCCAAGTCCACGATGGCCTCAACCGTTCGAATAGCAATGTGGGCCAGCGCAACGACGTGATTTACAGGCAACTTGAAGAATTCGCCCGTACCAACCCCGATAAGGGCCTGTCGTGGTACGACAAGGCATCCGAGGTGCGTAAAACCACCTCCGGCCTTTATGCCTACGTCGATTCGGTGAAACTCGCCATTGTGCGTGCAGCCGACGGCAAGGACGGCGACCCCGAAAATATCAAGTCGCGCGACGACCTCGAGGCCGCTTCCGTGACTATGCTTTCCCCCGCCACGCTTCGCGGCGAGAAACTTCGCCACCGCATCGACGATTACCGTTCGTATATAACTCAACTGCTTCCCGATTCGCTCAAACGTGCGAATATATCCGCCGCATTGTCTACCGACCCGATTCTGCTCAAAGGCACTCTTACTCCGCAGACTTGGGAAGAAGCGCAGTTCGACCAGAAACCCGTGGTGGCCGCTGTGACGCTGCTCACCAAGTTGCAAAACGACATCTTATATGCCGAAGGCGAGGCCCTGGCCACGCTTTATTCGCAAATCGACGCCGGCGACGTGCGTGTAAACGAACTCAACGCTTTCGTGATACCGCAGTCGCGTATCGTGATGCGCGGCGGCAAATATCAGGCAAATATCGTGCTTGCCGCCGTGGACACCACGCAGCGTCCCGAAATATTCATCAACGGCTCGAAGCTGGCCAACTCAAACGGCATCTATGAGCTCGGCGCAAACTCCACCGGTACGTTCGACTATAAAGGCTACCTCGAAGTGCAGCACGGCGACGGCTCCACCACGCGCCACGATTTCTCGTCGGCCTACACCGTAATCGAGCCTATGGCTACCGTATCGGCCACGATGATGAATGTGCTCTATGCCGGTATCGACAACCCGGTGAGCATATCGGTGCCCGGCGTGCCGATGTCGGCCATCTCTGCCTCGATGACCAACGGCACCCTTACCCGCTCCGGCGACCACTGGGTGGCGCGTCCGGCCACAGTGGGGAAGGAAGCGGTGCTCTCCGTCACCGCCAATATCGACGGCCGCTCCACCACGGTGGCAAACTCCACTTTCCGTGTGCGCAAATTGCCCGACCCCACGGCATACATAGCCTTCACCGACCAAAAAGGAAATGTCGACCATTATAAAGGCGGCCGTCCGTTTGCCAAGACCCTCCTTATGCAGGCTCCCGGGCTTGAAGCCGCCATCGACGACGGCCTGCTCGACACCAAGTTCAAGGTAGTGGGCTTCGAGACGGTGTTCTTCGACTCTATGGGCAACGCCATTCCCGAGGTGAGCGACGGCGCTAATTTCTCTCAACGTCAGAAACAATCGTTCCAGCGTCTTTCGCGTGGCAAGCGATTCTATATATCCCGTATCCGTGCAATCGGTCCCGACGGCATCACCCGCGACCTCTCGCCCATGGAAGTGATTGTAAATTAAAAACAAGAAATCCAGCGATATGAAACTTATATCCCGATATACATTTGCGGCATTGCTTCTGGCAGCCGTAGCGTTCGACGGGTCGGCCCAGGACCAGAGCTCGAACTCCGGAGTGCGTCGCCGCGAGGCCCGTTCCGAACGTAACGCAAAGGCGCAGACCGGCGTGACCGACCGCATGCAAAATTTCTACGATGCCGACGGCAGCTCTATCGGCGACGCCGATGTGCAGTGGATGCGCGTGATTTACCGCCAGATCGACCTTGAAAAAGACAAGAACGCTCCCCTCTATTTCCCGGAAGACCCTGTCGACGGACAGGAAAACATGTTCCGTATAATCATGCGCCTCATGGCCGAGAACCAAATCCCGGCATATGAGTATCTCGACGGACGCGAGATTTTTACCGACCAATATAAGGTGAAGATGCGCGACGTGCTCGACCGTTTCCATATCCTCTACACCGAGGGCAAAGGCTCCACCGAGAAAAATCCCAAGTTCGTAATCGAGGAGTCGGATGTGCCTTCCAACGAGGTGCTGTCGTATTACGTGGTGGAGCGTTGGGAATTTGACACCCGTCACAACCGCATGAAAACCGTAGTGGAGGCTATCTGCCCGGTGCTTCATCGCTCCGGCGACTTTGGCGGCGAGGCCGTGAAATATCCCATGTTCTGGGTGAAGTTTTCAGACCTGCGTCCTTATCTCGCCCAGCAGCAGATATTCATTTCCGACGATAACAACCTGCCCACGTGCACCTACGACGACTTTTTCAACCTCACCATGTATGAGGGCGACATCTACAAGACGCGCAACCTTCGCAACCGCTCGATGATGCAGATGTATCCCGACCCCGACGATATGAAACGCGCACAGGATTCAATCCAGACCCGCCTCGACAAATTCGAGGAGAAACTTTGGGTGCCCGACCGCGAGGAAATAATCGCCGCCCGTGAGGCCCGCGAGCGTATGGCCGCCGGCGACACCACCGCGGTGGTCAAGGAAGACAAGGCCGCAAAAGCCGAACGACGCAAGTCGGCACGCTCCACTTCGCGGTCCAAGAAAAAGTCGACAAAAGTCAAGGAAACAAAAATAAAGACCGACAATTCTTCTTCGGCGGCAAAATCAGTGCGCCGTCGCAAAAAATAAAAAGCTCACCATGAATTTCGTAGAAAACGGATTTTTGAGAGTAGCGGCATGCGTGCCCTCTGTTAGCCCCGGCGATGTCGAGGCTAATACTGCTTCTATATGCGAGCAAATAGCCCAAGCCGCCGGCCGTGGCGCGCGCCTGGTTGTCTTTCCCGAATTGTGCGTCACGGGATATACCTGTGCCGACCTTTTTCACAACGACGCGCTGCTCGCCCAAGCCGACAAGGCCTTGGCCGTGATTCAGCGTCAGGCCGAGAATTGCAATATCGTGGCCGTAGTCGGCGCTCCCTTGGCTGTCGGCTCCGCGCTTTATAATTGCGCCGTCGTATTGTCGTATGATATGGTGATGCTCGCCATCCCCAAGACCTATATTCCCAACTACAACGAATTCTACGAAAAGCGGTGGTTTGCCTCCGCTCCCGATGCCGCGTTGGATGATAAATCCAAGCAAGTGGGACGCGTCGTGTCGCGCTTCGGCACCGATTTCATCTTCGGCCGCAATATGGTGGTCGAGTGTCCGGGAGTCAAAATCGGAGTCGACGTCTGCGAAGACCTCTGGGCGCCGATTCCTCCAAGCACCTATGCGGCTTTGGCCGGCGCGCAGGTCATAGTCAACCTTTCGGCCTCCAACGACCTTATCGGCAAATATGCCTATCTCCGCAGCCTGATAGCCCAGCAGTCGGCCCGCGCAATCTGCGCCTATGTATATGCCGGAGCGGGCTACGGCGAATCGTCGACCGACCTTGTCTTCGACGGCAAGGCCATAATAGCCGAAAACGGCACAATCCTCGCGGCAAACCAACGCTGGCAAAGCCACCCTCAAATATCAGTGGCCGACATCGACATTGATGCCATCGACCGCGACCGTATGCACAACACCACCTTCGCCGACTGCGCCCGCCGCAACGCCCAAAATTACTACTCCGCCGACTTATTCTATCGCCAAAAATTCGATGATTACGAAGGCGACAACGCCCGTCTTCTTCGCTCGGTGTCGCCGCTTCCGTTTGTCCCTCGCGACCAAGAGCACAAAAACGAACGTTGCTCCGAAATAATCAACATACAGACAGCCGGCCTTGCCCGCCGTCTTGACGCTATCCGCTGCAAGAGCCTCGTCGTAGGCATTTCCGGCGGCCTCGACTCAACACTCGCCCTGCTTGTAGCCGTGAAGGCCTTCGACGGCCTTGGCCTCGACCGCAAAGGCATTGTCGGAATCACAATGCCCGGATTCGGAACCACCGGGCGCACCCACAACAACGCCGTCGACCTTATGGACGCTCTCGGCGTAACATCGCGCGAGATTCCAATCGGTCCGGCCGTAGAGCTGCATTTTGCCGACATTGGCCACGACCCGCAAGTGCGCGACGTGACCTACGAAAATTGCCAGGCCCGCGAGCGCACGCAGATTCTGATGGATGTAGCCAACCAAGTCAACGGAATTGTCCTCGGCACCGGCGACCTGTCGGAACTGGCCCTCGGATGGGCCACCTACAATGGCGACCACATGTCGATGTATGGCGTCAACGCCGGCGTGCCAAAGACGCTTGTGCGCCATCTCGTGCGCTATTTCGCCGAGTTGCCAGAATTTGCATCCGTGCGCTCCACGCTCCTCGACATTGTCGACACACCGATAAGCCCCGAGCTCCTTCCCGCCGACTCCAACGGCGAGATAGCCCAGAAGACCGAAGACCTCGTCGGCCCCTACGAACTGCACGATTTCTTCCTCTATTATATGCTCCGCTACGGATTCTCGCCGCGCCATGTCTTCGCTTTGGCGCAAAAAGCCTTCGACGACCTTTATTCCGACGAGGTGGTGCTCCGTTGGATGAGGGAATTCTACCGTCGCTTCTTCCAACAGCAGTTCAAGCGTTCTTGTCTGCCCGACGGCCCGAAAGTCGGCTCCGTGTGCCTGTCGCCTCGCGGCGACTGGCGAATGCCCTCCGACGCCTCGGCCCGCCTGTGGCTTTCTGAGATCGATGAAATGATTCAAGATTTATAAAATGCGCCCCTGCACTGCGATTTAACGCTTATGATAAAAAATATTATCACCGCCATATTTCTTTGCTCCGCGGCCGTTTCGTTTGCCGCGAAGCCTATCGACGAGGCCAAGGCCGCATACAAAGCCGGCGATTATGCCGATGCCGCCGCGCGTCTTGAAGTCATACTCAAAAAAACGCCCAAGGACGCCACGGCCAACTATTACATGGGGCTTACCCAGCTTGCCCTCGACAATGCTGACGAAGCCGCGGCTGCGCTTCGCAAGGCCGAGGATAGGGGAGTGGCCGACGCCTCGCGCCTGCTCGCCGACATAGCCCTTGCCGACTATGATGTGGATGCCGCCGAAGAGCACCTCGACACCTGCGAGGCCCTCTTGCGCAAGAGCAAAAAGACTGCGCCCGAATCGCTTGCCGAGACGCGCAGCCGCCTTGTCACGATAAAGAATATGCTCGAGCGTGTGGAAAAAATCGTGATTATCGACTCTGTCGTGGTCGACAAATCAGATTTCTTCAAGGCCTACGCCCTTTCGCCCGAGGCCGGACGCCTGCTCGAAGGCTCGTCGCTCCCTCCGCAATATTCCGAGTCGGAGCCAAGCATGGTATATCGCCCCGAAAACGGCAAGGAAGTGTTTTGGTCGATGCCCGATGCCGACGGCGCGTTGCAGATAGTGTCGGCCGGAATTCTCGACGACGGCACAATGGAAGCCCCGCGCCCCCTCGGCGAAGAACTGTCGGAGGGCGGCGATGCCGATTTCCCCTTCCTCATGGCCGACGGCATCACGCTGTATTTTGCAAATAACGGAGAAAATTCGCTCGGAGGCTACGATATATTCCTCAGCCGCCGCGATTCCGACGGCTCGGTGTTGCAGCCGCAGAACATAGGCATGCCCTTCAATTCGCCTTACGACGACTATATGCTCGCCATCGACGAGACCCGCGGGGTGGGCTATTGGGCTACCGACCGCAATCAGATTCCGGGAAAGGTTACAATTTATACCTACCTGCCTTCCGACACCCGCGTTAACTGCTCGCCCGACGACCCCGACATCGCCGACCGCGCATTTATCCGCTCAATCAAAGCCACACAAGAGCCTGGAAAGGACTATTCGGCCTATCTCAAAGCCCCGGCACAGTCGGGCATGGCTAAGGCAGAGTCGGAATTTTCCATGTCGATGGGCAACGGTAAAGTGTACACCTCGCTCTCCGATTTCAAAAATCCGCAGGCACGCGAAGCCATGGAGCAATATCTTGACCGCCGTGCCGAGCTCGTCCGCATGGAGCAGCGACTCGCCGCATTGCGAAAATCGTATGCCGACGGCAACCACAGCGCGTCGTCCGACATCCTCGAGCTCGAGCGTCGCACCCTCGCCGCCCGCTCAATGCTCACCCGCCTGCGCAACACCGTGATACGCACCGAAACAAGATAGCGTCGGGTAAAATTTTGTCAAAAAGGATTAAAAAAATTTGGAAGATTAAAAAAAAGGTTATAACTTTGCATCGTCAAACCAATAAAACATCTTTCTGAAGCAAAAAGTTGCTTGCAAAGGCAAAAAAATATAAAGCCGTTGAAAAATAGTTGTAAAAGGTTAATAGAAACGGCTTACCAAATCATTATCACAAACGCTTCAATAGCTCAGTCGGTTAGAGCATCTGACTGTTAATCAGAGGGTCGTTGGTTCGAGTCCATCTTGAAGCGCTCAAAATCTAATCCGTCAAGATAGTTCCGGTCAAAAGCCGGAACTATTTTTTTTGCACTTTTAAGAAGGCCAGGAATTCACCGGGTAGGAACACAATATGGAGGATTCTTTCCCTGTGGGAAAGCGCTTCGCGGTTAGTGTTCCTACAATTTTGCGAAAATATTTGCATTTTGCAAAAATATGTATTATATTTGCAAACATAAAAAAATAAACATATAATCTATATCGCTATGACAACACAACCTGTAATTAAACCCGAATGGCTCGAAATGATCGAATGCTGCTCCGCGAAAGTTCAAATGGACCTTATCCGCGCCATCGTGGCGTGGCAAACCGAAGGCGTTATTCCCGAATTCCGTGGCACCAAAAAAGCCATCTTCCTCATCATGGTGCGCGACATCGACCCCGAAGCCGCCGCCCTCATAGCCGCCGCCACCGCCAAGCCGTCCAAAACGAGAAAGACAAAAACGCAACAGGAAGCCGATTATGCCAACGACAATGCCGAATCGACGACCGAAACGGCAGAAACGGCTGCACCCCAACCTCAACCCGCAGAACCACAGCCCGAACCGACGCCGAGCCCCGCGCCCGCGTCCGCTCCGTTCCGCAAGCGTAAAAACTCGCCGCGCTATTTCTGCGGCCGTCCCCTCTATTAGTTGCATAAGCCGTAACCCCGTTGCATTATTTATAAAAACAGGTGGACCGCAGGGCGGTCTAATACGGTAGGCACGGGCCAAAGCCCGTGTTTATTTGCGAGACGAGGAGGTTCGACTGCGGCCGCAGTCGAATAATATTACATCCCCAATACATGGGCTTTCGCCCATGCCTACCATATTATGCGGCTCTGCCGCATCCGTCGTAAAGATATACACCGTGAATTTGACTTGCCCTCAATTAACGGGTCAAGCCGTAATTACGGTGCATTGGGTCTCCGTTAGGAGACAAATATTGTAGCGCAGGGCGACAGCCCTGGGGGGCGTGGATGTTATTTATTATGGCATTGGAGCGGAGCTTGTCGGAGCGTTCGAAAATGTCAACCGTGGTGCAGAACGCTACGCTGTCGCTCGCTCCAATACCACTTATGATGCCAATGCCGATACCCGGGGTTCCGCTATCGCTCCACCCCGGGCTACATTCTTGAATCGCTACGCGATTCTATGCACAGCATTTTCGGCTTGTGCCAAATTAACCAACCTATTGGGCGCGATTTTGTGAAAAAGTTGTAAAAGGGCGAGTGTGTAATTTGGAATTTGGGGATTTTTTGTTACCTTTGCATAATTTTGACAGCGGAAAGCATCATATTTAGCAATGATTTCGGTTAAGGACATACACAAAAGTTTTCGTGCGGCAGGCAAGGATGCCACACCGGTGGAAGTGCTCCGCGGTGTGTCGTTCGACATTGCTCCGGGCGAGGTGGTGTCGATCGTTGGCCCGAGCGGGGCAGGGAAGTCGACCCTGCTTCAAATCATGGGCACGCTCGACCGTCCCGATTCCGGAACCGTGCTTTACGACACAACTGACACGTCGCGTCTTGCCGACCGTGCGCTGTCGGCGTTTCGCAACCGCCATATCGGCTATGTGTTTCAGATGCACCGCCTGCTTCCCGAATTCTCGATGCTCGAGAATGTGGCTTTGCCGGCCCTTGTTGGCGGCGCAGGCAAGGCCGAGGCTTTCGACAAGGCGCGCCGGCTCATTGAATACATGGGCCTGTCGGGACGTGCCGACCACCGTCCGGCGCAGCTCTCGGGAGGCGAGTGCCAGCGCGCGGCTGTGGCCCGTGCCTTGATCAACAGCCCCGAGACCGTGCTTGCCGATGAGCCTTCCGGCAGCCTCGACTCGCAGAACCGCGCCGAGCTCCACCGCCTGTTTTTCGACTTGCGGCGCGACATGGGCACCACCTTCGTGATTGTGACCCACGACGAATCGCTCGCCGCCGACTCCGACCGTATAATTCATTTGCGCGACGGACTTGTCGAGCAATGAAAATGTTTAACAAACGATAACTTAGCAGTCTGATGAATAAGATTATCTCACGCTTGATTTTGCTTTTAGCCGCAACAATGGCGTTGACGGCGTGCAATAAAAATTCCGACTCCCCCTCGCCGGTCGTGCCCACCGACGCGCGCTACGACTATGTTACGCTCGTGTCTACCGGAAAGGCCATGACCACATTCTCGATGCAGCAGTCGGCCGACTCCGAAGTGCTCACCTTCGTTGCAAACACGTCGCTTGCCGACATACAGACCTTGAAAGCCGGCGACCGTCTCATCATAGCGTACAAGCCCGTGGGCGCACCCGGAGCCGAATTGGCTTCCGGGCAGATCACCCTCTACGGCTACCGATTGCTCAACTCCACCGACCAGCTTTTGCAGACGCCCTCAGCCGACGATTTCGCGCAGATGCTATCCGTGCCTGTGGAGATGAACACGCTTTTCCGCACCGGCCAGTATATCAACACGCAGTTGGAAATTTATGGCCAGCGTCCGGTCGACCCGTCGAAATTTGTCCTCGTGCTCGACCCCGCTACTAAAAACGACGATTATCCCTCGCTCGAGCTCATCGTCGAGCCCGGACCCGACAACGCGGGCGAGAACCGCTTCACCTATTACGGCTCGTTCGACCTATCGCCGGTGTGGAACCGTGCGTCGGTAAAGGGCGTGCGCGTGTCGTATGCCACCAACCAGGGTATGCGCACCTCCACATTCTCGCGTGGCGGCCAGGAGACAATCCGCCCTGCGGAATAATTTGAAACTATAAACATTAAAGATATACCGAAAATGGACAACAACAAGAAAAACGAACTCAAAATCGAACTCTCTCCCGAAGTGGCTCACGGCCATTACTCCAACCTCGCCGTAATCTCTCACTCGCCCAACGAATTCTTCCTCGACTATATCGCCGTGGTGCCCAACATGCCCCAGGCAAAGGTGCAGGCCCGCATCATCATGGCCCCCGAAAACGCCAAGAACCTTCTCTTCGCCCTCCGCGACAATATCGCCAAGTATGAAGCCACATTCGGCGAAATCGAACACAAAACTCCCAAAAACGGCCAAAACGGCAACTTCCAGGCATGATTCGCCCCAACGACCTGACAATATATAACTCGATGTCGCGCACAAAAGAGCGCTTCACGCCCATCCATCCCGAAAGCGTGGGCATGTATGTGTGCGGCCCCACGGTGTATGGCGACGGCCACCTCGGCCACGCCCGCCCCGCCATTACTTTCGACATCGTGTTCCGCTATCTGCGCTATCTCGGATACAAGGTGCGTTACGTCCGCAATATCACCGACGTGGGCCATCTCGAGCATGATGCCGACGAAGGCGAGGACAAGATTGCAAAGAAAGCACGTCTCGAGCAGGTCGAACCCATGGAAGTGGTGCAGTACTATCTCAACCGCTACCATCATGCCATGGACGCGCTCAATGTGCTTCCGCCCTCTATCGAGCCTCACGCCTCGGGCCATATCATCGAGCAGATTGAATATATTAAGTCGATTATCGATGCGGGATATGCCTATGTGAGCGAAGGCTCGGTCTATTTCGACGTGCCCAAGTTCAACCGCGACTTCGGCTACGGACGCCTGTCGGGCCGAAACATCGACGAGTTGCTCGCCACCACGCGCGAGCTCGACGGACAGACCGAAAAGCGCAATCCCACCGATTTCGCCCTTTGGAAAAAGGCAGCTCCCGAGCATATCATGCACTGGCCCTCGCCTTGGAGCGAAGGCTTCCCCGGATGGCACCTTGAATGTTCGACAATGGGCGAGAAATATCTCGGCGCCGAATTCGACATTCACGGTGGCGGCATGGACCTGAAATTCCCCCACCACGAGTGCGAGATAGCGCAGTCGGTGGCCCACCAGGGGCACCAGGCCGTGCACTATTGGATGCACAACAATATGATCACCATCAACGGCAAGAAGATGGGCAAGTCGCTGGGCAACTTCATCACCCTCGATGAGTTTTTTACCGGCAGCCATCCGCTTCTGGCCCAGGCCTACTCGCCGATGACCATCCGTTTCTTCATCCTTCAAGCGCACTATCGCGGCACTGTCGACTTCTCCAACGAAGCGCTCCAAGGCGCAGAGAAGGCATTGAAGCGTATGCTCGAAGGCTATCGCCGCTTGCAGAATCTCAAACCCTCCGACACGTCGACAATCGAGGTGTCCGACCTCATGGAGAAATGCCAGGCCGCCATGGACGATGATTTCAACACGCCCATTGTGATCTCGCATCTTTTCGACGCTTGCCGAGCGATAAATGCCGTGAACGACGGCAAGGCCACCGCCACTGCCGCCGACCTCGATGTGCTCCGCCGCGCTTTCGACACCTTCCTTGTCGAAATCATGGGCGTTCGCACCGAGATAGCTGCATCCGACGACAATTCCGAGGCGATTCGCCCGTTTGAGCAGGCTGTCGACTTGTTGCTCGAGCTGCGCAAGCAAGCCAAGGCCAACAAGGACTGGGCCACATCCGACCGTATCCGCGACCGTCTTGCCGAAATCGGCTTCTCTGTCAAGGACACCAAAGACGGTGTGGAGTGGAGCCTTAAATAATGCACGATGCACAATGCACAATGCACAATGCACGATTCACGATTCACAAATTATGATTTGAATGACCTCGGCTGAGTTCTCGGAAATCATATTAAAGCATTTGCCTTACGCCCCTAACGACCAGCAATTGGCTGTCGTAGGGGCGTTGGCCCGCTTTTGCTCTCCCGAGGCTCCGCAAGAGGCCGTGTTCGTGCTCAACGGATATGCCGGCACGGGCAAGACATCGCTTAGCGGCGCCCTTGTAAAGGCTCTCGAAGAAGTGAAACGGCAGGTCGTGCTCATGGCTCCGACCGGTCGCGCCGCCAAGGTGTTCAGCGCATATTCCGGCCGGCGCGCTACGACAATTCACCGTAAAATCTACCGATATCCCGGCGCCTCGTCGGGAGGGTCGGGATATTTTCCGGCCGACAACACGGCCACCGACACGCTCTTTATCGTGGACGAGGCTTCGATGATTACCGGCGCCGAGACATCGGGCCGCAATCTGCTCGAAGACCTTATCCATTACGTCTACGCCCAGCCCGGATGCCGCCTCCTGCTCATTGGCGACACCGCGCAGCTTCCGCCCGTGGGCTCTCCGCAGTCGCCGGCCATGTCGGCCGACGTGCTCCGAGGCTACGGGCTTCGTGTGAGCCGCGCCACCCTTACGGCCACGGCGCGTCAGCAAGCCGGTTCGGGCATCCTCTACAATGCCACGCAGATTCGCCGCGACATGCGTCTCGACCCGATTCCGCTTCCTCATATCGTGACGGAAGGGTTCAGCGATATTTCCGAGCTTGCCCCCGAGGATATGCCCGAGGAACTGTACACCGCTTACAGCCGCGACGGAATGAACGAAACCATCGTGATCACACGTTCAAACCAACGTGCCACCGGGTTCAACCGCGAGATACGCGCGTCGGTGCTTTATCTCGAAGAAAGCCTTAGCCGCGGCGAGCTGCTTATCGTTGCCAAGAATAATTATTTTTGGACGAAGAAGATAAAAGAGCTTGATTTTGTGGCAAACGGCGACTCGCTCATTGTGGCCGACATAAATTTTACGGAAAAGAAATACGGATTCGAGTTTGCCGATGTAGAGCTATCGCTCCCGGAGTCGGAGTTGCGCTTCAACGCCAAGATAATCCTTGATTCGCTCACGTCTGACACCCCGGGGCTGCCCCACGAAAGCCTTTCAAAGTTATATTACGATATCCTCGAAGATCCGGAATTGTTCTCGCCCGATACGCCGGCCGACGTCCGTCTTAAATCGCTTGCCTCCAATCCGTATTGGAATGCACTCCAAGTGAAATACGGATATGCCGTGACCTGTCACAAGGCCCAGGGCGGACAGTGGCGCAACGTGTTTGTCGACATGGGCTTCATCCCTCCCGAGGCCATGGGGCTCGAATTCTACCGTTGGCTATACACAGCCGTGACCCGTGCCCGCTCGCGCCTCTTCATCCTGAAATAACAATTGAATACTCGAAAAATCGAGCAATCGAAAAATCGAATAACTCCCCAACTCCCCAACTTCCATGTCGCCTCGTCTAATCCTTTTCCCCGTGCCCCTGAGCCAGGCCCCCGGCTCGCCTGCCGATGTGATGCCCGCCCGCAATATCGAGCTGCTTTCCGAAGTACGTCATTTTGTGGTAGAGAATCTGCGTTCTGCGAGGCGGTTCTTGCGTTCGGCAATACCGGATTTCCCTATCGACGACTGCACTTTTTCCGAACTCAACCGGCATACACGCCCCGAGGACATAGCGGCAATGCTCGAGCCAATGAGCCGAGGCTTCGACATGGGCGTGATTTCAGAGGCCGGATGCCCGGCCGTGGCCGACCCCGGAGCCGATGTGGTGGCGCTGGCGCAGCGCAAAGGCTATGAAGTGGTGCCGCTTGTAGGGCCGTCGAGCATCCTTATGGCCTTGATGGCAAGCGGATTCAACGGACAGTCGTTTGCCTTTGCCGGTTATCTTCCCGTCGACGACGCTGCCCGGGCTTCACGGCTAAAAGAAATGCAGCGGCGCATCATACGCGAAGGGCAGACACAGATTTTCATCGAGACGCCGTATCGCAACAACCGGCTCATAGCGTCGCTGTGCGAGACCTTGCCCTCCGACATGCTCCTTTGCGTGGCCTCCGACATCACCGGTCCCGACCAAAGCATTGTCACATTGCCGATAGCCCGGTGGCGGGGACGCAAATATAACTACGATAAAATCCCCACAATATTCCTTCTTCATAAAAACTAATGCCAATCCGACGAAAAAACAAACCGGGCCTCGACGACCTGCCGGGACTCTTCGACACCATAGATATAAATCTTGATGGCGCCTCCGATCCATATTCCGAGATAATAGCCACGCATCGTACCGGGCAAAAAACGCCGGAACGTAACATGGCGCGCGAATATGCGATAGACCCGGCTTCGTTGGTGCCGCATCGGGAATTGCAGTATATGTCGTTTGGCAGCGGTTCGTCGGGCAATTGCGCCTATGTCGGAATAAAAAATGAAGGCGGAATTATCATCGACGCCGGTGTCGATGCCGAGAATGTTCTCAAAGAGCTGAAACGCAACAGCATACCCGTCGATAAGATTGCCGGTATAATCCTCACCCACGACCACACCGACCATGTGCGCTATGCCTACAAGCTGCTGCGCGCCGTGCCGTCGATGCGGCTTTACTGCACTCCGCGCATAATCAACGGAATCCTCCGTCGCCACAGCATATCCGGCCGCATCAAGGACCGCCATACGCCCATATTCAAGGAATTTGAATTTGCCGCCGGCCCTCTCGTCATCACCCCTTTTGAGGTGAGCCACGACGGCAGCGACAACGTGGGCTTCCATATCCGCGCCGCCGAGAAAACATTTGTGGTGGTACCCGACACGGGCTATATCACCGAACGTGCCGACCACTATATCCGCAAGGCCAATTATCTCATGATCGAGGCCAACTACGACCGCGCCATGCTCGACACCGGGCCATACCCTTACTATTTGCGCGCCCGCATAGCCTCCGCCACCGGGCACATGGATAATAAGGACACCGCCGCATATCTTGCCGGAATATATACCGAGGCCCTTACCGACGTGTACCTTTGCCACCTGTCGCACGACAACAACACGCCCGCCACGGCGTTCGACACCATAGCCGCCGCGCTTGCCGCCCGCGGCATCACCGTGGCCGACGCCTCCGGCTCGGTAGAGTCGCGCGCCGCCTCGCTGCGCCTCTACACCCTTCCCCGCCACGACCCCTCGCCCCTCTTCGTCCACAGACTTTGACAATGCACAATTCACAATACACGATGCACAATTGGCTTTCAGCGCGTAGCCTGATTGTGCATCGAGAATTGTAAAAAAAGTTAATGCTTGAAAAACCTTTGTTTATTTGGTATTGTTATATAAATGAATTTCAGAAAAGAGATTCAAATAGTGAAAAAATCTAAAAATTAACCAAATAAACTATTTGATTTATGAAAGCCTTTAACGTCTCTTATTACGCACAGACCCGCTGGTGGTGGGTAGTGCTCATTGTCGGTATCCTCTTGGTGCTCGGCGGTTTCACATATTGGTTCTGGCCTGCTGCCGGATATGCAGTCGCCTCCCAGATTTTCGGATGGCTCCTTATCCTGGCCGGTATCGTCCAGCTATGTGTTTCATCGGGTGAAAACCGACCCCGCGGATGGGGCTGGTGGCTCGCCGGCGGCGTGGTGAACATGTTCATCGGTTTCATGCTCGTCCGCAGCATAATCCTCTCCGAGATGGTATTCCCTTATTTCCTTGCATTCCTCTTTATTTTCTGGGGCATCGAGGCGCTCGTGTCAGCATCGTCGGGCCGAAAGAAATACTGGTGGCTTGGAATCGTCAACGGCATCCTTCTCTGCCTTATCGGATTCTTCTTCCTTGAAGCAGGCTGGGTATCCAACATGTTCATGATTTCATTCCTCACCTCCATCGCCTTCATTTACTGGGGCTTCACCATCGCCATGGCAGCCTACGAAATGAAACCTGTCGAATAAACAAAAACTCCCGTCATGGGAATTAAAGAAAAATAAAGTCGAGCAATCGGGCTTTCGAGCAATCGAAGCGCTCCATTGCCCGGCTTTTTTGTTAAAAAAGTCGTTTTTGTCGCCTATTTTAGTATTTAGTGGTCGTAATTCGGAAAAAAATGATTACCTTTGACTAAACTTTTAGAGCAATTAAACGTCTAAAAGATAAAGCAATACAAGCATTTAAAAATTTCAAAGCCATGTTGTCTCACAAAAAATCTCTTTTCAGGCTCGTAGCCGCGGCAGCGGTGGCGATACCTTTTATGGCATCGGCTCAGAACTATTACGACGACGATATATATTTCAACGCCGACAAAGCAGCCAAGCAGAAGGCCGAGCGGCAAAAAGCCGCCACTCAGGCCGCTCAGGGCGCATATTATGTGCCTAACACAGCGTCTGACTTCCCTGCTGCCGACACATATACGTTCAATTCCGGCTCTACGCGCGATGTCGACGAATACAACCGTCGCGGCCAGTTCCTTGTGTCGGCTGCCGACACGCTTGCCGTGGACTCGCTCGAAAGCAGCGACACGTTTGCCAACACCCGCCGCATCGAGCGGTTTCATAATTCCGACATCATCTCGCAGACAGGCGACGATGACCTTGCCTCGTATTACTATTCCCAACAGCCGCAGACTGTGGTGAATGTCAATGTCGTGTCCGATCCCTGGGCATGGCGCTACGGCTCGCCCTGGTATGTGTGGAACTGGGGAATATACGACCCCTGGTATAGCTGGAACTTCGGTCCGTCGTGGGCCTGGGGCCCGTCGTGGTCGTGGGGTCCCGCTTGGTCATGGGGACCGTCGTGGGGATGGGGTCCGTCATGGTCGTGGGGACCCGGCTGGGGACCCGGCTGGAATCATGGCTGGGCGCCTGCGCCTCCTCGTCCAATCACGCCTTCCGGGTCGTCGCGTCCTCACTCACCGGCATATGCAGGCGGCGGCCGACGTCCGTCGGCAGGCAGCGCAGGCACAGCCAACGGTTATCGCCCCGGCGCATCCGGCACGGCGACACGCCCCGGCAATATGGGACGTGGCCGCACAGGAGCCACCGGCACGGTTACAAACACCGGCACCGGCACATATCGCCCCGCCTCGTCCGCACCGGCATCGCGTCCCGGCAATATGGGCCGCGGCAGAGTAGGCTCGACCGGCACTGTCAACAATTCCGGCACATATAACACCGGCACACGTGGCCGCCAGATGGGCACAGGCTCGTCGTCGACGCGTTCGTCGGGCTACAACTACAACCGTGGTTCTTCCTCGTCGCGCTCGTCCGGCTCGTCTTATAACTCCGGCCGTTCCACCGGCATGGGCCGCAGCACAGGCGGCGGTTATAACGGAGGCGGAGGCCGTGGACGCCGTTGATTTCAAAAGATAGAATAATGTAACAGCAAAGCCACCGTCGAACAGTCATCGCCATGTATCTGTTGACGACTGCCTGACGGTGGATTTTTTCCATTTTTCAGCAAAATCATGAAAAAAGTTTACGTTTCAATATTGGCGGCGGCCATTCCGGCAATAGGCCTTGCCCAAAGCGCTGTCGACGCTTACACACTCGGCAGCAACGAAATGCGCGGAACAGCGCGGTTCATGTCGATGGGCGGCGCATTCACCGCTCTTGGCGGCGATCTCTCGTCGCTCAACCAGAACCCGGCCGGCATCGGTGTCTACCGCTCGTCGGAAGTAGGAGCCACGCTCGACATCAACTTCCAAAGCACCAAGACCGACCCCGCCTTCGACGGTTTCCGCTCCAAGGAGTCGCAAACCAAGGCTTACTGCAACAACTTCGGCTATGTAGGCACAGCCTACCTCGGCGGGGCCATGCCCACGTTCTCGTGGGGCGTGACTTATAACCGCACGGCCTCGTTCGACCGTCTGTATTCGGGTTACAATCCGTCGACCGACGTGTCGCTCTCCGACTATATTGCCGCTTACACCACAAACGACGGCGTGAAATATACCGACATGGACTTTGCCTCCGACTACAATCCATATCTTGATTCGGGCATCGACTGGCTGAGCACGCTCGCATATAATTCATGGATGATAAACCCCACCGGCCTTACATCATATCAAGGCCTGTCGGGCAACGGCACTGTCGGCGACGCCCTTTTCAATGTGCGCGAGCGCGGTTACATCGATGAATACAATATCTCGTTCGGCGGCAATGTAGAGAACATTGTGAACTGGGGTATTTCTTTCGGCATCACCGACCTCGACTATACCCGCCTGACATACTATTCCGAAAGCATGGAAAACGCGCTTATCCCCAACGCCACTGCCGAGCAGCCGCGCGGCAACGCCGGTTTCGAAATGTCGAACTACAAGCACATTTCCGGTTCGGGCTGGAACATCAAGGCCGGCGTGATTGTGAAGCCTATCAACGAATTTCGTATCGGTTTTGCCGTACACACCCCCACATGGTACCGTCTCGACCAGTCTTATGAGGCAAGCGTCGACTATTCTTATCTCAATCCTGCTCTTGCCGAGGACCGCAACAATCCTCTTTCAGGAAGCAAGAATACAGAAAACGCTTTCCGTCCCTGGCGTCTCAACTCGCCGTGGAAGCTGATGTTTGGCGCGGCAGCCGTAATCGGCTCGCAAGCCATTGTCAGCATCGACTATGAATACGACGCCTACGGGTCGATGAAGACAAAGACTCCGCGCTTCGACTCCTACGGATATATCAGCTCGTTTGAGTCCAACGACTATCTCAACGACGATATTTCCAACTATTTCAAAGGCTCGTCGATGATACGCCTCGGTGTTGAATACCGCGTGACTCCCCAGTTCAGCCTCCGTGCCGGTTACAACTACCGGACTACCAACGTGAAGAACGACGCTTACGACAACAATATCGAGATTTTCACTTCCGGCACCGATCCGAGTTATACTTTCGACAAGGATATGTACGCCATATCGTTCGGCCTCGGCTACAAATACAAATCGTGGTATATCGACGCCGCCTATGTCTACCGCCACCGCGAGTCGAAATTCTCGGCCTTCACATCTTACGGCGAATTTAACGCGCCGTCGTGGAAAGTGCAGGACAACAATTCCTCGCTGGTTCTCTCCACCGGTTTTAAATTCTAAAATCAATATTTCAATCGCCCCGGGCAATCACAGCCCGGGACGATTGTGTAATTTTTAATGCCAATGCGAATTACATCTCTTATTCTTGCATGTGCAACAGTGGCCTCGGCCTATGCCGCCCCGTATAAAGTGTTGCATCCCGCCACCGACCTCGATGAAGGAGCGGTGGTGTATCTTGTAAATTACGACACGACCGACAAAATTGACTCTACTCTCGTAAACGACGAGGGCGCGGCCCTGTTTAAAGGCGAAATCGACGAGCCGGTTATGGCCCGCATCATTGCTTCCGACGGTTCGCGCCTCGGCGACCTGATTCTTGAAGACGGCTCAATCGCCATCAGCGAGAAATCGCGTCGCGCGGTAGGCTCGATGCTCAACGACCGTTTCAATGCGTTTGTCGACTCGCTCAACTCCATTGCCGTTACATACGACAGCGCCACCGAAGACGCTGCCCGTCAGGCCGTAATCGACCGCTACAATGATTTCGCTCTCGCCACCGTGGCCGAGAACGCGGACAATCCCGTAGGATATTATGTGTTCATGAACATTGCCTCGGGCTGCTTCCCCACGCTGCCCGAACTGAATGCTTATCTTGCAAAGCATCCCGAGCTTGCTTCTTACAAGCGCGTACAGCGCATGGTCGATTCCATGACAAAGAAAGACAATACCTCGGCCGGCAAGATGATGACCGATTTCGAGTTCACCGACCATGAGGGCAACACGCATCGCCTGAGCGACTATGCCGGCAAGGGCCGCTACACGCTTGTCGACTTCTGGGCAAGCTGGTGCGGGCCGTGCATCCGCGAGATTGCCGTGCTCAAAGAAATACAAAAGCAATATGCCGACGCTCCGCTCGACATAGTAGGCATTGCCGTGTGGGACAAGCCCGAAGATACGCTGCGCGCCGCCACACGTCTCGAAATACCCTGGACCGTGGTGACCAATGCGCAAAACGTGCCCACCGACGCTTACGGCATCCTCGGCATCCCCTGCATAATCCTTTTCGGTCCCGACGGAAAAATTATCTTCCGCGACCTCCAAGGCGACGACCTCCGTGCCGCCGTGGCCGAGGCATTGAAATAAACAGGCAGGAACACTTACCGCGGAGCGCTTTGCCACAGGCAAAGAACCCTCCGGCTTGTGAATAAGCAGGCCAATACGGCTCAAAAAAGGGTTATCAAATAATCGCGTAGCGATTTCCGAAAGTAGCCGTGGGTGAGGGCGTGGCGGAGCCTCGACCGAACCCACGGAAAAAGGACGTAGGCAACCGGGGATTTGGAGCGGAGCCTGCCGGAGCGTTCGACTATGCCAACCGTGATGCAGAACGCTACGCTGTCGCTCGCTCCAATACCGCGGATGATTCCAATCCGCATACCGTGGGTTACGCTATCGCTCCACCCACGGCTACTATCTTGAAGCGCTACGCGCTTCTTCCCCACAGCAATTCTTATTTGAATCGCATTGCACGAGTCGTGCGTCCCTACATTGTTGACAATATCATAAGAATATTCATCACCATAAAACAAACAAAATGATTACACAAGAACAATTAAAAGAGACGCAAGAGCGCATGTTGGCGCTGAGGAGGTATCTTTGACATCGACAGCAAGCTGATCGAAGTCGAAGAAGAAGAACTCCGCACGCATGTCCCTGACTTCTGGGAGGATCCCGACCGGGCGCGTGCACAAATGAAAAAGGTATCGGACATACGCTCGTGGATCACGGGCTACAACGATGTGGCTTCCGCCGTCGAGGAACTCGCCGTAGGCTTCGACTTCGTAAAGGAAGGCCTCATCGAGGAGCCTGAACTCGACGCTCTCTATGCCCGTGCCATGGAATTGACAGAGGCCCTGGAATTGAAGAATATGCTCCGCCGCGAGGAAGACAAACTTGGCGTGGTGCTCAAAATTAATTCCGGAGCAGGCGGCACCGAAAGCCAGGACTGGGCCGAGATGCTTATGCGCATGTATCTGCGCTGGTGCGAGAAAAAGGGCTACAAGACGTCGGTGGCCAACTTGCTCGAGGGCGACGAGGCCGGCATAAAGTCGTGTACCGTGAATGTCGAGGGCGATTTCGCCTACGGCTATCTCAAAAGCGAGAACGGTGTGCACCGTCTGGTGCGCGTATCGCCATATAACGCCCAAGGCAAGCGCATGACATCGTTTGCCTCGGTATTCGTGACGCCGCTTGTCGACGACACTATCGAGGTGAAAGTCGAGCCGGCATTGCTCTCTTGGGATACTTTCCGATCGGGAGGCGCCGGCGGCCAGAATGTGAACAAGGTGGAGTCGGGCGTGCGCCTGCGCTACCAGTTCACCGACCCCTATACGGGCGAGAAGGAGGAAATCCTTATCGAGAACACCGAGACGCGCGACCAACCCAAGAACAAGGAGAACGCCCTGCGCCAACTCCGCTCTATCCTTTATGACAAGGAATTGCAGCATCGCCTTGCCGAGCAGGCAAAGGTAGAGGCCGGCAAGATGAAAATAGAGTGGGGCTCGCAGATTCGCTCCTATGTGTTCGACGACCGCCGTGTCAAGGACCACCGCACGGGCTACCAGACCTCCGACGTAGGCGGTGTGATGGACGGCGACCTCGACGGTTTCATCAAGGCATACCTGATGGAATTTGCCGGAGCGCAAGAGGAATAAAATTTAATGCACAATTCACAATGCACGATGCACAATCGGCTACGCGATGTAGGCCGGTTGTGCATCTTTTTTGGGGGGGGGGTGGGAACACAAGCCTCCGGCTTGTGAGGGTAAGTCGCAATCCGGAGGATTGCGTTCCTGCCGGGTTGGTGGTTCTAATGCACGATGCACAATGCACGATGCACAATCGGCTACGCAGTGTAGGATAATTGTGCATCGTGCATTGTGAATCGTGAATTGATTAGGTTGTTTTGATTTTCCAGATGGCGGCGCCGTAGGGGGGGACGGCGGTGGTGAAGGGGGTGTCGGCGGTGATGTCTTTGGCTTGGCGGGTGCCGGAGAGGAGCTCGGTGGCGCGGTAGCGTCCGGGCTTGATGGCGAGGGCTTCGAAGGCGTGGGTGGGGATGTTGATGCCCATTTCGGCAGGCGTTGAGGAGAAGTTCACGGCTATGATGAGGGCTGAACCGGCACAGGAACGGATGAAGGCGTAGTGGCGGTGGGGGTTGAAGGCCGGGTTGTGGTAGTTGACATACATCAGGTCGAAGAAAGAGCCTTCGGTGATGGCGTGTTCGCGTGTGCAGAGAGTGAGGACTCGGGCATATTGCTCGCGCAGTTGCTCGTCGGCATATGTGAGCGGGCCGTCGCAAGAGCCGTTGTTGAGCCAGTTTTGCACTTTTGGCATTATGGTGTAGTCGAATATCGATGTGCGTCCGTCGTCGCCGGAATAGCCGGGTGCTCCTGCGGCATCTTCGCCGAGTTCCTGGCCGCCGTAGAGCATAAACGGGCCGGTGTTGAGCATGGCGCTTACCACGAGCGAGGGCAGTACTTTTTGGGCGTCGCCGGCGTAGAAGCGCGAGGCGAAGCGCACCTCGTCGTGGTTTTCAAGGAAGTTGAGCATGTGAGGAGCGATGCCTTCGACGGTCTGCCAGCATGATGTGATGGCGGCCGCAGAGAGGTTGTGGCACTGTATGCCCACGAGCGTGTCGTAGAGGTTGACCTTGTCGTAGAGATAGTTGAATCCGGCGGCGATGTAGGGCCGGTAGAGGCCGGTGTCGTATATCTCGGCGATGAAAATCATGTCGGGATAGTGGGAGCGGACGTTGGGGATAGCCCACTGCCAAAATTCGACAGGCACCATGTGCACCATGTCGCAACGGAAACCGTCGACGCCCTTTGAAGCCCAATAGCGCAAGATGTGGAGCATTTTAAGCCATGTGGGAGGGATAGGGTCGAAATGGCGGGAGCCGTTCCAGGGGTCGATGCCGTAGTTGAGCTTTACGGTGTCGTACCAGTCGTTTACGCCGGGGAAGGCTGTGAAGCAGTCGTTGCCGGAGGCGCGGGCGGGAAATTCGACGTAGGCGTCGGGGCCTTCGCCGAGGTCGACTCCTTCGGGGGCAAATTGCTGGCGGGTGATGTAGTAGAAGTTGTTGGACGGAGAGAAGAACATGTCGGTGTTGTCGCCGTCGCCGAGGTCGGCTATGCCTTTGGGTTTAGCGTCGGAGTGGTATTGGCGGGCGACGTGGTTTGGCACGAAGTCGATTATTACTTTTAGCCCGGCTTTGTGCGTGCGCTTGACCAGGGCCTCGAATTCGGCGATACGGTTGTCGACGTCGACGGCGAGGTCGGGGTCGATATCATAATAGTCGGTAATGGCATAGGGGCTTCCGGCATGGCCTTTTATTACGTGGGGATTGTGGCGAGGGATGCCGTGGGCGGTGTAGTCGGTGTCGTGGGCGTGCTCGATTACGCCTGTGTACCACACATGGGTGGCGCCCAGGCGGCGTATTTCAGAGAGGATGGCGGGTGTGATGTCGTTGAGCTTTCCGCATCCGTTCTGGCTGATAGTGCCGTTCTTTACTTGCTCTTTGCGGTAGTTGGTGTAGAGCCGGGGAAGGAGCTGGTATATTATTGGTTTTGGGGTGGCGGTCATTGTGTGATGAATTAAGAATTAAGTAGAAGAAAAGGATTATTTTGTGTCAGTTTGCCACCATCCGGCGTCGCGCAGGGTCTTGCGCATGTTTACGTAACCGGAGGTGAATACTTTGTTTATTTCTTTGAGGTCGAAAACTTTGCGGTGGGTGAGCTCGCGCGTCTGCACCACAAGGTCGCACACGTCCATGTCTTGTTTCTGGTTTGCTTTTGCCAGCAGGGAGTAGGAGCGCATGGCTATCTCGAAAATCGACGGGTCGGTTTTTACTCGGCCCAGGGGGCTAACGTTGATGCCGATGAGGCGGTCGCATTTGTCGCGTATGGTCCATGCCGGAAGGTTGCGGAGCACGCCTCCGTCGACGTAAGCAGTGCCTCCGATTGAGACGGGCGGGAACACCACGGGTATGCTGCACGATGCCTTGATGATGGGGTTTATGTCGCCTTCGTGAAACTCGACGGCTACGCCGTGGTCGAAGTCGGTGGCACCGATGAATGTTGGGATTGGCAGTTCTTCGAGGCGTTTGTATGCTCCGAGCGATTTGGCTATGACCCGGATGAAACGGTCCATTTTGAGCAGTCCGCCCTTGCCGATGCTGAATTCGGCGAAGTCGCTGAAACGGCCGTTGGAGAAGAGTTCGAGAATCCTGTCGGGGCTTATGCCGGCGGAGTACATCACGGCCACGATTGAGCCGGCGCTCACGCCTGCAATGATGTCGGGGCGCAGACCGGCTTCCTCGATGGCTTTCAGCGCGCCGGCATGAGCCAGGCCGCGGGCGCCGCCGCCGCTTAGCGCCACACCTAATTTATATTTGTGTCCTTGATCGTATGCCATGTGGATGTGTCAGGAGTTTTCGCCGAGGTCGTCGTAGCGTTCGAAGAGTAGGTCGTTGTAGGGGAAGCGGGCCATGTGTATTTCCTTGGCGCGGTCGTAAATCAACTGTTTCAGTTGGGGTATGTTGGTGCCTTTTTTTGCTGAAATGAACACGGCGTTGCCACCGGTGCGCTTTTCCCAGGCTTGTTGCAGGCCTTCGAGAGTGCGGATACGGTCGGTGTCGGCCATGAGGTCGTCGGGATCGGCTTCTGCGGGACGGAAGGCGTCGATTTTGTTGAACACCATTATGGTGGGTTTGCCATCGCCGTCGCAAAGCTCGCCGAGAGTGCGGTTAACCACCTCGATCTGCTCTTCGAAGTTGGGGTGCGACACATCCACGACATGAACAAGCACGTCGGCCTCGCGCACTTCGTCGAGGGTCGACTTGAAGGCCTCGACAAGGTGGGTGGGGAGTTTGCGGATAAAGCCTACGGTGTCGGTGAGAAGCAGGGGGAGGTTGTCGATGGTGATTTTGCGCACGGTGGTGTCGAGAGTGGCAAAAAGTTTGTTCTCGGCAAATACTTCGGACTTGCTCAGCAGGTTCATCAGCGTTGACTTGCCCACGTTGGTATATCCCACAAGGGCCACGCGGGTGAGTTTGCCTCGGTTTTTGCGCTGGATGGATTTTTGGCGGTCGATGCCTTTGAGCTCTTCTTTGAGGCGCGAGATGCGGTCGAGGATAATACGGCGGTCGGTCTCGATCTGAGTTTCACCGGGACCGCGCATGCCGATGCCGCCTCGTTGGCGTTCGAGGTGGGTCCACATTCGTGTAAGTCGCGGCAGGAGGTAGCGGTACTGAGCGAGTTCTACCTGTGTTCGGGCAGTGGCCGTCTGGGCGCGGCGGGCGAAGATGTCGAGGATAAGGCTTGTGCGGTCGAGCACCTTTATTTTCAATTCCTTTTCGATGAAGGACACTTGCTTTGCCGAGAGGTCGTCGTCGAAAATAGCCATGGCGATGTCGCCGTCGGCTTCGACATAGGCTTTTATTTCTTCAAGTTTGCCTTTTCCGACATACGACGTGGAGTTGGGGCGGTCCATGCGCTGAAAGAAAGTCTTCACGGCCGTAGCTCCGGCTGTGTCGGCCAGGAAAGCCAGTTCGTCGATATATTCGCGGGCTTTCTGCTCGGGTTGTTCGGGAGTGATGAGGCCGATAAGAACGGCGCGTTCCTCTCCGGTTATTATATTTTCAGTTTTCATATTATTTTAACAATCCGAAATCAAATTTTGATTCAAATTTAACAAATCGGGCGCGGCGAAGCCGACATGCAGGGTTTATGATGGAGATAAAAGACGCGATATGGTTGGCATTATCGAACGCTACGCTGCCGCTCGCTCCAATACCGCGATTGAATCCCGTCGATTCCACCCCGCATGTCGGCTTCGCCGGCCATACGGGGCTAACATCAAGCGTCACGGCTTCGCCGTGAGTGTATTCCATCGTATTGTATTTCAGTGATATAGGCATTGGTCGGATTAATTTATTTTAGGTTGACCACGGTGATGCCGGCGCCGCCGAAGCGGACGTCTTCGTCGGCGTAGGATTCGACGGAAGGGACGGTCGAGAGGTACTGGCGGATGTATTGGCGCAGGGCGCCGGTGCCTGTGCCGTGGAGGATGCGCACGCGTCCGGCTCCGAACTGCACGGCATCGTCGATATAGTAGGTAACGGCTTGCACGGCCTCGTCGGCGCGGTAGCCGCGCACGTCGATTTCCTGCTTGAAGTTGAGCTGACGCTCGCGGGAGCTGTCGGCAGTGGTTGCCGACACGAAGGTGGCCGCTTTCGAAGCCTTGGGAATCTGGCGGTCGGTGTGGGCGAGACGGTCGAGGTAGACACGCGTCTTAATGGCGCCGAAGGCCACGGTGGCTTTCTTGCCGGATATTTCGAGGACGGTGCCCACGGTTTTCGAGCCGTCGGCGAGCACCACGTTGTCGCCCACGGCAATGGGGCGTTGCGCCGCGGAGACAGGCTTGGCCGGTTCTTTCTTTTTCTTTTTGCGGGTCTTGCCAAGGAGCGGGTGCTGCTCGTCGGTGGCGGCTTCGAGGGCGGTGCGTTCTTGGGCAAGCCTCCGGCGGGCTTCGAGGGTGGCTTCGCGGTCGGCCTGGGCGCGGCGTATGTCGTGGATTGTGCGCTCCACGGCGGCGTTAGAGCCTTCGATTATCTCCTTGGCTTGGCGACGGGCATCGTCGAGGATTTCGCGGCGCGAGCGACGCAGCTCCTCGGCATCGGTCTCGGATCGGGTGAGCACATCGTCGATTTTCTTCTCCTTCTGGCGTATCGCCATGCGCTTGTTTTCCCAGTAGCGGCGGTCGCGGGCTATGTCGAGGAGGTAGCGGTCGAGGTTGACGAGGTCGCTGCCGGCTATTTCCTCGGCTTTTTTTACAATGGCGTCGGGAAGCCCGGTAGTGCGGGCTATTTCAAGGGCGAACGAGCTGCCGGGCGAGCCGATGGAGAGGCGGAAGAGGGGGCGCATCTTCTGGCGGTCGTACTGCATGGAGCCGTTGACGAGGCCGGGGGTTTCGGAGGCGAACTGTTTCAGGTTGTGGAAGTGGGTCGTGACGATGCCCCACAAGCCTTTGCGGTTGAATTCTTCGAGCACGGCCTGGGCTATGGCGCCGCCCATCTGCGGCTCGGTGCCCGAGCCGAATTCGTCGATGAGCACGATGGTGCGGTCGGTGCCTCGCAGCAGGAACTGACGAAGGTTTCGCAGGTGAGAGCTGTATGTGGAGAGGTCGTCCTCGATGCTCTGGTCGTCGCCTATGTCGACCATTATGCCGTCGACAATGCCGAAATGCGAGTTTTCGGCCACTGAGGGCATCAGCCCGCATTGGAGCATGTATTGCACGATGGCCACGGTTTTGAGGGCCACGGACTTGCCGCCGGCGTTGGGGCCGGATATAACGAGTATTCTTTGCTCGGGTGTGAGGCGTATGTCGAGCGGCACTATCTCTTTGCCCTGGCGGCGAAGAGAGGCTTGCAGCACGGGGTGGCAGGCCCGGTAGAGTTCGAGCTGCATCCCGTCGATGATATGTGGCACGGAGGCGTCGATGTCGATGGCAAACCGCGCCTTGGCATGGATAAAGTCGAAGTCGGCGAGGGTGTCGACGGCGTCGAGCATCTGCGGCATATAGGGGCGCAGCACGTCGGCGAGTTCCACGAGGATGCGCAAGATTTCGCGGCGTTCGTCGAGCTGGAGCTGGCGCAGGCGGTTGTTTACTTCCACCACTTCGGCCGGCTCGATAAAGACAGTTTTGCCCGATGCCGACTCATCGTGAACAATGCCCGGGATGCGACGCTTGTTCATCGGAGCCACGGGTATGACCAGTCGGCCGTCGCGCACCGAAGGCGAGGCGTCGGCTTCGAGATAGCCTTCGTTTACGGCGCGCGACATGACGCGGCGCATCACCGAGTTGATTGTGCCCGACATCGAGGCTATGGCCGAGCGTATGCGTCCAAGTTCGGGCGACGCCGTGTCCTTGACAATGCCGGTGCGGTCGACGATGCGGTCGATAGCCGCCACGGGGCGGTGGAGCTCGCCGATGCGCGAGGCCGTGACGGCGAGGCGCGGGAATTCGGGGGTGCCGGTGTCGGAAGTATGGGTTGCGAAGAAAGATGCTATGTCGGATGCCGTAGCCAGCGAGTTGCGCAGACGCAGGGCGTCGGCCTCGCCGATATGGCTGCCGGCGGCGCGTAGGGAGCGTATCTGCGGCTCGAGGTCGTAGACGTGATTTAGCGGGAAGGCCTCTCCGGAGGTAATAATAGCCATCATCTCGGCAGTGGCGCCGATGCGTGAGTCCACAGTGTCGAAGTCGGGCGAGAACGTCATTTCCTCGACACGCCTGCGGCCAAGCGGCGACACACAGCATGCCGCCACCATCTCCCTCACGGCCGAAAAGCCAATTTTTGCCTCAATCGAGGGGGGATATGTCGTAGTTTTTATCATATTTGCCAATTCTTCTGCAAAATTACAAAAATACGCGCATCGGCGAAAACCAAGGGGTGGAAAAATGGTGGCAAATGGTAAAAGGATGCATAAAAACGGTCATTTCACTATCAATTGCCATACAAAGTTAAGGAAATTCCATTTTACGGGCTTCCCGTCTTTCATGATTTTCACATTGCCGTCCAGCCCGGCCTCCTCGATGCGTTTCATAATCCAACTCACAGTGTACGAATCGCAACCGTCCATAACGATTTCCCTCAACGCCGTGCAGCCGGCGAACATTTTTTCCGACGCTATATCCGTGGCTCTCGGCATCTTCCATCCGCTTAGGTCAAGGCGTTGAAGAGAAGAACATCCATCGAACATATATCTCATAATTGTAACATTTGACACGTTCCATCCATTTAGGTTGAGGCGTTGAAGTGAAGAACATCCATCGAACATACATTTCATATTTGTAACATTTGACACGTTCCATCCTTTTAGGTCAATGCATTGAATAGATGAACACCCGTAGAACATCCAGTCCATTCTTACTACATTTGACACGTTCCATCCTTTTAGGTCAATGCATTGAATAGATGAACACCCGTGGAACATCCAGCCCATTATTTCTACATTCGACACGTCCCATCCATTTAGATTGAGGCTTTGAAGTGAATGACACTCAAAGAACATCCCAAACATATCGGTTACGTTCGACACGTTCCATCCATTTAGATTGAGGCTTTGAAGTGAATGACACTTAAAGAACATCCCATCTACTTCTGTGACATTCGACACGTCCCATCCACTGCAATTAATAATTTTGAATTTTTCACATTCACGAAAAAGGTTACTCATGCTTGTGAGGTGGAAGGTGGAATAGCCGCTCAAATCGAGATGCTCTTGGGTTCGGTCTATTTTGGAAATGTCAAATGGAGGCCGGACGGCGCAATTTTGCAACTTGCCGGCAGTGATGTCTTCTTCGAAAGACGGGCTGCTATGCAGTTTGTCAACATTATTGTCGAATAAAGGAGAGCCGCAATTCGGGCAAAAATTAAAATTATCGGGACATTCCGTTCCGCATTGATTGCATTTCATAAGAGTATTCTGAATAAGTATCCTTTTGCAAAAATACAAATAATAGTAAGAATAATCAAGAGAAATTAGTGCTTTAAGTGTGAGGATGCGCGGGCCGTGCAAGGGCGTGGTATTACGACGCAATGAATCACGTAGCGATTTCCGTGATACCCAGGGCTGTCGCCCTGCACTACATTATTTGTCTCCTAACGGAGACGCAATGCGGCGTGAGCGTATTAATGCATTAATCGGCTGTGTCTGAATTGTGAAATGTGTATAAAGCAATCAAAGAAAAAGGGACGCATGGTGGTGCGTCCCTTTGGGGTATTATGTGATGGGTATCAGCGCTTTACGGTGAGGGTGAGGGGAGCGGAGCATTTGGTGGAGGGGGTGGCTACGACGAGGGTACGGGTGGCTGGGTCGTAGGTGTATTTGGAGGCGTCGATTTTCTTGCCGGAAACGGCTACGCTTTGGGGGCGGTCGGTGTTGTAGATGCGGAAAGTATAGGAGCGGGCGTCTTTGAGTCCGTTGACTTTGCCGGTGATTTGGCGCGGAGCGATGGTGTATTCATCGGTATTGCCCGAGGTCGAGGATTCCATCTTTGTTGTGGCGAAATTGTCGGCATAGTCGGGGGTGTTTCCGCCATCTTCGTAGATGAGGCCCGAGCCGTCTTTACCGGCCACGGCGTTGATAATCATGTGGTCGGGATGCTCGGTTACATTCTTCACCGACTCGGGGTTGAACGGAATCATTGATCCTTGCTTGAAGAAATAGGGAATCTGTTCGGCGGTAAATTTCATCGTTTTTATGCACGGGCCTTCGATGAGCTCGTTTGTCGACGCGCTCCACCATGCGCCTTCGGGGAACCATATTTTTGCGGTGCTGATGCCGTCGACGGCAGGTTCGGTGATGGGGGCTACGAGTATGTCGTTGCCAAACATGTATTCGTTTTCGAAGGCGTAAGCCTCGTCGTCTTCGGGGTAATCGTAGTAGAGGGGACGGCAGAGCGACACGCCGGTGTCGTAGGTTTCGCGCGCCATGGTGTAGATGTAGGGGAAAAGGGCGTAGCGGAGTTTCACGGCCTCACGCATGGAGGGGAAGTTGGGGAATTTCCAGATTTGGCGTTCGATGCGGTTGTCTTTGGTGGCATGGGTGCGGAAAATGGGGGTGAACACGCCGAACTGGAGCCAGCGCAGCACGAGTTCGGGGTCGTTGGCGTCGACATTCTTGGTCATAAGGTGTCCGCCGAGGTCGTGGCCCCAGTAGCCGTAGCCCACGTTGGAGGCTGTGGCGGTGAAATAGGGCTGGAAGGCGAGGGTGGGGAAGTTGATTTTGGCGTCGCCGGAGAAGCCGATTTGGTAGCGGTGGCATCCCAGTCCGCCCCAGCGGTGGAAGATTACGGGGCGCACGTCGGGGCGGTTCTTGGCCATGTCGTTGAAGAACACATGGTTGCACCAGAAAGTCTCGCCGAGGCCTTCGGTGAACTTGCTTGTGAGGTGCTGCTGCCAGTCGAGCCACCAGAAGTCGACGCCTTCGCTTTCGTGGTCGCGGAGGATGGTGGAAGTGAACGCCTTGGTGAAATCGGTGTTGTCGAGCACCCAGGGGATGTTATTTTCGTCGCCATATTTGCCTTTGAGCGATTCGTTCATGGCGGCGAAATATTCGGGCGATTCAGATTTGGTGACGCCGTCGGCAGGGTGAAGATTGAGGCCTATTTTGAAATTTTTGGCATGAATGTCGTCGAGCAGGGTTTTGGCGTCGGGTATGAGGTTGGTGTTCCAGCTCCAGCCGGTCCATCCGCCACGGCCGCCTGACTCGGTTTTGTCGCCGTTCCAGTGCCAGTCCATGTCGAGAATCATCACGTCGCAGGGGATGTCGTTTTTCTCAAGGTCGGACATGATGTTGCGATAGTCGTCGGACGTGTACGAGGCGTATTTGCTGTACCAGTATCCGAAGACGTAGGCGGGAGGCAGGGGGATTTTTCCCGCTATTTTTGTGAAATCGGAAAGCGCTTTCTTGTAGTCGTGGCCGTAGCCGAGGAAGTAGATGTCGAGGGCGTCGGGGTCGGTACGGCCGGTTTGCCAGTCGTAGCCGATTTCTTCATTGGGCGCGAGGGCGAACGAGTGGCTGCCGTCGGCGCGTTTCGTGGCCCAGGAATCGTCGATTACGGCCCATCCGGAGCGCGACACAAGGCCATTTTCGAGTTCCTTGCGCTTGTTGTCGCCGTCGCTGCGGTCGAGAGTGCGGGTGGTGCCTTTGAGGTTCATGGAGTCCGGCTTGCCGGGATACCATACGGTGCCGTTATTATTTAATGTGATAATCAGATTTTGCGACGATGCCGGGTCGGTTTCAATCTTCGAATCCTTGCGATATTTCAAGGAAAGTTTGTCGGTGTTGATGTAAAGGAAAGTGTCGTCTTCCTTCTTCTCGAACGCCGGCACGTCGAGATTGCGGTTTACCACGGCGAACGTGGCTTTATCTTCAAACACGCCCTTGTCGCTGTATTCGATACGAATCATTTCGGGGGTGAGTACGGTGAAACGGGCGTTTCCCGACACAACCGTTGCGTCGGGATTTGCCTGCGGATTAGTTTGGGCATACGCGCCGCATCCCGCGAATAGAATCGACAGCGCGGCGATGCTTTGTTTTTTCCAGGCAGAAATTTTTGGAGTCATGATTATGATTGGATTTAAGATTTTGCACAAAGATAGCATAATTTATAAAAACAGCAACAAGCCGAGACCGGGAATGTAGAAATTAAATTATAATATAGTGTTGACATGCAGCGAATTGAGTGTTTATTGTCTTTTGAAAAATGTAGATATTCTACACCATAGAAATGGAAAATTCAGAAAGAGTAAAGATTTGATAAAGCATGAAATTAACATATATTTATACACAAATTTAACTATTAACAATTTTTCTGATGAAAAAATATTTATTATCTTTGCCTTCGGAATGATACATCGCTTGTTTGTCCTTATATTTATTACCATTGCTTTTTCACCCGCTTTTTGGGCCGTTGGGCATAATTCGACTGATTCATTGCTGAACCGGTTGGATGAGGCTATATCCGACCGTGAAATGTATCTCAAACAGAGAGAGACGGTGTTGAAAGAATTGCACGACAGCCTGTCGAAGGCAACGGATGACAGGGCCAGATTCGATATTATGGGTGAGCTCTTTGGCAATTATCATTCTTTCAACTCCGACTCCGCGTATGTAATGGCTCAGCGCCGGTTGTCGCTGGCTCATAAGATCGGCGACAATAACCTGGTGTTGAACGCGATGCTGAACAAGGCCAACATATTGAGTCTGGTGGGCATGTATCACGAGTCGCTGGCTGTTGTCGACTCGGTGTCTTACGACGCGCTGCCCGATTATCTTCACGCATATTATTTCCATACCAAGCGCAATCTCTACGGAAATCTCGAAGATTTTGCCGTGTACCCTGCCGAGAGAGAGCATTACGGAAGGCTTACCGACGAATTCCGTGATTCACTTCTTAGCGTCAACGACCCGTCGTCGGTGTTCCATGTCCTTGTCAAGGCCGACCAGTTGAATGTGCACGGCCGTCCGAAAGAGGCCCTGACATTGCTTGAAGGATTCATAAAAGAGAACAACCTGTCGGAACACGAACTGGCCATATGCGCCTATACGCTGTCGGAATCCTATGAGCGGCTTAACGACCGTGAGAACCAAAAGAAGCAGTTGTTGATTTCGGCCATATCCGACATGAAAACGGCGGTAAGGGAATATGTGTCGCTTCGCCAGTTGGCCCTGTTGCTCTATCAGGAGGGCGACCTTGAACGCGCCTACCGTTTTCTCACAATAGCTGTTGACGATGCGGCAAAGAGCAATTCCCGGCAAAGGACCATAGAGCTCAACGACTCCTATCCGATGATAAACCGGATATATGTCGAGACCGTTCACAATCAGAAAAAGACATTAGAGCGCACCATATTAATTATAACAGTATTGTCGGTGGTGCTTATTCTGCTTTTGTTCTATATGCGCAAGCAGATGCTGAAAATCGCCGACGGCCGCCGGAAAGTGGAGGAGGCCAACAACAAATTGAGCGAGCTGAACACACAGCTCACCGCCTCAAACAATCGCCTCAATGAACTGAACCTGCGCCTTACCGAAACCAACGACAAGCTGAACGAGCTGAACCGCCAATTGCTTCATTCGAACAATAAATTGCAGGAGGCTTACAGCGCGATTGCCGAGATTTCGGAATTGAAAGAGGTGTATATATGCCAGTATATGGACCAGTCGTTGCAGCACATCGAGATGCTCGAAACCTACCGAAAGTCGATAGCCAAGCTCGTGAACAATGCAAAATACGACGACCTTAAAAAACTGGTGAAATCGACAAAAGCCGTCGAGGACGAGCTTAAAGCATTTTACGACCAGTTCGACAAGACATTCTTGAACCTGTTCCCGACGTTTGTCGAGGATTTCAATGCCTTGCTTTTGCCCGAGGAGGCCATCGTGCCGAAGAAGGCAGGGACGCTCAACACCGAGTTGAGGATTTTTGCCCTTATCCGCCTTGGAATCACCGACAGCGACAGAATAGCAAAATTTTTGAGATATTCCCTCACCACCATATATAATTATCGTACGAAAGTGCGAAATAAAGCCAAGGGCGACCGCAACCGGCTCGAATCCGAAGTTGCCAAAATCGGACGACAGTCGTAATCAATAATTACGTCAAGTATTTCGTAATAAAAAAATGTATTGATAGCCGGGATTATATGGTATGTATAATCACGGCAAAGCCGTGACGCTTGATGTTAGCCCCGTATGGCCGGCGAAGCCGACATGCGGGGGGGCAGATGCAAATCAAACGCGGTATTGGAGCGGAGCGATAGCGTAGCGTTCTGTACCACGGTTGGCATAATCGAACGCTCCGGCCGGCCTCCGCTCCAAATCCCCGGTTGCCGACAACCTTTTTCCGTGGGTTCGGTCGAGGCTTCGCCACGCCCTCACCCACGGCTACTCTCTTGAATCGCTACGCGATTCTGTGATACACCCTTATTTGAACCGCATTGCACGAGCCGTGCGTCCATACGCTCAAAGCATTAACATTCTGATGAGACATACATATTGTCTCAAAACGCACTACATTTTTCACCGTGAGACCAGTCTAAAATCACTATATATTTCGACCGCTATTTTTGAAGCAAACTGCTGATTTTCAGTGGTGTTATCGTTGAAAATCACTACTTTTTGAGTACTTGGCATTGACATGTGTGCGACATGAACATAACTTTGCGGTCAGAAACCAATTAAAAAACTAATATCACGAAAATGGAAAAGTTAACTCTACCATTGAAAATCCGTGCTTTTATGCTGCTGGCGCTCTCGACACTCACCATGTCGGCGCAGCAGATAAACGTTACGGGTACGGTCAGCGATTCGACAGGAGAGCCGCTGATAGGTGTCAGTGTCACGGTGGCCGGAGCCAAAACAGGCACGATTACCGACATTGACGGTAACTACGGCATCGCTGTCGACGCCAAAGCCACACTCCGATTTACATATGTGGGCTACAAGCCCGCCGATGTGGCTGTAAACGGCAGAAAAAACATCAACGTTACACTTGTTGAAAATTCCGAGGTGCTCGACGAGGTAGTAGTGATCGGTTACGGCACTATGGATAAGAAAGAACTCACCTCGGCTATATCGCACGTGAGCGAAAAAGACTTCCTCACCGTAAGCTCGCTCGACCCGTCGATGATGATTCAAGGCAAGGTGCCCGGCGTGTCCATCACCAACACCGGAGCCGGCGACCCCAACAACCAGGCGAGCATCCAGATTCGCGGCGTGTCGTCGCGTTCGGCCGGCCTCGGTCCTCTGATTGTGATCGACGGCGTGCCCGGTGGCAACCTCACCAACATCAACCCCAACGACATCGCTTCTTTCGATATCCTTAAAGACGGCGCGGCATCGGCCATCTACGGCACGCGCGGCTCAAACGGCGTAATCGTTGTCACCACCAAAAAAGGCAGCAAGGACGGCAACACCCACACCTCCTATTCCGGCACCCTGGCATGGGACGTGGTGAAAAAGGAACTCGACATGATGAGCGCGCAGGACTTCCGCGACGTGCGCCTCGGCTGGGGCGACCGTGGCGTGGACCTTGGCGGCAACCTCGACTGGTTCGACGCCGTGTCGCGCACCGGCTTTACCATGCAGCACACACTCACAGTGAGCGGCGGCAATGACAGAAGCAACTATCGCGTGAGCGCCGACTACCGCGACGCCAACGGTATCGACCTGCGTTCCAACCGCGAGGAATACGGCGCGCGCGCCTCGGTGATGCACACCACCAAAGGCGGCCTGTTTACAATCAACCTTAATGTGGCTCCGCGTATCATCTACCGCGACAATGCCGACTGGAGCGTGTTCAAGGATGCCCTCGAAGCCAACCCGACCACTCCGCTCATGAATCCCGAGAACCCTGCCCAATACTATAATTTCTATGGACAAATCGTGGGCAGCAACCCCGTGGAGCGTCAGAAACTCGAAAAAGACCATGCCGACACCAAGCTCCTCGACTGGGACGGCACCCTCAAACTCAATCTCCTTCCCCTCCTTGCCAAAGATGGCGAAAGCAACCACCGCCTCACAACCCAGGTGATGTTTGCCGACCACCAGTACAGCAACAACAACTCTTACTTCCGCCCCTCCACGAGCACCAACTCCATCAACGACGGCCACGACGGCGTGGCAAGCCGTTCGTACTCGAAAGAGCGCCAATATGTGCTCGAATGGCTCACCAATTACAGCACCACCATTGCCGACAAGCACAACATAAAGGCTATGGCCGGCTACTCCTATCAATACTCGCAATACTCCGGATTCAATGCCGAGAATAAAGACTTCCCCAACGACGGCCTCGGCGCCGACAACCTCGGTTCGGGCGAATGGGCCAAGGAAGAAGGCGAGGTGATGATGGGCAGCTACAAGAACGATGCCAAGCTCATCGCGTTCTTCGGCCGCGTAAGCTACGACTTCGACGGCAAATATCTTTTCACAGCGTCGCTGCGCCACGAGGGTTCGTCGAAATTCGGACAGAATCACAAATGGGGTAATTTCCCCGCCGTGTCGGCCGGCTGGCGCATCTCCCAGGAATCATTTATGAAAGACATCGACTGGATCAACGACCTGAAAATCCGTGCCGACTACGGCGTGACAGGCAACCAGGATTTCGGAAGCTATCTTTCCATCAACACCATGAGCGGCTTCGGCTACTATTTCTACAATGGAAAATACTTCCAGGTGTGGGGTCCCGGCAAAAACGTCAACCCCGACCTCAAATGGGAAAAAGGCAAGAACTGGAACGTGGGCCTCGACTTCTCCGTGCTCAACAATCGCATATACGGTTCGTTGAACTATTTCAACCGTCGCCAGCAGGACCTCCTCGGCAACTACAAGGTGCCCGTGCCGCCGAATATCCACGACGAGACCTTCGTAAACGTGGGCACGATGAAAAATACCGGTTTTGAATTCGACGTGAACTTCAACGTGGTCGACACCAAAGACTTCTCTTACAGCTTCGGCGTGGTGGGCACGGTGATGAGCAACAAATTCGTAGAGTTCAGCAACTCGCAGTATGTCGGCCAGGATTATTACAATGTGTGCGGCACCGAAGACCCCTATCCCTTCTACAATCTCCAGCGCATCGAAAAAGGCAAGTCGCTCGGCAACTTCTACATGTGGCGTTATGCCGGAATCACCTCCGACGGCAACTGGCTCGTTTACGACAAGGACGGCGACATAATCCAGGCCTCGCAGGCTACGGACGAAGACCGCACAATCGTGGGCAACGGCATGCCCAAGTTCACAATGTCGACCAGCCACAACTTCCGCTACCGCAACTTCGACCTCTCGCTCTTCTTCCGCGGAGCTTTCGGCTACGACATCTTCAACATCCACGACTTCTATTACGGAACGCGCAACTTCAACGGCAACGTGCTGAAAAAAGCCTACGGCAAGAACTTCGACATCTCGCCCAACACCGCCCCCGTGGTGAGCGACTACTTCCTTGAAAAAGGCGACTATTTCAAACTCGACATGCTCACCCTTGGCTACACGCTCCCGCTGCGCAATTGCCGCTTCCTCGACCGTGTGAGAGTATTCGGAACAGTGAAGAACGTGTTCACCATCACCAAATTCAGCGGCGTGGATCCGTCGTCGTATCAGGTAAACGGCCTCCAGCCCGGAGCACAGGGCGGCCGCTCCTACTATCCCTCTACCCGCCAGTTCATTGCCGGCGTGCAGGTTGATTTCTAATCCTTAAATCCCATCAGAAATGAAATTTCTTAAAAATATAGCAGTGGCAGCAGCTGCGGCAGTATCGCTCGGAGCCTGCACCGACCTCGACGAGACGCTCTACGACCAAGTCGGGTCTGAAAACTACTACAATACGAAAATGGACGTAATCCGCGCCACTTTCCGCCCCTTCGAACATGCGTTCTGGAGCATCGGCAGCCGCCACGTCCTCAACGAGCTCACCGCCGACCAGCTCATCACCCCCACGCGCGACGGTTGGTGGTACGACGGCGGCAAATGGGAACGCCTCCACTATCATACATGGACCGTCGACGACCTCGGCGAAGCCCAGACCGAATGGAACGGCTGCTTCCAAGGCATAATGCAGTGCAACCTCGTAATCGAGGACCTCAACAAATTCACTCCCGAACGCTTCGGCTTCACACAGCTTGAATTCGACAACCTCAAAGCCCAGTGCCGCGCCCTGCGTGCATGGTTCTATATCCGCTTGCTCGACGCTTTCCGCAATGTGCCCCTGGTGACCACTTACAGCGACATGCCCAACAATCCGCAGGCCGCTCCCAAAGATGTGTTCACCTTCATCGAAACCGAGCTTAAAGACTGCACCGGCCTGCTCATCAAGAAAACCGGCCTCGGCACCAACTCGTCGATTCAAGGCCAGTGGACTCAGGCTGCCGCCGCCGCTTTGCTGGTGCGCCTCTACCTCAATGCCGAGGTGTATGTGGGCGAAGACCATTATGCCGACTGTGCCGCCGTGGCGCAGGATATCCTCGACGGAGTGTATGGCGACTATGCCGTGGCCGACCGCTGGGACGCCGCCTTCGACTGGGACAATGACAACTGTGACGAAGTAATCTTCGGATTCCCCGCGTCCAAAGGCTACACCCACTGGCAGTACGACGGCGACACCTATGGCTGGACCGTGCCCGCCAAAGCCGCCGATTTCTTCAATGATACCAAATCGGGCGTGGGCCACAACACCAAATATGCCGCTTCGCCAAGCTATGACCTCGACGGCAACCTCTACGACTACGAGCTCGGCATGCCCGTGCAGAATTTCCGCAAATATCCCGGCGACGAGCGCATGAAACTCTATGCCAACCTCGGCAAGAGCCGCCGCGAGGGCATGTTCCTGTTCGGATATCTTGAATATAAGGACAAGGAAACCGGCGCCACCAAGCGTCTCCGTGCTCCCGAGCAGCCCTACGACCTCTATATCCGCGACGCTGTGGGCAAATTCCAATCTATGGCTCCCGACAAATGGCCTTCCGACAAAGATAGCAAGCTGATGAACGGCGACCACAATTCAGGATGGCATTTCGTGAAATATCCTTTCTACGACGACAACGATGAAAATCAACTCGAAAGCGACTATACCGAAATCCGTCTTCCCGAAGTGATCTACTCCTTGGCCGAGTGCAAGCTGCGAGCCGGCGACCGCAACGGCGCGGCAAAATTGCTCAACTCCGTGCGCAAACGCAACTATCCCTCCGACGCGCTCGACGACGTGCTCTACTCGCCCGAAGGCAAAGTACGCTTCGACGAGGCCGAGATGCTTGCCGAATGGGGCCGTGAATTCTTCGCCGAAAGCCGCCGCCGCATCGACCTTGTCCGCTTCGGCAAGTTCAACACCGGCCGCTGGTGGGACAAAAATCCCGATGCCGATAATCACACCGCGATATTCCCCATCACCCGCACAATCCTCAACTCCAACCCCATCCTTGTGCAGAATCCGGGTTATGGCCGATAATAACATCAAAAAATAAGAAACCATGAATTTTAAAAATATATTCTCAATCCTGTCGGCATTTATCATGCTTGCCGTCCTTGCGGGATGCGACGGGGAGAAAGAACTGATTATAATCGACGGAAATCTGCCCATCAAAACATCCACGCTCTATATGGTGGGCGACGCCACCCCCAACGGCTGGAGCATCGACGCGCCCACTGCTCTCAACCCCACCGATGAGGATCCGCTTGTGTTCACATGGGAGGGCCCGCTCAATGCCGGCGAGATGAAACTCTGCCTTGCAAAAGGCAGCTGGGATAATCCGTTTATCCGTCCGCTCAATGCCGGCCAGATAATAGGCAAAGAAGGATTGACCGACGAGACATTCAAGATGCACGCCGGCGACCCCGACGACAAATGGAAAGTGTCGGAGGCCGGTATCTACAACCTTCGTTTCGACCTTCGCAACTGGACCATGAGCGCCGCCTTTGTCCGCGACCAGGACGCTCCTGTCGTCGAACCTATCGTCACCGACGAGCTTTATATAGTCGGCTCATTCTCCGATTGGAATTTCTTGCCCATGGAGAAAAAATCCGATTTCATCTTTGTCTACGAAGGCGAGATCGCGGCCGGCGAAATCAAAGCGTGCACAATATCCGGCTCTTGGGACGCTCCTTTCATCCGTCCGGAATCCAATGGTGTCAAAATCGACAAAAACGGTGTCGAATCCGAAAACTTCGTTCACTCCGTAAGCCCCGACAACAAGTGGGTGGTTGCCGAATCCGGCATCTATCGCCTGACCTTCGACCTTGAAAACTGGACCATCGCCGCCGAATACATCGGCGAATTTAAACCCGCTGCGCGCCTGTTCATGATCGGCGAGGCCACCGACGGAGGCTGGAGCTGGGATGCCGCCACCGTGATTGAAGCCGCCGCAGGCAACGATAACCTTTTCGTGTGGGAAGGCGAACTCGGCCGCGGCACCTTCAAGGCAAGCGAGGTGAAAGATTTCGGCGCGCCGTTCTATCGTCCGTCCACCCCCAATTGCGAAGTGTCCGACAAGGGTGTCGCTTCACACGAGATGGTGTTCACCGAGTCGCCCGACGACCAATGGCTCGTGACCGTGGCCGGTAAATATCGCCTCACATTCAACACCGCCGACATGACATTCGACGCCGAATTCCTCGACAATGCCCCCGAGCTTCTGCCCTCGCTCTACATGATCGGCGAGGCCACCGCCGGCGGATGGAGCCTCGACGACGCCACCGAGATTGCCACTGACACAGAAAACCTCTATGTGTGGGAAGGCGTCCTCAAAGAAGGCACGATGAAGGCTTGCGTTACAAAAGATTTCTCCGCGCCCTTCTATCGTCCGGCATCGGCCAACTGCGAGATATCCGAGAACGGGGTGGCCGACCACACGATGGTATTCACCACCGACCCCGACGACCAATGGAAAATCGTAAAAGCCGGCAAATATCGCCTTACTTTCAATACGGCCGACATGACATTCAACGCCGAATATCTCGAAAGCGCCGCTGTCATAGCTCCTCTCTACATGATCGGTGACGCCACCGCCGGAGGCTGGAGCCTCGACGATGCCACGGAGCTTACTCCGGTCGACGGTGTCGACGGTGAATACACTTGGACCGGCACTCTCCGCCTCGGCGCCATGAAGGCTTGCACCAAAAAGGACTTTTCCGCGCCTTTCTATCGCCCGTCGGCCGCCGATGTGGAAATATCGGAAAACGGCGTCGCAGCCCCCGACATGGTTTATACCGCCGACCCCGACGACAAGTGGAAAGTGGTGAAAGAAGGCAAATACCAAATCACCCTCAATATCAAGGCCATGACCATCAAGGCCAAATATCTCGACTGAAAATCTTTTAACCATAGAGTATGAAAAAAATGAATATACTTGCAGCCGCTCTTTCGGCAACAATCCTCGCCGGTTGTGCCAACGACGACTACTACGAAATGCGCTATCCGCCCAAATACGAGCTTCCCGAGCTCCCCGAGGTTTCAGGAATACACAAATTCAAGGCTCCGCTCTACTGGAGCGTGTATGAATACTGCTACACCCGCGAGCAGCAGGGCATTGCAAATGCCGACATGGACATCACGGCCGAAGAATGGGACAAGATAATCGACTGGGTCGCCACCGACCTCAAGCCGTATGGCTACGACATGGTATGCACCGACGGATTTATCCCCATGCTTGCCAACGACGCCACGGGATATATGACCCACTACGGCTCCATGGCTCTCAAAGACCTTGTGGCAAAATGCAAGGAAAAAGGCCTGAAAGTGGGCGTGTACGACAATCCGCTCTGGATTCATGGCTCGCGCGAGACCAAAATCGAAGGTACGGAATTCACCTTCGGCGGCCTTTACTGGAATGGCTCCACATCTATAATGAACCCGTCCACCGACAATATGTGGTTCAACTGGGCCGTAGCCGAAAACCCCGGTTGCAAGGAATATATCGACGGTTTCTTCAAGCATTACAAAGAGCTCGGCATCGAATATATCCGCATGGACTTCCTTTCGTGGTATGAAGACGGCAAGGACCGCAATATCGGTGTCGTAGGCCATGGCTATGGCCGTGAATCATATGCCCGCGCCCTCAATTACATAGCCGAGGCCGCCAAAAAGTACGACATCTTCACCTCGCTTGTAATGCCCCACCTTTACAACGATGCCGAAGTCGAGGCCAAATACGGCAACATGGTGCGCATCGTAGCCGACACCGCAGGCGGCGGCTGGTGGCATTGCTCGGCTGCCGACAAAGGCAAGTCTTACACCACCTGGCCCAATTGCATGAACATGTTCGACGGCTTCACCTACTGGTCGCACATCGCCGGACGCGAAAATGTGATACTCGACGGCGACTTCATCCGCCTGAACACTTTCGGCTCCGACGCCGAAAAGGAAACGGTGGTTTCGCTCCAGCTCATGGCCGGTGGCCCCGTCACTGTTGCCGACCAGTATAACACCATCGGCGACAATGTGAAATTCTACCAAAACGCCGAGTTGCTCGCGCTCAACACCGACCGCTTCGTGGGCAAGCCGCTCAGCGACAAGCTCAATGATCCCGACAATCAGATTTGGTACGGCCAAATGTCGAACGGCGACTATATCGTCGGCTTCTTCAACCGCGACGACAGCGCCAAAGGCATGTCGGTGGATTTCGCCGACCTGGGCCTTTCGGGCGAGTACAAAGTGCGCGACCTGTGGAAACACGCCGACGAAGGCACAGCATCGTCGCTCACAGCCAATGTCGACGCCCACGGTTGCAAAATAGTAAGGCTTTCGAAATAATAAACTAATAATCAATGAAATATAACGCTTTGTCTGCCATGGCTTTTGCCATGGCAGGCGTGAGCCTCGCCTTTTCCGACGCTCATGCCGCTCAGATTTCCTCGCCATCGGGCGTGATAACCCTCACCGCCGAGGTGGTCGACAGCATCCCTGTCTACTCTGTCTCATATAAAGGCAAGCCCGTAGTACTTCCGTCGAAACTCGGCCTTGAACTGGCCGACGGCCCCGACATGATGGACGGTTTTTGCCAGACCGGAGTCGAGACTTCGTCATTCGACGAGACTTGGCAACCCGTGTGGGGCGAAAACAAGGACATACGCAACAATTATAATGAATTGCTTGTGAAGATGGACCAGCCCCGATGCTACCGCAAGATGAATATCCGCTTCCGTGTATATGACGACGGCATCGGCTTCCGATATGAATTTCCCCAGGATGGCGTGCTCACCTATTTCATTATCAAGGACGAGCACTCGCAGTTTGCCATGGCGGGCGACCATATTGCATGGTGGATTGCCGGCGACTACGACACTCAGGAATACGACTACACCGAAAGCCGCCTCTCTGAAATACGCGGCAAGATGGCCGGTGCGATATGCAGCAACGCCTCCCAGACACAGTTCTCTCCCACGGGCGTGCAGACTTCCTTGCAGATGAAGACCGACGACGGCCTGTACATCAATATCCACGAGGCCGCGCTGGTCGACTACTCGTGCATGCACCTCAACCTCGACGACAAAAACATGGTGTTCGAGTCTTGGCTCACTCCCGACGCCCAGGGCAACAAAGGCCATCTCCAAACACCCTGCCATTCGCCATGGCGCACTGTGATGGTGAGCGACGATGCCCGCGACATGCTGGCTTCCAACCTTATCCTCAACCTCAACGACCCCTGCGCCTACGACGACACTTCGTGGATCAAACCCGTGAAATATGTCGGAGTATGGTGGGAAATGATTGCCGGCCCGCAAGAATGGAGCTATACAAATGCTCCGTCGGTCAAGATTGACAATCATGACTACTCGGCTACGGGCTGCCATGGCAAGCACGCCGCCAACAACGAAAATGTGAAAAAATATATCGACTTCGCCGCCGAGCACGGCTTCGACCAGGTGCTTGTCGAGGGCTGGAACATCGGCTGGGAAGACTGGTTCGGACACTCCAAGGACTATGTGTTCGATTTCCGGACTCCCTATCCCGACTTCGACATCGAAATGCTCAACAACTACGCGCAATCAAAGGGCGTGAAACTCATGATGCACCACGAGACCTCCGGCTCTGTCCGCAACTACGAGCGTCATATGGAAGCCGCCTACAATCTGATGAACAAGTATGGCTACAACTCCGTGAAAAGCGGATATGTGGGAAATATGATTCCGCGCGGCGAGCACCACTACGGCCAATGGCTCAACAACCACTATCTCTATGCCGTGACCGAGGCCGCAAAGCACAAAATCATGGTAAACGCCCACGAGGCAGTGCGCCCCACCGGCCTGTGCCGCACCTATCCCAACCTTATCGGCAACGAAAGCGCGCGCGGCACCGAATACGAAGCCTTTGCCGGAAACAAGCCTTTCCACACCACCGTGCTCCCCTTCACCCGCCTGCAAGGCGGCCCGATGGACTACACCCCCGGCATCTTCGAAATGGATATGAAAACCGTCAACCCCGACGGCAACGGACATGTCAACAGCACGCTTGCCCGTCAGCTCGCACTGTATGTCACGATGTACAGCCCTCTGCAAATGGCCGCCGACGTGCCCGAGGTGTACAACCGCTATCTCGACGCCTTCCAGTTTATCAAGGATGTGGCCGTGGACTGGGACGAGAGCAAATATCTGGAAGCCGAGCCGGGTCGCTACATCGTGGCCGCCCGTAAAGCAAAAGGCACCGACGACTGGTTTGTAGGATGCACCGCCGGCGAAGACGGCCATGAATCGACCCTCGACCTCGCTTTCCTCGACGGCGACAAGAAATACGAGGCCACGATATATGCCGATGCCCCCGACGCCCACTATGCCACCAACCCCCAGGCCTACAAAATCACCAAGAAAAAAGTGAGCGCCAAGACCAAACTCAAAATGAAAGCTGCCCCCGGCGGCGGCTATGCCATCTCCCTGAAGCCAATCATGTGAAAAAAGAGAAAAAATAGGTAGCAATGTGAAAAACGTGATGATTCCCTGAATCACCCCCGACAGGCAAAATTTCTAAGCTAAATACTCTGTTTTAGATAAGGTGAGCAATATTTTTGCTCACCTTTTTTCAATAATGGACACCATCCTCCCGGCAGGAAAACTAATCGCAAAGCGCTTTGCCAAAGCAAAGAATCCTCCGGATTGTGAAATTGCACGATGCACAATGTGTTTTTTGACAGAAGCGGCATATGGTAGGCATGGGCGCAAGCCCATGTTATGATGAGATGTTTTTATTCGACTGCGGCCGCAGTCGAACCTCCGTGATGCGATAGAAACACGGGCTTTCGCCCGTGCCTACCGTATTAGACCGCGTTGCGGTCCACCTATTTTAATCAATAATGCGCCGTAATGTACCGTAATTTCTGTATCACGGTTAGCATTATCGAACGCTCCGGCAGGCTCCGCTCCGACACCATAATAAATAACAATTCATGCCCACCCAGGGCTGTCGCCCTGCGCTACAATATTTGTCTCCTAACGGAGACGCAATGTACCGTAATTTTGGCTTGAGCCAATTTTTACACCGTATGGTAAAAAAATAAAATGAGTCTGCCGTTTGGCGCAGGCTCATTTATTGTTTTAGGGGTTGGTGAGTTTGGGGGTGAGGATTTGGGGGATGATGTTGGCGGCGATGTATTGGGCTGTGTCGATGGTGCCGTAGGGGGGGAGGGGATAGCGGCCGGTTTCTGCCATGGACCCGTCGGGTTGGCGGGTGAGGACAAGCACGGCGTCGCGCTTTGTCGCGTCGATGAATGTGTCGGAGTCGTCGACTTGGATGTTGTCGAGGTATTCGCCGAGGTTGAGCCGCGAGCCGAGGCCTGCTTTCTCGCAGGCTTGCATCACGGCAAGGTGCATTATAGCCGCATGGCGTCCGGGTTTGAGCCTTGTGTATAGGGCGACCCATCCCATTTCGTCGTCGATATAGAATTTGCCGTATTCCGACTTCGACAGTATCGACGAGTATCTGATGATGTAACTGATATGGCCGAAATGGTCGGGATTGTATTCTGAAACAATCGCTTTCAGGATATCGACGTGTTGTAGCCCGGCTTGTGCCTTGGCTGCGTAGTCGGCAAGGAACGCGGGAAGCACGTCTTTTATCTTGGAGTTGTCCTTGTTCACAAACAGGACCGCGCGCCAAAGGTTTTCGCCGCCATTCTTGCCTACGCCGATGCGATATCTCCACCAGTTTTCCATGCTTGCTATGTCGCCGTGGCAAAGGATGGCGCGGGTCAAAAGCGGCGAGTGGCCGGGGTAGTCGGTGAAGGCGTGGCGGAATGTGTCGAAAAGCTCGGGTTTCGTCCAGCCTATCGCGCTTAGCGCGCCAAGAAGGAGGGGATGGTTTTCGATAGCGGCGATAGCTTTTTCCGCTTGCGGATTTTGGCTGATATATGCCGTTTTGGCTATTTCTTCCTTTTTTTGGTTTTCGTTGAGAGCCGTGCGCGATTCGTTGAGAGTGCCGTGGAGAATGAGTTCGCCGACTTCGCGGAAGATGGCCCTGTATCTTTCGGGGCGTAATTGGTTGTGGGAGTTTTTGAGCAGGTTGCGGGCAATTCGAAGCCGCCGTTGCATCTGCTGTTCGGTGATGTAGCGGCTGTCGGATGGAGCAAATGTGTTGTGGTTTGCCAGATACAGCAATATGGCGTAGAGCAGCAGCAGCTCGGCATAGCCCATGTCGGGACCGATGATGCACGCTGTGTCGAGAAGGTGGATATTGATGTTGTCGATGTTGATTTTGCAGGGGTCGCTGTCGTCGCGGCTGAAAAATTTGTCAAACACATCGTCGGCCTCATCGGTGCATATGGCGTCGAAGGCGCGTTCGAGCATTGTCACCGCCGAGGGATGAGTATAGATATCTGAAATCCAGTCCATGGGGCTTGCCGGCGGTTCGGTGCCGTAAAGCGAGAGGGTGATGCAACGCGCCACCACTTTGATAAAATTGAGCAGATAGCGGTCGACATCGGGGATTAAATCCGGATTCTTGGCCCGTAGCGAGGCCGTGTGGGGGCTGTTGCTACCAAGGTGCCACATACGGTCGGTATAGTCCTTGTCAATCTTCACGGCAAGGCGCGACGAGGAAGCCTTGTCGAACGCGGCCTTGAAGTGCTCGAAATTTGTAAGAGGTTTGCCACGGGAATTCATCTTGATGTAGATGTCGTCGGTAAGCCCGAGGTTCTCGATGTCGAAGCAGTAGAATTTTATGTTTTCGAGCTTGTCCCAGATTGGAGAGATGCTATCCTTGTCGGGATAGAAGCGGCTGTCGAGGAATTGGAGCATACGCAGCATGCTGTCGACCGTGGGGTCGTTGTTCCATTCCAGGCGATACCATTTTTGGCTGCGTATGTCGTGGGCTATGTCGTCGTCGGAGCTTGGCGTATGGGCAAAAAGGTGTTGGCAGAAAAATTTTGAATTGGGGCGTGTCTGATATGAGAACCGTTTCAAAAAAATGTATTGAGCCTCATCTACCGACTCTCTCTTGGCCGCGAGCCAATATAGCAGATAGAGGGTGGTGAGCCTTTGCTGGCCGTCGAGAGGAGTAAAAATGCCGTTGTCGAGTGCTCCGTAGATAAAGTCGAGCGAACCGCCCTTTCCGTCGATCAAATCTTCAAGCGATTTTACAAAGCCTTCGCGTATCTTCAACTCCTTTTTGCGACCTTGCGCGTAGTCGCGTTGAATCATCGGGATAGTCACCTTTTTGTCATCGTCGAAAAGGCGTCGGAATGTATTGAGTGGCATGTCTTAATCGTTTTTGATGTTGAAGATGGTTTCCAGGATGCGGCCCAGGTAAGCGTCGCGGTCGGGCGCGCCCCAGAAATGTGGCTGGTTTGCTCCGGCGGGCGTGTAGTATTTCATGAACACGTTGCGTGTGCACACCGGCACATATACGCCCGAGCGGTCCATGTCGATAATTTTTTGCCGTTTTGTCTCGAAAAGCGAGTTGCTGAGCACGATATTGTCCTTGAATCCGAGCAGGGCGAGGTTTGCGATAGAATGGAGGTCCTCATCGGGAATACGGTCGGCCGACAGGGCGTCTGTAATGCGTCCGCGCAGGCGGTCGAACGCATCCTGGGTTAGCCGGTATCCGGCAAGGCCGTCGGAATTCTTTTCCACGGCAGATGCTATTTCTGCCAGCAAATCCGCCGCTTTGTCGTCGGAGTGATTTATCGCTTCAAGGCCCTTGGCGTTTTCTTCGAGCCATTGCACCCATTGCTCGCGTTTGTTAAGGCCTTCGGAATGTTGGGCGTGGATGTGTTCGAGGCTCCACCCTTCATGACGTTTCTTGTTTTTGTAACGTTCGAACGGGAATCTCGACATGTCGCTTGAATTGGCCATGGTGCGCACGTTGAGCAGCAGGAGTATTTTTTCAATACGTTCCTTGTCGGCGAAGTTCAGATATGATAATTCTTTCAATTCGGTCACCGTGTCGGCGTCATTGTCGGCGAGTTTCACCTCCGCGGCAATCAGAGAGTCGAGATACGCTATTTTTTGGTCATAGCCCATGTCCTCGGTATCGTTGATGAGCCTTGAAAGCGGATACTTGCCGTTGACAGATGATATGAATCCTGCGCGGTGATAGAGCTTGTTGTCGTTGAACCATTCGCGCAGGCGCAGGAAATATTCGTAGATATCGCGCCAAAGCTCGTCGTTCGACCCGGAATATTGCTCTTTGAGGCGTGTCGACAATTCGAAGAATATTGCATACTTGTCGGTTTTATTGTCGCGGTCGGCGGTGAAGAAATCGAACAGGAGGTCGAGGCGAGTGTCGTAGTCGTCGGGGTCGGCATTTGAGAGGAAACCCCAGAACGCCTCGTTATGCAGTTCGCGCTCCATATTGTCCCACTGTGCTGCGATCTGTTCTTGCAGCGAATTGGGAGTGTTTGCGTCGGCCTTGGCTCCGCGGTTGAGGAAAAGAGCCTTCACCAGTTCCGCGTTGGTGAGAGGAATCTTGCCTATGTTGAGGCGGGAGAACAGTTTGCGGCTGTCCTCGCTGTCGTCGGCCTCATACCACAGCACCTGCACCTGCTCTTTCAGAAGGCTGAACACCTTCCAGCGTTTCATCATCGAGTCGTTTCTGTCGGAGCCGAACCAGTCCATGATATATCCAAAAGCGTCGTGGATATATCTGAAATCGATATATTCGTTTTTTCTGTCGGCGTCGAGCGAGTCGAGATATGCGGAAGATTCGTTTCGTGTTTGGTAATCGATATTGTAAGGGAGCTGAATCGACAGCTCTTTTTGGATTGCTTTCAGTATAAGGTAAAGGGTTGTGAGCCGTTGCTGACCGTCGATCAGCTCGAAGCGGCCGTCGTCGATACGTTTCACCACAATCGGTTGCAGGCAGTAATTCTGCCCGGTGTTCACGCGTTCGTAAATATCGTCGAGCAGGCGTGTCACCTCCGCTTTTCCCCAGCGGTAGCCGCGCTGGTATGCCGGGACAAAAAACATCCCTTTGATATCAAGTACAAGTTTCGGGTAGAAATCCATGGATTATCATTTTAGTATCACAAAAATACGTTATATTCGTTGTATTTGCAAATAAAAAAAGAGGCGACGGTTTTGAATCGCCACCTCTTTTTTATTTGAAGAATACGTTTATCGCACAAATACTTTTTGAGCGAGTGTATTTGTCGCCACTATGTAGACACCGGGACGAACGCTTATGGCGTGTATCGGCGCGGGTGTGTGGCTATATATGAGTTTGCCGTCGACAGTGCTTACGGTTACATTGCCGGTTGCGCCGGTAATAATAATGGATTGGCGGTCGGTTATGATGCTTATGGCCTGCGTGTCTGTAAAATCAGGGGATCCGAGTGTGCACATAGCGGGCTCGGACGGCGCCGACTCGCCTACGGGATACACGACAGTGACCATGTATTCGTCGTTTGCCACACCGTCGGGGTCGCGGTATTGGGTTGCAGATACGGGGGTGTCGTTTATTTTTTCTCCATTTCGATAGATATTGTAACCAAGAATGGTGAGGTTCAGAGATTCAGCGTTGGCCGGAGTGTAGGTCACGTCGTCGACAAAGAACATGAAGGCATTGTCGGAATCGCAGAATATGGCGAAATAAACCGACCCTTCCGGCACGGGGAATGTATATTCGGTCCATACATCGGGCACGTCGCTATAAGATTCGACTTCGATGAAATCGTCGATATCGTTGCCGGTGGTTGAATAAAGCACTTTAAAAGATTCGGGATAGTTGGCGTTGTAGCTTTTGGCATAGAACGAAATGGTCTGTGCTTCGCCGCTAAGCATGGGCGATATCATCCAGTCGGCGACTACGCCTCCGACATAAAGGTAGGTCGACACCATGTATTATATTCGACTACCGTACCGAGGAAATTGATTTGCACGGTTTGTCCGGCAAAATCCGAGAGACTTAGGATAACATAATTCCAACCGAGTTTTCCGTCGTTTTGAACATATGTGGCAAGAGGATGTTTTTGGCCATCGGCAGTGATGACGCTCACTTCCAAGGTGTTTGTATCATCTTGTGAGTTTAGATTGTAATATGCAAACGTGAGTGCGGGCTTGGCGGCGTTGAGAGTAACCTTACCGGTAAACAGGTTGGAGTATGAGTCGATATACGGGCCATTCATCATGGCGTATCCGTTGGTGCCGTCAAAGTCGGTCAATGTTACATAACTGTCGTCGGTGACAATGCTCCACGAGGCATCCTCGCCTTTCATGCCGAAAACTGTGGATGTATCGCCATTGTCGAATGATTCGGCAAACGGCAGGGTGTATGGCTGGCCAACGGCAATAATGTCGCTTGTTGCGCCTTGTGATTGCCCGGCCGATGTCACGGCTACGACCGTGTAGTAGGCGAGAATCTGACCGTCGGTCACGGCCTGATGCGTGAAGGTGCAGTCGGTGAGATCGCGTGCCACGGTGTTGTCATTTTTGTCGAGCACGTTGTATTTAACAAACGACGGGTCTATTTCATTTCCGTGGACTGTTGTCGTGGCGGCATCCCAAGTGAGGGTGATTTCCCCCAGGTTTTCAGTCTCTGCAATATTGACATTGGCCGGTGGAAGCACCAACGGCACGCCTATATATGCGGATACTGTGGCGTCAAGCCCGGAGCCGCTTTCATTGGAGGCCACTACGCGATATTTGTATGTGCCGGATTCGGTTAGAATATCAGCGCATGAGTATTCCTTTCCCGGGGCGACATCGGAGAGAGTCGTGATTAACTCTTCATTGCAATATACATCGATTTTGTCGATTGCCGTAAGTTCAGCGCCATTGATAGCCTTAGCCGGGGCCGTGAAAGAAACTGTGGCTTCCAGCGGATTCTTTGCGCCGGGCGTTACTTTGAGATTGGTCACTGCGCCCGGGGCATAAGTGGATTCACCGGCGCTGATGGATAATTCCCTTATATAAAGGTAATATTGGTCGGGGTCGGAAATGGCGTGTATGCCGAAAAATACATCGCCCGTCTCGTCTGATACGATTTTTGCCGTGAATTTCATGGGCGTGTTGTCGTAGACATCCACCGGCTCGATTATTGTTTGTGACATTGCATCGGCTGTTGGCTCTTTACCCATGCACACTTCGAGGCGTTCCCTGTAATTTGTGGAATTGTTTTGAGCCTCAACCGTGAAAGTGTATATTTTGTCTTTGTAGAGTTTTATCGCCGGAGTAATCAGCCAGTCGTCCAATGCTCCCGAATATGAATAAGAAATCTGGACGCCGGAATAACTTGTGTCCCAGGTGCGCTCGTCGCCATTGGCATCAATTATCGTATAACCCGTAATGTCGGAGTAGTCAAGGAAATTTTTATTATAAGGGGGAATAATCGAGCCTATGGTGATGTGATTGGATGGCGAGAACGCAGATGTGAACTCGTGCACGGATGCTCCCACCGTGTAGTACACTTCTGCAAGTCTTTCGCTGGAATATGGTTCGGAGAAAGAACATTCTGTAATGCCTGATGCCACAGTTTCGGGTGCGCCGTCGTTGACAATGCGGTTGACAGTGTAGGTCACATCGGCTATATATCCGTCATGCTCACCTTTTGCCGGAGCCCAGGATAGTGAGAAAACATTGTCGACGTAGGTGAGGATAACATCGGAAGGCGCGGTCGGATTGTCGATGCCGAGGTATAGGTTTAGTTTGGCAGAAGGCCCGTCGCCTTCGGAGTTGGAGCAAGTTACTTCAAATGTATAGTTGCCGGAAGCCGGGGCTGTATAATTGTATGTCACGGCGGCCCCGGGCGCGGCTGTGCCTGAGGTGATTTGCTCGCCATTGCCGGTTATTACGTAATCGACGAGGCCATCAAGCGGCGACCCGTCAAAAAGAGTTGTTGGAGCGTTAAACGAAAGATTTACAGCAAGAGAGCCCTCGGTGAAATCCCCCTTGAATTCAGTAGCAATATCGGGGGCTTTGTCTGCGGCAGCCAGAACCGGCACATACATGCCGGTGATTTCTTCGTTGTTGGGACATTGATATAGCAATGTTGCCTCGGCTGTGGCGGGGTTTATTTCATAGATGTATCCCTTGTTGTCGGCGGTGGAAACACTCCAATAGAACCGGCCTGTGCGTTGGTCGATTGCAGCCGACGACATATATTCGGGACGGATGCCGGTGTCTCCAATTCGGGTAGTGTTGCCCGATGTCTTGTCGACGGAAAGCAACACGCCGTCGTAGTCGATAGCATATAAAATGCCGTCGGGCGACACGGCCATCGCGTTCCACATCGTGCCGGATATTTCATTGATATACACGGCCCTGTGTTCCTCTGCGTTGTATGTGCAGAAATTATATCCGTCGCCGTCAAAATTATAGAACTCGCCGAAAATTTGATCTGTTGTGGCATCGTAGGTGAGAGTAAAGGCGATGTTGCGGTAATTGTTTGTACCGGCGTCTTTCACTTCTATTGTCTCCCATGTATCCATATCGAAGACATAGTGGTCGTTATAATAGATGTAGCCCAAAGACGATTCTTCATAATAGGTCATATAGTAGCGGTTGCCTACGGCTACGCCGGCCTGGCCCTTCATATTTTTGTCGAGGGCGACGATTGTCGGCTCTGTCGACGACCCGTCGGTAGGCCATGAATACATTCCATATTTATAATCGCCATTCCAATCGTCGGAGTATATAACAATGCCGTTGAGCGGGGTTGATGCTGCGGCGCGCGACCGCGGTCCAATATTTTGAGAGACCGGCGGCAATGAAAACGAGGGCGGTGTGATTTGTGTGATTTTCGCGGTGCCCGGAGTAGACGAAGTGCGGGCTTTCGGTGTTTTTGCCCGGGTGCGTTTTGGCGCAGGCGCGGCTTTTGACACAACATGCTGTTCGACACGAGAATCGAATACACGGTCGCCGGCGATATTCTGTTGCGGACTTGCTTGCGCGGTTGCCGACGAAAAGAATGCAGCGGCACCCCACAGCAGAAGGGCGAATTTCGATTTGTTTTTCATATCGGAAAAGTTAATTGATGACAAATATTCTAAATTTTGGTCTATTAATAATCGTGTGTCTGTATGTCGCAAAAATAAGTTAAATAGTGTGATTTTGCAATATATATTCGTGTTTTATGGTTAATTTGCGAATAATATGCCAATAAAACAGCCATTATGTATAGGAAAAGCTCAGGGTATGCCACAGATTTATTTGCCGAATGATTTAAAATAATTAACTTTGCAGAGTAAGCATATTAAAATGGAAAGAGAGATTTATAAATCGGAAATAGATTGGTGGGTATGGGCAACGCTTGTGATTTGTGTAGTGGTGTCCGTCTTTGTTATTGAAACCACGCCATGGGTGGTTTGCCTGCCTGTTGTAGGCTCGATGGCTATGTGCGTTTTGCTAATGTTCGGATGCAGGTATGAGATTGACGGCGACGACCTTGTCGTGTACCAACTTTTCAAGCCCCACCGTTTCCCCATATCCAAGATAAGCGAAGTGAAGAAAACAATCGGTTATCTGGCCACGGCGGGAATGTCGCGGAAAAGGGTGTCGATTAAGTTTACCGACCGCTCGGTGATGAAGAGCGCGATGCCGTTGGAAATATCGCCAAAAGACCGCAACGGCTTTATCGCCCGACTTAAAGAAATAAATCCGGCAATTGCAGTGAAATAGTGTAGGAACACAATCCGGAGGATTGTGTTCCTATGTGTTCCTACCTGTATAGCTTGAATTTACCGACTACTCGCGCTTGGGCGTCGATATAGCCGTGGATTATTATTTCATCGTCGTCGGTCATGCCATAACCGTCTTCGTCGGCATAATATTGTCCGTCGGGCTGCACGGTCCATTCCACGCGGTAGAGCCCGTTCTTGTCCTTGAATACCCATAGGCGGAATTCTGCTTGGAGGTTCCATGTCGGCCACTCGGAGCGGATGCGGGCAAGTGCGGCCACGTCGATGTCGTCGATTGTGCAGAAGACGGCTTTTTCGTTTTTGACGAGAGGGTAGAGCGTGAGTGTTTGCTTGTTCCAAAGCCAGCTGTCGCGGCTTTTATCGTAGGAGACATAGTCTATTTTATCGTCGAGTGAGTGTCGGTCGAATCGCTCGAGGTTGTTAAGCACGGTTGAAATATCTATCATAAGGAGATGTTAAAGAATAATTTATAAGTATATCTGATTAAAAAGTTAATGTAATCACGGTGTAGGGACGCACGGTTCGTGCAATGCGGTTCAAATAAGGGCATATCACAGAATCGCGTAGCGATTCAAGAGAGTAGCCGTGGGTGAGGGAGTGGCGAAGCCTCGACCGAACCCACGGAAAAAGGTTGTCGGCAACCGGGGATTTGGAGCGGAGGCCGGCCGGAGCGTTCGAAAATACCAACCGTGGTGTAGAACGCTACGCTGCCGCTCGCTCCAATACCACGGATGATTACAACGCACATACCCGGGGTTACGCTGTCGCTCCACCCCGGGAAATCTAGGACTTGTGCAAGAGGAGAAATGTTAAAATTATTTATTTTTTGAGATATCCGATTTTAACATTTGAGTAACCAACAAATCATATTTTTGGCATGTTGTCTCTATGCCCCACAAACGA